>ENA-OROL01003142-OROL01003142.1-human-gut-metagenome-genome-assembly--contig:-NODE-3142-length-10767-cov-4.378361_pt1 | contig 10767 bp, 11 predicted proteins | sample MGYA00242128_ERZ509048 | MGnify/ENA primary metagenome ERZ509048 (study PRJEB26280, sample SAMEA2338750) | human gut metagenome | biome: human gut; feature: human-associated habitat; material: faeces...
CAGAGAAAAAACGCAAGAAGCGGACAGCAAACGCTGTCCGCCCCCTTGCAAGACATGGTGTCAACTTGTGTCCCTATGAACATTACCCGAAGGGTTTTCGGCTCTCACAATTTGAAAAAATCAGCGAAAATCGCTCGTTGATACCAAATTGATACCACCACTATCCGGGTATAGAATAATACCAAAGTCTCTCAAAGCTCGCAAATTCGTTTTTCTCAGAACGAATTTGCGGGCTTTTTTACTGTAATTCTCCGTATTCTCTGAAACACCATGAAACGAGGAGCAAATCAAAAATTTCTCCAATCTGAAAGCCAATTCATCATTTTATTTTGGCTTCACGTTTGTCGGCGTGTCATTTACCGGTCTTAATCATTTCAATGATTTCTTCCTCGGTTTGGCATTTGTCATAGTCGCCAACAAGCTGACTTTCATAGTGATACACAACGCCTTTTTCCTTGTTTCTAAGGAGGCATTTTTCAAGTTCCTCTACACCGTATCTTCTTGCAAATTCTGCAAAAGCACGAATACGGGGCTTATCGAGCATACATCCGGTGCAAGGAAATTCAGAACATTCCCAACAGCCGTTCAGCCCTTTTTCTTTGCAACAGTTATAGTTTTTGCACCAGCCGTGGCTTTCACATCCTCCGTCTTGGCAACCTACACAGCCTTTATTTTCGGAACAAACGCAACACGCAAGACCACAAAATGCAATAGCTTTCATTATTGTGCTGCCTCCCATTCTGCTGTGAATTGTCTGATTGTTTGCTGACGGTTGGCACGATCATCACTCACAGCTCTTGTGGCGATCTCAAAGAGCTTGTCGCTGAGCTGCCACTTTTCCCGTGTGCGGTTATACTCTCCAAAGAGCGCAAAAGCGGTAGCACCAAGAGTATAGACGTTCGTAATTTCATCAATATCGGCTCCGAGCTGATGTTCTTCCGGGGATTGGAAGCGAGAGCTGCCCCACATATGTCCCATATCGTTGACACACGGTTGTTTGCGGAAAAGGTCAATATCGCAGATTGTAGTCTTTCCGTTCACAAAATCATGCATAATGCTGCCGTCATAAAAATCTATGGCTACATAATTGCGCGAGACAACACATTCCAAGAAGCTCAATATGTTGCTGAACACGGCGAGCCTGTCATTGACGGGAAGCTGCATAAAGCGACGGTGTGCCGCAGGGTACATTCTACCCAAACAATCACCATCAGCCCATTTGAATACCATAGCGAATCCGTCGCCAATTTCCTTGGCTTCAATAAGCTCGATTAGATTCTCGTGCTTCAGATCGCTGTAAATAGGGAGAGTAGCTTTCAATCTGGAGATAGCATCTGCAGGATCGCCGCCAAACTGCTCGGTAGGAGCACCAGCGAACTTAACGAAATAACGTTGACCGTCTTTTTCAGTACCAAAGCAGATGTTTCCGGAATCCTGGTCATCGTAAACCTTGAACACCGTTCCATACTCTTTCATAAAGCTGAAATCAAAAGTACTTTTCAGCTTGAAAGGAATCCCGTCGATGTACTGCAGATAATACCCTTTGAAATACCATGTCGGCACAGGATTACGCATATTATCGTACCAAGACAGAACCTCCTTGGCTTGGTTCAGCATGGTGTTCACTTCGTCCTGTCCGAACGGAATCGCCCAATATACAGATGAGAGAGTATTGCTTGAAATGTAAAGAGCAAGCAATCTCCAAAACTCCATAGGTACGTTATCATCAAAGTATCCGTTTACCATACCGGAAGCAAAGAGAGGAGCTTTCTGAGCGCACCAAACAATGCGGTTAAATTCTTCCCACGGATCACCGTAATCGTTACGGTTAAAGTCGATAACGTGGAGCTGACCGCCTCTGTCGATCATCATATTGCCGATGTGGTAATCGCCGTGCTGATATACCTGCGGTCTGTTTTTCAGCAAATGACGGTTCTCGTTTATGTAGTCGATAAATGCATGTCCGTTCTCATACTTGATGGGGCACTCAACGTACTTTTTGATCTTATAATCCATTTTACGGTTAAAACGGATTTCCCAATCCTCCTGCGTTGCAGGAGCAGGAATGGAGTGGATCTTGCGAAGAATACGTCCTGCTTCCAAGCCATATACATATTGCTCGGTATCAGAATATGAAGCAGCAAGCTCCAAAAACCTTGCCCCAAAAAGCTGAAACCATTGAAAACACTAGAAAAACCGCTGATATCTTAATTGGTGCAGCTTGCCATAAAAAGCTTCGAAATCAGTTGATTTCGGAGCTTTTTCTTGCATTTTGCAGTCAAAAAGTTCAACCATATTTTTGAAGTCACGTTTTGACCCAAACCGTGACCCAAACCGCGATGTACGTCGATGTACAAAACAGTACGAAATAGCACGAAAAGACCATTCCGCAGCGCATAAGACGTACATAAAATACGCGTTTTTTCACAAGAAAAGGGAGCGCTGCCGTTTTTGCAGCGCGCCCGCTATGCCTTGCGTCACACCACTTCCCGGCCGATCATTTGACCGATGGTGTCCGCAGCCTGCACGCGCATGCTGGGCGTGGAGTGGACGTAGGTGCTGAGCGTGAACCCCGCGCTGTAATGTCCGAGCATTTCGGAGAGTGTCCGCACGTCAACGCCGTTTTTGAGTGCCAAGGTCGCGAATGTGTGTCTCATGTCATGAAATCTCACATGTTCCGCGCCGATGGCTTCCAGAATCCGGTCATGCATGGCGCGGAAGGATGCCGGGTCGAGCATTTCTCCGGTTTTCGGGGACGGGAACATATAGGGATTATCCGGGTGCTTTTCGTGTTCTTCCACCAGAATCTGCACGGTGCTCTCCGGAAGTGTCAGCAGCCGCAGCGAGTTTTTTGTTTTCGGCTGGCTGACAACAAGCTGATGGTCGATGCGGCAGACGCTTTTGGTGACAGAAAGCGTTCGGTCCTTCACGTTCAGATCTTTCCAGAGCAGGGCCAGCAGTTCTCCCCGGCGCAGGCCGCTGGTCAGTTCCAGATAGAGCGGTGCAAACACGCCGCGTTGCTTCGCTTCGTGCAGATATGGCCCAATCAGCTCCTCCGGCAGCACTTTCATCTCTTTTCGTACCGTTTTCGGGGCTTTGCAGTTTGCTGCCGGATTGCTCAGAATGAGCTTTTCTGCGACGGCCTGATCGAGACTTTTCCGCAGGATGCCGAGGATGCCTTGCACAATGCGTGGGCTGAGCGTCGTTTCTTTCAGCGGAATGTGGCTGTAGTAGTGATTTCTGCCGTGCTCGCTCATCTCGTTGATCGCGCGCTGAATTTGAATGGTGCTCAGCTTTTCCAGCGGGCAGTCACCCAGCGCGGGAAAGAGATGGTTTTCCATGCAGTTGCGGTAGAACTGCTTCGTATTCGGGCGGATCTGCGGCTTGATAAATACCTCGTACCACAACGTCACCCATGTCTGCACGGTGTACTGCCCCGTGCGGGTCGGGTCAAGCTTCTGGCTTTCTTCGATCGCTGTTTTCAGCTTTTCTTTGACTTCTGCCTGCGTTTTCCCGAGAACATTTTTCGTGATGACCTTTCCGTCCTTGTCATACCCGGCGGTATATCGGCCCTCCCAGCGTCCGTCCTTCCGTTTGCGGATGCTGCCTTCGCCGTTGGCTCGCTTTTTGCTCATGTAAATTCCTCCTTTTCCGGTAGCTCACACAACTACCACAAGCACAGTGAAATAGCGAGTACTTTTTGCGCTCAGGCGCATTTTTGTTCTGTGGACTGCCGGTCCAGCCAGCCGAGGAAGTTTTCCCGCGAGACAACGATGCGTCTGCCGATCTGAAACGCCGGGAAATCTGCACTGTGGGCGAGCTTGTACGCTCCGGCTCTGGAAATGCCAAGGACGGCAGCAACATCTGTCATGTTCATCATCAGGGGCAATTCTTCCAGCGAGTGATATTGTTTCTGGTTCATATGGCTTCCTTTCTCCCATTCAGGGAATCAAAATTTGTTTTTGCATGGCCGAGAAGAATTGCCCGATCAGAAATCTATGTACTTGTAAAATTGCAGCAAGAGAGTTAACATCCGACAAACCGTTTGAGGAGGATCGCCGATGTTAACTGCCTGTTTTTCCGTGATGGTTCAACTGCTGCTCTTGCTGATTCGTATTGCAATGAAATTGAGATTATCCATTCCGCTGGTGTACCTGGTGCTGATGCTCACTGTATTTCAACCGTGGTATCGTGTGCACGCGACACTGGCGGATGGGATTTTTCTGGTGATGCTGGGCTGCGTGATGCTGTCATGGATCATCTCCCTCATTCGATTTGCAAGGCGAGCGCTGGCTTGATGCCAGCCCTCGTTTTTTTGCGCCGCACGGAGGGCGGACGCGGCGTTTGTGTGGCGCAGACCTGCACGGATGCGCGGTCGGCCCATAAAACCGCACACGTCGGCACGACGCGCCTTACCGCTGGTGCGTGTCAGCTATCCGCTGCGGCTGCTGTTCAACGCGGTCGATGTCCCGCTGCATGATGACTGCCGTCTCCGAGATTTCCTTGCATTGCTTGAGCTTCCAGCGCTCCTGCCGAATCTGCTGATTGACCTGCGCAAGCTGTTCATAGAGATCCGCTTTTTCTGCCAGCAAGGCTTCGCGTGGAATGCCGCAAGTATCCAGAACCTCTTTTGCATCGTCATATTCTGCTTTTCTCGGTTCAAATCCGGCGAAGGCAGCTTCTGCTGCCAGCGCGTCAAAGAGCTTCTTGTGTTTTTTCTTGCGGACGTTCAGAATCGTGCGCTGCTTGGCAAGCTGTGTGACCTCATTCTCTGCCTGTTGCAAGCAGGCGGTCAGATCATCTGCCGTGGTGATATTGTTCTCTTGCAGGAACTTCAGACGCGCTTTGTAAACATCAGCCTTCATGATCTCTTTTCGCAGGTGCGGCGTCATGCGCGGCGGGTACTGCCGTTTTTCGATCCGACCGAGCAAATAGCAGTAATGAAAGTACAGCGCAAGGAATCCTGTGTACTTTGGATGAGGGCAGTATGGCTGCGGCTTTGGCCTTGGCGTGAAGGCAGGTTTTCTTCCAGCTTCGATTTGCTCCAGATTGCCCAGAATGGCCTGTTCAATACGTTCTTCTGAGAAGGCAGGATTTCTGCGTTCCGGACACATGAAATGTTCCTGCCCGCGTAACCGAAATCCAAGGCGTTTGCCGTGATGGATCTCATACCCCCTATGCTCCATGAGCAGGAAAAAGTGACCGAGATCGTTGGCGTCCTCGATGGCATCGTGCAAGTCCGCTTCGAGCATAGAGCGGAACGTCGGCTGGCTCTTTTTCTGACGCAGCCACTCCGCATAGCTGACGGCTTTCTTTTCATCGTTTTCCAAAACGATGCTCAGACCATGCGCTTTGCACAGCCAGTCTGAAACGCCGCGAATCTGCTTGTAGTAGTTTTCGCGGGTGCTGTGATACATTTTCCCGGTGACGGCATTGACCGAGTTGAACACAATATGCGAGTGGATATGCGTCTTGTCTACATGGGTCGCAATGACGGCTTCGTATCCCGGCAAATGCTCGGCTGCGAATTGTTTGGCGATCTCATGTGCCAGCTCCGGCGTGATCTCGTCCGGCTTGAAAGACTGAATGATGTGATAGCACTGCCGTCCGGCGGTTTTGCCAAGGGCGCGCTTTGTGTCCATCATCTGTTGCGCGGCATGACCGGGATCGCAGCGGACATAATCGGTCAGCAGGTTTTCAGCTGTTTTAACAGGATTTGTGATGTAATCAATCGCCTGCCGCAAGCCGCCGTTCCGGTACAGAATCTTTGTAATTGCCATTATCGTTTCGCAACCTCATAGAGTAGACCGTAGACCTCGTCCAGCATTCGTAACGCTCGTGTGGTTTCTTCCCGAGTGGCAAATCCGGCGTTTGCTTTGCGGGCGATCTGGTTGATGTTGTTGCCGATCTGATGGATTTCAGTACGCAGCGCTTCCAGCTCTGTGGACGGTCTGGGTTTGAGATCATATCCGTTCAGCAATCTGCGCAGGTACGCGGTTCGTGTCAGGCCGCAGGCTTTGGCGTTCGTGATCAGCTTATGGGCTTCATTGGTGTTCAGCCGCAAACAGATCTTGTATGGTTCTTCGTTCATCGAGTCTCCTTTCCACCGCCAAAGGGCGGCATATTGGGGGCAGGGTTCTCCCTGCAAGTGCCGTTTTGATATCAAACGGCGATGCTTGCGCTTTTCTTGCGCGGCAAGAAAAGCCTAAAACGCAGCCTGATCCTCGTTCCGTTTAGAAGATTTTTTTTGATTTTCATTTTCTACAAGCCATAAATTCCAAAATCGCTAAACCTTAGATTCTGTAGTCGCTACATTAGTCGCTATGCCGGTTCGAAATTTGATTTTTTGCCTTTTGTAGTCGCTACAATAGTCGCTACGGCAGCGATTCAGGCGGCATTGTCCGGCAGCAGGATATTTCTGGCAGCTGTTTTCATTTCATTTGCTTTTTCCACGCGCAGATTTTCGCCGCCAAACAGAATCGGTGCGCAGATTTCCAAGATCCTGTCATAGATGCGGGCATGCGCAAGATCGTCTGGGTGCTTGAGCGCATCCAGCGTCAGATTTGTTGTGACGATCAACGGTTTGCGGCTTCAGTATCTGGCATCGATCACGGCGAAGACTTGTTCTAATGCATATTCTGTTCCTCGCTCTGCACCAAGATCATCCAAAATCAGAAGATCATAGGCATTCAGACTGGCAAGAAAGTCAGCACGATCAGAGCCGAACAGTCCCGTCATACGATTCAAAATCGTCGGGAAATTTGTCATCAGAACCGGCACGTCCTTCTCCAGCAGCGCGTTTGCAATGCACCCGGCAAGAAAGGATTTTCCGGTTCCCACATCGCCAAACAGGAGCAGTCCAATATTTTTCCGTGCCGCATCCTCCCAGTGTTCCACATAGCGCTTGGCTTTGGCAGTCAGCCCTGGCGTTTTTCCGTTATCGTTGGCAAACGTGCAATCGTAGAGGCGGCGATCCTGTAACCCATGTGCTTTTCGCCGCTGAATGCGTTCCAGACGCTCCCGTTTTTCTTCTGCCGCTTTGCGCTGTTTTTCCGCAGCACTCTGGCAGGGGCACAGGCAGCGTGGTCGGAGAAACCCTGTCCCGCCGGGAGCAGGAATGACCGTTTGCCGCAAGCCATGACAGGTCTTGCAGTGCAGCAATCCATCAGCGGGATCGAGATACTCATCATCTCGCTGTATCTGCGCAGCTGCATTTGCCGTCAAAAACGCATGGACTTCTTCTGTAATTGGCATCATACGACATCTTCCTCCGTTACTTCGTAAGTTCGGATATTTGTCCGCGCGCACTTCTGTTCTCTAATCTCTTTATCTCTATTCTCTGGTGGACAAATGTCCGCTTTTGCGTCGGGCAGGAGCTTCTGCGCTTGTAAACGCAGCCGTTCCCGGCGTTTTCGCTCCGCTTCGGTGGAGGATCGCCCGACCAGCAGCTGAATATCCGGCATATAGTACGCACCATCGGTCAGCAGCTCGACAAAGCCGAGTTTTAGGAAGATTTGCAGCGCGCGTTCTACGGTGCCGATCTGATGGCGGGTAAACGTTGCAATGGTCTGCGGCGTGTGCGGCAGATTTTCATGCAGCAGTAGAATTCCGTTGTGCTTGAGTGACATCAGATACATCTTGAGCAGCAAATTGGAATACAGAATTCCGTCCGGCATCGTTTCCAGAACAACCATCCGCTCACTGGTGAAGAAATTTTCCTTGAGCTTCATGTAGTAATATTTTTTGTTTTCTGACATAAACACTCCATTCTTTTGAAATTGTTTCCGCCGTATTTGCAGCTCGCGCCCCGGCGATGGGGAACAGCGCGGACAGAGCTTGGCAGCTCTCACAGCTCGTGGAAGGGGTCTTGACTGCTTGCAACCCCAGCCACGGCAGTCTGTCTTGCGTCAAAACAAACTGCGTATCTTTCGCTTCCGTGCAAGCGCGAAAGCTCAATCGCTCCGTTTGTTTCTCCTTTCCCCACGAAGTAGGCTACTTCGTGGGAACCCCAACTATGGCCGGACATTGTGTGTCCAAGCAGGTTGGGCGGCATGATGCAGCCTGCCAGGGCTGCCCACGAGGTCGTCGCGCGCGCCGTGCGCGTTTCCTAACCTGCGGTGTGATCCGCGTTGCTGATATAAAATTGTCAAGGTACAAAGGGGAAAACATCTCCCTACTATCCCTCCCGAAAAAACAGCCATGTGTATACCAAATTTGGCGAAAAAAGCTGCACAAATTTTTTGAACGAAGCTATAGAATAAATCGAATGAATCCTAAATATAGGAATCAGAAATAATATAATTATTGATATTATACGAAATAATCTTATAAAATCTAACTTTTTTCGATGTGTCGAAATGCTGACTGCCTTTTCTTAAAAGACAATATAAACAGCGCGGTGTAGCCTGTTTTTCAGGCCGCCCCGCGCTGTTTTACAATTTCATATAAGAGAACTGAGAGCATTATAATATCTGCTGGCGTTCTTTTCTTTGATCATGTTTCTGACTTTTCCGGAGCCGCAGACCGCTCCGATTTCCGGAGCACAAACTTCGCCTTTTCCGGCGGATATGGCGCATCCTGCGCGCTGCAAACAAAAACGTCCGTCACGCGGCCGGTTTTCTCCGCATTCCGGTTTCCAACCGGAACGACCACAAAATCACCGACTGCAAGCGGCAATCCGCCTGTCAGATAGGCGTATGGACTTCCGCCGTCCTTGAACTGCACCTTACAGAACTGATAATATCCGCCGCCATTACCCGCAGGCACAGTCTTTTCATAAAAATCTGTCCAAGGCTCGGATTCTTCCTCCGGTTCCTCATCCTCGTCGTATTCTTCGGCTTCTTCTGCTTCTTCGGATTCCTCCTGTATGCGAATTGCTGCCCAATATGGCTCAATCTCCTTGGCAAAATCAATTTCCGGTGCGCTGTCATCGCGGAAATAGTTATAAAGACGGTTCGTATCGTCCAGAAGCTCCTGCAAATCATCATCTTTCCCGACGCGGCGTTCCGGCGGCAGATTGTCGAGTAGATTTCTCCAGAACGAACCGAGACGCTTCTCAGAAATCTCACCGATTTCTGCAAACATAACCTGCTTCGCGCACAATGCCTGATAAACGCTCTCATCAAATGTGGGCTGAAACTCGTTCCAGAACGCGCGCAAAAGATAACGCATACTCTCATCGACCTTCTGCGTTTGAAGCGCGGCGGAGATCACATACAGGGCCAAGTGCATCGTGCGGATGGCCTGATCCTCACGCTCCCCCTCCAGATGCGCAAGGTCGCGATACATCCAGTTAATGAGGTCAGAGACATGATCCGCAAAGTCCGCTGCAATTTGTGCACGCTTCTGCTCGGCAGCAGCATTGGCGCGTCTGCGCTTTTCTTTCGCTTCAATCTCATTGCCGTAAGCATACTGGTATACGGATGTGAATTATACAATGCAGGTGAAACGCTGGTCCTGCAGCTCAATTGCAACTGCTGCGGACGGCAGCAGAACCTATACCTACACGGCAAATTCTTCGAAGTGGGATGCAAACTCCACACTGTATTTGTGCATTCCTGTCGAGCAGACCGGTGCGGCGAAGAAAACGCTCACGCTCTACCCAATTATGGGAAAGAAGGCAACCACTGTAACTGTCACCGAGTGCGAGACACTTCCGGATTTGAGTAGCGAGCTGCTGAAATATGATGAGGAGTACTTCTCTCTGGCAGACGTAGACAGCTGGTATACGGCAGAACCGAAAAAGTTGGCAGACGGCACCTATCAGTATGATGAAAGCAAAAAGCTTGCCGACAACTATGTGATTACGGATAACATGTCGCTGTATGCCAAACCCAAGGTAAAAGACGACGTAAAGCTGACGGCAATGGCGAGCCTTCCGATGCACGACGCTTTGTCGGACAGTAATTTGTCCAATCTGGGGCGGCTTGTAAACTGGGTATATACGCCCGGAAAAAAGGCAGAAGCATTGGATTACACAGATACGGCTGCACAGCAGGCGCAGCTGTGGAAACTGCCGATTGGTTTGGCTTGGACACAGACGGATATCCCCGGAACGGGTACTTATCAGCAGCTTTGTACGAATGCGCAGTCGGTCTCTATCCCGAAGCAGGGCGCGGTGCTGAGCGCCTGGTGGTATAAAGACTATGATAATGTGTGGCATGAGGTGAAAGCCGGAGAGCAGATTTCGAGCGACTATGTGCTGAAGATGCTGTATCACGGAACTGCTGTGTTGACCTTGTATCTGGACGTAACCTTTACAAATACCATTACGCTTGATACCGGCGCAGCAAATTTGAAACTTGGACCATTTACTGTAACATCTGATGATACAAAGCAGGTTTCACGCGCGGTGGTACTCAAAACAGAGGAATCCACAGCGGTTGAGACGGCAATTCAGGCGAAAGAAAACACCGATGGCTTTAAGAAACTGTTCCGAGGGTGGTATCTCTCAAAAGATTTCAGCGGCACGGTGATTGACCTGAAGACGCAGTATTTTTGCAGCGATGCAACGCTGTATGCCAGATGGGAAGACGCTTATACGCTGAAATATGACTTTGACAACTATCATCCGACCAATCAGAACGCGGAGGAACTTTATAAGGATCAGCCTATCGCCAAGGGTGATAAGCTGACCGAGCCGACCCGCCCCGAGGCAGGCAGTGTTGCCTTTGTCGGCTGGTACAAGGATGAAGCCCGCATAGAAGCGTGGAACTTTGCGGAGGAAACAGTATCTAACGACGCGACGCTGTATGCAAAATTTGAGGA
>ENA-OROL01003146-OROL01003146.1-human-gut-metagenome-genome-assembly--contig:-NODE-3146-length-10762-cov-5.880265_pt1 | contig 10762 bp, 9 predicted proteins | sample MGYA00242128_ERZ509048 | MGnify/ENA primary metagenome ERZ509048 (study PRJEB26280, sample SAMEA2338750) | human gut metagenome | biome: human gut; feature: human-associated habitat; material: faeces...
ATATGGGCTTTTCTTATCCAGATAGCAGACAGATCTTCGATGATATTTCATTTTCAGCAAATGATTATGCATTAAATAAGCCAGACAGTATTTATAACCACTATGTTGCTGTTACGAGGGCAAAATCGAAATTGATTATTGTTCGATTAACAGATGTAAATGAATGGTCAGGTATGCAATACTGTCAAAATCTTGTTGCCCTTTTTAAAAAAGGTGGAGTAACCCTAAATGAGGTGATGACTATTTTATAAGAAAAGCGTTCGAATGTATTATTAACACTTTATTTCTGATAAAACAGTTTTGTTAGTAGTACAGTATTCTCTTTTTTAACAGAAGAACAAGCAAAGAAGGTTGTTTCTTAGTTACGTTATTGATAACATCATGCTGATAACAAATTGATAACATTAGCTTATACAGCGCATGTGACTGGTGCAGATGAAACCAAATAGAGTCAAATCGTAACAGAAAACCCTAACAAAAATGTTTAAGACGAGGATTAAGTTAGGGAGTTTGAGTAATGTATATGAGCCAAGAAATGCCGAATTTACGGTGTTTCTTGGCTTGTCTTTTGCCCGGCATGTTTGCTGTGATACAAATTTTTTTAATATAGACGACTTTCATTAAAACCTTTTTCAATCTTTAAAATATAATTTTTTGTACACAAAAAAAAGAAATTGTTATTGATTTATTATATATAAAAAGGTATGATTATTATGGATGAAAGTATGGAAGCATTAAATGAAAATGGTGTTTTATGAAAAAAATAGATATTGCAAAATCAATTATAAAAAATAACGGTGGTATCATAAAGACAGTACAGTTGAATAAAGCTGGCATTCAGAATTCTGAGATAAAGAAAATGTGTGAAAGTGGTGCAATAGAAAGAGTCAGACATGGATACTATCAGATAGCCGGTCAAGTGGAAATATCAGAGGAGAAGATGATAGCAACGTTCTTGGAAGAGGGAATTGTATGTATGGAATCTGCGTTGTTTTATTATGGCTATAGTGATAAAACACCTTTGGTGTGGACGATTGCTGTGTCGAGAAAAATTTCCAGATCAAAAATTAATATTGATAATTTTGCATACAAACTTTATTTTGTGCAGCATGACAAATTATCATTAGGAAAGACTACAGGTATATTTAATGGCATAGAACTTCCGGTATATGATAGAGAACGCACGATTTGTGACTGCTTTAAGTATAAATCTAAAATGGACAATGAAATGTTTAATAAAGCTATAAATGCATATGTTGCAGATGAAAAAAAGAATTTGAGCCAATTGTCTAAATATGCAAAAGAGATGAGAGTATATAAAAAAGTTACTGAATTAATGGAGGTAATGCTGAATGGGTGATGTGGCAAGTTCAGTACTTGCGAGATTAAAGAATAAAGCAAAAGAAAGTGGCAGGAGTTATCAGCTGTGTCTGCAAATGTTTTGTCAGGAGGAATTTTTAAGGAGACTTGAAAAATCAAAATATGTAGACAATCTTGTGCTGAAAGGCGGATTATTTATATATTCTTTGACAGAATTTGATAGCAGGGTAACAGTTGATGTTGATTTTCTGTTGAAGAGAATACCAAATACTCCGGAACAGTTAAAGAGAGTTGTGAAAGAAATCATTTCAGTAGAGACGGGTAATGATTTTGTGACTTTTGAAATAAAAGATGTAGCACCGATAGCGGTTGCAAAAAAGTATGCAGGTATTGGAGTTACATTGAGTGGTAAAATAAAAAATACACGAACACCATTTAGTATTGATTTTGGTGTGGGAGATGTCATTGTACCTAAACAGGAAAAGCGTAGAATACCGACACAGTTAGATGATTTTAAGGCACCGGTTATCAATACATATTCCATAGAAACAACTGTGGCTGAGAAGATAGACGCAATACTTTCATTAATGGAATTCTCAAGTAGGATGAAAGATTATTATGATATTTATTATCTTTCACATAAATTTGATTTTGAAGGAAAAGTATTATGCGAAGCATTAAGTAAAACCTTTATTAATCGGGAACATAATTTTACAATCGAGCAATTTGAGCAGATTATGACATTTGATTCTGATGATGGAATGCAGAAGAAATGGAAAGCGTTTAAGAAAAAGATTGATGTCAAGATGGAAGAGTTTCCGTTTATTTTACAAAGTATAAATGAGTTTTTATGTGAACCATATACCGCTGTTATTAAAGGAACAGTATTTGAAAAATATTGGGATGCCAATGAATGTAGTTGGAATTAAAGAAGTTGAATGATTTCAGCAATCCGGCAAAGCAGAGATTGTACATACTAAATTCATAGAAATCATATATGCCGGGCAGCAATATCGTCATCCGATATTGCTGCCCATCTTTTTATTTTCAGGTAATCAATTCTTTTCTTTTCATATAATAATCATAGAAGATGAAATCCATATATCCCCATTTTACAATATAATTCCGACAATGTTTTTTATTTAATACAATTAATACTATAATTCCTATTGACATAGTAGGATAAAAGAACTATGATAAGCACTATAAATTTTGAAAGAGGAGGGGAACATCTTGAACTGGGAGTTTATTCTAAAATATTTACCGATGTACGAGAAAGCCGCCTGGTTGACGCTTCGCATTGGACTCCTCGGAATTGTTTTTGCAATTATCGTTGGATTTGTCTGTTCGACGATCCAGTATTATAAAGTGCCGGTACTTCGCCAGATCGTGGCGGTGTACATAGAACTCAGCAGAAATACACCATTGCTGGTACAGTTATTCTTTATTTACTATGGACTTCCGAAGATCGGAATCCAGACAAATGCGGAGGCATGTGGTGTTGCCGGACTTGCATTTTTAGGTGGAAGTTACATGGCAGAGGCTTTTCGAAGCGGATTGGAAGCAATCGAACCGATTCAGACGGAGAGTGCGTACAGTCTTGGCATGAACCGTTACCAGACCATGCGGTACATCATTTTACCACAGGCAATGTCCATCAGTGTTCCGGCATTTGTGGCAAATGTGATTTTCCTTTTGAAGGAAACGAGCGTGTTCAGTGCGATCAGCCTGATGGATCTGATGTTTACTGCAAAAGACCTGATCGGTCTTTATTACAAGACAACAGAGAGTTTATTCCTGCTTGTGGTTTTCTATCTGATCCTATTATTGCCGATTTCCATTTTGGGCAGTCTGCTGGAAAGGAGGCTGCGTTATGCCGGATTTGGGGCTTGAGGTTTTATTAAAAGGAAGCAATATGCTGCGGCTGCTTCAGGGACTCTGGGTAGCACTCCGTATCAGTCTGATCGCAGTTGTGATCAGTATTCCGTTAGGTTTATTGTTTGGCGTGCTGATGACAAGAAAAAATGTAGTGCTCAAGGCAATTTTCAGAGTGTATCTGGAATTTATCCGCATTATGCCGCAGTTGGTATTACTTTTCCTGTTTTACTTTAGTACGACGAGAACTTTTGGCTGGAATTTGTCGGGAGAGACAGCGTCCATCATCGTGTTTGTCCTGTGGGGCACCGCAGAGATGAGCGACCTTGTGCGGGGGGCACTGATCTCCATCCCAAAACATCAGTATGAGAGCAGTGCGGCGCTGGGACTTACCAAAATGCAGACTTATCTCTACGTTATCATTCCGCAGGCCGTCAGGAGACTGATCCCGCTGTCCATCAACCTGATCACACGAATGATCAAGACGACCAGCCTGATCCTAATGATCGGTGTTGTCGAGGTGTTGAAGGTGGCACAGCAGATTATCGAGGCAAACCGGATGTCCAGCCCGAATGCAGCGTTTGGAATTTATCTGACCGTATTTTTATTGTATTTTATCGCATGCTGGCCAATCAGTATGCTTGCAAAATATCTGGAAAGGAAATGGAGGTGATCTTTCTTGGAACAGACATTGTTATCTATAGAACATTTGAAAAAAAGTTATGATGATAACCTGATTCTGGATGATATCAATCTGGAAGTACATCAGGGAGAGGTCATCGTCCTTGTCGGTCCGAGCGGCTGTGGAAAAAGTACGATGCTTCGATGTATCAACGCTCTGGAACCAATTCAGGGCGGCGAGATCAAATTAAATGGTGAAAAAATTGATCCGAAGAACAAAAACATTGCAGAGCTTCGCCAGAAGATCGGAATGGTATTCCAGAGTTATGAGTTATTTCCGCATTTGACGGTGCTTGACAACATTTTACTGGCACCAATGAAAGTACAGAAGCGGAAAAAAGAGGAAGCCGAAAAGGAAGCAATGGCGCTTTTAGAGCGGGTTGGTCTTGCTGAGAAAGCGAAAAGCTATCCGAGACAGCTTTCTGGTGGACAGAAACAGCGTGTCGCAATCGTGAGAGCGCTTTGTATGCAACCGGAAATTTTACTTTTCGATGAAGTGACCGCGGCGTTGGATCCGGAGATGGTAAGAGAGGTTTTGGATGTGATGTTAGACCTTGCTTCCCAGGGGCGCACAATGATGATCGTCACACATGAGATGCAGTTCGCAAAAGCAGTGGCAGACCGTGTGATATTTTTAAATGGCGGAAAGATCGTGGAGGAGGGAACTCCGGAAGAGTTCTTCGAACATCCAAAGACCGACCGCGCAAAACAGTTTTTGAATACGTTTGAATTTCATGAGGCAAAGACTCATGTGAAATAGCAAGAAGAAGGAGCATTTATTATGAAGAAATGGAACAAGATTTTGGCAGCAGTATTAACACTTTCACTTACGGCAGGTCTGACCGCATGCGGCGGCAGCACTAGTGATGCAACCGCAAATAATGCAAGTGCGGCAGACGAGGGAACAGTATCCAATGGAAGCAGCGAAGTTTACCGTACTTTGGATGAGATCAAAGAGAGCGGTACGATCAATATCGGCGTTTTCTCCGACAAAAATCCATTTGGATATGTAGATGAAAATGGTGAATATCAGGGATACGATATTTATTTTGCAAACAGACTTGGTGAGGATCTTGGAGTGGATGTGAACTTCGTATCCACAGAGGCGGCAAACAGAATCGAATATTTGCAGACAGGAAAAGTGGATATCATTCTTGCAAACTTTACCGTGACTGACGAGCGTGCGGAGGAAGTTGACTTTGCCCTTCCTTATATGAATGTGGCTCTTGGCGTGGTATCTCCTGACAGTAAAGTGATCGAGAACCTTGATGACTGGGATTCCAATGACCAGATGATCGTTATCTCAGGAACAACGGCAGAGACTTACATGATCGACAACTACCCGGATATCCCATTACAGAAATATGATTCCTATGCAACTGCGAAGAATGCACTGGAAAATGGAAGCGGTGCTGCATGGGTAAATGATAACACCGAGGTTATCGCATATGCACTTCAGAACACCGGTTACACGGTAGGGATTCCTTCCCTTGGAAGTAATGATACGATTGCTCCGGCAGTTTCCAAAGGAAATACAACCTTGCTTGACTGGATCAATGACGAAATTAAGACTTTAGGTGAGGAACAGTTCTTCCATGCTGATTATGAAGCTACTTTAGTAGACACATATGGCAGTGACTATGAGGAAAGTCTTGTTGTAGAAGGCGGAGTGACAGAATAAATTTAAATACACAGACTGCTGTGCCGGGACGATGAAAAATCGGGCGGTGCAGCAGTTTTTTTAATGTAAATAAAAATGAAGATTGAGAATGCAAAATCCATATAGTAAGATAGAAAAAAAGACAGTGTTCTTGGAGGAAAAAATAATGTTAAATATCGCAATCTGCGATGATGATGATCTGATTGCACATCAAATTGAAAGTGTCTTACATAATATTAGTGACGAGGAAAATGTGAAAATAGATACCGATGTTTTCTATAGTGGAAATAATCTGGTAAGAGAAATATCTTCAGGGAAAAAGTTTGACCTGATATATATGGATATTCAGATGGAAAATGGAGATGGAATCACTGCGGCGAAAAACATTCGTAAAAAAGATGAAGATGTGATGATTATTTTTATTTCCAGCTATGACAGATACGTCATGGAATTATTTCACTTAGATGTGTTTTCCTTTATCAGAAAACCGATAGACCGGGATTCGTTCGTACAGATATTTTTAGAAGCAAACCAGAGAATTTGCAGTAGAAATCATTTCTTTTCGTTTAAATATAAAAGTCAGGAATACAAAGTTTTGTGCAAAGAGATTCTATATTTTGAAAGCAAAGCAAGACAAATAAATATACATGTCAGAGATGGAAATAAATATGTGTTTAATGGAAAATTATTAGAGGTAGAAAAAGGACTTAGCAGTGGAAAAGTAACATTTCTAAGGATTCATCAGTCTTATCTTGTCAATTATCTTTTGATCAAATCAAGATCAAAATCTAATGTAACATTGATAAACGGAGAAGTGTTGCCGATTAGTGAAGACCGGCAGAAAGAATTTTGTAAAGAATATGGCAGACTGTTAAGAGGTGAAATCTATGTGTAATGTGGGAAATATAATCTTAAATTCTGTTTTGACATTCGCAAGTGTCTGGATAGTAAGAAAATTTTTAGATACATTTTATGAAAAGAAGCGTTGGAATGTATTATCTGTAAGTGTATGGTCCATATATATTATTTTTCAAGGATATGTCCAGTTTCACAGTGGTGATGCGTCAACTTTAACTACGATTGTAAATGTGTTGCTGTGTATCATGATTTCAGCAATTTCCTATTATGGTTTTGGAAAAAATAATATATTTTTACTTACGTTCTTTTGGGCAGTATGGGCATTGGTAGAAATGATTATTTTCTTCTTTTTAAATTTATTTTGTCTTGAACAAAGAGACTTTAATATGATAGGAAGTATTATATCAAAAATAATCATGCTGATAGGAACATACATTTTGTCTTTTGTATGGAAGAAAAGGGAAAACAGCCTGATTCCGGTAAAATATTATATCGTATTTTTCTTTGTATCAATCGGCAGTATTTACATTGCAGCAGCGGTGTTCTTTTCAGAAAATAATACAGTGACTGCTATGATAGTTTTCAGCATATTATTACTGTTCAATATGATTATCCTTGAGGTTTATTCAAAAATTACGGAAAAAACTATGCTCGAAAAGGAAAAAACGGTATATGAGCAGCAAATTCATATGATGACTAATAATACAAAAGAACAAAAAAAGTTAATAGAAGATTTTCACAGAGAACGCCATGATCTGATAAATAAATTAATTGTATTAAAAAACGAAATAGAGCAGGGAGAGAAAGAAAATGTCATTCGTGAAATCGACAAAATAATCGAGAATAATCATACAGAAAGTTATATTTCTGACAGTGGAAATCAGGTGATAGATGCACTGCTCAACACCAAATATTCGATTGCCAAAGAGAATGGAATACAGTTTCTTTTAAAAATTTTTATACCGGAAGAACTGCCGGTAAATCAGTGTGATCTGGGGGTAGTATTAGGAAATGCGCTCGATAATGCGATAGAAGCCACAGAAAAATGCACTGGAAATAACAAGGATATTGAAATAGCAATGGGAATCAAAAAGCAGTCATTGGTTCTTGTTATAAAAAATCCGTATGAAGGAAGTTTGAAACAGGACAAATCAGGAAAATTAATTTCAACCAAAAATGATTTCCGCAGACATGGATACGGTATAAGCTCCATTCAAAAAGTTGCAGACAAATATGGTGGAGATGTAATAATTGAGACGGAGGATGGAAAATTTGTTCTGACAGTTATGATGAATATAGGGGATTTTTAACAGTTAGATACGTGAATTTAACAGATGATAAAATGAAAGAAAAAAAGTTTTATAATCATTAGAGTATTATGAAGTAGACGAAGGAGAAATACATAATGAAAAAAACAGATACAATGATGCTCCTTACATCCATTTTAAAATAATTGATTGCATAATTCGAATTTATGGTAAATAGTCTTATGTTTGGAACGAAGATTGGAAAATTATTAAAAAATAGTGGAAAAAAAGAAAGAATACAATTCTGGTTTGCTTCAATGGTGACTGTGACAGCAACTTTATTGTATACCATGTTTGCTTTTGGGCTGAGTGATATAACCAATGACAGCTTAAGCAAAAATGATGTACAGCAGTTACAGGGCGTGTTGTCCTCTGTAATTTTGATATCAATTATTGCAGTTATGTTTTTTCAATGGATATTGGCAACACAGCTGCAAAATTTATTTAATATTAGAAAACACTTTACAGAAGCATTATTATTGATGGGAACACCGCATAAAAAAATCGTAAAGATATATGTTTCTGAGTTGGTACAGGTTCATATATCGGCAACTTTGATTGGATGTGTTATTGGAAGCATCATTTATATTGTTGTTGCAAATGTCTTGCAGATTGAAGAGCGATATGTTCCGGTTCAGATATATCTTATTTGTGTTTTGATCGGAATACTATTGAATTCTTATACAATTGGAAGGAATTTATATAAATTGCTCCGGGGGAATATTGTAGAAAAGATCAGGAACGGCAATGATTATATAAAAACAAATAAAATAAACGTTAAAGGAGTATTAGTCAGAATTTGCATAGCAGCTATTTTGGTAATTCTTATGCAATACATCAGTGTGACGTCTACAGTGCGGCAGATTGTGGAACTTTCAAAGATTGGTAATATTCTGGCAGGTATGATTCTGTTTGATCCGATTGCAAGAGGAGTATATCAGCTCCTTTATTATATGACCAAATTTATGAAAAGTAAGGATGCTTTTCTGTCTGTCGTAATGTCCAAAAGTTATTTTAGAAAAGTAAAAATTACATGTATGTTTTTGATTTTAAGTTGTACACTTTTTGTTGGTTTGCATTCGCTGTTTCGTATGGTTCGTGTATCTGGGGAAAATATTGTTGATAAAAATATAGGGTATGCGTATGTTTTAGATAAAAAAGATATAGAAGTTAATGATAGAGAATCGGATTCAGATACATATTATGGACTAAAAATAAAATCAAAAACCGAAAGTGGCAGTAATGTATTCGTAAGTGGAATTGATAGTTTATATGTAAATCATTTTGAAAAAATTAATGTTGTGAAAGGAAGTGAGGAGGGGCTGAACAAGGTTCTTAATGAGAATGCCAATTCTATTTTAATGCCTGAGATTTTTGCAGCACCAAGTGATATTGGAAAGACAATAAAAATAAACATGGAAGGAAAAATGTATGATTTTATTGTTGCAGGTCTTTATTATTCCAATGATTTTAGTGAGTTAAATTGCTTTGTCAATATAAATTATTTGAAAGACACATTACATATTGGAAGCAATGAACATAATATAGTTTTTTTCAATGAAGGAAATAACGTTTCTGATAAGAATTTACTTACAAAAGCAGATATTATGAGGAAGAGCAGAGAAAGAGCGGTAAGCGGAACCGAGATAGTGGAAGCAATCACATATCTGCTGATAACATGTGCTGTGATTTCACTGTTTATTTATTATTCGTTCGTTGCAAAAAGCAATGAAAAAGATATCCTGAGATTTCAGGCAATGGGAGTGCCATATTTGCAAATTATTAAAATCTATATTTGGAATGCAGTTTTTCCAATTATAATTTCTGGTATATTTTTACTTCCAATCACTAAAAAATTTACATATATATGTTTGTATGTAATGTTATCACCGTATTATTTTGTTGGAGGAAGGACAGCGGAATATATTCTGAAATAGTTCTATTATTGTTATTTTCGCTAATATCAATAGCAGTTCAAATGTTTTATATTCTGAGATTAAAAGATAGAAAGAATTTTATTGAGGAACTTAGAAATCCTGGAATGTAGCACAAGGAGAAATAATGAAGAAAGAAATAATAAGAATTAATAATCTGAGTTACAAAGTCAAAGATGGTGATGAAGAAAAAACACACTTGTGTATCAGATTTTTTAAAGGAAATGATCGCTTTCTTACTGTGTATGAAAGCAATCATTATGGTCTTACATTGAAAAGCATCGTAGATTATTTAAACGAACAATTCAAGTTATATAATGAGGATCTACAAGAAAAATATTATTATTCGATTGAATATGAAGCAATGCCAGGCGAAGATTTCCTTTCTGCAATTAAAAAGTCAAAAACCACATCGGTACTTAAACTAACGGTATCTAAAGAGGATATTAAAGACGATTTTATGAAATTCGCAGGAAGAACTGATATTGCGGATGAAATTGAAGAAATGCTTGCTAAAGAGGGATTTGTTCGGTGCAGAACGACTTTTTTGCGCGCAAGAGGCGGCGATTTGCTGCAATATGTCAGCGTGAGATGCTTTGGAACATGGGGACAGCCGGAAATTGATGTAGACATGATGCCGCTGTATAATGTGTTTGACTATGCAGGGCGCATGATGAATGCAGTAATTACGGATGAAGGCGCAGAAGGAGCGAGCCTTGAAACGCTTGCAACGATTATCTGGCTTTGCTCGGTCGGATACGAAGAAAAAGACATTTTGAAAATACTCGAAAAGGAGTGTAAAAACAATGATTAAACTCAATTTGACCGCTACAAATCGGCAACAAGAAAAAGTCCTTAAATATTTGCAAGAAAACGTAAGCGAACCCCTTGCCAACAAGATAAACAACGGCACGCCGTTTGAGAAAGACGGACACCCTTTGTTGAACAAGAAAACGCTTACAGACTTTATGAGATACGCTGGTAAAGAATCGCGGCAATTTGCAGAAAAAGGCGAGCAAGAAACGTGCGTTGACGACGATACGGTTTACGGTTGGGCTATCCACTTTTTTGAAGAAGATTCAATCGAAGGCACGCTTTATACCATAGACGGCGAAGAATACCAGCTC
>ENA-OROL01003156-OROL01003156.1-human-gut-metagenome-genome-assembly--contig:-NODE-3156-length-10728-cov-3.061276_pt1 | contig 10728 bp, 7 predicted proteins | sample MGYA00242128_ERZ509048 | MGnify/ENA primary metagenome ERZ509048 (study PRJEB26280, sample SAMEA2338750) | human gut metagenome | biome: human gut; feature: human-associated habitat; material: faeces...
GCCGGGCACCCCGGTGGAGGTGCTGGCCCCCTACCTGGATGAGGTGGAGCTGGTGCTGGTGATGACGGTGGAGCCGGGCTTTGGCGGGCAGAGCTTTATGGAGGACATGATGCCGAAGCTGGCCTGGCTGCGGCAGCGCTGCCGCCCCGGCACGGTGCTGCAGGTGGATGGCGGCATCAACCGGAAAACGATAGCCGCCGCCGCGGCCGCGGGCGCCGATTGCTTTGTGGCGGGCAGTGCCGTATTTGGCCGGGAGGACTACGGAGCGGAGATCACCGCGCTGCGGGAGTTGGCAAGAGCCGCCGTATAACGCGAAGGAAACTCCGGAAAAGTAAGGAGAAATACCATGCAATTGACCGATAAGATATTCAAGGGGCTGTACCGCCGCGGCGTGATGCTGGAGCAGATGAAGGAACCTGCCCTTTCCCGCACCGTGAAGCAGATGGAGCCGGCGGAGCCGTGTGAAAACCCGCGTGATATTGATGCGCTTTCGCCGGAGGAGATCCTGCGGGCGGCGGAGGAAGCCGATATCGTGGATGAGACCGACGGCCGACCGCTGGCGGAAAAGCTGCAGGAGACCATGGGCAGCGGCACTATGCTGTTCATCGATGCCATAGATGACGAGCCATATGTCAGCAGCCAGATGGGCCCCATGCTGGCCCTGCGGGACCAGTGCGCGGGCGGCATCCGGCTGGCGGCCCGGGCTCTGGGCACCACCGATGCCACGGTGCTGGTCTATAGGCACATCAGCGACAGCGAGGTGGCCATTCCCCGCAATATCGGCGGCATCCCCATCAGCTTGAGCACAAGCGGCGGCGCATTGATTGCGGGCTTGTTCTTCGGCTGGCTCCGCAGTAAGCACCCCACCTTCGGGCGCATTCCCGAACCTTCGCAATGGGTGTTGAACAATGTCGGTCTGAACATGTTCATTGCGGTAGTGGGCATTTCGGCAGGTCCCAGTTTCGTGCAGGGCTTCCACGACGTAGGTATCAGCCTGTTTCTGGTGGGAGCAGCCGCCACCACCCTGCCGCTGATTATCGGCTTGCTGCTGGCAAGGTATGTTTTCAAGTTCCATCCGGCACTGGCTTTGGGCGTCTGCGCGGGGGCACGTACCACTACGGCCGCTTTAGGCGCGGTGCAGGATGCCGTTGAGAGTGAGACACCTGCTCTGGGATACACCGTGACCTATGCCGTGGGCAATACCTTATTAATAATATGGGGTGTAGTCATCGTTTTGCTAATATAAGACGATTCTGTACCAATGCTTACTAATCCGGAGCATTCAAAGAATTATTGCCGGAAATGCAAGCGACTATATACCCATTCACTAATAGCTATTCGTCCGACAGCTGTCGGACGATAATTCAACAGTTGTCGGACGATGATTCAACAACTGTCGGACGAAAAGGAAACATATATCGGACGATTAATTTCAAGCAAGGAAAGAAATAGTATACCGCATGAACAGAGATTATTCGCCGAATGACTGAAAACAATAAATAACGAACCTAAACTTGAGCTTATGGATACAAAACTTTTAGAAAAGAAAATGGAATCTATCAGTCCTTTCGAACTGAAGAACCGCCTGATAGACATGGCAGACGAGAGTCTGAAGAAAACCGCCCGTACCATGCTGAACGCAGGGCGCGGCAACCCCAACTGGATTGCAACCGCTCCACGCGAAGCCTTCTTCCTGTTGGGAAGCTTCGGCCTGGAAGAGTGCCGCCGCATCATGGATTTGCCCGAGGGAATTGCAGGCATCCCCGAAAAAAAAGGCATTGCCTCTCGCTTCGAAGCCTTCCTGAAAAAGAACAATAACGTACCGGGCGCCAAATTGCTGGAACAAACCTACAACTACCTGCTGATGCAGCATGCCGCCGACCCCGACAGCCTTGTACACGAATGGGCCGAAAGCATTGTAGGCGACCAGTATCCCGTGCCCGACCGCATCCTTCATTTTACGGAAATCCTTGTGCAAGATTACCTTTCGCAAGAGATGTGCGACAACCGTCCTCCCCGGGGTGCCTATGACCTGTTTGCCACCGAAGGTGGAACAGCCGCCATGTGCTACATCTTCGACTCCCTGCAGGAAAACTTCCTGCTGAACAAAGGGGACGGCATCGTCCTCATGGTTCCTGCCTTTACCCCCTATATTGAAATCCCACAACTCAGCCGCTACCAGTTTCGAGTGACCAAAATACATGCCAACCGCATGAATAACGAAGGGATGCACCTCTGGCAGTACAGCGACGAAGACATAGACCGCTTGAAAAGCCCTAAAATCAAGGCCCTCTTTGTCACCAATCCCAGTAATCCGCCCAGCTACACACTCAGTCCGGATACAATGGCGCGCATTGTGAGTATCGTCAGAAATGACAACCCTAATCTGATGATTATTACAGACGACGTATACGGTACATTCAGTCCGCACTTCCGTTCGTTCATGGCAGAAATTCCCTACAATACGCTTTGCGTCTATTCATTCTCCAAATACTTCGGTGCCACCGGATGGCGCAATGCGGTCATCGCCCTGCACGAATTCAATCTGTTCGACAAGCTGATAGCCAAACTGCCGAAAGAGAAACGGGAGATTCTGCACCGCCGCTACTCCACCCTCACTCTGGAACCTGAAAAACTGAAGTTTATCGACCGTATGGTTGCCGACAGTCGCCAGGTGGCACTGAACCATACCGCCGGACTGTCATTGCCACAACAGATGCAGATGGGCCTTTTCGCCGCCTTTGCCCTGCTGGACAAGGAAAACAAATACAAGCAAAAGATGCAGGAGATTATCCGCCGCCGATTGCATGCCCTTTGGGAGAATACCGGTTTCACGCTGACGGAAGACCCGTTGCGTGTAGGTTATTATACAGAAATCGACATGCTGGTTTGGGCAAAGAAGTTCTATGGGGACGACTTTGTAGAATATCTGAAACGCACCTACAGCCCGCTGAACGTAGTCTTCCGCCTTGCCAAAGAAACCTCTCTGGTGCTGCTGAACGGCGGTGGTTTTGACGGCCCCGAATGGAGCGTGCGCGCCTCACTCGCCAATCTGGACGAGAAAGACTATGCGACCATCGGCCAAGGCATTAAAAGGATATTGGACGAATATGCAAAAGAATTCTTTAAAAGCAGAAATTGAAAGGTGAAAGGTAAAACTTTCAAATTTCAATTAAATAGTATACGGAAGCGGGTCAATCCATCGTTGTAGGTACGTAGGGAGAACGTGCAACCATGACGGCTCAAAACTTCCCGGATAAACACCAGGCCAATTCCCTGCCCGTTCGGCTTGGTGGAAAAGAAGGGGCTGAAGAGTTTAGCTTCGGTCTCTTTACTTATCCCCGGACCATTGTCAACGACTTCGACAGAAGCGGGGGCAGTGGTCCTTACTATTATCTCACCTTGCTGTCCGTTTTCTCCGGCATCCCCCTCTATACTTTCGGCAGCATTCTTGATGATATTCACAAGCACCTGCTCAAAAAGAGAAGCATCCATACGCACCATTCCCACCTCCGGGTCGCATTCCAGACGTAGCTCTATATTGCGGTCATTGCACATTCCTTCCATAAAACGCTTGCACATGGACACCAACTCATTCAGTTGGACGGGCACCAGGGTAGGTTCAGGTATCTTTACCACATCTGCAAAACGGGTAATGAAACGGCTCATCGAGAAACAACGCTCCGTACAAACGCGCATCACGTCGCAGATGTCCTCCATATCATCTTCTGTAGAAAGTGCCTGCTCCACTGTATCGAGTGTGGAAGTGATGCCCGCAGTGGTATTGTTCACTTCATGAGCTATCATGCGGATTACCTTTTCATAGGCACGTTTCTCGGCACGCATCACTTCTTCCGTCATACGCTCTATCAAGAAAAAAGGATGTTTGAACCCTCTGTCAATAAAAGAAGAATGGGTGCATTTATAAATATTCGCGTCATTGAGACGGACCACTGCCGTCTCGTCTTTGGGAATGGACGAAAGTTCGGCAGCCAACGGGGAGTCCATCTGGTCCAGCCGCTTTGCCATCGCCTCCTCCATACGGACACCGAGCATCTTTACCGCCATCGGATTCAGTTGCGACACTTCATCGTCCATTGTCAGGATAATAACCCCCATTGGAGATGCCTGAATCAGCAAATCCAAGAAGTGATTCTGCTCGCGCATGCGCAACCGTTCATTCTTGAGCTGCTCCATCATTCGGTTAAAGATATTCACAATGCGGTCTGCTTCGTACTGCCCTACCCGGCTGAGACGACTACTGAAATCCTGCTCGCGCAGCAACTCCATACCGCTGCCTATGGTGTTCATCGGCTTCACTATCTTATTATAGAATACTATCAGATAGATAAGGATAAACCCGATGAGCCCCTCCAACACGTACAGATACAAAGAAGGCTTTCCACTCAGCAGATATACCAGCATTCCACCCAGACCGAGCAGAAAAAGGACAAGTATGAAGAAAAAGAATTTTATGCGCACGGGACTTGAATATTATATTTTTCCAAACGTCTGTAAAGCGCAGCGCGGCTGATGCCTAATGACACTGCCACCTGACTGAGATTCCCTTTATGCTGTTCCAACGCCTGCAAGATAGTCTGCCGCTCTATTTCATCCAAGGTCATACCTGCAAAAGAAGTACCTTCGGCAGCTTTGGCCGGTTCGTCGTGACGCAGATATTGGGCATCGAAATCCGTGGCATCCAGCACCGGCTTGCCGCTGACCAAAATGGTACGCTCCACCAGATTCTTCAACTCACGAATGTTGCCCGGATAAGGCAGGCGGGAAAGGAAATTCAGAGCGTCGGCCGAGAAATCCGTACGCGGCAAGCCGTTCACCTCTGCCTGACGGTCGGCAAAGTGACGTGCCAGCAAAGGAATATCTTCACGGCGCTCCCGCAAGGAGGGCAGTTTTACGGTAATCAGGTTGATACGGTAAAAAAGGTCTTCACGGAAAGTACGTTCGGACACCATCTTGCGGAGGTCTGCATTAGTGGCGGAAACGACGCGCACATCGACTTTGCGGGGACGGCTATCGCCCAGCACTTCGAATGTCTGGTCTTGAAGCACGCGCAGCAGTTTCACCTGGCAGGAAGGGTCGAGGTCACCAATCTCGTCGAGGAAGATAGTACCTTTATTTGCCATTTCAAAACGCCCTATACGGTCGGCGCTGGCATCGGTAAACGCCCCTTTCTTATGGCCGAACATCTCGCTCTCGAACAAGCTCTGCGAGATGCCACCAAGGTTCACCTTGACAAAGGGCTGCTTCACGCGTTGGCTGTTGATATGGATGGCTTCGGCAATCAGCTCCTTGCCCGTTCCGCTTTCGCCCGTAATCAGCACCGAAGCATTGGTACGGGCTATGCGAGCCACTGTGTTCAGCACTTCCATCAGCCCTTTGGACTTACCTATAATATGGCTGCGATTCAATGCGGTAGTCTGCTCTTCCGGCACCTCTTTCGGGGCGGCCGTAAGCTCAAGGGCCGTCTCGATGCGCTGCAAAAGAGCAGCATTGTTCCAAGGCTTGGTTATGAAATCGAATGCGCCGGCCTGCATACCCTGCACGGCAAGCTGGATACTTCCCCATGCCGTCATCAAAATAACGGGCACATCGGGACGGAACACCTTTACCTGCTTCAATAAGGTAAGTCCCTCTTCTCCGGTAGTGGAAAGAGTGAAGTTCATATCCATCAAAATCAAGGCGGGAGCTTCGGCCCTAACTATGTCCATAGCTTCGCGAGGACTTGGAGCCGTTTTCACCTCATATCCGGCACGCTTCAGCATAAAGCTGAGGGAAGAGCGCACAGCACTATCGTCGTCTATTATCAGTATCATAAAAATTGTAGTTTGTTTCCCGCAAAAATAAGTAAAAAAGCAGAGTTATGAATGATAAGTTATAAGTTATTCACCTATAATATCGCATATACGGTACTTTTACCGGCAAATAATTCATAACTTATCACTTGCAACCCGTCGACTTATCCTCTTACCACCTCTTCAAAATCAGCTTCCAATTCCGTATCGCGTTCAAAATCCCAAAGGGTCAAGCTGCGGAGCTGATAGAAGTAATACCAATAGTAGTACAGCTCTGAAATATGCTTTTGACGGGCTTCGTCTTTAGAGTTCTGTGCATCGTTCAGGTCCAGGGTGCTGATTTTACCTATCATAAAGGTCTCTACACTGGTCTTGTAACGCTTCTCAGCAATGACATCCGCCTCTTCGGCTATGTCCAGCTGTTGCGCCTGGTTGTTGAAGTTAGCCACCAGCAAAAAGATGTCCTGGTTAAAGTCCATCTGTTCCTGACGGATTCTGGACAAGACCACTTCACGGTTGCTCTTTGCCACCCTTACCTTGCCGCGGCGCTTGCCCCAGTCAAGGATAGGAATCTTGACGCCTACCTGCACAATCTGATTATCAAGCAAGTCCCGGTAGGCTGAAGAGAATTCATGGTTCTGCCCCGTATAGCCCACACTGGCAAAGAGGTCGATGCTGCGCAAGTTTCCGCGTGCCGTTGCCACTTCATAATCAGCTTCGAGCTGGCGGCGGCGAATGTTCTGTGCAAAGGAGTTGCGTTCCAGTGCCTTGTTCAGCACACGGTCATACTCCATCTTTATATCGGGAACAGTGGCGGGCAACACCGGATTCAGGCTTTCCTGCTCGGACACCCCGAGGAAAGAACGGAGCTGGAACATTTTTGCATTCAGGTTGCTCTCTGCCTCAGTCACGTCGGCCTTGCCCTGCAATGAATTCAGTTTAAGCTGCAACAAATCATTCTCGGATATCTGTCCCATTTTACGTTTGGCTATGGCCACTTCATAAAGGCGGTCGGCATTCGTCTTGTTCTGCATGGCGGTAGCGAGCGATTCTTTGGCCAGCAGCAACTCAAAGAAATAAGTGATGGTTTTCATCGTCACCTCTTCCGTAGCTGAAATGAACTCGGCCTTTGCCTCAGCATAGCGTACGGGCTCTATACGGCGGTTCCACTTCAAGGTATTCACTCCGAAGACCGGCTGCGTCAACTCCAGGCTCACGGGGACTGACATGAACTGCTTCGCTCCTCCGGAACCCAGTTGTTTGAGATAATCCAGCGAAGAAGTCAGTGACAGCTTACCCCCCGTAAACCAAATGTTCTGGTCTACCGAAAGCTGTCCGGACAGCCCCAGTGTATTGTTGCGAACAAAGCTATAGGAGCCGTCGGAATTCTGGTAGGTACTGTAGGACTTGTTATAGTTGGGTAGTGTACCGGTGAAATTCACTTCCGGCAACAAGTCCGCACGGAATGTACGGTATTCCCAATACGCGGTTTTCAATTCATTCAATGCCACAGCAGCATCCACAGACTGCGTACGGGCCAGTACAATGGCCTCCGACAGCGTAATATTGCGTTCATGTCCCAAAGTATCATTCTGCGCCATGGTTGCCAACGGCATCAAAATACAAACTGCAAGTAAAATATTCTTTTTCATGTTCAATCTTTAAAATTGTCGCAAACAGAAAAGCAAAGAGTGTGCCAAGTGGCCGGAAAGGTTTCATAGAGGGGTAAGTGTTCATTTTCGGACAGTGGGGATGTCCGTTAGCGGACGATATCAAGAAAACAACCGGTCTCTATCTAAAGTCTGAAAAAATCCTTCTAAAGTTCAATTAACCATTAATTAATTGATGAAAAATTTCTTTATTAAGGAAGAATTCTCTTTCTTTGTGCTGCTTTATACCTTTATTAAAAAGGATACAATACTAACATTAATTTATATAGTTATGAAGATTTCACACATTGAGCATCTGGGCATTGCCGTTAAGAGCATTGAAGAAGCCCTTCCGTACTACGAAAACGTTTTAGGTTTGAAATGCTACAACATCGAAACCGTGGAAGATCAGAAAGTTAGAACCGCTTTCCTGAAAGTGGGCGATGTAAAGATCGAATTGTTGGAACCTACTTCTCCCGAAAGCACAATTGCCAAGTTCATCGAAAAGAACAACGGTAACGGTGGCATGCATCATCTCGCATTCGCCGTTGAAGACGGAGTGGCCGGTGCGCTTGCCGAAGTCGAAGAAAAAGGTATCCGCCTTATAGACAAAGCTCCCCGCAAAGGTGCAGAAGGTCTGAACATTGCATTCCTACATCCGAAGTCAACTCTCGGTGTCCTGACTGAGCTTTGCGAGAAACCGGAATAAGCAAGACTGTAAAATCATCAAATCATAAATTGTATAAACACTTAAAGAATATAAATTCATGAGTAATCAACTTGAAAAGATTAAAGAGCTTATAGACCGCCGCGCTGCAGCACGTCTCGGTGGTGGTGAAAAAGCGATTGCAAAGCAACACGAGAAGGGTAAATATACAGCTCGCGAGCGCATAGCCATGCTTCTCGACGAAGGCAGTTTCGAAGAAATGGACATGTTCGTAGAACATAGATGCACCAACTTCGGCATGGAAAAGAAACACTACCCCGGTGACGGTGTAGTAACCGGTTGCGGTACAATCGAAGGCCGTCTGGTTTATATCTTCGCACAGGACTTCACAGTTTCTGCCGGTTCACTGTCCGAAACCATGTCTCTGAAAATCTGTAAGATTATGGACCAAGCCATGAAAATGGGTGCTCCGTGTATCGGTATCAACGACTCGGGCGGTGCACGTATTCAGGAAGGTATTAATGCCTTGGCTGGCTACGCTGAAATCTTCCAACGTAACATACTTGCTTCGGGTGTCATTCCGCAGATTTCCGGTATTTTCGGTCCTTGTGCTGGTGGCGCCGTTTACTCTCCTGCCTTGACAGACTTTACTTTGATGATGGAAGGTACATCCTACATGTTCCTTACCGGTCCGAAGGTAGTAAAGACTGTAACCGGAGAAGACGTAAGCCAGGAAAACCTGGGTGGCGCGAGTGTTCACTCCACCAAATCTGGTGTTACTCATTTTACTGCACAGACAGAAGAAGAAGGTTTGGCCCTTATCCGCAAACTGTTGAGCTACATTCCCCAGAACAATCTGGAAGAAGCTCCCTATGTAGACTGTACAGACCCTATTGACCGTCTGGAAGATTCCCTGAACGATATCATTCCTGATAACCCGAACAAACCGTACGATATGTACGAGGTAATTGGCGCTATCATAGATAATGGTGAGTTCCTCGAAATCCAAAAAGATTATTCAAAGAATATCATTATTGGTTTCGCACGTTTCAACGGACAGTCCGTAGGTATTGTTGCCAACCAGCCGAAGTATCTGGCAGGTGTGCTCGACAGCAACGCATCCCGCAAGGGCGCACGCTTCGTCCGTTTCTGCGACGCCTTCAATATTCCTATCGTATCATTGGTAGACGTACCGGGATTCCTTCCGGGAACCGGCCAGGAGTACAACGGCGTCATCCTGCACGGTGCCAAACTGCTGTATGCATACGGTGAAGCTACTGTACCCAAGGTTACCATCACACTGCGTAAATCCTACGGTGGTTCGCACATCGTGATGAGCTGTAAGCAGCTGCGTGGCGACATGAATTATGCTTGGCCTACTGCTGAAATCGCTGTAATGGGTGGTGCAGGTGCAGTAGAAGTATTGTACGCGCGTGAAGCCAAAGACCAGGAAAATCCGGCTCAGTTCCTTGCCGAAAAAGAAGCAGAATATACAAAACTGTTTGCCAATCCTTATAATGCAGCTAAGTATGGTTACATCGATGATGTCATCGAACCCCGTAACACACGTTTCCGCGTGATCCGTGCTTTGCAGCAGTTGCAGACTAAGAAACTGTCTAACCCGGCGAAGAAACATGGTAATATTCCGTTGTAATCCAACTTTTCACATTAAAACAAGAACGATTATGAACAAAACCAAAATCGGAATATTCCTTTCTCTGCTGTTGCTGATTGGATTGACTTCCTGCGGAGAGCAAAAGTCGAACAATAAGCTATTGCTGAATGAAGTCCTGATAGACAATCAAAACAACTTTCAGGATGACTACGGCTTGCACAGTGCATGGATTGAAATATTCAACAAATCATACGGTAGCGCAGACTTAGCAGCTTGTTTATTGAAAGTAAGCAGCCAGCCGGGCGATACAGTAACTTATTTTATCCCGAAAGGTGACATACTTACATTAGTAAAGCCACGCCAACATGCGTTATTTTGGGCAGACGGCGAACCTAATCGTGGTACCTTCCATACCAGCTTCAAACTGAACCCTGAAACAGCCAATTGGGTCGGTCTTTTTGATTCAGGCAGAAAGCTACTTGATCAAGTTGTCATACCAGCAGGAACTTTAGGTCCCAACCAGTCTTATGCACGCATAAGCGACGGAGCAGCAGACTGGGAAGTAAAAGGCGGAAGCAAAGACAAATACGTAACCCCGAGCACGAACAACAAAACCCTTGACAGTAATGCCAAGATGGAAAAGTTCGAAGAACATGACTCAGTCGGTATCGGTATGTCTATTTCAGCCATGAGCGTAGTATTCTGCGGATTGATTCTTCTCTTCATTGCCTTCAAGGTGGTAGGTAAAGTTGCTGTCAACCTGAGCAAACGCAATGCGATGAAGGCTAAAGGCATCGATAAAGTCGAAGCGAAAGAGCTTTCACAGGCTCCGGGTGAAGTTTATGCTGCTATTTCAATGGCATTACACGAAATGCAGGATGAGGTACATGACGTAGAAGAAACGGTGCTGACCATCACTCGTGTGAAACGCAGTTATTCACCGTGGAGTTCGAAGATTTACACCTTGCGTGAAAATCCTAACAG
>ENA-OROL01003162-OROL01003162.1-human-gut-metagenome-genome-assembly--contig:-NODE-3162-length-10713-cov-1.992025_pt1 | contig 10713 bp, 7 predicted proteins | sample MGYA00242128_ERZ509048 | MGnify/ENA primary metagenome ERZ509048 (study PRJEB26280, sample SAMEA2338750) | human gut metagenome | biome: human gut; feature: human-associated habitat; material: faeces...
CGCCGCCGCGCACGCCACCAGCAGCGCAAGCGCGCTGTCCAGCCCCCCGCTTACGCCTATAACAAATCCCTTTGCATGAATATGCTCCGCCCTGCGCACAAGCGCCGCCCTTTGCAGCGCGAAAAGCCGCCTGAGCTGCGCCTGAGCCTTATCAGGGTCGTTTGAAACGTAGCCTTCCTCCTCCGCCTCGGTAAACGGTTCAAAGGCGCTCAGCTTATCTATGCACACGTCCGCATAAACGAACGCATCGCGCGAAAGGGGCTCTGATTCGGCCAGTATTTCGCCGTTTGCGGCTATTGCGCAGTACCCGTCGAACACAAACGACGTTGTGCTTTCCCCGCGGGAGGGCAGCGCCATTGCGGCGGCCATGCCCGTGCGCGCGCTGTATGCGGCAAGGCTGCTCCTGACCGCGCCGTAGCTTTTTGCCGTGGCGTTTATTGCGCCGGAAAGCAGCATTATATGCCCCTCTCTCGGCTCTCCCTTGGCAAATATCTGCCCCGCGAAGCCCACGCTCAGGCGCGGTATTGGCGTTAGTGTGGACAGGGACGCCGCCCCGCGCGGAACGGCAGGCGCAAAGCCGAACGGATTTGCCGCGCCGCGGGAAGCGGGTATAACGGCATATATCCTGCCGCCCCTGAGCAGCGCAATGCAGCTGCGCACGCGGCCATCAACCATATACGGCAGGCCTATGCTAACAAAAAGCTGGATATGCTTAGTGGCCTCCGCCACGGCGCCAAGCGCTTCGCGGCAAGCGTTGAGCATGAGCGGATGCTCCATAAGGGAGCCAAGCGTTGCCCCGCAAAGGAAAAGCTCCGGCAGCACAAGATAGTCCGCCTCCGCCTTCTCCGCGCGGCGTATTGCGCTTATTGCGGCAGCAGCGTTGGCCTTAGGGTCTCCCAATACTATTTCCGGCGATGCCGCGGCAAGGCGCACCGGCGCATCGCTCTGCATTGCAAGCATACATTCGCTCATGGTAATACCTCCATATTTTCGCATAAACTTATTCTATTATACACCACGCATACCGCGCAGGAAAAGCACAATATAAAAGCAGCGCCCGCATACGGGGCGCAGCATTGTGCTTTTTTGTGTTATTTGAACGTATATCTCATTTCAACGTTTTCGCTTTGGCGCGCCTTAAAGCCAAGCTTTTCATAAAGCGGCCTGCCCATCGGCGTTGCGGAAAGCTCTATATACGCAGCGTCGTTTTCCCTTGCCTTCAGCTTCAGCATTTCCATAACAAGGCCCGCGTAGCCCTGCCTGCGGTATTCCGGATATGTCCAAACGCTGACTATGCTTGCAAAGCGCCCGTTTGGGCGGGAAGGGCTGGGCGGGTTTTCGTAAACGCCCAAAATGCCCGTGGATACGGCCTTGCCGTCCTGCTCTACTATGGCGGCGTAGCAGTCGCGGTTAAGGTGACGCTCAAAATAGCTTTTCAGGTTCGCTTTGCGCAGTTCGTATGTTTCGGGATGCGGGCCGTTGTTCGCATCCGAAAAGTCCAACCTCAGCTGAATAAGCTTATCTATATCTTCACTTTCTGCCAGTTTTACCGAATAACTCATTATTTCCCCTTTCTTGACCTGCGGCCTGCGCTTTGGCGCATATATCCGCCGCGCAGGCTTTTAACATCGCTCACGGTTATTACAGCATTGGGCGCAACGGAATTGATTATATCCATGGCCTCGGGCGCAAGCTTGCGGCGCAGGGTTGACATGAGCATATATCTATCGGTATCGTCCCTGCCCTGAACCTTCATCTCGCTCAGTCCGAACCCGTGCGCACGGAGCGCATCGCCTATTTTATCCGCCGTTTCCGCCTCCATAACAACGCACTGTATGGAGCATAGGCCGAAGGCAAGCCTTTCCTCAAGCCAGCTTCCCGCGTAGTTGCCCAATGAATACGCAAGCGCGTAGGCAACCATTTTCCATGGGTCGCTTTGGTAATTGCTCAGCACGTTGCCCGCTATTATGAGCCAAAGCGTAATCTCTATCAGCGCAAGCAGCGCACCTATCGCGCGTTCGCCGCGGTTTATGAGCACTATTCTAAGAGTACAGAGCGTAACCTCCAGTATTTTCCCCAGAAATATGCAAATATAAACAATAAGCGTTGTCCCTGCAAAAAACGTGCCGAGTATTTCAAATAGCTTAGTCATAAACATCTCTCCTTCCGATAACAAATAATCCAAACCGTACAGGTATTATATTACCTACAATCTGCCTGATAATCAATAGCCGCAGAAAATATATTAAAACGGGCCGGCCGCGGTGCAGCCAGCCCATTCGTTGGGGGAAGGTATATGCGCTTTATTCCTTAATGAGTATGCCGTCCGCGTCCACGGCTGCGCCCGCTATGGTGAGCTTCACCTTGCGGGAGCCGTGCAGCAGCACAAATTCGCCGCTGCCCTTTTCCATTGCCACGCTGACGCTTATAGCGCTCTTCTGTGACGCGGTAACGAACACTATCTTGGTAATGCCCTGCCTGCTGAGCGCAAACAGTCCGCCGCGCTCTATTATAAGCTTGGCTTCCTTTTCATCGGTAGTGATGGTAAGCACGCCGCCCTGCTGCACGGCCTTATAGGCAATGCTCCTGCCCTGCTTATCGGCAACGCGGTAAAGCTGTATGCGCTCATGGTGCGCCATAGGCACGGGCTGAGGAGCGGGTTCGGGTTCGGGGATTATAAGCGTTCCCAGGGGAACCGTTATATCCTTGCCGTCCACGGTAACTACCTTGGTTATTATGTATTCGCCCGGTTCCGTGGGGAAAACTGTGCTGCCGTTGAACATGGTATCGGACACGGTTATGCCGTCGCGCTCTGTTATAAGGTTTATGTCGCCGTTGGGCAGAACCTCCACCTGCACGGGGATTATATCCGTACCGTTGCCGCCGTTGATATATCCGTTCAGCGTGGTTTTATCCGTGCCGGAAATGCCGTTGATGGTCGCCGTGTCGCTTATGAACACATGGCCGTAATGCTCGACCCTGTTGCAGTCGCTGCCGATATAGCCTTTCATATTCTCAAGCAGCTTGCCCAGCGGGTTTTCGCGCGTAACGCTGTTCTTTTCCACTACGCCCGTGGTAAGCTTCGCGTTGCCGAGTATCATTATATTGCCGTTGAAAACATAGTCATCCGTCGCGCCGAGCGCCGCCGCAAAGGTATATAGGTTGCCGTCATATTCGCTTACGCCCGTACGCGCTGTAACTTTCGCGTTGCCGCTGATTATTATTGTTCCTTTGAAGGATGCTTCACAGCCGCTGCCTATGCCTGCGCCGTTCTTTCCGCTTACCGCAGTAACGTCTGCATTATCGGTTATTGTCACGGTACCGTTCAGATTCTCTTCATCGCCCGCGCCTATGCCCGCGCCTTTGCGTCCGCTTGCGGCAATGACCTTCGCGTTGCCGCGAATGTTTATGGTGCCGTTCATGTTTCCCTCGTTGCCGCCGCCTATGCCCGCGCCATCATACTTCGAAAACGCGAACACCTTCGCATTGCCGCCTATATTTATTGTGCCGGTTTTTGTAACGTCGGAATCATTGCCGCTGCCTATGCCTGCACCGCTATTGCTGGTGGCGGTAACGTCGGCATTGCCGTCTATGTTTATGGTGCCGCTCATGCCGCCCCAAAGGCCGCTGCCTATACCCGCGCCGTCATCGGTGCTGTCCGCGTTAACGCTTGCATTATCGCCTATGTTTATGGTGCCGCTCATCTCGCCTTCTCCGCCGGTACCCATGCCCGCAGCGGTTCCATCGGACTTAGCGGTAACTTTGGCGTTGCCGCCTATGGTGATGGTGCCGCTCATGTCGCCGCCATCATCAAGGTTCATCCATGGACTGCGCCATGTTCTTACGCGGCCTGTGCCTATGCCCGCGCCGTATTTATTGCCGGCGGATGCGTTAACCGTGGCGTTGCCGTCTATGGTGATGGTTCCGCTCATGTTGCCGCCTTGGGCGTTCCTGTTCTCGTCCTCCGTTATTGCGCCCGCGCCTATGCCCGCGCCGCCGGAAAGCGTTCCGAATTTTTCATCCCCGGGTACTCCGCTGTCGTGATAGACCGAATTATTGCCGCCGGTCGTAACGGTAACGTCGCCGGTAATGTGTATATTGCCGGACATATCCTCGCCCGCGTTGCTGCCTATTTTGGCGGAGTCCTGCAATATGCCTTCCCTGCCGTTATGCTCCGCGGTGAGCGAACCCGTGCCGTCTATTGTTAAATCGCCGGAGGACACGCGCAGCGCAGCGCTGTCGCCATCGGCATTCAGCTTGTTTTCCCCTTCAACCGTAAGGTTAAGGTTGGAATCGCCGACGTCTATTGCGCTGTCCGCACCGGAAGCAATGTTTATATCCTTTATCGTTATGTTCGCTTCCGCGTCCCCTTCCGTGGAAACGGTTATGGTATTGTCCGTCGCTTTCTCGCTGTCCCGCTGGGTGATAACAGTGTCGCTATCCGCAACGGCATCGTTATTGCCCTGCTTAACGGATTGGCCGTTTTCGTCCGCAATAACGGTTATGTCGCCATCCTCAAGATACCATGTGGCCGCAAGCGCCGTAGGCATAAGGCACACGGCAAGCATAAGCGCCACAATGGAGATAATTGTTCGTTTCAGCTTCATTGGTCGGTGTTCCTCCTTTTATTAGATATAGTGATAGGAATATCGATACTTTATTATAACCGATAGTTAACGCAATAGCAACATAATTTGTAATATATTCAATTTAACTTATTTTAGTATACAAAAACAATTCTATAAACAAATGCAGAACGGAGTGCGCACCAATTCCACGGCGCATGGATTGCGCAACAGCGCGTTGCTTTACCGCGGGCGGCTTTAATGATATAGTAATGTTGTATGGAGGCGATAAACATGGAAACAGGTAATATTTTATATGAACTGAGGACGAAAAACGGACTTTCTCAGGATGAGCTGGCACAGAAGCTTTTTGTAACGCGGCAGGCCGTGTCCCGCTGGGAGAATGGCGAAACCGTGCCCAATACGGAAACGCTGAAGCTGCTTTCGCGGTTTTTTGACGTGTCCATAAACACGCTGCTCGGCTCCCCGCAGAAGCTTGTTTGCCAATGCTGCGGTATGCCGCTTGAGGATTCGCTAATGAGCCGCGAGGTTGACGGGGACATAAACGAAAAATACTGCAAATGGTGCTATAATGACGGCAAGTTCAAATATCTTGACATGAACACGCTCATAGATTTCTGCGTGAACCACATGGCAAGCGAAGAATGGCCCGAGGAGCGCGTGCGCCAATACATGGGCGAAATGCTGCCCAAGCTTGAATACTGGAAGGAAAAAGCGGAATAAAAAACAAGTCTCCGGACGGATAGCCGAACGGAGGCTTTTGCTTTATATCGGAATAAATTATTTGCCCAGCTCGCTGGTGCAATGCGGACAGCGGGTGGCGTCGATGGCGATTTCGCTTTTGCAGAAGGGGCAAACCTTGGTCGTGGGCGCGGCCGGGGGTTCCGCAACGGGCTTTTTGCCTATACCCTTGAGCATATTCATGGCCTTGACCACGAAGAAAAGCACAAGCGCAACAATGAGGAAATTGATTATAGCCATTATGAACGCGCCGTACTGAACGTCCACCTCGCCTATTTTCAGCACAAGGTCGGAAAAGTCCACCTTAACAAGCAGGCCAATCAGCGGGGAGATGATGTTGTTCACAAGGGAATTTACAATGCTTGTGAACGCCGCGCCGACCATCATGCCGACTGCTAAGTCCATCGCGTTGCCCTTTATGGCAAACGCCTTGAATTCTTCAAAAAACTTCTTCATGCTTTGATACCGTTCCTTTTATAAAAAAATTATTAAAATACCCTTTTGCCGTAAAGAAAGTTACGGTCGCTCCAGCCGCCCCAGCTTGTTATGCATACGCAGCCTTCGCTTGCCGATGCGTGTATAAGCTTGCCGCCGCCAAGCCATATGGCAACGTGGGTTATGCGCGTGTCCGAGCCTTCGGATTTATAGAATATCAAATCGCCCGGCTGCAAATTCTCCTTGCCGTAAACCGTGGGCCAGGAATCTATCTGCCCCATGCCGGCGGAGTTATAATAGCGCGTCATCTTGCCAAGGGGCTTTAAGCAGTAATACACAAAGCCGGAGCAATCGAACTTATCCGGCCCTTTGCCGCCGAGTACGTAGCGCACTCCTATCTGCTGCTTTGCAAGGGCTATGAAGTCCGATACTCCGCCGCCGTAATTTGGCGCGGGTGTGGACGGCGCGGACGTGGGCGCGGAAGTTGGGGCGCTGCTGTCCGGCACAGTGGCGCTGCTTGTGGCGTCCGGCGCGGTAGTCTTGCCGGGCTTGGGCGTTTTTGTCGGCTTTGGCGTTTTGGTGGGCTTAGGCGTTGGTGTAGGCGTGGGCGTGGGCGTTGGGTCAATGAGCGGCTTAGCCTTGGGGGAATACAGCAGCTCCAGCGTAAAATAATCCGCCTCGCCGGTTATTTCAAGCTTGTTCTTTTTCTGGAATGCGGCTGTTGCGCGGCCGGTAGCCGTGCCGAAATAGCCGTTAAGCTTGTCCCCGTAATAGCCAAGCTCCTTCAGCTCATGCTGGAGGGTAAGCACGTCCTCCCCCGAGCAGCCCTGATTGATTATGTAGCTTTGCGCGGCGGAGCTGAAAAGTATCTGCTGCGTCTGCTCGTCCGCATCGCCCGTCTCCTTCAAATGGTGCGCCCGCTGGAAGCTCATGACCGCATCCCGCGTAACGGGACCGTAGTAATCCGTTGTTTCGTCGCTGCCCATGTAGTATAGATCCATAAGCCGCTGCTGCAATGCGCGCACGGCTTCGTCCCGCTGTTCAAACACAAGCGGGGCATACCGCGGCATATCCTCGGGCGCGTCGGTAGGGGCCGTAAAGTCCGCCGTACTTTCGGTTGGGAGCGGCTCCGCCGTCATCACCGGCTCGGGCGTAGCCGGCTGAATATCGCCCACCTGCGCCTGTTTGTTGGGCGCCGTGACCTCTATGCTTTCCGCCCGTGTTTCGTATGCGCCGAGGGCAAGAGGGATGATTATGAACGCGGTCAGGAACGTGCCGCCCACCGTTAACAGGGGCAGCCTGACCCGCTTGAAGAACAATTTTATGCGCGCGCTTCTTTCGCGCCGTTTCTGCCATTTCTTTTCCATAGCTAAATTATAGCCTTTATGGCACTATTTGTCGAGAAGGACATGGTTTGTTAACAAATTTGTCCCCTCTCCCGTTGCTATGGCGGGGAAAAACGCTTATACTTATACTACATGTAATACATGCACTTACGGAGGTATTGCCCATGCAGCACGAGATAGTAAAAAGCGCAGCGTTGCTGAATAAGAACGGAAACATTGCAGAGCCGGGCTGGGCGCGCTCGCTCATAAGCCGGTATTCCCGCGCGGATATAAAGGCGCATCCCATCCGCATAAAGGAATGGGACTACTATCTTATTTCAAACGACCGCTTCGCGCTGGCGCTGACCATTGCGGACAACGGCTACATGGGGCTGATATCCGCAAGCGTGCTGGATTTTGAAAAGCCGTGGGAGCAGACCACGTCCGTAATGACGGCGTTCCCCATGGGCAAATACAAGCTGCCCGAAACCTCTGCCGCGGGCGTTACAAGCTATACCGACAGCCGCGTTAATATGCGCTTCGGCACGGCGAACGGCGTGCGGCACATAAGCTGCGTATTCCATAAATTTTTGCGGGATGAAACGCTTGAAGCGGAGCTGACGCTGACTGATGAGCCGCAGCACAGCATGGTGATAGCCACCCCGTTTGAAAAGCCAAAGGCGTTTTATTATAACCAGAAGATAAACTGCATGCGCTCAGACGGCTTCATGCGCCTTGGCGGGAAAACATATGATTTCAGCAAAGAGGACAGCTTTGCAACGCTGGACTGGGGCCGCGGCGTTTGGACATACGACAACACATGGTACTGGGGCAACGGCAACGGAACGGTGAACGGGCACCGCGTTGGGTTCAATATAGGCTATGGCTTCGGCGACACTTCCGCCGCAAGCGAAAACATGATAATATACGACGGCACGGCGCACAAGCTTTCCAAGGTCAGCTTCAATATACCTGCGGACAGCTACACCAAGCCCTGGACATTCACAAGCGATGACGGGCGCTTTGAAATGGACTTCGTGCCCGTTATAGACCGCGCGGCGCGCACCAATGCGCTTATAATCGAAAGCGATCAGCATCAGGTATTCGGCCGCTTCACGGGCAAAATGGTGCTGGACGGCGGGGACGTAATAGAGCTTAAGGACTTTATGGGCTTTGCGGAAAAGGTCCATAACCGTTATTGATATGCCGCGGGAAAGCACGGCCTGCTTCACGGGACACAGGCCGGAAAAGCTGCCGTGGGGATATAACGAAGCAGACATGCGTTGTTTCGTGCTGAAGGCAGAGCTTAGCAAAATGATACTTCAGGCATACGGCTGCGGATACACGCACTTTATCGCCGGCGGGGCGCTGGGCGCGGATATGTACGCAGCGGAGGCGGTGCTGGAATTAAAGCGAACTCATACGGACATAACGCTTGAACTTGCGCTGCCGTTCCCAACGTTCAACATGAACCTTAGGGGGGAGCTTAGGGAGCGGTTCGATACGATAGTGCTGCGCGCGGACAAGTCAACCGTGTGCGCGGAAAGCTACACGCCGTATTCATACATGCGCCGCAACGCATACATGGTTGATTCAAGCGGGCTTTTGATTGCCATATACGACCACCGTCCGGGCGGAACGAAGAACACCGTTGAATACGCCCGCAAAAAAGGGCGCGGCATTTGGCTGCTGCATCCATAACATTAAAGCACAGGAGAAGAAAAGGCATTATGCCAATAATATCGGCACACGACTTAAAAAAGGAATTTGTGGAAAGGCTGCTTTTTGACGGCGTTTCCTTTGAAATAGGCGAAAAGGACAGGGTTGGCTTAGTCGGCGTGAACGGCTGCGGCAAAACCACGCTGTTCCGTATACTGCTCGGGGAGGAAGGTTACGACGCGGGCGAGCTTTTCCGCGCGAAAAACGCCCGCATAATGAGCATGACCCAGACCATTGCGGACACCAACCAAACCGTATACGACGCGACACTTGAAGCCTTCCGGCCGCTTATGGACGCGGAGGAGGAGCTGAAGCGGGTTGATGCGGAACTTGCCAGTGCCGAAGGAGAGCGGCTGAATACGCTTATAAAGCGCCAGCATGCGCTGAGGGAAGAATATGAGTTCAACGGCGGCATGACATACCGAAGCCGCACCCGCTCCGCGCTAATGGGCCTTGGGTTCACCGAAGAGGAGCTTACAAAGCGCCTTGGGGACATGAGCGGCGGGCAGCGCAACAAGGCGCAGCTTGCAAAGGTGCTTTTAAGCGGGGCGCAATTACTGCTGCTGGACGAGCCCACAAACCATCTGGACATGGACTCGATAGCATGGCTTGAGGACTTTCTTAAAGCTTATCAAGGCGCGTTCATAGTAATATCGCACGACAGATATTTTCTGGACGCGGTAACGCGCCGCACAATGGAAATAAAGAACACCCGCTTTTTTATAAGCGAGGGCAACTACACCCGCCACCGCGAGCTGATGGCGGACGAGCAGGAGATGCTGCGCCGCCGCTACGTAAATACGCAGAAGGAGATACGCCGCATAGAGGGCATAGTGGAGCAGCAGCGCCGCTGGGGGCAGGAGCACAATTTTATAACCGCCGCCAGCAAGCAGAAGCAGGCCGATAAGCTGCGCGCAACGCTTGTTGCGCCGGAACGGAATACGGACAGCATACATTTCCGCTTCCATGCCGATGCGGTAAGCGGCAACGACGTGGTTGTTGCAAAGGGCTTAGCGAAGCGGTTTGACAAAAGCTTTTTTTGCAATGCGGATATGCTTATAAAAAAGGGCGAACGTGTATTCCTGCTTGGGCCGAACGGCTGCGGCAAAACAACGCTGCTTAAAATACTTATGGGCAAGCTTAAGCCGGATGCGGGCTCATATTACCTTGGCGCGAACGTACACCCGGGGTATTACGAGCAGAACGCCGCGGGGCTTAGCGGAGAGGTTACGGCGATAGAGGAAATACGCAACAGCTATCCGCGCATGAGCGATACGGAGATACGCTGTGCGCTGGCGGCGTTCCTTTTCCGCGGGGACGATGTGTTCAAGCCGCTTGAAAAGCTTTCCGGCGGCGAGGTGGCGCGGGTGAAGCTGTTAAAACTGATGCTGAGCGGATCCAACCTTTTGCTGCTGGACGAACCAACGAACCATCTGGACATAGATTCGCGGGAGGCGCTTGAAGGCGCGCTTGAAGAATACGAAGGCACTATGCTCATCGTTACGCACGACCGTTATCTTGTTGAGCGGCTTGCGGACAGGGTGCTGTGCATGAGAGAAAACGGCATAGAAAGCTACATTGGCGGCTACGCGGACTACATTGCCGCCAAGCAGGAGCGCGAAGCGAAGGCAGCCGCCGAAAGGCCCGCGCAGCGTTCACAGGCGGGCGAAGATTACCGCGCCAAGCGCGAACGCCAAAGCGCCATAAACCGCGCAAGCGGGGAATTAAGGCGCGCGGAGGACAGGGTGAACGCGGCGGAAGAGGAACTGAGCAGGCTTGAAGAAAAGCTGGCAAGCCCCGATGTTGCCACCAATTACGTCAAGGCGGCGGAACTCAGCCGCACCATAGACGAAAAGAAGGCGCAGCTCGACAAACTCTATTCCCAATGGGAACAGGCGCAGGAGGCG
>ENA-OROL01003163-OROL01003163.1-human-gut-metagenome-genome-assembly--contig:-NODE-3163-length-10712-cov-1.986582_pt1 | contig 10712 bp, 10 predicted proteins | sample MGYA00242128_ERZ509048 | MGnify/ENA primary metagenome ERZ509048 (study PRJEB26280, sample SAMEA2338750) | human gut metagenome | biome: human gut; feature: human-associated habitat; material: faeces...
TTTGCATACCAAATTCAAGGCAGAGCACATTGATAATAAGAAAAATAAGAAAAGAAATATCGAGGAAACATGTGGCTGGGACGTCCTCGGGGCTTTAGCCCATCAGCCGTGACACCGATGTGGAACTAAGTCACGCAACCACGGGGCTACTTGTGTCCCGATGCCGACCCGGCAGGCGGCATACGTCGAATATGGATGCAGTAAACCGTATTGAAAGGACTATCCATGAGCCAGTTTGAGAACAAAATGGACGATTTCGTACCCTTCGGTGACCAGGTGCGAACCGAATATCAGGAGGACGATAGAACCGTTCCCGATGCGGTCATCGATGCATGTTTTGATGCGTTGGATGAGATCATGTTTCCCATGGACGACCGGGGAGAGCGGCCTTTGGAGTGCCAAACGTATTTCGCCGTGCAGCGCACGTTCGGCGCCGAGGGGAAACAGGATTACTTCCTTCTCAGCCACGTTGACCAGATTGATGCCGAGACTCCCTTTTCGCGTGACGGGGCGGACTGGGGTGAGTGTGAGGGCGAACTTGTATGCAAAGTCTACAGCGAACCGCCTACGCTCTTGACGTTCCGCGAGCTTTCGCCCGCTGCTCTCGATTCGCTCCGCGATGAGGACGGCTACCTCTTCGATGTACCCAGTGAGGCGGTCGAGAAAGTGTTCAACGACCCGCTCTGCACCATGCCGTCAATCCTCGCGCTCACGGAAGTCGAGCTGAAGGTCGAGGACGCGATTTTCGAAGTCGAGATGGAACGTGACACGGGCGAGTCCCTCGATGAGCTCGCCGTCGCCAAGAAAGAGGAGTCCTCGCTCGAAGACGGCGAGGATTATGGGAACCGAACGGATCAGAGCCGCTGACGTCTCGGTATTGCGGACAGCGATGTAGCTCGGTAGCCGTGTAGTGCGCTACCGAGCTACACGATTAAGAAAAATAATAATAAGAAGAATAAGAATTCAAGGAAATACATGCCGGAGGGAGAACCCCAGGGTTCTGTCTAGCTAGGCATGATGCATATGTGGAATCAAGTTACACAATCGCGGCGGCTACTTGTGTCCCGCAATCGGTTCGATTCGAGTCGCTTGCGATGATTTGGCTGAAATGAACTTCGCTACTTGGAGGAAACCATGAACCGTGTCGGCTTGAAAGACTACCTGCTCAACCACGCAGATGATAACGATTTGCTGGACTGTGCGAAAGCATGGGATTCGGCGAATGAATACGGGCACCTTGAGAGCGCCAGCAAGGCAAGGCTTCTCGAGGATGCACGCGACAACATCGACGATATCATCGATTGGCTTAGGGATGCTAGCCGTTATGAGCTTGATGGCATCAGTTCTGATATCGAGTTAATGGTCGATGCGAAAGACCCGTTCGAGGTCATCAACGAGGTGGACTGCTCCTCCCGCAACTATGGCAATGACATCGAGGTCAATTTGAGCCGCGGTGATAAAAAGGCAACGCTTTCCTTCTCAAATTTCAACGGTACCAACTCAAACGATATCGATGCGGAGAAGGTCGGCCTCGCAGAGGTGACTTACGCCACGGCCAAGGGCTATAACCTGTACGCCGACGGCGCCGGCACCGATGAGGTACAAACGGCGTTTTTCAAGGGAAACGGGCGAAGGCTGTCGGCCGCACGTGCAGACAAGCTGACAGCAGCCTGCGAGAAGAATATGGATGCGCTGAAGCGGGTACTCAAGGATTCAGAAATCACGGCGCTAGACAAGCTGTTCAACGTCGAGCTTTGTAGCGAGTCATATTGCGCGACACTTGCCAATGAGGCTCTGGAGTGTAAATACATCTCATCGGCTCTCGAGAAGATGGGTTTCGACGTGGAAAACGACCGTGCCATCGAGAAGCATGCCGAGATCGAGCCCAAGCAGCGCACCTTTTTCGATAGGGTGATCGGAAAGGTCGGTGATAGCTACCTCGAGGTGGTCGATCAGCTCGATTATTTCTTCGATACCGACCGCACCGGTCAATCTGCGTCCATCAACGACAACTGGGGAAACCCCATTCTCGTTAAGGGCGGTCGCGACGGATATGGCGAGACGCCCTGCGTACTCACCGCCTATGAGGACTTCATTGACGCGATGGACACATCTCCGTCCGATGCCGGCGGGGGCAGCATCTTCTCCGGCTGCAAAATCGATGGCATCTGGGACGAAAACGGTTCACTGTTCGTAACCGGTGCGCTCCCCGATGGACACGCCCTGACCGGTGCGCTCCTCGGTGCGCACGCCTGCGCGGAGATGCGCCAGCTGACCGATAAGGGCGGGCGCCTCTATTTGGATTACCTGACGGTTGACGGATTCCATCTTCCCAAGGACGGCGTCGAGGCGATGGGGTTCGTCTACCGAGAGGGCGATGAGAATGCGTTCATCCATGACCTGTGGGATAACCCCGAGATGTGTTCCAAACCGCATTTTGCCGAGAAAGTGGACGGTTATCCCGCTGAGGAGTACATCATGGAACATGATGGCGTGAAAACCGAGTTCCAGATTACCGAGGTCAAGCGGGATTCGTTCGCATATGACCAAGGGGCGCGATTCGATGTGAAGGTCCTTACCGACGGGCATGACTGCGGCAATGGGCGCTTCTGCTCCGACCTTGACGAGGCGCATGATTTCTGCGGGCAGTTCGCCGACGATATCGCCGGTCACGGCGAGAGTCTCGATGATATGTGCGCGGACAGAAGCGAAGTCGCCTCTGCCGTTCAGGATGCCCATACGGGCGAGCGCTACCATGAAGACGAACAGCGGGATAATTCGGAAATCGGAGATTAGACATGTATAGACAGCATGGCTTCCAGGATAAGGACCTGCTTCTCGAGACGCTCGTCAAGGACGATACCATGACGTTCTTCCCCGAGTTCAACCTTCTCGTGGTCAGTTCCAGCTACGATCCGAGCGAAGGGCTATATAATCGGACTACTGCCATCTTCAACGCCAGAACCACTGAAATCGCAAGCGGAGAGTTCTTCAAGGGATGCGACTATGTGTCCGACATGGTCTTCGAGGGGGGGGCATGATAAGGCATTCGCCGTCATCGATTCGTTCGATCGGGATGCCGATGGATCTTGCTGGATCGACCCCCGCATGTCCATGCTTGCCGGTCTATTCTCCTGGAGTCCGACCATCGATGCCGGCAGCATTTTCGATTTGGTCGATGCCGCCTCGTACTATCAAAAACACCTGATGTCCGATCGGGAGGGTTTCGAGCTGTCGCATGGCAGACCGTTGCCCGATATGGCAGCCCGCCATCTCGATACAGGCGCCCGGGAGCTGCTCGATAAGCTCACATCGAGCGAGACAGTCAGCTATTTTCCCGAGTTCAACCTTCTCGTCACGACTACGGATTTCGTACCGAGTGGGCTTCACGATTACGAGTCGGCCATCTTCAACGTATTCCCGTCAGAGCTCGCCTATGGAAAACTGTTCCAAGGATTCGAGAACGTAGCCGATATCCCCTACAGCGGCCCCGTAGTCGACCCGATCGCCCTGCTTTCGACTTTTGTCGAAGATACCGATGAGAAGCGTACGGCCGATAAGTCCCTGCGTTCCCTTGCCACGCTTCTCATCGGTGCCGACGTTATCAGTACGAAGTCCGTCTCCGAACTTCTCGACACCATGGCCGAACGCTTCGGTCTCGAGTCTGAAGAGCGTGTGCGTATCACCGACCGAGCGCAGGCGAAAGAACCCGCTCGACTGCATGTGCCTGATATCGGGGTCGAAATCGATAGTCAAAACGATGACGACTTCATTACCGGTACAGTGACAGTCGATGGGCAGTCCTGCTATTTCAATTGCCCGAATAACAATCGAAACCAGAGCGGCCGCGATTCGGTTATCTTGGGAACCCTGCATCCCGATGGGTTCGAGGGCGATATCGAGCATAACGAGCTACCCTCCGTCATCGAGGAGAACCGAGATGTCGTGGAGCTGGTCGTGTCCGTGGCTGCCGCGCCGTACATGGATCCCGCCAATTTGCCGGGTTGCGAGCAGAGCCTCGATTCGCTCTGCGATGAGAAGACCGATGAGGCCCAATCGATGCGCTATGGCATGGAAGGTGTCGGGCTCCCCATGCTCGATGCTGCTGAACATCTGGCGAACTACTAGGTTTGCGAATCCGTTATGGAGGGCGGTATGCCGTTAAGGCGGTATCCCGCCCTCTACTTTCGTCCCATCGTCCCGTCTAGAATCCCTCGGCTTCCATACTCTGAATCAAATACGCAACGTGAAGCGATTGGAGTCACTATGGCCTTGGTCATCAACCTGCACGGCCCGAATACCAACACGCTCGGTAAACTTATCGCCGGCGCTCTCACCGAAATGGGCTACAGCGCCAGCGCCGTCCCATCCTGCCGGCGCAACATGGAACTCGAGGCGTTGCGCGGAGACGAGCGGGCGATTCGGCTCACAAACGGGTCGCTCGAAAGCTGTGTCGAGCTTGCGTCCATTCAGACCGATCTCAATCGGCGCTCAATCGACTCCGGACAGGATGCGGTCATCGTGTGCGGCCCGGTGGTCGACAGCTTCTGGGGCTACAAAGGTGACCGTACGGATTCCTTCTACCGTGCCGCCATCGAGACGGCGGTCGATTTCGATGCCGCGCAGTACGAACTCGTCCCCAGCGGCGGCCTTTCCGAGCAGACCCTCAAGAAGTTCAGGTCCTTCCTCAGGGATTGCGGGGTCAGACCGCGAATCAGCGGACAACTCGATTTCGGATACCACGATGTCATCGATATCGTCCGAAATGAGGTCAAACTCGATCGCGAGAAACATCCCTTGGAAAACTTCGACAAGGGCGATGCAGGCCTCGATTGCGAGAAGGCGGTCGCGGGCTTCAAGAATGCCGCAATCAGCGTGCAGGAGGCCATCAGGCAGCTCCCCGAGGGAAGCGAGATGCGAATGAAGCTTGAGGGTATGGTCGATCGCGCCCTTGAGGACGGCTATGGCGGTATCCATCTCGAGACGGTGAGAAGACCAACTGGGAAGACGATGAGCCTCGGCAATCTCGTCCAATCGGAAGTCGATGCCGCATCTAGGCGCAATGGTTTCTCCGCCGACCGTTCGAGCGATGCGGGCGTTCCCGAGGAAGGCCCTGCGGCAAAAACAACCTACTCCCCTGCCGTCACGCAAGACGAGAAAGCCGAAGAGGGTGAAGAGAAGAATAAGAAGAATAATAAGGAAAAGGAGAAGGACATGGGAAACACCGACGCGGAAAAGAAGCCCGAGTTCATCAATATCAGCTTCGAGAACAAGGACGTCCGCGTGAAGCCCTATACGGACCGCAACGGCAACGAGCGCCTTCGTATCAACATGACTATGCCGAAGGGTACCGTGGTCGGAAATAAGGACCTTTCGGGCCTGAAGGTCTCCATGCCCGCCCGTGAGTTCATGAAGCAGGACAAGGATGCGGGGAAGCCCGTGAAGTACGGTTTCCGCTCCGACCGCGATGTGCGATTCTTCAAGTACGATGAGCAGAACCGTCGCATCGACTACCCCGGCGAGGGCGACCCAGCAGTCTTGCCTTGTGATCTTGCGGCTGCCGTGGCGGCGGCCTATCAGGGAAAGGAAGCCTCCAAGTCTGAGCATCAACGTGACGTGTCTCACGAATACACGGGGCTCACATTCGCCCCCTGCGATATGAAGGTCAAGACCGTTCCCGTCGAGGACGGCCCAGATAAGAATTTCCTGCTGTGCAAGCTCCCTCCCCATACCATGGTCGGCAACCAAGACCTTGGCGGCATGATCGTGAGCAAGTTCCTCACGGACAGGCAGCTCGCCTATGCGCAGTCCGGTAAGCCCTTCACGGCGAGCTTCAAGTCGGATACGCCCATCCGCGTCTACCCCATCAGCGGCGAAGACTCCCGCAGCAATTTCGATTATGACTTCCGCGCCCCGCAGGAATTCAGCGCCGGCGCATTGGTTGCCGGCATCGATGACGCCTACGATGCCCGCCTTCTCAACGCCCGCGACTACGAGCAGAATCTGGAGGCATCCGGCAAGGAAATGCCGCGTGCCGCCGCAGACGCGAAGCAGATGCTCGAGGACCGCGATGCGGCGGCGTCGCGCCAAGGCAGCAAGGATGCGGCCCTGGAATACCATCAGGGCGGTGGCGAGGATATGCCGTTGAGTGACCTGTGCGATGCGAAGAGCGACGAGGCGGCGGACCGACAAGCGGGACAGCCGACTGTCATCCAGGGACCCGATCTCGACCTCTACGACAAGGACGTCGAGTTCTAGAACCATATACAAGCACGAAAGAGAGGGGATATTCCGCAGGGGGATATCCCCTTTCTTTCTGCCGTTCGAGTCTACTTCTGTCCCCCATTCGGTATGCATCTATTCGCATTCGTAAAGTCAGGCTATACGAATGTGCAGAATATCGAAAGGATCGGAACGACAGTGGCAATGCGGGAAATTCCCATAGAGGTTCTCGAAGGATTCAAGGCGCCCGATGCGGTTCTCCTCTGTCGTCGAGGCGATTCTTGGACGGTGGAACAGGATGGATTGAAGGCGGGTGCCTTCATCTCGGGTTCCGTTCTGGAGGGCGAGCGCCTGTATCCCGAGCCCAACGGGCAGCTCATCCTCTCCCAGAACGGGGGCGATACCGCATCCGCGAGAATCTCCGCTATCTCGGCAAAGCTGTTCTCGGTCGCTGAAAAGTTCCGCAGGATTCGAGACATCTCCGCAGGGGAAAGCTATGAGATGCTCCTCTCCAAGGCGGTGGGAAGTCGCTCGCTCGTCAACCTCGTTAACCCCCTATCGACCGTCATGAAGGCAGCCGAGACCGCTCGCGTCCGACCGGACAGACATATCGTCCTATCACATGGGGCCTCGCGGATACAGGAACTCGTCGAGGATATATGCAATAGCTGGGCGCGTGAAGCCGTCTCGCGAATTGCGGAGCCGTCCCGCTTCCCAGACGTCGAGATACCGAACGGATTGACCGATGAGATCCTGGATAGCGCTTGGCGGCGGGCGGGCGAAGACCAAGCTGTCTATGATGAACTACGGTCGGACATCGGGTTCGCACAGGACATCATCCGCTCCGCATTCGGCAAGGAGCTCGAATCCGAGGCGGGGTTCTACGATTCCAGCGCAACGGACAACGTCTGTTCCATGCTCGAAGCCATCGACACATCCGGATACATCGTCATTCTCAAGGATTCTGCCTCGGGAGCCTGCGATTACCTATTTTCGGACTCGGTGTCCTTCACCAGGGCGCAACCGCGCAATGTCGGCGATTTCGTGTCCAAGCTGACCGACGGTCGCTATGGGCTCGGAAACGACTCGCAAGAATTCGAGCTTATCTTGGATGGCGGCAAGCTGATTCTAGATGAGACGCCGGGCATGGCGCACGGCAACATGAAATTTGAAGTTCTGTTTATCGACAAGTCGCTGAGTGACAAGGTGGTTGCCCTGGAGAACGCAGACCTCTCGAGGGAAATGTCGCGTCTCCATATGCGACGCGGGTCTTCCGCTGAGGACCTCTTGGTCCGCTTGGCTGAGACGACCGGCGGCATCCTCAACATCGAACGGGATATCTGCGTGATTTTCGGTTGGGAATTCACTGGGAACGGGCGAATGGAATCCCTCAGCGACCTCATGGAGGCCGTCGACCTTGAACCGCTGCAACCGCAGGGACCTGCCGGCAGCGGCAAAACGAGATTTTAGGAGGACGGAAATGGATGTCGATATCCGGGACACCGAGATAGCACCCGACCCGAAAGGCAACGTCGAACTCGTGAGGTTCGGCTCGACGGCGATATTGTTTTGCGGCGGGGATGAGCCGTTCGCGGTCGTGAAGGGGTATGACGGCAAGACCGGCGAATGGTCGGGAGATGCCGTGCGCGTCGATGACCTGTCGGTCGCATGGGATATCGCCGACCCAGATATCATTGAGGATGCGACCGTCAAATGGACGCGCAGCGATGTGGCGGACATGCTCGAGGGCAGGGGAATCGAGGCGAACGTGTGGAACATCGATGCGGTGATCCAGACTCCCGATCTGGAGAACTTCCCCTCCCTGCTGGGCGAAATGTCAAAAGACGGAGGTAGGGACTATATAGAGTTGACTATCGCACAGCTCTGCTCCGCAGGCATACTCGATGTCCCCGAAGGATTCAGGCTCGAGGAAGGGCTAGAGGAAGGTTTGGACGATATCGCGGACCGTCTGGATGGGTGCTGCGTTGGCGATGGGTTCGACTATGCGGTTCAGCCGACAGAGCGTTAGCAGAGCTTTCGAAATCGGTAGATATGCCGCTGCGGCAAAGAACTGATCGCCCGCAAATCTGTCCCGTATCCTGTTCCGAAACAAGCGTCGTCGATGAAAAGAGACACATATGAACGAACAGGACAGTTTTTTCGAGAGGACCGAGCAGCAGATTCTCTTCTACCTATACGACAACAGGGACCATGCCGTGAGCAAAACCGAACTCCAGAAGAATATCGATACCGCCCCTGCGGAATCCACGCTCGAATCAATCCTCTTCTCCCTCAAGGTCAAGAAGCTCATCGAGTTCGATACGTGCGGTAACGTGGCAATCGCCTAGGAGGCTACGATGATCGTCAAAGGCTCCTGCGAAATCTCGCTCAACCGCGCAGAACTCGTTGAGATGCTTGCAAAGCTGTACCTGCTCGATGGCGGGTACTCGTCCCTCGACCCGATTCCGTCCAGTGAAATCGCCAAGCTGGTGGTCAAGAAGTGTTCCCTCGGCGCCCCTGCGGGCGAATTCACCCTCTCGCTCACGGCGCGACAGTCGCTCAGGCTCTTCTGCCTGCTCGAAAAGGCCTCGGGTAGGCATATCCCCACGGAATCCTATCGCCGCGCCGATGCCGCAGCCGAAGAAATCTCGAACCGCTGCGACCCGAGCCACTTCAAGTTGACCCCATCGGAGCGGGAATTCTACATGGCGGCTCTCGATGCCCTCGAGAAGAGCGTCGGCCAGCGCATCACGATTCGGGAACTCTCGAACCAGGCAGGCGTGCAATACGAGCCGTTCCGCCGCCTGGTGAAGCGCCTCGAGCATATCGGCTATATCGAACGTTTCGGCAAGCTCACTGCCTCCTTCGACCGTGAACATGCCATGGAACTCCTGCGTATAGGCGTCTAGATAGAGTTTTGGAAGCGTCCCATGGATACCAGCCGCGACATCTTCCCCATCAACTTCGAGCCCGTCAGGAAACTCCTCATCACTGCTTATAAGTCCGGTGATTTCACAGCAGCGGATGCCATCATCGTGCGAAACACGGTCAAGCAGTCGGCCATGGTCTGGAAACTCATGAACGGATCCATGGATGCGTATTGCTGGTCGAGCGGGCGGGCTACCGCATATATGCTCTCCCGCACCTCCCATCCGGGATATACGCTCCAGCTCACCAGCTTCGTCCGAGGCCATGCGACCGGGGATACAAATATCAAACATGCCAGCGAGCTGCGCCTGCCGGACGGAGCGTGCGCGGTGGGTGTGGTGCATGCGGGCTTGGGTATCGAGAGCGAGCTCGCCGAGTACTTCGGCATCTATATCACACCCGATGCGTTTGAGCAGTACGGTCGCTGCGGCGATGCGCCCGAGAGTTGCGAATCCGTTCAATTGCGCGTGCAGAATTCTGACCGCGAATTATCGAACTGCGAGCGTTAGGAGACTGCATGGGAATCAACCGCAATATCTCCCCCATCGCTTTCGAGCCCGTTGAAGAGCTCGTCGATGCGGCATACGTCTCTGAAGACTTCAGTTTGGCGGATGCGGTCATCGCCCGAAACACGGTCAGGGAGACGAGCATGGTCTCTAGGCTGATGAATGGCACCATGGATGCATATTGTTGGTCGAGCGGCGATCGCGTGTCGCACATGCTCTCCCGTACATCCCATCCGGGATATACACTTCAACTCACGGACTTCTTCCAAGGCCGTGCAATCGGGGACATAGATATCAAGCACGCCGGCGAGCTTGCGCTGCCCGACGGTGCATGCGCCGTCGGGCGTGGTTCACGCGGACCTCGGCATCGAGAATGAGCTCGCCGAACGTTTCGGCATCTACGTCACCCGCGATGCCTTTGAGCAGTTTGGGCATATCGGCGAACGAGCCGACTCCCGCGATTCCATCCAGTCGGATACACGGTCTGCGGACCTTGAAATATCGATTTGCGAGCGTTAGGAGAAGATATGGGAACCCATCACCAGCCGTATTTCCTGGAGAAGGCAAAAGAGGACTTGGTACACCATAGCGCCGCGTGGGTCGTGAAGAAGCCGGAACGCTCCCCCATCTTCGTCGACTGCCACGCCATCGAAGACCCCTCCCTCGACCGCGGATGGGATCTGCAGGTGAAGGTCTGGCAGCGAAACGAGATCGGCCTCTGGGCATCGGTTGAGGAAATCCAGCAAAGCGGGGAGCTCGGCGATGCATATGACGGCGCGGGTTTCGCTCGGGCGCTCGCCGGCGAGTCGGGTGCCTTCGCCCAAATCTCCTATAACGTCTTCGAGGAGGTCGTGGACGAGCACGACACGAACTACCTGATCGCGCTCGCCATCTCCATCGACGCGCTTCCCGCGCGGGTCACGGAAGACGAGGCCTCCAAACGCATCAGATCCAATGCCGACCAGGATATGGATGCGCGCCTCGACCGCACGGTCAGCGAGCAGGACGCTCCGTCCACCTCGCTCGATGATCTGGCGGAGATGTATGCGGGGAACT
>ENA-OROL01003172-OROL01003172.1-human-gut-metagenome-genome-assembly--contig:-NODE-3172-length-10677-cov-11.080399_pt1 | contig 10677 bp, 6 predicted proteins | sample MGYA00242128_ERZ509048 | MGnify/ENA primary metagenome ERZ509048 (study PRJEB26280, sample SAMEA2338750) | human gut metagenome | biome: human gut; feature: human-associated habitat; material: faeces...
CGTGGTTGATGATGACCGAGTAGCCATAGCCCGTACCTGCACCGGCCTTGTTGTAGCCCGCCTTGGTGACGGTGCCGCCTGCGGAGGCGTAGATGGGCGTACCGGCCGGGGCGCAGATGTCCACGCCCTTGTGGCGTCCGCCGTACCAGCGTGAGCAGTAGCGGTAGTTCGGCACAGGCCAGATAAACTGGCCGCTGCCGGTGATGTACTTGGTGCTGGAAGTCACCTTCTTGGTGCCTTCGACCACCTTCTTGTTCACCGGCTCCTTGATGACCTCGGTGGAAAGCACGCTCTGGTCCACAAGGATATTCTTGGTGTCGTAGACGTTCTGGAGGGTCACACGGCGCAGACCGTTCTCGCCCTCCTGGAGCACCTTGGTGGTTCCCTTCGTATATTCGTTGGATTTTGTCGTCTCCGTGGAGAATGCGATTTCTTCCTCACGGGTCTCGATGCGGGTGATGCGCACCTCAAGGCCAGCCTCTTCTTTGGTGATGACGAGGTGGTCGCCCTCAAGGATGCTGGACGTCTCGCTCAGCGGCTCACCCTTGAACGCCGGGTTGAGGGCGCACAGCTCACGGAAGGTCAGGTCATTGTTATGTGCGATGGACCAGAGGGTGTCGCCCGCCTTGACGGTGTAGACCTTCTGAGCCTGCTTCACGCCCACCAGCTCCTGCCGGACGGTCTCAAAATCCTGCAAGCCTTCCTTGAAGTAGAGGCCGTCTTCCAGCGTGACCTGCTTGTTGAAGCCCACGCTCACATCGGGGTCGTCCTCTTCTTCCTCGTAGGGGTCGAGCATGGCGGCGAGGTAATCCCGCAGCGCGTTGCCGTCACTGCACACTGCCGTCAACTCGCCGTCCAGATAAAGAGCCGTGCCTTCGCTGATCTGGTCGCCAGCGCTCTGGATGATGGCGTTTGCCATCTCGTTTTCGTCCATCATGTGGTGGGCGATGGCGAGGGTGTAGCTCGGCTCGATGGTCCACTCGGTCTTGTCGGTGCCGGCGTAGCTGATACGCTCCATCACGTCCTCGCGGGCCGTGTTGAAGACGTCCTCATTCGCCACATAGCCCACGGTTTCGCCGTTGACCCGGACGGCCAGCGCATAAGGCTGGTGGATGACATATTGGAACACTGCTGCGCCCAGCGCCAGTGCGCAGATGGGCAGGGCATACATCGCCATGCGGGGCAGCAGACTGAGGTTGCGGCGGACGCCGTTTTTGAAGTAGTGGACGCTGGCCTCAAATGCTGCCCCGAAGCCCTGCTCCCTGCGGATGCGGTGGGCATGGATGAGAAGGGACACGATGCCCTTTGCAAACAGCACGATGGGGCCAAACAGGTCTTTGGCCACCTGTGCTGCGCCGGGGAACGCCGTCTCCGCCAGAGCCTTTGCAAAGCGGCGGATGCCTCCAGCAACCCAGAGAGCGGCGTACTTGACGGCACGTCCCACCCGCACGGCAGCATACTCCGCGCCAAAGCCCAGCGCGTAGAGCGCTGCGCCAATGCGCAATACCAGCTTCGACGAGCGCAGCTTCCGGGAGGCATTGTCCAGCCGGTGGCGGCGACGGCGATACCGCCGGTGGCGGCGCAGCAGATGGACGCACTGGAGCTGCGCCCAAAGTGAGCGCAGCTTTGCGCGGAAGCCAGTGTGCCGCGGCGCAGCGGCTGGCTCGTCCTGCCGCGTTTCAGTTGTTTTATCTTCCAGCAAAAAGGATGCTCCTTCCTGTATCTTCAGGAGATTCTGATTTGTCTCTTTTCTCTGTTATCGACACGCTGCCGCATCAGGACAGCTTTTTTGACAAGAATAACTCTATTTATTATACACCCTGCCAGCGCCGAAACAAGCATTGACACAAAATTTGGGCTTAGCTTTCACTTACTTTTCACGAAATACACAAATTTAGACAAAAAGCTTTGTCATATCCTCCGGCAGCGGGCTTTCCACCGCCACCGGCCTCAGGGTCGTCTCGTCCACCGGCACTTCGATGCGGATACCGTCTGGCATCCGCTCGCAGCGCGGCACCCAGAACGTCTGTTTTGCGCAGTGGAGCGCCTGCCGCCCGATGCGCGCCCGGCTCCCGCCGTAGAGGTCATCGCCGGCCAGCGGGTGGCCGATGGATGCAAAATGTACCCGTATCTGGTGGGTCCGGCCCGTCACCGGGACGCAGGCCGCGAGACTCAGGCCACTTTCGGCTTTCAATATGGTATATTCCGTCCGGCTGGGTTTGCCATCGGGGGTGACGCACCGCCCGATGATGCTCTCCCCCTGCCGCCCGATGGGGGCGTCGATGACGCCCGGCCCGAGGGGAAGTTCTCCTTCTACAACGGCGTAGTAGAGCTTTTCCACCCGCTGAGCCAGCAGCGGGGCGGCGTAGCCATTCTGAGCCGCCAGCACGAGGCCGCTGGTGTCCTTGTCGATGCGGTTCACCGGGCGGAAGACGGGGCTTCTACCCTGACGCAGCGCCCAGGCGGCATAGCCGTTCGCCAGCGTATCCAGCGGGTAATTCAGGGTTGGATGCACCGCGAGATGGGGCGGCTTTTCCACCACGAGGGCGAAAGCGTCCTCGTAGACCACATCCACCGGGATGTCGTCCTGCGGCGCAACGCCCTCCCCCTCCGGCGGCAGTTCAAAGGAGATAACCTGCCCGGCCTCCACCCGGCGGTTGGCCAGGATGGGGGCGCCGTCGGCAAAAAAGCCGCTGCCCCGGAATTTCACGGCCCGGGACAGGTCGGTGGAGACACTGCACTTTCGCAGAAAACCGCGCAGCAGCATCCCATCCGCCTCGGGCGGGACTTTGAAATAAAGCTTCATCTTCCCACCTCCAACGCGGGCAACATATAAGATAAGTATAGCAAAATTCTCTTTCTCTTGCAAATCTTGTTTTTTTATGGTATCATGAGGAGCGGAAAACGAGTGGAACATACGGCGGCGGGGCGGCTTTGACCGCTCTGAGGAAAGTCCGGGCCTCACAGAGCACGGTAACTGCTAACGGCAGCCGAGGGTGACCTCAGGGAAAGTGCAACAGAAAGGAAACCGCCGCAGCAATGCGGTAAGGATGAAAGGGCGAGGTAAGAGCTCACCAGCGCATGGGTGACTATGCGGCTTTGTAAACCCTACCGGAAGCAACGCCTATATGGGACGTACAGCGCTGCTCGCGTGTCCCGAAGGCGGCACGAACCTGTCAGCAATGGCAGGTCTAGACAGATCGTCGTTTAATACAGAACCCGGCTTACGGTCTATCTCGTTTTCCATCTTTTGAGCTTTGAACGCGCTGTCTGCGGTGTGCAGGCGGCGTTTTTTTCTTTCTTTCCCCATACTGTCACTTTTCGTTTGAGCCGTTTTGTGGTATACTGAGCAAAACCCCGCCGAGCATCGCTCTGCCGGGGCACAATGAAACAGACAGGATGTGAAATCCTCCGATGAATGATGGTTTTTTGAAAGCAGCTGCCCTCTCGCCCTCTCTGCGGGTGGCCGACTGCGCTTATAACACTTCCCAGATCTTATCCCAGCTGAAGGATGCCGCCGCCCGGGGCGTCAGACTGGCAGTTTTTCCCGAATTCTGCCTCACCGGCTACACCTGCGGCGACCTGTTCTTACAGCGCACGCTGCAGCAGGGCGCACTGGATGGCTTGCAGACCCTGCTGGACGCCAGCCGGGAGCTGGACGTCGTGGCCCTCGTGGGCCTGCCTCTGCTGGTGCGGGGCAAGCTGTACAACTGCGCCGCCGTCCTCTGCGGCGGGCGTCTGCTGGGCCTTGTCCCCAAGACCTACCTGCCCAACTACGGCGAGTTCTACGAAAAGCGTCAGTTCACCCCGGGCAGCACTGAGGTTGAGACGGTAACAGTCTGCGGGCAGGAGGTGCCTTTCGGTACGTCCCTGCTCTTCCGCTGCCGCCAGATGCCCAGCTTCGTTCTGGGCGTGGAGATCTGCGAAGACCTGTGGAGCGCTCTGCCCCCCTCCACCTTCCACGCGCTGGCCGGTGCCACCGTCATTGCGAACCTTTCGGCCAGCGATGAGACGGTCGGCAAAGCCGAGTACCGCCGGGCGCTGGTGTCGAACCAGTCTGCCCGCCTGCTCTGCGGCTACCTGTACGCTTCTGCCGGCCACGGCGAGAGCACCCAGGACATGGTCTTCGCCGGCCACGACCTCATCGCCGAGAACGGCGCCCTCCTCGCCGAGACATCTCCCTTCGAGGGCGGCTGGGCTGAGACGGAGCTGGACTGCCAGCGGATGGAGTCGGAGCGGGCGCGCAACACCAGCTTTGAGCCCAGCACCGAGGGCTACCAGACCGTGGAGTTCGACCTGGCCCTGACCGACACCGTGCTGACCCGCTGGGTAGACCCCACCCCCTTCATCCCCCACGACGAGCGCCGCCGGGCCGAGCGCTGTGAGCTGATCTTGAAAATGCAGGCCGACGGCCTCGCCAAGCGCCTCGAGCATGCCCACGCCAAGACGGCGGTCATCGGCATCTCGGGCGGTCTGGACAGCTGCCTCGCTCTGCTGGTAGCCGTCCGCGCCATGAAACAGCTGGGCCGCCCCACCAGCGATGTGCTGGCCGTGACCATGCCCTGCTTCGGCACCACCAAGCGCACCCGCAGCAATGCGGAAATTTTGTGCGACGAACTGCACGTCAACTTCACCGAGATCGACATCGCCAACACCGTCCACAGCCATTTCGCCGACATCGGGCAGGATGAAAGCGTGCTGGACGTGACGTTCGAGAACGGTCAGGCCCGCGTCCGGACGCTGGAGCTGATGGACACCGCCAACCGCACCGGCGGCCTCGTGGTGGGCACCGGCGACCTTTCCGAACTGGCGCTGGGCTGGGCCACCTACAACGGCGACCACATGAGCATGTACGGCGTGAACGCGGGCGTGCCCAAAACGCTGGTGCGCCATCTCGTCCGGTACGAAGCCGACATTGCCGCCACGGCAGAGCTCAAGAACGTCCTGCTGGACATCCTCGACACCCCCGTTTCCCCCGAACTGCTCCCCGCCAAGGACGGCGAGATCGCGCAGAAGACGGAGGATCTCGTGGGCCCCTATGAGCTGCACGACTTTTACCTTTATTACGTGCTCCGCTTCGGCTTCGGCCCGGCGAAGATCTTCCGCTTGGCCAAGGCGGCCTTTGCGGGCCGTGCCGAGTACCCGGACGAAGTGCTGTACAAGTGGCTGCGCAATTTCTACTGGCGGTTCTTCGCCCAGCAGTTCAAGCGCAGCTGCCTCCCCGACGGCCCCAAGATCGGCAGCGTGACCCTCTCCCCCCGCGGCGACTGGCGGATGCCCAGCGACGCGGCGGCGGCGCTCTGGCTGGCCGAGCTGGAACAACTTTTCCCCCACGAAGGATGACCCATGAAACAACATTCCAAACTTTTCGTCAACCTGATCTTTGCCGCGGTGATTCTGGCCGCTGCGGGCGTTCTGTTCGCCCTGCGTGCCGCCCACACCACCCCCGGCAGCACCTTGGAGGCGGAGCTGATCTACGGCGACGCCAACACCGTGCAGAAGTTTTCTCTGGACAAGGATGCGACGTATGACGTGGACACCGGTTATTACACCGTCCACATCGAGGTCAAGGACGGCGCGGCCCGCTTTGTAGACTCGCCCTGCCCCGACCACATCTGCGAAGGCTACGGCTGGCTCTCGGCAGAGGATCAGTCGGCCACCTGTCTGCCCGCCCGCGCGGTGCTGACCATTGTCCCGCTGTCCTGAGGGACCAGTCGAAAGGAGTTTTTCGATGTTCGATGAAAAAGATACTTCCCGGCATGTGCACCGGGGTGCCCGGAACGATCCGGACAAAACGGTGGTGGTAGACAGCTCGGCGTTCTTTGCGCCCGAAACGGCCCAGCCGACGCCGCCTCCGCCCGCCAAGAAGCCCCCGAAAAAGAGCAGCGCCCCGGCCCCGCAGCCGCCCCGCCGCTCTTCCGGAAATGACTACAAACCCCCGAAGCGAGGTTCCGTTTTGCTGATCGTACAAGCCATCCTTAGCGTGGCGGCGTTCATCCAACTCTGCCGCACCCAGATGCTGCCCACCCTCTACCTCGTCATCATTGCGGCACTGCTGGTGCTATTTTGGCTGCTGGTCAAGCGCTGTCAGGAATACAAGGCCCCCGGCACTGTTTCCCGCGTGTTCTCGGTCTTTCTGTGCGCCATGCTGGCCGTCGGCTGTGTCTGGGCGCAGCAGGGCCTTGCCGCGTTGGATAACGTCACCTCCGGCCTGATCTCCGGCGCAGAGGCCAACAAGATCACCAAGGAGCCTTTTGTGCTCTACCTCAGCGGCGTGGACAACCGCGGTGAGTTGACCGAAAAAGCCCGCAGTGACGTGAACATCCTCGCTGTGGTCAACCCCACCACCAAGCGGGTCGCCCTCATCAACACTCCCCGCGATTACTACGTGGATCTGGCGGGCACTGACAGCAAGGATAAGCTGACCCACGCCGGCCTGTACGGTGTGGAGACCAGCATGGCCACGCTGGGCAACCTGTACGGCATCCAAGTGGACCACTACATCCGCATCGACTTTTCGGGCTTCATCAGCATCATCGATGCCGTAGGCGGCGTGGACGTCTACTCCGATCAGGCCTTTACCTCGGTGGGCAGCCCCGGCTACTATGACCCCACCACCTTCGCCGAGGGCTGGAACCATCTGGACGGCAAGAGCGCGCTGGCCTTTGCGCGGGAGCGCCACGCTTTCGCTTCCGGCGACATCCAGCGCGGCATCAACCAGATGAAGGTCATCGACGCCATGGCGAACAAGCTCAAGTCCCCCACCGTTCTGATGAGTTTTTCCAAGCTGATGGACGCCGTTTCCGACTGCTTCGTGACCAGCCTTTCGCAGGAGCAGATCTCCGCGCTGGTCCGGATGCAGCTGGGCGACCTCGCCAGCTGGGACATCGAGAGCTGCTCCGTGACCGGTTCCAGCGGCAAGAGCAGCCAGTGCTACTCCGCCAAGGGCCAGAGCCTCTACGTCATGAAGCCCGATGAAAGCTCCGTCAGCAAGGCCAAGGAGCTGATTGCCTCTGTTCTGGGCGGCGAGGGCACCGTCAGCGACACCCAGCAGGCCCCGGAGAAGACCGACGTCCATACCCCGACCGCCGACCCCAACGCCGCCGTTTCCGTGCCGGAGACCCCGGCTGACAGTGTGATCGTGGAGGAACCGGCGGAGAGCATCCCGGAGGAGGAAGTGCCCGCCGACGAGCCCCCTGCGGAAACGACCCCGGAACCCCCGGCTGACGGTGAGCAATCCGCTTCCACCGAAGCCCCGGCGGAGGAGGCCCCCGCCGAGAGCGATTCCGGCGACGGTTCCACCGAGGCACCGTCCATCTCCCTGCCTACGCAGGAGCAGGTGGAACAGGCGGCTTCCTCCCTTCATCAGGCCGCTTCCACCGTGCTGGATGCCCTGTTTGGTTCCAGCTCCGGGCAGTAAATAGCCGCAATAAAAAATTCCCGAACCGTTTGGTTCGGGAATTTTTTCGCCTTAGATTCGTTTATTCCGCGTCGCCCAGCTCGAAGGTCTTGACGGAAGCGGTGCCGTTGCGGCCGGCCTTGTCGGCACGCAGATACTGGCGGGTGGTCTCGCCGTTGGAGGTCACGTCTGCCACATACACGGTGTTCTCCTCAGCCTCGATGGGGAACTCCTCGACCATGCCCTTCATGGGCTCAGCGCTCAGGTCCTCGTAAGCGCCATTCAGCTTCCACAGCTTCATGGTATCGCCGTTGGAGAGGGTGAACTCGCCGTAGCAGTCGGCGTCGTAGGTCTTGCCGTTCACTTCCATCTGCTCGGTGCTGACCACGCTGGCCGCAGCGGCTTCGCTGGAAGCGCTCTCGGAAGCGGCCACAGAAGAGGCAGCCTCAGAGGATGCAGCCTCGGAGGATGCAGCGGAAGAAGCAGTGGTAGAGGAGGCGCTGCCGGAGCAGCCCGCCATGGACAGGGCCAGCACAGCAGCAGCCAGTGCAACGCCCATCGCACGATTCAGTTTCATTGTATGAACTCCTTTGTTTGTTCCAATCCTACATTTGCCCGCCCTCAAAGAGCTGATCTGCTCTTTCCTCACGGACAGGCAAGAATCAGTCTACCACAATGGAGGCCACACTTCAAGCGTTTTCGTGGATTTTGTTGCCATTCTGTGACTTTTACTTCAGGATTTCCGGCAGAATGCTCTGGCCGTCGAGGGTGGAGGCATCCACGCCAAGGTAATCGCAGATGGTGTGGGCGATGGTGCCGAAGCAGAGCTTGGTGCCGAGGTCCACGCCGGGCTTGACGCCCTTGCCGCAGATCAGGTAAGGCACATACTCACGGGTGTGGTCGGTGGTCTTGGTATAGGAGGGGTCGCAGCCGTGGTCGGCAGTGATCATCAGCAGATCGCCCTCCCGCATACCGGGGACGAAGTCGGCGAGGAAGCGGTCGAACTCGGTGGCGGCGGCGGCATAGCCCGCCACATCGCGGCGGTGGCCGTAGAGCATGTCGAAATCCACGAGGTTCACAAAGGCGAGGCCCTCAAAATCGCGGGTCTGCAGCGCCTTGGTGAAGGCGATGCCGTTGGTGTTGCCGGTGGTTTTGATCTTTTCCGTCACGCCCTCGCCGTCGAAGATGTCGAAGATCTTGCCCACGGCGATGACGTCCCTGCCCGCATCTTTCAGCAGGTCCAGCATGGTGGCGCGGGGCGGCTTCAGGCTCAGGTCGTGGCGGTTGGTGGTGCGGTAGAAGGTATCCGCCGTGCGGCCGAGGAAGGGCCGGGCGATGACGCGGCCCACGCCGTACTCGCCTTTCAGCATCTCGCGGGCGATCTCGCAGTAGCGGTACAGCTCGTGTACCGGCACCAGCTCCTCGTTGGCCGCCACTTGGAAGACGCTGTCGGCGCTGGTGTAGACGATGAGGGCGTTCTCCTGCATCGCCTGTTCACCGTAGTCCTTGAGCACCTGCGTGCCGGAATAGGGCTTGTTGCAGAGCACCTTGTGGCCGGTCTTTTCCTCGAACGCATGGATAAGCTCCTCCGGGAAGCCGTTCGGGAAGGTGGGCAGCGGTTTCGGGCTGACGACACCGGCGATTTCCCAATGGCCGATGGTGGTATCCTTGCCCATGCTCTGCTCCTGCAGCCGGGCAAAGGCACCCGCCGGAGCGTCGGACTTCTCCCCCGCCGTCACGCCGTCGATGTTGAACAGGCCCAGCTTTTGCAGGTTGGGGCAGTTGAAATTCGGGTGCTTCGCGATTGCGCCGAGGGTGTTGGTGCCCGCATCGCCAAAAGCGGGGGCGTCCGGCTCTGCGCCGATGCCAAAGCTGTCCAGAACGATCAGAAAGACACGTTTTTCCATAGATGGTTCTCCATTTCGTCTTTGTCGGTGTCCCACGGGAAAGTGAGACTTATTTCTGGCTCCATTATAAGCAAATCTTCCCCCGGATGCAAGGGCTTTCCCCGCGCTGCAGCACCTTACGAATTTTTAACCAAATCTTTGCAATCTTCCTCTTGCCCTATTGTATCCAACCGTTTATAATATAAGGTGGTGTGATTTTGAACCAAAACCACCAAGGCGTCTTTCGCCGCGGCAAAAGGCCGGGGATCCCGTCCTTTGCCAAATGCAGCCGTTTGGGCTGCTGCGTTAAGATAGAGAGTAGTATTGAGAAAGTTGGAGGTACTGAAATGAGAAAAACGAAGATCATCTGCACCCTTGGCCCTTCCACCGACAAGGGCGACGTCCTGCGCGACCTGATCGCCAACGGCATGAACGTGGCCCGTTTTAACTTTTCCCACGGCTCTTACGAGGAGCACGGCGGCCGTCTGGCCAAGCTGAAGGCTCTGCGCGAGGAGCTGGGCAGGCCCGTCGCCGCCCTGCTGGACACCAAAGGCCCGGAGATCCGCCTGAAGGAGTTCAAGAACGGCGTCGAGATGCTGGAAGCCGGCCAGACCTTTACCCTGACCACCCGCGAGGTGGAGGGCACCAAGGAGATCTGCTCCGTCACTTACAAGGATCTGCCCCAGGACGTGCAGCCCGGCGGCACCATCATGCTGGACGACGGCCTGATCATGCTGCACATTGAGCAGGTCACCGACACCGACATCATCTGCACCGTGCTGAACAGCGGCAAGATCAAGACCAAAAAGGGTGTCAATGTGCCCGGCGTGCATCTGTCCATGCCCTACCTGAGCCAGAAAGACCGCGAGGACATCATCTTTGGCGTGCAGAACGGCTTTGACTTCATCGCTGCTTCCTTTGTGCGCACCGCACAGGATGTGTACGACATCCGCAATCTGCTGAATGAGTACGATTCCAACATCCGTATCATTGCCAAAATCGAGAACCGCGAGGGTGTGAACAACATCGACAGCATCCTCTCCGCAGCCGATGCCGTCATGGTGGCCCGTGGTGACCTGGGCGTTGAGATCGACTTCACCGAGCTGCCCGGCATCCAGAAGGACATCATCGACCGCTCCTTCTCCTTCGGCAAGCCCATCGTCACTGCCACCCAGATGCTGGACAGCATGATGGTCAACCCCCGCCCCACCCGTGCCGAGATCTCCGACGTGGCAAATGCCATCTACGATGGCACCTCCGCCATCATGCTGTCTGGTGAGACCGCTGCCGGTGACTACCCCGTGGAGGCCCTCAAGACCATGTCCGCCATTGCAGAGCGCACCGAGAACGAGGAGCACTACCGCTCCCAGCGCCACGCCGAGATCCAGATCA
>ENA-OROL01003173-OROL01003173.1-human-gut-metagenome-genome-assembly--contig:-NODE-3173-length-10677-cov-3.799661_pt1 | contig 10677 bp, 9 predicted proteins | sample MGYA00242128_ERZ509048 | MGnify/ENA primary metagenome ERZ509048 (study PRJEB26280, sample SAMEA2338750) | human gut metagenome | biome: human gut; feature: human-associated habitat; material: faeces...
GAGCGTGGTCTTGCCGAGTCCGGGAGGACCATACAGAAGCGTATGGTCGAGCGACTCGCCGCGCATTTTTGCGGCTTCGATATATACGCTCAGGTTTTCCTTGGCCTTGGTCTGACCGATGTAATCCGCCATCGTCTTGGGGCGGAGCGAATTTTCGGTCTCGTCCTCAGACAGCTGCCGGGTGGAGATGATACGTTCATCATCCGCCATGCCGCCGGAAAATTCAATACTCAAAGGAACACTCTCCCCTATTACTGCTTAACAAGTTTCTTGAGACACTGGCGGATGATTTCGTCCGCTTCCATGCCGGCCGTGTCGATCTGCTTCATTGCGTGGAGTGCTTCAGCCTGCGTATAGCCAAGCACCATGAGCGCCGCAACGGCTTCCTGTGTATGGTTTACGCCGCCGGAGAGGTCTGCTGCGGCCACAGGCGAAGCAGCGGAAGCACTTTCAAGCTGCTCCTTGCTCATTTCCAGGCTAAAGAAGGCTACACTGCGCGGTTCACCGCCGATAACCTTGTGCGCACGCAGCGCTACGTTCTGCACAATGTTCAGCGCCAGCGCAGTTTTACCCATGGAAGGACGCGCTGCCAGAATAATAAAATCGGAAGGATGCAGACCGCTCGTCAGCTTATCCAAATCCGCAAAGCCTGCCGGCAGACCTGTAAGACCGCCCTTGTTCTGCAGCAGACTTTCGATGCTCTGCACGCTGTCCATCAAAATATCATTAATCGCTGTAAAATCATTCTTTTTCTTACGGTTGGAAATCTCCAGGATACGGCTTTCCGCAGTATCCAGCAGCGTACCGACATCCTCGTTGGCCTCATAGCCCATAGCCGCAATTTCGGTAGAAACGCGCACAAGCTGGCGCAGAACCGACTTTTCAGCAACAATCTCCGCATGGTACTTAACGTTAGCCGCCGTCAGCACCACATTCGCCAGACTGGTGATGTAGGCGATGCCGCCAATGTCCTCCAGCTTATTGTCACGCTTGAGGATTTCTGTCACAGTAACCATATCTACTGCTTCATTCTTATTATAAAGCTCCAGCATCGCACTAAAAATAACACGATGCGCCTCGCGGTAAAAGTCATCTGCCGACAGCACTTCGGTAGCCTTGGCAATAGCTTCTTTATCAATCAGCATCGCACCCAGCACAGCCTGCTCCGCTTCTATATTTTGCGGTGGCACTCTTTCTTCAATCACTCGCTTCTACCTCCTGTCAGTAATCTTTTCATTCATATTATTATACATTATTTGCTACAAAGCTGAAAGCTTTTTATTTGAACAGTATCAATGCTAAAACAAAAACAACCTCCCGCAAGCAATAGCCTAAGGGAGGTTGTTCGTATAGTTTTTCCTATTAAAAGCTACAGCGCCACCTCAGCGGACTCTGTGCCCTCCTGCTCCAGCTCTATCTGCTGATTGAGGTTCTCTGTCAGCCAAGCCTCGGCCTCTGCCTTTTGCTCCGCGCGCATTTTGAGGATAACCTTGGCGCGCAGGTCGTACTGCACATCGGCAATTTCAAACAGCTGCTGCTGATAAAGCACATTCAGAATGCGGCCGACACTGTTCACATCATATAAAAAGCTGTAATAGCCCAGCAAAATTTTCTGTGCCAAGCCAGCTTCCTTCACCGCGCCTGCCACGCTGCCGCTGTAAGCACGCACAAGTCCGCCTGCGCCTAGCTTAATGCCTCCGAAGTAACGTGTCACCACGGCTGCTGTTTCCGTCAGTCCGTTCTTACGCAGCACCTCCAGCATCGGAATACCGGCAGTACCGCTCGGCTCGCCATCGTCACTGGAGCGCTGTGCCAGATCATCCACGATATAGGCGGAGCAGTTGTGCGTTGCATCCCAGAACTCTTTTTTTACGGCCTTAATGAACTCCTGGGCCTCTGCTTCACTGTGCACCTTTTTCAGCGAGCAGATAAAACGTGATTTTTCAATCACAATTTCTTTACGGTAATCTCTGCTTATAGTATACAAGTAGCGTACCTCCGTCCGTATTTTTCGCAATTTATATTAACATTATAACACAATTCCACCGTTTTTAAAATTTTTTACAGTTTTTTACAGCAAACTCTTTATTTCCTCTTCTGTCTTTGTTATAATAGTGGACATTACAGACAAAGGAGAGAGCATTGATGCTACTCTTCATAAATTATTATTTTTTATTAAGGGAAAGAGGTAATTTCATAATGAAACAATTTTGTGCTTTAATCGGCAAATTCTTTGGCATCATCGCCATCGTTTTTCTGGTTCTCGGCCTCACAATGCCGCAGAACTTTTTGTGGGTATTAGGCAAGGTACACGGCATCAGCGTTCTGAGCTGCATGCTCGGTATCGTAATGTTCGGCATGGGCACCACACTGAACCTGAAGGACTTCGCACTTGTTCTTAAACGCCCGCTTGATATTATCATCGGCTGCTGCGCTCAGTATTTCGTAATGCCCTTCTTGGCATACCTGCTGTCCGTTGCCTTCAATCTGGACCCGGCACTGACCACCGGTGTTGTACTGGTAGGCACCTGCCCCGGCGGTACCTCCTCCAACGTAATCACCTTTATGTCCAAGGGCGACGTTGCACTTTCCGTAACCATGACCAGTGTTTCCACTGTACTTTCTCCGATTCTGACTCCGTTCATCACCTACATGATTATCGGTGAAAAGATTAACTTCGATCCGGTAGGCATGTTCTGGAGCATCGTCCAAATCGTTATTCTGCCTATCTGCTTAGGTCTGGCTGTTAAATCCTTCCTGCCCAAGCTTGCCGAAGCAGCAACCGACTATCTGCCAGCTGTATCCTCCATTGCAATTTCTCTGATTATCGCAGGTGTTATCGGCGCCAGCCGCGACCTGATTCTGAAGGCTCCCGGCCTGATTCTGCTAGTAGTTATTCTGCATAACTGCTGCGGTTACGCTCTTGGCTTTGCCATCGCCCGCTTCACCGGCCTCAGCTGGAAAAAGGCTGTTGCTCTGTCCATCGAAGTTGGTATGCAAAACTCCGGTCTGGCAACCGGCCTGGCAAAAGCACACTTCGCTGCTCTGCCTGCCGCAACCGTTCCCGGCGCAGTATTCTCCGCATGGCACAATATTTCCGGTGCACTTTTGGCATGGGCTTACCAAAACTACCTGAATCCGAAATTTGACCCGGATTACGCTAAGGAAGAAGCTGTAGAAGCAGAACCTGCCAAGGCTTAAATTAAATTTGGTTGAAAATTATTAATCCCCTTGAGCTTGAAAGCCCAAGGGGATTTTTGTCTGCCAATAATCAACCGAAATTGAAGTTACATATTCACGTACTGCTGAATATACTCAAAAAGCATATCCGCACCTCTTTCGCCCATGAACGGCAAATGCTTGGCAATTGTCCTGTGACTGTAACAGGGATGGCTTACGCAAACTTTAAAGTTTGTCATGTCAGCTTGCGCAACAGTATCCTCATCAGCCATAACAAGACAATGACGAATATCCTTCAGCAGCTGCAGATATTCCTTCTCTTCCTTAAAGTACTCTATGCCTTCCGCAGCAGTACCGGTGATTTTATGTGTGCATACACTGTGAGCTACATTAAATTTCAACTCCTTGAAGAATGCACCCAAGCCTTTTACTGTATCATAATCACCCTTTAAAAATACCGTACCGGGAGTTCTGCTCAGCAGCGGAGACTTTAAAAGCATTTTCAGTCTGCGTTTTTTTTCCTCCAAACGCTCCAGCATAGCTTCCTTAACCGGCTGCCCTATAACCGCTGCAACGCTATTTAGAAACTCTTTCGTCTGACTATAACCGTAAGGCGGCAGATAAACATAAGGCGTACCGGTAACGCTTTGCAGATATTCGGCACTGGGAACCGCTTCTGCTGTAAGAACAATATTCAGCTCGGCACTGCTAAGCTCGGCAAGCGCCTCCGTAGTCATATTCATCGCAAGGCAATGCAGCAGCTCGCAGCCGAAGCCCTCTCGCAGCAATCTTGTGATTTCGCAGATATCGGATTCTGCTCTGTAATGCAGCGGTGATGCACCTAAAATATTATAGCGTCCTTTTTGCTTGGCTGCGTCAGGCTGTACAAACAGCTCTGCCAGCTGCAGATAGATTTTTCGCAACCCGGCGCTGTAGTCTGCGCCCAAACCGGAGGCATTTACAGGAATCAGCCTGCTCTGAACCTTGCTCTGCAGGCTGTCGCAGATTCCCGCAATATCCGTACCGATGATAGATGTTACAGAAGAAGTCAGCACAAAAATAGCCTTAGGCGAATATAAAGCATCCAGCTCCAAAAAGCCTCTTTCCAGATGCTCTGTACTGCCCATAATAATATCACTGTCATCTACACCGGTAGTAAAAAGTCTGTCAGGATAATCCTGCCCCAGCTTATTGAAAAAATTCATGCTGAAATGTGTTGTTCCTTCGGGACCATATTCCAAAACAACTGCATCTTCTATATTCAGCAGCGTGCTGATGATGGCCATTCTGTCAGACGGCACCGGAAAATTTCTTATCAAAGCAATAATCACTTCTCCTCTATTTGAGTCTGCGTAAAATCCAGCAAACGCTTAAGCAAGCCGAAACAGCCTGCAAAGCCCAGTACATCCTGTCCCGGCATACTGTCTATACCGAAAATCCCTTTTCTTTCCAGGCTGTCGGTAAAGCTTCTGCCTATATACAGCTGAGGCTTTAATTTATCATAGACAAATTCCATCGCTGCCAGATTGGCACTCTTGCAGACATAAGGATCCGCATATTGCAGCAGCTCTTTTTTTGCTTCCTTGTTTTTCAGAGTGCTCATCTGTATCATCATCGGCTGCAGTCCTAATCCTGCCAGATAAGTATTCAGCTCCCAACAGTTATACGGACTGTTGCCATATATATAGCCAATACCCTGCAGCTTATCCTGCACCTGCTGCTGCAAAGCAAGGCATTCCTCCAAAGACTCTGTAACAATCTGCGGCAGCTCCATTTCCAAAGCAGCAGCAAGCTCCTGATAGGCCTGCAACACCTTGTGCGGATTACACATCGGTGGGAAGTAAACGTAAGGCACAGCAAGCTTTTCCTGCATCTGCTTTGCCAGCTCCAATCCTAGCTCATCAACAACAATATTCAGCTTCGCTCTTCCTGCAAGCGCCAAATCCTGCAGACTGCATTTGCCAGGAAGCTGCAGTCCTAACTGTACGCCGGCCTGCTCCAGCAGCTGCAGCAAAACAGAATTTTTTTGCAAAGGAGCACCATTGCCAAGAATATTGACAACATTTTCCGTCGGCATTTTCCGCATAAGCTTTACAGTGGCAGTCAATGTTCTTTCGATACCCGGCAGATGATCCCGACACTGAAAATGCTCCGTACGCACAAGCAGAATCGGCACATGGTACCTTTCCTCCAGCTCATCAACGAGTGCATCATAATCATCACCGATGATTTCCAGAACGCAGGTTGTTACCAATACTATGCATTTAGGAGCTCCTGCCTCAAAAATTTCGGCAACGGCCTTTTTAGTTTTCTTAATCGTACCGAAGGTCACATCATAATCATCTATTACTACTGAAACACAGCTTTTCTTAAGACTGCCGAATATTTTCATATTCGCCAGCAGCTTGGAATAATAGGTACATTCATCCGTACCTACGATAACTGTAACTGCCTCCGGCAGCTGTCTCACGGTCATCAGAACACCCATCAGCGGGCAATGAGTTCCCGGGAAGGATGTTGCCATCAGCGGTTTAATATCCCTTTGCTCATTTACTTCGCTCAAGCGTCTGATATTATGTAAAATATCAGCGCCATAGTTTTTCTTTTGCAGCATATTTCTTCTCCTCAAAAAACAAGGGGCAGCAGATAAAACCGCCACCCCCATAAAATGTTATTTAATATCACACAAAGACCTTTGTGTCTATTTGCCGTAAACTGCCTCATGCAGAAGCTCTACACTGTCAGCGGCATGTTGCGACAGACAATTTACATAACCCTGCGGAATGACAATCGCCTGTTTTTTCTTTACAGCGGTTACCGTAGCCAGCGCAGGATCAGCATAGAGTTCTTCTAATTGCGCATTGCCTGCCTTATAAGCACCGCCCTGAGACCAGGTAGCGATAATTATGTAGTCAGGATTTGCCTGTACTACTTCTTCCTTACTCAAAATACGGCTCGTTCCGGGTTTGTCCGCAATTGTATGACGTGCTGCCTCATAGCAGTCCTCTACGCCGGCAGCAGTCATGATATCGTTAAAGATAATCCCCTTGCCGCCGATAGCGCCAAAGCGCAGAAAGAGCAGACCTTTTTTTCTGTCCTCAGGCTGCATTTTTTTAACCTTAGCTTCAACCGCACTGATTTTTTTCTGCATCTCGGCAATCAGCTTTTCAGCCTGCTCCGTTTCGCCTACAGCACCGCCGATAGCCTTAATCGTCTTGAGAATATTGCTCAGTCTGGATGCGGCGGGATAAACAAAAACCTTAATTCCCACATCCTCCAAGCTGGAAATCTGCTCCGGCTTACTGCTGTCCGGCAGCAGCACCAGATCAGGCTTCAGTGCAAGAATAGCCTCCGGATTGCTTTCCGCAATTTTGGTAACATCCTTAGCCTCCTTGGCACCCATGGCCAAATCCTCATCATGCACCCATTTGGACAGGCCTGCTATACGCTTATGGTCAACAAGGCCTAAAAGCACCTCGTCACCATAAACATACAGGCTGATTATTTTTTGAGGCTTATACTCAAAGGACAGCTTCTTGCCGCGTACATCCTGCACAACATAGCTTTGCTTTTTAGCAGCATCATTCTGCTTGTCAACAGTACCGGCACAGCCGGAGCAATAGACAACAGCCAGCAAAGCAAGGATAAGGAAAAATAATCTACGCATAATCAGCCAAGCCTTTCATCAGAAGCTGTGCTCGTAAGACAGCATCCAGTTGCGTTCCTCCAGCATAGCACCGGTGCCGCTGGAAGAACCGGTTCTGATATCATCACGGTTAAGCAGGTTATAAACAGCAAATCTTAAAGCATCATTTTTGGTAATCTGCTGTTTTACATTCAAAGTAAGGTCTAACATTGGTTTAACGCCGTTAATTCTTTCTGCCATATAGTTAGCATAAATGTTGGCATTGGTCTTGCCCAAACTATAGCCTACTCCTGCATGCAGACCTAATTTAAAGTCAACTCTTTGCCAATCTCCCTTAGCAAGCTTTTGCTCAGGATTACCATAGGAAACGCCTACATTGTAGCTGAACTTTTCAGAAGCAGCTTTTTCGTAGCTTACCTCAACGCCGGTATTTCTGTACTTATTAGCATTCAGGAACATGCTCTTGCCGCTGCCGTTATAGTTTCGCTGGCTATAGATACGGTCATTGATATCCATATGGTAAACGTTTACCTTGAAGAGTTCATCGGCAGCCAATTTCTTTTTCCAGCCGAACTCATAGTTCCAGCCATTTTCTGCCTTCAGATCAGGGTTCATCAGCTGAGTTGCCGTACCCCATTGCTCATTGACATGAGGCGCGCGCATAGAACGGTTCACATTCAGATAAATATTATCATCCGTGCCTAAGGAATGCATTACCTGGAATTGCGGGCAGAACTTGCTACCGGATTTCTCAACATATGCTTCGCGAGCACCAAGGAAAATTTTGGTTTTATCGGATACCTCGGTTTCCGTCATAAAGAATACTGCGGCGCTGTCGCGCTTTGCTGCCTCTACATTAGTATTGTTTTTGGTATTTTCGTTTTCATAGTTAGCTCCAACCGTCAGCTCGGTTTTTCCTAATTGGAATTTATCCTGCAAATCGGCACCATAGTTATAACCCTTTTGATGTGTAGATGTATTGAATTTCCAATCTCTGTTTCTGAAGAAGACAGTAGCCTGTAAATCATCATTTACATATCTAAGCTGGCCGAAGTTATATTTGATGTCACTATGGAAGCCTGGCTGGTAAACACCATTAACGGATTTGGAGCAGTCGGACGCCTTTTTGCTGTACATATATTGCAAGGACAGGTTATCGCTGAAAGCATATTGCAGATTCAAGCTGTCCTTTTCCAGCTTGTCACCGGTATAGTAGTTGCTTGCACCGGAGTTTTTATATACAAAGCCTCTGTCCTTAGACTGCTGTCTGGAATAGCTTAATTGCAGCTTATCGGTAGCTACATTAACAGCACCTTTAAATTTGTTTTTATCACCAAAACCAATCAATACTTTATTCTTAGCTGCCTTTTTGTTAGTAATAATATTGATAACACCGGCACTGGCATTAGAGCCGTAAAGAACAGTAGCGCCGCCCTTAACAACTTCAATGCGGTCGATAATATCGGCGGAAATGGATTCCAGGTCATAGTTGCCGTCTTGGTTCAGGGGAATTCCGTTCACTAAAATAGCAACGTTATACTTAGAAATGCCTCTGAAGCCTATGTAAGTATTGCCGGTCGGAGAAGCAGTTAAGGTAAAGCCGGGAATATTTTTTACAACCTCCATAACGTTATTGGCACCCAGCTTTTCAATCTTCTCCTGGTCATAAATTTCGGTTGCAGCAGGAATATCTACATCTCTTTTCTCATAACGGGCGGCAGTAACCATCATGGGATCCAATACATACTCATTTAATGCTTCATGTGCCATTACCGGCGCAGCAAACAATATGCAGCCCAAAGCTACAGCACCGTTTACCATTTTCTTACTCATCAAACTCATCAGTCATACACTCCTTGAAAATTTTAATAATATAGCGTAGAATAATAATATTGGCTTTTGATAACTTATATCATGTTATCAGTATTATCTTACAATATACAACGCTTATACAGTCAAGAGGTTTTTTATGAAGGATTCACGTTATTTCACTCCAGGTGAACTGGCGAAGCTGCTCGGCATCTCTAAACAATTGCTGCTATATTATGATAAAAACGATATTTTTTCACCGGAATTTGTCGATGAAAACGGCTACAGATTTTACGTTTTATCGCAATATTTTACCCTGCAGATTATTATCTCATTAAGAAAACTTAATGTTTCTTTGAAAGAGATTAAAGCATACTTGAAAAACAAGGATATAAACCTGCTTAAAGAAATATATCGCAACAAGCAGCAGGAATATAAAAAGCAGATTGAGGAATTGCTGTATTTAGAAAAAACTATGCAGCAGAAAATCGCCTTTTTAAACGATATTCAGAATCTGCCTCTTAACCAGATTCTGCTGGAACTTCAAGAGGAAGAACATCTTTATTTTAGTGAGGATATAAGTTTCCAAACACCTATTAAACATCGAATGAATATTTTGGCTAAGCATATGCTGCCAGTATTTTCTCATCCGTCCTTTCAGGAATATCTGATGGGCTTTCATTATGACAGCAATGAATTCTTCTACAAAGATCTTATAACGCAATACAACGTATTTATTAGCGCAAATAGCAAATTACATTATAATAATCCAATAAAGAAAACGAAAGAAAAAGGCTTATATCTGTGCGTTTACTGCAATGCTCATTATGGAGTAATTGATAAAAAAATAGGCTCTGTCACAACAAATGGTTGATTTTTGACGAGAAATAGCGTATAATAATAGTAAGAAACAGTACCACCGAAGGAGGTAATTGGATATGCCTACTATCAAAGACGCATTAGATATTATCGGTAAGTTGACTGTCGCAGAGCAGGAAAGCCTTAAAACAATGCTTTTAAGTCCTGCCTTTGTAAAGTCTTTGAATATTGAAGATTTCGTAGCAAAGGAACGCTTTGCAAATGGTCGTGTATGCCCTCTTTGTGGCTGTATCCATGTGGTTCGCAATGGTCATCGTAAAGATGGCACACAGCGATATGTATGTAAGGATTGTGGCAAGTCCTTCGTGATTGCTACGAACTCCATTGTGTCTGGTACAAGAAAAGACTTGTCCGTGTGGGAGCAGTACATTGATTGTATGATGAATGGCTTATCCATTCGTAAGACTGCTGTTGCTTGTGGGATTCACAGAAACACCGCATTCCTTTGGAGACACAAGATTTTGGATGCACTTCAGAATATGGCAGACGATGTTACCCTTGACGGCATTATTGAGGCTGACGAAACTTTTTTCGCCATCTCGTACAAGGGCAATCATAGCAAGAGTAAGACATTTGCTATGCCACGCAAGGCTCATAAGCGTGGTCATTCTACACATATCAGAGGCTTGTCCCAAGAAAAGGTATGTGTTCCTTGTGCGGTTAATAGGAATGGCTTGTCTATCTCCAAGATTACGAATACTGGTAGAGTTTCTACAAGAGATTTACATCATATTTATGATGGTAGGATTAAGACCAATTCCACTCTTGTTACGGACAAGATGAACTCCTATGTGAGATTTACAAATGCCAATGGCATTGACCTTGTGCAGTTAAAGACTGGCAAAGCCAAGAAAGGCATTTATAATATCCAACATATCAATAGCTACCATAGCCAGCTAAAGAGGTTTATGCGTGGCTTTAACGGTGTTTCTACCAAGTATCTGAACAACTATCTTGTGTGGAATAACCTTGTAAATTACGCCAAAGAAAGCGACATGGAGAAAAGGAACATCTTCTTAACTTTCGTTTTGGCAACATTGAAAACTGCTAAATGCAGAGATTTATCAAACAGACCAGCAGTTCCTCTGGTCGCCTAATTAGAATTTGTGGAGATGATAAGATGGTCAATATAACAGATGTAAAACAGATTCTTCAATTTGCAA
>ENA-OROL01003183-OROL01003183.1-human-gut-metagenome-genome-assembly--contig:-NODE-3183-length-10654-cov-2.765733_pt1 | contig 10654 bp, 19 predicted proteins | sample MGYA00242128_ERZ509048 | MGnify/ENA primary metagenome ERZ509048 (study PRJEB26280, sample SAMEA2338750) | human gut metagenome | biome: human gut; feature: human-associated habitat; material: faeces...
AATTGCTGTCGCCTTTATGTAAAATCGGTTGCCCAGCATGATAATTTCGTCGTTTACGGTTAATATTAAACTTTCCCTGTCTAATAAAGGCTTTACTGCTTCGTAGATGTCCTCTAAGCTTCTGTAACTATAGCCGCCATACTCACTGTATTTACTCTTGGGTACCTTTAATTCTGCCTGAATTTTCTGCAACTTTTTGTGAATTTCTCCCATCTTTCTTACCTCACGATCACGCTCTTTGAGGTCTCAAGATGCGCCCCTGTGACCTCTTTCCCGGCTTTAATCGCCTTTTTAATCGCTGTCTTGTCTGCCTGTGGCTCTGGAATCCTGATGTATTCCTCTGACAGACTGCCTAAATCGTCAATAGTCACAGACTCGTTGCTCTTGTAGAATACGCTTACTCTTGCCGTTTTGAGCTTTTCTCCGTCAAGAGCATGGGACAGATAGTCCTTACACCTCTGTGCGGCGTTCTCGCAACTTCTACGGCGTTTCGCAAGCTTTTCTTCCTCCTCTTTGATTGCCTTTGCTTCTGCGGCGTAATTCTTTACTGCCAGCGCGATTCCCTCCACCTTTTTGTCTCTCTCGATGTTGAGAGCCTCAAGTTTTTCAAGGTCAATAATTTCTCCTGTCTCCTCGTCTACGCAATCCATGATTGCACTGTCAATCTCGTATAATGTCATTGCTCTAATTCCTCCTCGTACCTCTCGTATTCGTTGTAGTTTGCCGCACCTCGTTTGATTGCTTTGTGTGCTGTTCTGCACTCATATTCCGCCTCAAGGCGCTGTGTCTTTAAATACTCTCTAGCCGGGTCAAATCCTCGTTCCATTTCCTGTACCCCATGTCTCTTTAATAGCCTTGCTCAGTTCGTTGTAGCCTCTGGCGTATGCCTCTATCTTTTTCATATCGTTGCTTCTTTCAACGCCCAGTCTAAACAGCTCAAGCAGTCCCTGTGCTACTTCTTTGTCTTTGACAGTAATCGTGACTTCCGCCGGGATTACTCCTTTCCCCATCACTTTATCGTCATATTCCTTTGCCTGGAACCATGTCGCATTAATCATTGCATCCATAACCTAACCTCTCTTTCTTTCCTGCTATCCAATCCCCTAACGCTCCCTCGCACTGTTCCGGGGGATAATTTTTATTATCCTGTTCTAACCGCCCAACTATTTCTCCCAGTGTGGGTAGTTCTGGTACTGTTTCTTTTCGCTCTATTGCTCCCGCCGCCTGTATCATTTCTCGGAGCTTCGGCGGGTACTTGTCTATCTCCTTCTGTGCTTCTAACGCCGCTCTGTAGCTCCTGAGGAAGTTTGACTGTATGACCGTCTGAAAGTCTGCTGAATCTACTACTGCCCAGTCATGGAGCGTCTGTGGCGTTCCTACTGCCTTTTGCAACGTAGGGGGCAGTTTGTCAAACTCCTCTCTGTAACCGTAAATCCCATTGCTGCACGCCTTTGCCACTGTTGCCCATGCTTCCTGCTCGCTCAGGTAGCTGCTTTCCGCTTTGAGCTTACTGGCACACTCTAAAATATCTGCCGGTGTCGGCGGAAACTTTCCTGTTGTCATGTACATCTGTGCCGCCACGCTTATTGTCTGGTAGTCGTTGTTCTTGCCTACCAGGCGGTACCACATGTCTAACGCCTGTTCGTTTGGAACAAATCCCGGAGCCGTGTAAACAGTCTTTAGTGCGGCTACGATTTTAGAAAACTCCGAAATCGTCATACATTCCGCCCCCCTCCTGTTCTTTCTGTGCCGCCCAGTGCTGTATATCTCCGTACAGTCGGTCGTTAATGTTCTTCGTGCTGTCGTTACCTGTTTTTAGTTCAAAGAATCCTAACCACTCCTTGTCTAATGACTGGTCTATGATTTTTTTCATCGCTCCCAAATCTCCGCCGGACAACTCGTGTAATTTTTTGAGCAAAGCTTTCAAGGCTCTGTCTGTTCTTACTGGCTTTCTGATTTTCTTACGCATAGCAAGGAATTCCAAAAACTTGCAGTTAAGTTCTTCATCCTCGAAATACTGTTCCGGCTCTTTCTTCGCACGCACACTCTCTTTTATTCCTTTAGTACTTGATTCCTTAAGTATTTTATTATTTAAGTATTTTATTCCTTTAGTATTTAATTGCGTTGGATTTTCCTGTATAGGTTTTTCCTGTGTTGGTTTTTCCAATATAGGCTTTTCCTCTTTAGGTTCTTCCAATACAGGTTTTTCCTGTGTTGGCTTTTCGTAAATGTCGTAAACTGTACCGCTTACCTGTCCTTTTTCGTTTCTCTCACGAGTCACTCTCAGGTATCCGAACGTCTTTAACTCTTCCAATGCGGCTCTCACGCCGTCTACGCCGTCTTTATTCAAATTTGCCAGTCCTTTAACTGTAAAGTCCCAGTCTTCCGGTAAACTAAGCATAAGGCTCAGTAGACCTTTTGCTTTTAAAGACATATCCTTTTCTCTAAAATGATAATTCGACATAACGGTGTAGTCTGTCGTTTTATTTATTCTCATTACTGCCATGTCTACCTCCTATCTTGACAAATCGCCAAGTCTTTTGTAAAATCTAGTTATGTTTTATTTAGCAAGAGCTTAATGGTAGGGCTCTTCCTTTTTTACCTCGTGTTCTACGCCGTCTTTATCAGTGTAAAACACTTTGTCATACTCTACACCTTGTTGTCGTCCTAAAAGGGTGTAGAGTAGTCTAGCAACATACTCTGGTCTCGGAGGTTCATTCATTTTTTATTCACCCCCTAACTCCTTTTCGGGTACCACAACTATTTTCGCACCCAGCTCCTTAGTGATAAGTTCCAAGATTTCCACTTTTGGAGAATTTTTACCAGTTTCATATCTAACTATTGTATTAATACCAACGCCGACTTTCTCGGCTAATTCTCCTTGTGTAAGCCCTTGCGCCTTTCTTAATCTTCTTAATTTTTCTCCTAACGCGTTCATCTTTACACCTCAAATCTCTGTTGACGGTTATATTCGTCAATCCTCAGCTTTGTATTTGTTTTCGGCTCCCAGTTGTCTACATAGTCAATAGCTTCCTCATAGCGTTTGCGAGGGATGTTGTTCCGGCTGTTAACTTTAAATCTGTCTTGTAAATCCCTGTTGCACTCTGCAAATACAACTTTACTGATGTATGCATATGCTTCTGTGTCCTTGCCGCCTAATGCGTTTAAAACGGCTTTATTGACGTGCTGTCGCAATGTTTGCTGTTGACCGTAGTCAATTACCATGTTGCTCTCAAGGTTCTTTATGCGGTCTTCGTGGTCTCCGTAGCCTGTGGCGAGTAAGCCTATCTGCTCCGCTATTGTTGCGGGCTTCTGATAACCACCTGTCTTTCTGATGGACGGAAGAACCTCTCCGGCTACCCAGTCAGTAAAGCGTTCTGCACTTTCTTTGCGGCTCTGGAAGATTACTTTGTAAAGATTAAGTTCATTCACAAAGTTTGCATTTTGTCTCCTGCCCACGCTGTCGATGACCATACCAGTAGTAACCCCATCGGGTTTTAACCTTGATTTGACTCTGCTAGGTTGCTCAAGGTCCAATGCGTGGCAAATATCCGCTAAGCAGAAGTACGGTTCGTCATTAATTATCTGAGTCCGAATTGAACCGAACTCATTGTTTTCGAAGATTTGAATATTTTTCATCTAGTCGCCTTCTTTCTGTTCTTCACGTTCCTGCTTCTTATTGCTTGCCATTGCTTCACCCATACCAAGCAGGTAGCCTTTATTAAATTCAGACATATTAGGAATAGCTTTTGTTATGGCTTCAAGAATCTGTTTTTCTTTTTCTGACATTTTCAGCACCTCTCTTTCTTGACCTGCCATCATCAGTACCGGGCGGTCATTCCCGGCAGACGGTCATTTCTGACCGTTTCGGCTAACTTAAAATTTCTTCTTGTACTTTCTTTGGTAATTCTCTAAAGCATAGTCTGTATAAATTGCCATCATAAGTCCAAATCATGTCATCGTCATTTCCTAACTGGTACGTTCCGTAAGCTTTTACATCTTCCCATGTTTCGTAATCCTGAACTAATTCAGGTTGTCCACACTCTTCTATTAATTCCTGTAAAACCTGTTTTTCTGTTATCATGTTTTCCCTCCTGTGTGGTTGTCTTGTGTTTCTTAGCTTAGTTATACTTTATCATAACTCAGATAAATTGTCAACAGTTTTTTATAACTCAGTTATATTTTTTGTTGACTTTGTAATTACTATGGTGTACTATACTAATTAGAAAGGAGGTGTCAAAAATGAATCGTCTTAACGAAAGAATTGATTATCTGATAAAGAGTCTTGAGATGAAAAAAACAGCTTTTGCTGAAAAGCTTAATGTATCACAGGCTTTTGTATCACAATTATGTTCAGGGGTTAAACAGCCTAGTGAAAGAACAATACAGGACATATGTACTAAATTTAACGTCAATGAAGATTGGCTACGAACTGGAAACGGTGAAATGTTTATCGAATTAACAAGAGATGAACAGATAGAAAACTTTGTCGGTGATGTACTGAAAAGCGAGGAAGATTCTTTTAAAAAGAAGTTTATTTCGATGCTTTCGGCGTTAGATGAATCCGACTGGGAAGTTCTACAGAAAATGGTGGAGTTAATGCAAGAAAACAAAAAGGGCTGATTATTTCAGCCCCAGTAAAGCCTTGATGTGTATGTAGATGAGCCGCAAACAACGCTCATCTACCATGTCAAGCATTTTAATAATTTCTTTCCTGTAATCCATGTAACCCCTCCTGTTATCAAATCTTTACTGCATTATATGATGCACGTATCTCATTTATTCATTTTGAACATTATTTTCAACAAATCACTTGATATTTTATTCAATATCCTGTATAATTTTACCCAAATTATTAATATAATAATAAAAAAAGGAGCAGAGAATATGAGCAAAGAAAAAACTAAAGTTTGCAAGCATTGCAAAGAAGAAATTGACGCAAAAGCTAAAGTGTGTCCTCATTGCCGGAAGAAACAGGGCGGCAAGCTGAAATGGGTAATTATCATCATCATTGTTCTGGCTGTTTTAGGCATGGCAATGGGTGGCGGTGACGATGACAGTTCTTCCACTGATTCTCAGACAAAGAGTAACACCACAACAACAGCGGCTAAGAAAGAAACTGCTAAAAAAGAAGAAACAAAAGAGAAAGACAGCGTAAAGGTTGGCGAATCTTTTGAGAATGACGGTTTAAAAGTAACTGCTAAAAAGGCTGAATTTGGATATGATGGTGGAGAGTACTTTACTCCAAAAGATGGATGCGAATATGTAGCTGTAGACTTTACTTGTGAAAATATTGCAGAAAAAGGTGACAAGTATGTATCTGTATCCGATTGCGAATGCTATGCGGACAATTCAGCTTGCGAACAGCAATACATAGGAAACAGTGATTTTGTTAACACTAATTTGTCTCCGGGAAAGAACGTAAGCTTTACGGCATATTACGAAGTGCCAAAAGACGCAAAGAAAGTGATTTTAGAATATAGTGCTTCGTTCTGGACAGACAAGAAGATAACTATTAATTTAAAATAATTAGTCCACTAATAGGACAACCAACAAGAGAGAAGAATCAATTCTTCTCTCTTTTCTTTTTTCCTCAAGATAATAAAAAAGCACCTGTCGAAACAAGTGCTTTATCTTTCCAAAATGGAACTATTAATATTTTTGGTTTTCAAAACTAAGCTAACATTCACATCCCAAAATGTAACTATTAAAACCATGTCTATATATTACTTTTTTTCTCCGTATTTGTCAATGAGTTCTTTTGCCTTATCTATATTTTCTTGTATGGTATTGTATTCAGAATACCGATGTCCCCCAAATGCATAATAATCATGGTAATAATATCCAATGCTAATGTATCCGTTTGGCATTTTTATTCGAAACTCATTGTTCGACTTAAAAACCATGTCTTTAGGCAAGGTGGCTAAGAATCTGTCTAATTTTCTTCTTTTATTAAATTTTAATTCTTGCATATTGCTCTCCTCTGCCCTCGTAACCTCCGGGGCGGTAATAATATTTACATCTCCTTACAGTGGCAGGTTACCCAGCAATTTTGTTGTCCGCAAGGTAATTTGCCATGCGGAAAATCGCCTCTGTTTTCCGGGCAATTTTCACAGTTATATTCATTTTTGTAATTGTACATAAATTCTATGTACTCTTCTCTCTCTTTCATTGTCATATTTCCTTCTTTCTCCGGCGGAATTCGCCGCCGGTCGTGTATTTATTATAAAGATTCTATTTTGTCGGCAACTGTCCAGAGGATTTTTTTAATTAAACTTCCTCCTGGATTCTTACAAAACCAGTCTTCTTTTTTGCAGTCGTAATACAATTTAGCTCCAAATCCCCAGTCAACAAGGTTTAATGCTTGACGCTGTGCAAAGCTTTTGTATTCATCTGTGCAGATGCCATTAATGATTCTTCCACGTCCCATTGCTGCTGGCGTATTAGTTTCTTCGACTTCCAAATATTTCTGAAAGTCATTAATATAGATGCGTTTCATGTCGCCCTTCTCCCACACCTTATAGCCAAGGCGGATAAGCTTTTCCTCCATTGTCTCTTCCATGTTCTTTGCTTCCTTCCATGCTAATTTTAATCCTTCGGAGATGCAAAGACCTGCCTTTTTAACTAATTCCCACGCTCTTTTCATGATTTTTGATAAATTGTATTTTTTCATTTCTTTGTATCTCCTCTCTTGATTTAATTCGATTATACACGATAATGACTATTATGTCAAGAGAAAAATACATGAAAATATATTATTTTTTTCTTGATATTTATTTCAAAATAATGTACTATATATTTATAACGATTAAAGGAGGTTTCAAAATGGAAACGCGAGCAAGAAAAAGAAGTAACATATATAAAGGTAGTATCTCATATAGTAATTTATGGGACACGCTAGAACGTAGAGGGTTAAAGCGTTCCAACCTATTAGATAAGGAAAGTTTTAATCTTTCCCCGGCGCTGGTCAATAAGTTGCGGCACGACAGAAACGTAAATATAGATACAATTATGTATCTGTGCGAGAAGTTAGATTGTCAAGTGTGCGATATTGTGGAATATAAAAAATAATATACTTTCGTATATTTTTATCTTGGTAAAATAGTCATTATCGTATTTAATCCAATTAAACCAAAAGAGGATGTACAAAGAAATAACCGAGAAATACGAAAGTCTTAGAAAAAAAGCTAATAGATAGACTTAGCAGCTATAATTAGCAGCACCCGCCCCGGAGGTACGAAGGAAGGAAGGGAAATAAATGAAAAGAGCCGCTTTATACGTGCGAGTAAGCACGCAAGAGCAGAAGAACAGCGGATTGTCCGTTGATTCGCAGATAGATGCGCTTGAAAAATATTGTGAGGAACAAGGTTATACGGTTGCCGGTATTTATAACGATGCTGGCATATCTGCACGTAAAAAATATACAAAACGCCCTGCTCTTTTACAATTACTTGAGGATTGCAGGCAACATAAGATTGATATAATACTCTTTACGCGCCTTGACAGGTGGTTTAGAGCCGTTGCAGGGTACTACGAGGTACAAAGTGTACTTGATGCGTGTAAAGTGCCTTGGAGGGCCATCTGGGAGGATTACGAGACAGAGACAAGCCAGGGAATTTTTAAAGTTAACATCATGCTGTCCGTAGCGCAGGCGGAGGCAGACAGGGACAGTGAGAAAATACGCTCCGTTATGGAATTTAAACGGAGCAACAAGGAATATATCGGCGGAAAAGTGCCGGTAGGTTATCGCGTAGAAGGGAAAAAGATTGTAAAAGACGAAGAGACGCGAGGAATAATTGAGGATATGTTTGAGCATTATTTCCAGACCTTCTCAAAAGCAGGAACCGCCGACTATATTTTAAATAAATATCCCGATTTTATCAGGACGAGAACCAGGATAGTCAAAATTATGTCCAGTCCGGCGTACCATGGGGAAATGTATGGTGTAAAAAACTACTGTGAGCCGTACATCACAGAGGAGCAAGCGCAAAAAATTAACGAGATATCCAGCCAAAAAACTTGGACGGATTGCAAGAGGCGTATTTATATTTTCTCCGGTCTGATGAAATGCCCGCTTTGCGGTTGCAGGCTTTCCGGGTGCGCGATAGGCAAAAAAGGAAAAAAGTACAAAGTATATCACTGCCCCCACTCTGTCGCACAAAAGCACAAGACCTACACGAGATCAGAAAAAAAATTAGAAACATATATGCTCGACCACATCGAAGAAAAAATACAGTTAGATGTATTAAAGGCAGAAGGTCGTGTGAAGGCAGGCGGAAACGATGCGGAAAAGAGAAAGAAAAAATTATCCAGCGAGTTGGGAAGAATTAATAAAATGTTTGAAAAAGGTAGGATAACAGAAGAATACTATGACGAAAGATATGAGTCTATATCAAAGGAATTAAAAGAACTATCCCAGACCGCTGCAACGGAAGAACTAGAAACTAAGAAAAAAATACAAAGTAAATTTCCTGACGGTTGGAAAGATATGTATATGCAGTTAGACGAACAAGGCAAGCAGGTGTTTTGGAAAAGCATTGTAAAAGAAATAAAAATATCCCCCGACACTTACGTGGAGGATATTATATTTTTTTAGTTTTTGTTATACAGTAACTAGCCGAAACCACCAGGTTAAGGTCAGTTACTGTATAACAAAATATGATAGAAATAAAGGAGAGGTAATTATATTATACAAGAAGAAAGAGGACGTTTCAAGCGCCCTCTTTTATTTTTCGCAAAACTGACCGATATTCTCGCGGATACATTGCTTCGATGGCTTTCATGTGTTCGTCAAGCACGCGTAATAAGTGCTCAAAGTCTGCGTTTCGGGCGATTTCTTTAAATTCAGAATCCGGCTCGGAACTGTAAGAGTAGTATGATGTGTTGGAAGATAGTTGGTTCGGTTGTTGATTGCTCATTAAATTATTGCGTACATTGTATAAAATCGAAAGCCGTTCGCAAGTGGCGTAGGTTGTTTTTCCTGCCTCTAATGCCGCAATTTCGGCATTAATTTCGTCCATATTAATCATTGCGGCACCCCTTTCTTTTATCGGTCTAATTCTGCTAATGCTCTACCTAACGCCGCCTGATCTGTGCTAGACAGATTGCTGTCGTGCATCATGTCTTTAATAGTCTCTTTTACCTGCATTTTTGCATCGTTGTAAGAGTAATGGCCTCTCACATAGTGCTGACCTCTACGGGCATTGCTATAGTCGCCGTAATCCATGTCAGGATAACGCCCGCGACTGTATCTTCCTGACGTGTCCCAGTCGCCGCCACGGCTGTATTCGCTACCACCTTCCAGATACATAATCTTGTCGATATTTTTAATTGTGTCTGTCAGTTTGTGGACTGCCTCCAAATCCCCGGCACTCATATCGCCTTTGTTTGAAATCTCGTCCAGCTCTCTGCACATCATCTTTTTTAATTTGTGTAATGATTCCATTTTTCGCCCTCCTTTACGCTACTCTCTCGGCGATTAAATTGCTATTGGCTATACTAATTGCCTGCGTAGATGTATTTTCGACTGCGATTGTTATGCAACATCCGCGCGGCACGTCAATAAATGCCGCCGTAAATACATTAAAATATTCGCCTACGGCCGCAGGTGTTACGATTGCTGTCGCACTATTTAATGGTTCTCCGGCGATTGCCAAGGCAATAGAAATAGGTGTCACAGTTCCACCGGCGGGTATGGCGATATTGGCCCCAAAGCTGACCTTATAGCGCGCTCTGCACTGGTTTGTAAGGCCTCTAAGGGTCACAATTCCTGCTTCCTCCCGGTGTGTAATACAGCTACCGCACTTTACGGCTGTCTCTGTGAGCGGTAAATTCTGCCCCGCTGCTACGGTTACGATATTGCTATTAGTAAATTCTGCCACGTTATCACTCCTTTTTTAATAATAAACGGCGGAACGATTGCCCCGCCGCTATAAGCATCATCGGCACAAGCCGAACAATCCCGTCAACGCAGGAAGCTGCTAATTATAAAATTTTAGCATCCGCAACCGGTATTGCATCCGCAGTTACCGTACTGATATGGTGCGGAAACCGGAAAAGCTGGCACTGGTCTAGGGTTGTAATAAGTAAACTGGCCCTGCATGTATGCCTTTAAGGTTTCGTTCTGTGACGCCTGAGAAGCCGCTAACTGTGCCGCAAATAACTGCTGATTCTGCTCGGCAATCTTAGCGTCCTTAGCTTCGATTCTCTGCGCTGTGAGGGCATCGAGGATGGCTCTAGCGTTGTTATTCTGGTTGTCAATGATGTCTCTTGTATTGTTTGCGTTGTTAAAGTTTGTCTGACAGAAGCCGTTTGTAACTTCCTGCTGGATTGCATTGGTATTCATCGCCATGTTGTAGTTAACACCTGCAATAGCCTGTTTGTTATCACAACAACACTGTGCTAACTGTGCCTGTAAAGCATTAAAGCTCTGCATATCTGCGATCTGTCCCTGCTGGATTGCATTTCGTGTATCGTAGCCGTTCTGCTGGATTGTGCTATTTGTTCCTGCAAATCCGTTGAGCAGAGAGGTGTTCATTGCATAAAATCCGTCACAAATACCGGTGTTGATAGCATCACCCTTGCGCTCAAGGGAGGAAATGCCGCTATCAATCTGGCGCTGTAAGGTTGCAAAGTCAGAAGCTAATACATAGTT
>ENA-OROL01003184-OROL01003184.1-human-gut-metagenome-genome-assembly--contig:-NODE-3184-length-10652-cov-6.126734_pt1 | contig 10652 bp, 8 predicted proteins | sample MGYA00242128_ERZ509048 | MGnify/ENA primary metagenome ERZ509048 (study PRJEB26280, sample SAMEA2338750) | human gut metagenome | biome: human gut; feature: human-associated habitat; material: faeces...
TTGTGGGGCAGAAAACACCTTGTTTTCGACCTTTATTCGTGCGATATTGCGCCATCCTCTTTTGGCTGAATTAGCTTTGCGTCCACTGGGTAGTTCAGCGTGATGAGGGCGGGCTTGCCCAAGCCCTGCTTTTTTCGGATAATCAAGCCGCTGTACTCCAGTTCCCGGAAGACCCGCGTCGCACATTGTCGGCTGCGGTGCAGCTTCTTCTGCGCCTGTTCCACGGTGAAGTAAATTCGGATGGTGCCGTCAGTTTCAAGAAAACCGTTGACTTTTGAAATGCTCGCCCGATCCAGCATCAGGGCATACAGCACTTTTGCATCGTTGGACAGCCCGGCAAGACTATCCTCCATCAAAAACCGTGGAAACGGTATGTAGGATGCCGACAAGCTCTCGCTTGTAAACTTAAAAAACTTCTGTGACATAATCCTCCTATCCCATCCATCAAAACCAGTATTGATAGGATTGATGGATGACTATATTGAGCGTTGATTTATTTCTTATTGATTTGGGTATGAATTTCATCCCCTGTGACAGTTTGGAAATCCATGCTCCAAAAATCCGGTTACGGTACGCTCCAGAGCGTCAGCTTGTCCACCGTCCGGAAAATCGGTGACGGAAAACCCACACATGGAAAACCCCGTTGTGGTCAAAGCTCATCTTTCTGCCGCGCTTTCAGCAGCTCCCAGATCTCGGCCTGCTTCGCTTTCAGCTCGGCAACGTCGTCCTCATAGCAGCGCCCGGTGCTGTTGATGCGGCGGCAAATCTGGTTGATGTTCGAGGCGGCACGGCTGACGGCAGCGGCTAACTTTTTTTGCTCGGTGTAATCGACCTTGATGATGTACCCGTCGATCAGCATCTTGCGGGCGTAAGCGCCGAAATTGTGCGTTCCCAACTGGCGCATTTTGTGCTGGATGAGATTCAGTTCCTGCTCATTCAGGCAGATTTCTTTGCGGATGGGTCGTGTACGGTCTGGCATATTGAAACACTCCTTTCACAATACAACGGACATTTTTTCTCAAAAACTTGGTAGTGACGAAAAGAAAATTTTGAAGACGAGGGCATTGGCGATTCGTTGCCCCTCACTTTACAACGGACATTTTTAAGTCAAAACGCAGGTATCAAAATGAGAAATTTTCAAAAAATATGCGCCCCTGCTTTTGCAAAAGCGGGAGCGCATTGTATCTGCGGATATGAGATTTGAGAGAGTAGCAAGCACATCCGGTGTCCGTACACACCGGAAAAATGAGCGGTTCAGCCTTGCGCCCGAACTGCTCATTTTGTTGTTGGGGAAGCCCCACACCCCTTTCATGTCTGAATCGAAAATACTTCCTGAACTTTTCCGAAAAGCCCTTGCTTTTATTCGCTTTGACGATTATAATTATGCTGTGATTTTATAAGCAGACGCAGAAATGAACTGCAACAGGAGTACCGCCCATGAAGTATTTATCTATCGCGCAAACCGCCGAACGCTGGGGTATCTCCACCCGCCGTATTCAGATTTTGTGCGGCGAGGGGCGTGTCCCCGGTGCTATCCGCATTGGCACGGTCTGGGGGATTCCAGAGGACGCAGAGAAGCCAGCGGACGCGAGAATCAAGAACGGCAAGTATATCAAGAAGCCCGCCGAAAACGAAAAATGAGCCGCAGATTATATCAGCGACTCTAACTCGAAATAATGGGGTCTATTCCATTTCGCGGGTGCGAATGGGCGCACTGACCCCTTGTCACGAATCTACCCAAATTGTCGATTCGACAGATTATAGCAGAGTTCTACAAAGGAGCAACAATTATGAACAAACAACAGCTTGCCAATAAAATCTGGGAATCCGCAAACAAAATGCGATCCAAGATCGAGGCTAACGAATATAAAGACTACATTCTTGGTTTCATCTTCTATAAGTTTCTCTCTGACAAAGAAGTGGATTTTCTAAAGAAGGACGGATATGAAGAAACTGACCTCCAGGAACATGTACATGAAAACAACGAGGAACTTGTTGATTATTGTCAGCAGCATTTGGGCTATTTCATCGCCTATGATAATCTTTTCTCGACATGGCTGGATAAGGGAAATAGCTTTACCGTTGACAACGTGAGAACTGCTCTTTCTGCATTCAATCGCTTGATCAGTGATACGCAGAAAAAGGTGTTCAGCAAAATTTTTAATACACTGGAAACTGGTCTGAGCAAACTTGGTGACAGCACCAGCAATCAAACCAAAGCTATCCGCGACTTGATTCAGCTGATCAAGGATATTCCTACCGATGGCAGGCAGGACTATGACGTTTTAGGCTTTATTTACGAATATTTGATCAGCAACTTTGCTGCAAATGCTGGTAAGAAGGCCGGTGAGTTTTACACGCCTCATGAAGTGTCCCAGCTTATGTCTGAGATTGTCGCAAACCGCTTGAAGGATCGTGAAAAAATTGAAATATATGATCCCACGAGCGGTTCTGGCTCTCTGTTGATTACTATTGGCAAGAGTGCTACCAAGTACCTGAAGAACAAAGACAGCATCATGTACTATGCGCAGGAATTGAAGGAAAACACGTACAATCTGACCCGTATGAATCTTGTTATGCGCGGCATCAATCCAGCCAATATCTTCACTCGCTGTGGCGATACATTGGAGCAGGACTGGCCTATGTATGATGATGTCACACAGACGTATAACCCGTTGTATCTGGATGCTGTGGTTTCCAACCCACCCTATTCACAGCACTGGGATCCGTCTCACAAGGAAACTGATCCCCGTTATCGCTATGGCATGGCACCAAAAGGAAAAGCTAACTATGCCTTCCTGCTTCATGACCTGTACCATGTAAAACCAGACGGTATTATGACCATCGTCCTCCCTCATGGTGTCCTGTTCCGAGGTGATGCTGTTGGAGGCGCTGATGGGCTGGGTGAGGGCGAGGGGCGTATTCGCCGAAATCTAATCGAAAATAATAACATCGAAGCAATTATCGGACTGCCCGCAAATATTTTCTATGGCACGGGTATTCCCACCATCATTATGGTTTTACGGCAAAAACGTGAAGCTTCTGATGTGCTTTTTATCGACGCTTCCAAGGGATTCACCAAAGTGGGTAAGACCAACAAACTAATGGCATCGGACATCAAGAGAATTGTGGACGCTATTGCCGCCCGCCCTGAGAATATTGAAAAGTTTGCCCGACTGGTCTCCAAGGAAGAGATTCGCCGCAATGGATATAACCTGAATATTCCCCGTTATATCGATTCTTCTGAAGCGACAGAAACTTGGGATATTTACGCCACCATGTACGGCGGCATTCCCAACCATGAAATTGATTTTCTGGAACAGTATTGGACTGCGTTCCCTCAGCTGAGAAGTGTTCTGTTTGCCGCCGATGAAACCCCGTATTCAAGATTGGCAGTTGAAAACATCAAAGAAGCTATCGAAGGCAGTGCCGATGTACAAGCGTTCGTTGCAGCACATCAGTCAGCGTTCGCAGATTTTGATACATATCTGGACGGCGAACTGATCGGAAAAATGATGGATCTGAATATCTCCAAGGCTGAGGATACTATTACGCAGAATATCTTTGGCCGTGTTGCACCGCTTCCCCTGATCGACAAGTATCAGGCGTATCAACTGTTGGATGACAAGTGGAATATAATTTCCACCGATCTTGAAATTATCCAGACGGAAGATTTTGCTGCCACAAAGCAGGTAGACCCGAATATGGTCATCAAAAAGAAAGACGATAAGGAAGAAGTAGTACAGAACGGCTGGGTAGGCCATGTCATTCCCTTTGATTTGGTGCAGACTACACTTCTTCGGGAAGATTATGATGCACTCAAGGCAAAAGAAGCCAGATTGGATGAAATTGCCGCTGAACTGACGGAGATCATAGATTCCATTGATGAGGGTGATCGCGGAGAGTTTCTGAATGATGACAATACTGCATTTGTCCCCAAAGAGTTTGCAGCAAAACTTGCGGAAATCTATGCAGATATCTCCTCCCCGGAACTTACTGCATTGCAGGGGTATGCTGCATTGATAGATGCCAAAGCCGGAAAGGCAGCAAAACTGAAATATATCTTTGAGCATAAGGAAGTGAACTGGGCTTTTGTAGATGGAAATGCCCCGTATACCAAGGGCAAAGTCGCGGTTTATATGAAAACGCTGCGCGAGGCATATTCCTTCCCGGAAGATTCCTTTGAGGCGAAGATGGTCTGTGCTGATAAGCTGATGACGGAAGAAAAAGCCGTCAAAAAGGATGTCAAAGAAAAATCCTATGCGCTCCACATGAAAACCAAAGAAACCATTGAAGGGCTGAGCGATGAGCAAGTTCTTGACCTCCTGCGCCTGAAATGGATTGTTCCGCTGTGCGCGTCTCTCCGTGCAATGCCGGATGCAATCATTGACACACTGGAAAAATCGGTACAGAAGTTGGCGGATAAGTATGCTGTGACTTACTTGGAATTGGATGAGCAGATTCAGAAATCTGAGGAAGTGCTTTCTTCCATGATGGATGACTTGACCGGCAGTGAGTACGACATGAAGGGCTTGGCAGAGCTCAAAGCGCTGTTGCAGGGGGATGCAAATGAGTAAGACCGAAATCCCTTCCATTCGTTTTCGCGGCTTTGATGACGCTTGGGAACAGCGTAAGCTGGGTGATGTAGTCAAAGAAATAACTCGTAATGACCCCGAATCGGAAGCACCCATAATGATGATTACGGCAAACAATGGCTTCATTGAGCAATCTGAAAGATATGCTTTTAATAACGCCGGAGAAAGTTTGAAGAAGTATATTCTTCTCAAAAAAGGTGAGCTTGCGTACAATCACGGGGCTTCCAAGTTGCGTCCATACGGTTCTTGTTTTGCATTGACAACAGCAGAAAATGCCCGTATTCCCTTTGTTTATCACTGCTTTTCTGCTGAAAATCAAAATGCGGAGTTTATGTCAATAGAGTTAAATGGTGCTGATATTGAAAACCAACTTCGCAAGATTGTATCATCCGGTGCAAGAATGGACGGCTTGCTAAACATCTCGTTTGATGAATACACTTCCGTGTCCGTCTTATTGCCCGGTACTGAGGAACAAGACCGTATAGCCGACTTCTTTCGCCATCTTGACAACCTTATCACCCTTCATCAGCGTAAGTTTGAAAAGTTGACGAATGTCAAAAAATCGATGCTTGAAAAAATGTTCCCTCGAAATGGCAGCTGCTATCCCGAAATTCGTTTCAATGGATTTACTGACCCTTGGGAACAGCGTAAGTTCGGCGAAGTGTTTATGTCATTGCAGAATAATACGCTCTCTCGTGCGGAGCTGAATGATGAGATTGGTGCAGCACAGAACATACATTATGGAGATGTGCTCATCAAGTACGATGAAATTTTAGACGTTTCAAAAGAGCCACTTTCGTATATTGAAAAGCAGTCGATTGCAGATAAATTCAAGACTTCTTATTTGCAAAATGGAGATGTCATCATAGCTGATACTGCTGAAGATGAAACTGTCGGGAAATGCACAGAAATAGAGGGCTTGACGGATCAGAAAGTTATCTCCGGGTTGCACACGATGCCGGTAAGACCGAATAGAAAATTTGCTTTTGGATTTCTTGGATTTTACCTTAACTCGGCTGCGTATCATGACCAGTTAAAACCGCTCATGCAGGGTATAAAAGTTACTTCAATTTCCAAGGGCGCTATGCAGGACACGGTTGTCAAATTTCCTTTGGATTTGAAGGAACAGGAACAGATTGGCATATACTTTGGCGGCCTCGACCACCTTATCACCCTTCATCAGCGTGAGTTGGAAAAGCTCCAAAGCATCAAGAAATCTCTGCTTGAGAAAATGTTTGTCTGATACAGGAGGCAAGCTATGGTATTTGAACAGGAAGCCGCTTTTGAAACGGCGCTCATTAACTTGCTGACAGAAAAATATGGCTGGGAGCCGGAAATTCTGCGCTACAAAACAGAAGAAGACCTGATCCGGAACTGGAAGCGTATTCTCTTTGAGAACAACCGCGATGTGGACAGGCTGAATGATGTTCCGCTAACCGACGGAGAAATGCAGCAGATTCTTGACCAGATTACCCGTCTGCGCACGCCGCTGAAACTCAACGGTTTTATCAATGGTAAAACCGTTGCTGTCAAACGCGACAATCCCGCAGATGAACTGCACTTCGGGAAAGAAGTCAGTCTGAAAATCTATGACCGTCAGGAAATTGCCGCCGGTCAGAGCCGCTATCAGATTGCCGAGCAGCCGGTATTCAAGGCAAGGAACTCTGTTCTGCCCAACCGCCGGGGTGACTTTATGCTGTTGATCAACGGTATGCCGCTGATTCACTGTGAACTGAAACGCAGCGGTGTGGATGTCAGCCAAGCCTACAACCAGATTGAAAAATATGCACATGAGGGAGTTTTCTCTGGATTGTTTGCTCTTGTGCAGATTTTTATTGCTATGCAGCCGGATGAAACAGTCTATTTTTCAAATCCCGGTCCGGACGGAAAGTTCAACAAAGATTTTTACTTTCACTGGGCAGATGCCAACAATGAGCCGTTGAACAACTGGAAGGACATTGCACAGTATCTGCTTTCCATCCCTATGGCGCACCAGCTGATCGGCTTCTATACCGTTGCCGACGATACCGACGGTATTTTGAAGGTTATGCGCAGCTATCAGTATTATGCGACTTCTCGTATTACCAGCCGCGTTGCTATGCGCCGATGGGCTGATAGGGATCAGATGGGCGGCTACATCTGGCACACCACCGGTTCCGGAAAAACACTGACCAGCTTCAAATCGGCTCAGTTGATTGCAGCTTCCAAGGATGCCGACAAGGTTGTATTCCTGATGGACAGAGTTGAACTTGGCACGCAGTCCCTGCTGGACTATCGCGGGTTTGCCGACGATACAGACTCTGTGCAAGCTACAGAAAACACGGATATTCTCGTAGCAAAACTGCGGAGCGATGATCCCGCAAACACGTTGATTGTCACATCTATTCAGAAAATGAGCCGTGTGGAAGAAGAAAATGGCTTCAATGCTCACGACATCGAACTGATCCAGAACAAGCGGGTTGTATTTATCATTGATGAAGCGCATCGCGATGTATTTGGCGAAATGCTGCGTACTATCAAAGCAACTTTCCCAAACGCCATGTTTTTTGGCTTTACCGGCACGCCAATCCACGATGAAAATCAGAAGAAAATGAGCACTACTTCGGATGTGTTCGGCAATGAGCTGCACAGGTACAGCATTGCGGACGGCATCCGTGATAAGAATGTTCTGGGCTTTGATCCATACATGGTGCCAACATACAAAGATCGTGATCTTCGGAAAGCGGTTGCACTTGAAAGAGCTAAGGCAACTACTGAGGCAGAAGCGTTGGCAGACCCTAAAAAGAAAAAAGTCTATCTGCATTATATGGATCACACAAAAGTGCCGATGGCGGGATATGTTCAGGCAGATGGTAGCTATTTGAAAGGCATTGAAGATTATCTGCCTGTTTCTCAGTACGAACGCGAAGAGCATCAGTGTGCCGTAGTTGATGATATTTTGGAAAACTGGACAACCCTAAGCCACGACAGCAAGTTTCATGCGATTTTTGCTACCAGTAGCATTCCAGAGGCAATCCAGTATTATAAACTGTTTAAAGCAAAGGGCAATCTGAAGATTACCGCTTTGTTTGACCCCAGTATTGATAACAATGGTAATGGGCTTTTTAAAGAAGAGGGCATTGTTGAAATCATCAAAGATTACAATACCAGATACAGTATGGAGTTCCAAATGGCAACTTATGCAACCTTCAAAAAGGACATTTCCTATCGTCTGGCGCACAAAGAACAGTACAAAGGAATTGAACATACTTCCGACCAGCAAATTGATCTACTGATCGTTGTCGATCAGATGCTGACTGGTTTTGACTCCAAATGGATCAACACGCTATATTTGGATAAGATTTTGGTTTACGAAAAGTTGATTCAGGCATTCTCACGTACTAATCGTCTCTATGGTCCGGAGAAGCCCTTTGGCACGATTCGTTATTATCGTAAACCGTATACAATGCAGAGAAACATTGAAGAAGCGTTCAAGCTGTATTCCGGTGATAGACCTCTTGGCCTATTTGCCGACAAGCTGGAACACAACCTCGAAAAAATGAATGCGTTGTACGATGATATTGGGAGCATCTTCCGTTCTGCTGGAATTGAGAACTTCGAAAAACTTCCGGTTGATCATACGGAGCGCGGACAATTTGCTAAATTATTCAAGCAGCTTAACAGCTATCTCGAGGCTGCTAAGATACAGGGCTTCACTTGGAATAAGCTGTCCTATGAATTTAAGAACGTTGGCAGAAAAGTGATCATAAATCTGCACCTCGATGAAACCACCTACTTGATTCTTGCTTTGCGTTATAAGGAACTATTCTCTGGTGGTAGCGGAGGGACCGGCGTTGAAGATGTGCCGTATGAAATCGACTCCTACCTGACGGAAATCAATACTGGTGTAATTGATGCCAACTATATGAACTCCCGGTTCAAAAAGTACATTAAGGCGTTGCAGGATGGCGCGGAAACTGCCGCTGTGCTAGATGAACTTCACAAGTCGTTTGCAACGCTCACGCAAGAGGAACAAAAATACGCAAACATCTTCCTCCATGATGTCCAGAACGGTGATGTGGTAGTTGACGAAGGAAGAACGCTCCGTGATTACATTACAGAATATATGACCAGTGCCAAAAATGACCAGATCCACCGTTTTGCTACCGCCATCGGAGTTGATGAAACGATACTGCGTAGCTTCATGCAGTCGAAAATCACGGAAGCCAATATCAATGAGTTTGGTAAATTTGACACATTGAAGGCAACCGTGGATACGGAAAAGGCGAAAACCTTCCTTGAAATGATAGAGGGTAAGCCTATCAAGAAATTCCAGATCAACATGAAGATTGACCAAATGCTGAGAAGGTTTATTCTTGAAGGCGGATTTGATATTACATGATTCGTAAAAGGAGTAGTGATATGAAAAGAAAAGAGAATTTAAATCGCGATACAGATACAACATTGAAACTGCATTTCTATATCATGTCGCTGTGGCTCCTGTTTGTTTTGTTATTCTTGCTTACTGTCGACATTCCAATAAGCTTTTCAAAAGACGCTCATTTTATAGGTGTTATGCCGTTATTAAAACGGAATTGGTTTGCATTTATTTCTTTGCTACTGGCACTACTTGGAATTGTTTTTGCCTCTATGGAAAGGCGAAAGTGGGCTGGTGTTTCAAATCCGCCATATGAAATTTTATCAGTTAAAAACGAAAATTACGAATATTTAACATTTCTTACCACCTACATAATTCCGTTGATTTGCATAGATTTGACTAAAGTTCGTTATGTTATTGTTCTTGGAGTGCTACTGGTACTAATTGGTTTTATTTTTATTCGAATGGACTTATACTATGGAAACCCGACACTTGCTCTCATGGGTTATAGACTATATCGTGCGGAGATAAAGGGATGTGAGGCTCCTGATGGGATAATTCTAATATCCAGAGACCGCTTAAATAAAGCATCGTCCATAAAATGGATTCCAATAGATGAATACGTTTGGATCGCAAAGGAGATTAAAAATGACATCTGAAGAACTGAAAAATGCGGCTGTTTCCGTTCTGGAAAAACCATACCACACTCAGCTATACCTCATTCTAAAAGTTGGAGATGAGCTGATTATGCGTTTGGCTGATATAGAAGATGAGAATACCGCCCCTGAGATTCAGCGTATGTTTGTTGGATTTGTAAACAATACCATAATATCCAATGATAATATAATTATTCGTAGCCTATCTGTTGCTGATGAGTTGCCGAATGCAATATATGAATATGACTATGAAAGCTACCCAGAGGAACTTGGTGTATTCAAAAAGTTTTCCATAGAAACAGCAGTTAAATCAGAAAAATTTAACTTTAAGACCGATAATTTAAGTCAATTGTTCGGCTACATAATTTATCTCGGATCTATGGAAAACGGCATCGTCCTGTTTAAAAAGCACTATTCGATCTCATTGATAAAAAGAGATAGTTTTTTGCTTGGCGCTATTAAAAGTGCAGAGCGCTTTGAAAAACTTCCCGGTGAAGATATCATTCGCTTAAATGATAGTATTCAACTTGTGCGTATAAATGAAGTCATTTTTGTGCTTGACCTAAAAATGCTTGAGCGCAATATGGGGTTTTCTGCTTTGATTCAAAAAGCAGCGAGTGAAACAGTTGAGGCAATTCAGACATTAGAAATTTTAGATGATATTCAAGTGTTAAAAGATGCCCTCTGCGAACCTGCTTTTTCTCGAAAGTTATCTAGGGTTAAAAAATCCTCTCCCATTTTCAAGTTGGGTATTACTAAAGAGGCAATTATTGAGTTTACCAAAACGACACCGGAGCTTGCGGGAAAATTCAAATACAGTGATGATGGGAACAAAATCCGATTAGATACCAAAAAATCCAAAGATGCATTTTTAAAATTAATGAATGACTCTTTTTTGCGTTCTGAGTTGACGAAACAATACTATGAAGCATCAACTAAAGATAACATTACGCAAGCTTCGAATTAAATAATGATTTCTTTTTATATGTTCACACAAAAGCTTCAAAATCCGGGTTGACATCTGCTCGGATTTTGATTATACTA
>ENA-OROL01003185-OROL01003185.1-human-gut-metagenome-genome-assembly--contig:-NODE-3185-length-10650-cov-10.881831_pt1 | contig 10650 bp, 4 predicted proteins | sample MGYA00242128_ERZ509048 | MGnify/ENA primary metagenome ERZ509048 (study PRJEB26280, sample SAMEA2338750) | human gut metagenome | biome: human gut; feature: human-associated habitat; material: faeces...
ACTTACAGCCTGATCGACAAACTCATCACCTCGGTGGCTGCTGTCATCGCCACCGGTGCCGTGGCTATTCTGGGCTACACCACCACGATGCCCCAGCCCACGGATGCCTACACCTCCGGCATCTTCTGGATGACCCTTGCCATCAAGTACGGTCTGCCGATGCTGGGCTGGCTCATTACCCTGATGGCCATGCTGGGCTGTCCCCTGACCAAGGAGGAAATGGTCAACGTCCAGAAGCGCATCGCAGATAAGAAAGACGCCCTTCGTCATGAAGTGATTGCAGAACACATGCAGTAACACCCCGCAAAAACCGAAAGGGCTCATACGCTCTTTCGGTTTTTGCTGATTCTATCCATTTTTCATAAAGGAGTTTTTACCATGAGCAAGACCATCCTGCTGAATCATAGCAATTGGCATTTTACCAAGGAGAACCCCGGCATCCCCACCGCCGTGATGGGTGAGGCCATCACCCTGCCCCACACATGGAACGCCGTGGACGGTCAGGACGGCGGCAACGATTACTACCGCGGCACCTGCTGGTATACGCTGGCTCTGGCAAAGCCCGCCATCCCGGCAGGCGGCAAAGCAATTTTGCAGTTGGACGGTGCCGCTATGACCGCTGTAGTCTACCTGAACGGCGAAAAGCTGGCCGAGCACAAGGGCGGCTATTCTACCTTTCGGGTTGACCTGACCGAACATCTCAAAGAGGAAAATCTGCTGGCGATCAGCGTGGACAACAGCGACAACGACACCGTGTACCCCCAGAAGGCAGACTTCACCTTCTACGGCGGCATTTACCGCGATGTAACTCTGCACATCGTTCCGGCAGAGCATTTCGCTTTGCCCGCAAACGGCGCACCGGCTCTGAAGGTGACCCCCATCGTCACCGACCTTGCCGCTAAGACCGTCGAAGTCACTGTGGAAGCCGCCGTGGTGGGTGCACAGAGCGTTACCTTTGCGCTGGAAGGCCAGAGCATCACCGCTCCGGCGGAAAACGGCACTGCAAAGGCTGTTTTCACCCTGGACAATGCCCGCCTGTGGGATGGCGTGGACGATCCCTTCCTTTACACCGTCTCTGCCAAGCTGGACAACGGTGAAGAGACTTCTGCCCGCTTCGGCTGCCGGAAGTTTGAGTTTGACCCACAGAAGGGCTTCATCCTGAACGGCCGCAGCTATCCGCTGCGCGGTGTTTCCCGCCATCAGGACCGCAAGGGGGCCGGCATTGCCCTGACAAACGAAATGATGGAGGAGGACATTTCCATCATTCTGGAAATGGGTGCCAACACCATCCGGCTGGCGCACTACCAGCACGCACAGTATTTCTACGACCTGTGCGATGAAAAGGGCCTTGTCATCTGGGCAGAGATTCCCTACATCACCATGCACATGACCAACGGCCGTGCCAACACCCTGACCCAGATGGAAGAGCTGATCGTCCAGAACTACAACCACCCCTGCATTGCCGTTTGGGGCCTGTCCAACGAGATTACCGCCGCATCCGCTGTCAATGAAGATCTGCTGGAAAACCACCGTCTGCTGAACGAGCTGGCCCACAAGCTGGACCCCACCCGGAAGACCACCATGGCAAATGTGTTCATGCTGGAGACCACCAGCCCCATTCTGGAGATCCCGGACGTGAACAGCTACAACCTCTATTTTGGCTGGTATCTGGGCGAATTGGAGCAGAACGACGAATTCTTTGACAAGTACCATGCCGATTACCCTGACCGCTGCATCGGCTTTTCTGAGTACGGCGCAGACGCAAACCCCCAGTACCAGAGCAGCCACCCGGAAAAGGGCGACTACACCGAGAGTTACCAGTGCATTTACCATGAGCATATCGCAAAGATGATTGCCGACCGTCCTTGGCTGTGGGCGACCCATGTGTGGAATATGTTTGATTTTGCCGCCGATGGCCGCGATGAGGGCGGCAAGCACGGCGAGAACCAGAAGGGACTTGTCACCTTTGACCGCAAGCTGAAAAAAGACCCCTTCTATCTCTACAAGGCCTATTGGAGCAAGGAGCCCTTCGTGCACCTGTGCGGCAGCCGCTATGTGGACCGCGCCGAGGATGTGACCGAGATCAAGGTCTACTCCAATCTGCCGGAGGTCTCGCTGTACAAGGACGGTCAGCTGGTGGAGACCAAGCAGGGCGACAAGGTGTTCACCTTCCAGCTGCCCATCACCGGCAAGCACAGCATTGAGGCACGCTCCGGCGAGCACAGCAGCGTGATCCTGGTGAACAAGGTGGACGCCCCCAACCCGGATTACGCCATGGACAACCGCAAGAACGTGACCAACTGGTTTGACGGCGAGCTGGACGAAAGCTGCTGGTCGGTGAAGGACAACATGGCCAAAGCCATGGCAGACCCCAAGGCTGGCCCCATCCTGAAGCAGATCTCCGATAAGGCCGCCGCTGCCCGCGGCGATGTGGCCGCCGCCGTGAAGGATAACCCGGCTCTGGTGGCCATGATGGAGCGCGCCATGCAGCGGATGACCATTGAATCCATGCTGATGCAGGCAGGCGCTTCCGAGGAGGACATCAAGCAGCTGAACCGTGTATTGCAGGGTATTTCCAAGGAGTGAGTTTCGATGAGACAGACTTATTGCAACCCCCTTGATCTGGGCTACCGCTATCAGCACATGAAGGAAGGCCCGCGCGTGGCGGGTTTCCGGGAGGGTGCAGACCCGACGCTGGTTTATTTCAAGGGCAAATATTATCTCTTTGTTTCCATGTCGGCAGGCTTCTGGTATTCGGAGGATCTGCTGAACTGGGACTTCCATGCAGACCCCGGCCTGCTGATCTACGACTACGCACCGGATGTGCGGCAGGTGGGCAATTACCTCTATTTCTGCGCCAGCCGCAAGGGACGCAACTGCCCCATTTTGCGCACCGCTGACCCCCTGACTGAGCCGTTTACCGAAGTGTCTGCCCCCTTTGCCTTCTGGGACCCGGATCTGTTCTGCGATGACGATGGCCGGGTGTACTTCTACTGGGGCTGCTCCAACATCTCCCCCATCTACGGGGTGGAGCTGAACCCGGACACCATGACCCCAATCGGTGAAAAGCAGGAGCTGATCTTCGGCAATGAAACCGTACTGGGCTACGAGCGCCCCGGCAACAACGGCATCGTGGACCGGGAAGCCAGCGTGCTGTACCAGTCCATGAAGCAGTTCTATGATCCCAAGACCGGCAAGCTGAATCTGCCGCCGCAGATGGCAAATATCCCCGGTCTGAGTGTCGAAAGCCTGACTGCCATGTTCAACGCCATCGGCAAGCCCTACATCGAGGGTGCCTTTATGACAAAGCATGACGGCCTCTATTACCTGCAATATGCCTGCCCTGGCACCCAGTACAACACTTACGCCGACGGTGTATACACCTCCCGTTCTCCGCTGGGCCCCTTTGTGCGGCAGGCATCCAATCCGTTCTCCGCAAAGCCCGGTGGCTTCATTACCGGTGCAGGCCACGGCAGTACCATTGCCGACACCTACGGCAACTGGTGGCACGCTTCCACCATGCGCATTTCCGTCAACTATGACTTTGAGCGCCGGGTGGGGCTGTTCCCTGCCGGGTTCGACAAGGACGGCGTGCTTTACTGCAACCAGAACTTTGCCGATTACCCCCACCGCATCCCGGCAGACCGCTTTGATGCCGCCAGACAGCAGCCGGAATGGATGCTGCTGAGCTACAAAAAGCCGGTCACGGCCTCCAGCACCGCAGAAAACAGCAGCCCGGAATGGGCAGTCAATGAGGACTGCCGCAGCTGGTGGAGCGCCGCCGGTGCAGAGCCGGGTGAATGGCTGTGTGTGGATCTTGGCAAAGAGAGTGATGTCCGCGCCATTCAGGTAAATATGGCGGACGAAAAGCTGGTGGTGGACTTCCCTGCCGACAGCTACGGCGATGACCGCAAGACCCGCCACATCGAGACCCGGCCCCAGATCTCCCACTACACGGTGGAGACCAGTGTGAACGGAGCGAGCTGGACGCTGCGCGAAAATGTTGCCCGCGAGTGCTCCAACGGCTACTACGAATATGCAGACGGCATCCGTGCCCGGTACGTCCGGGTGACGGGCGGCGAACTGCCCTACGGACAGGCGCTGCGCATCAGCGGCCTGCGGGTGTTCGGCAACGGCGAAGGCGCAAAGCCCGCACAGGCCGAAGCCGCCGGGGCTCGCGTGGATGCACTGGATGCAAAGATCACTTGGAAGCATATCGAAAATGCACAGGGCTGCAACGTCCGCTACGGCGTTGCGCCTGATAAGCTCTATCTGAGCTGGCTGGTGTACGATGCAGACGAAGTGACCCTTTCCACCCTGACCGCCGGGCAGGAATACTACATCTGCGTGGACAGCTTTAACGAAAACGGCATCACGCCGGGTAAGACTTTCAAACTGGAGGGGTAAAATATGCCCATCAAAGCTGTGCAGCAATTTATGCTGGGCACTGTACTAAGCAATGAGCAGCAGGCAAAAGAGACCCTTGCTGCCATGAAAGCCGCCGGGTACGATGGCATTGAATTGTGTGGATTTATGATCCACCCCATCGGCTTTGTGGTAAAGCTGCTGACCAAGGCCGCCGGGATGCCGGTGGGCAAGGGCGGCAATCTGGACTGGCACAAGCTGGTGCAGGAGGCCGGCCTTCGGGTGGTCAGTCTGCACACCGACCTTGGCAGTTTGGAACGGGATGCCCACGCAGTGGCCGAGGAGGCCAAAAGCTTCGGCACACAGTATGTGGTCATCACCGGGATGTACCGCTTTGATTACGGCGATGAAGCCGTTATGCACCAGCTTGCGCAGCGGCTGAACAAAGCCGGCGAGACTCTGACAGCCGAGGGCATCCACCTGCTCTACCACAACCACAACTGCGAGCTGCGGCATGTGAACGCAGAAAAGCGCGCCTACGACATCCTCTTAGAAGAGACCGACCCTGCCTTTGTCAACTTTGAGTTTGACAGCTACTGGTTCACCGAGGGCGGTGCAAATGCGCTGGCATGGATGCAGCGGCTTGGTCCCCGCATGAAGCTGTGGCACATCAACGACCGGGGCACCCGCATCACCGGCAGTGCCATCACGCCTATCCTGAAAACCGACAGCATGGAGCTGGGCACCGGCAACATGGACTTGGACAGCCTGATGGCGCAGGCCCTTGCCGTGGAGGTGGATGCCGTTATTCTGGAAAGCCACCGCAATTGGGTGGACAATTCCCCCATCAAGAGCTTCCAGCTCAGTGCAAAATACCTTGCGCAAAAATTCTGACCTGCCATTCTCTCATTATTTTCTTCTTCATTATCCCCATAAAAGCAATGCCCCGCACCGGTTACTCCTTCCGGTGCGGGGCGTTGTGTTTTGCGGGGAATCTTTTTGCGTTACAGGGTGTGGGTGCCCGGCTGCAAGGTCAGGCTTCTGCCATCCGGGAGGGTGACTTCTGCGGTTCTGTTGCAGGGCACGGTGATGGTGTAGGTCACGGCATCGCCTGCATACTGCCAGCCGCTTTCAATGCGCCCCACCGGGGAATCGTACACTGCTTTTGCCCAGCCCAGAGCCGGGTTCGGGGTGGGGGCGATGGTCAGGGTCTCCCCTGCCAGATGGATGCCGCACACGCCACCGAACAGCCAGCCGCAGATGGCACCGTAGGAGTAATGGTTCAGGGATTCGCTGGGGTGGCCGTTTGCGTCAATGCCCGTCCATGTCTCCCAGACGGTGGTAGCGCCCTGCTTGACCTCATAGAGCCAGCTGGGAGCGGTGTCCTGTAACAGCAGCTTATAGGCGGTGTCGGCATAGCCGTACTTTGCCAGCACCTCGCAGAGGAAGGGTGTAGAAAGGAAGCCGGTGTTCAGGTGATAGCCGTTTTCCGCCACCATCCGGTTCAGGGTATCCGCAGCGGCTTGGCTCTCCTCCTCGCCCAGCAGTGCAAAGGCAATGGCGCGGACGTATTCGCACTGGCGGTCAGAAGTGATTTTCCCATTGTCAGTAAAGGCGGCGCGGTACGCCTTTACCGCCTTTTCTGCCGTGTCGCGGTACTGCGCTGCGTCCTCTGCCTTGCCCAGCGCCTGTGCAATTTCTGCCAGAAGCCGCCCGGAATAAGCCAGATACGCCGTACCCACGCTTTTGCGCGGGTTCATCATCGCCTGCATGGGAGTAATGCCAGGCTCACACCACTCGCCGTAGTCCAGACCGTTCAGCACCGTGTACTTGGCGTATGCCCCGGTCTGCTGTTCCTCGGTGGTCTGCTGTGCACGGCCAAGCAGGAACGCATACCACTTCTGCATCATCTCGTAGTTGTCCGCAAGGATCTTGCGGTCGCCGGTGCGCTTATAAAGGACGTAGGGCACCAGAATGGCGGCATCGCCCCAGCCCGCCGACATACAGAGCATGGGGGTCATGTAGCCGGGGCGGCTGGTGGGCGGCGCAATGTTCGCCATGCGTCCATCCGGGTACTGGTTCAGGCGGCATTCTGCCAGCCATTTTTCCACCACCGGGTAGCAGTCCATCAGGGTCAGGCCGGTCTCGATGAACACCCCCATATCGCCAGTCCAGCCAGCGCGCTCGCGGGTGGGGCAGTCGGTGGGGATATCGCAGAAGTTGCCCTTCTGGCTCCACACACTGTTTTTCACCAGCTGATCCACATCGGCATTGCCGCACGCAAAGCTGCCGGTGACCGGCATCTCCGAATAGACGGCGTGGGCAGTAAACTCTGCGCCGGTCAGGTCGATGTCCGTTTCCACCTTTGCGTACCGGAAGCCCATGATGGTAAAGCTGGGCTTGTAGTGGTTCTCGCCCTCTTTGCAAACGAGTTCCAGCAGCTGCGCCGTGCCGCCCTCCTTGTGGCGGTTCCGGTCCTGAAAGTTCTCCTGCGTAAAGTTGCCGTTCTCGTCCAGTGCTTCGCCGCACAGCAGCTTGATTTTCTGCCCGGCGTGGGCGGTCAGCTTCATCTCCACATAGCCAGCCATGTTCTGGCCAAAGTCCAGCACGGTCTCGCCGTTGGGGGTGCGCAGCAGCCTGCCCGCAAAGGCTTCCTGCTCCCGGATGGGCACGGTGTTCATACCGGTGATGGGCAGGGAGTTCGGCTCGGTCTTTACGCCATGCCAGCCGGAAAGCTCCTCTTCCAGCCGGGCATCGTGCACTTCGCCCTGCTGCAGATCATTTTGGCGAATCGGGCCGCACTGGGTGGCCTCCATGTCGTCATCCGAAACGCAGACCGCCTTGCCGTTCACTTCCAGCTGGAACAGGACAGCCAGTTCGCTGCCGAACAGGTCACGGTCACCATCCACGCCGGAGGTGCTGCGGTACCAGCCGTCGCCCAATGCAATGAGCAGCTTGTTTTCCCCCTCACGGACAAGTGCTGTCACATCGTAGGTCTGTGCCCCAAGGTGCTTGTCTGCGGTAAAGCTGCCGGGGGCAAGCACCTTGTCGCCGACACGCTTGCCGTTCAGCCATGCCGCATACAACCCCTTGGCGGTAATGTACAGCCGCTTGCACTGCCCCGCCGGAGCAGTGAACGTTTTGCGCAGATAACTTGCCGGGCGGTGGGGCTGATAAGGCTGCGCCTGCCCTTTGCCGGAGGCTTCCAGCGCCGCCTGCTTCTGCTCCCAGTTGGGCTTTGCAAAGGCGTTGATGGCATCAGCGCAGTCGATGTCCGGCTCTTCTGTCTCCGGGCAGACCCACACGCCCTGCCAGTCTGCCTGTGCAAGCCCGGTCTCGAAGGAAGCGGTGCTCCATGCACCGGGCTGGTCATTTTCATCCCACAGGCGGATGCGCCACCGTCCCTGCGTCTTGGGCGGTACAGCGCTGGGCGTTTCGGTGTGCATCACACTGCCCAAAGCCTTTCCGCTCGCCCACAGCGTTTCGGCTCCGGCAGTTACTTCAATTTCGTAGGCGGTCTGGCGCACGCCTTCGGCGCACTGCCACGATAAAAACAGCGTCCCGGCATCTATGCCGAGAGGCTGGGTCAGATGATTCGTTTTCAGGTTTGTTGCTTGCATCATCCGCATCTCCTTTTTCCGTTTGATTTCTGTTCTTATTATAAAGAGAATCCCACGGAATAAGGGTGCAAAATTTTGTGTTATCGGTCAAAAAATCGTGTTATTTATGACAATTTAAAAAATTCATCTTGCTTCACGACTTTTCATCCGTACTGTCTGCGGTTTTCCTGTTATACTTTGGGCAAGAAAATCAGAGGGCTGCGGACTGCCCTCAAACGAAAGGAAGGCATTACAGAATGGACATTGAAAAGATCCTCCAGCAGATGACACCGGAGGAAAAAGCAGACTTCTGCTCCGGTTCGGATTTCTGGCATACACAGCCGGTGGAGCGGCTCGGTGTGCCTGCCGTGATGATGAGCGACGGCCCCAGCGGTCTGCGCAAACAGGACGAGCAGGGCGACCATCTGGGCATCAACGAAAGCATCCCGGCGGTCTGTTTCCCGTCCAGTGCGGCGGTGGCTTCCAGCTTTGACACTGCTCTGGCAGAAAAGCTGGGTAACACGCTGGGCAATGAGTGCCGCGCCGAGAATCTGGCTCTGCTGCTTGGCCCCGGCCTGAACATCAAGCGCAGCCCGCTATGCGGACGCAACTTTGAGTATTTCAGCGAGGACCCCTATCTCAGCGGTGAGATGGGGGCGGCGCTGGTCAAGGGCATCCAGAGCAACGGTGTGGGCAGCTGCATCAAGCATTTTGCCGCCAACAATCAGGAGACCGACCGCATGGTCAGTGACAGCGTGATGGACGAGCGCACCCTGCACGAGATCTATCTTCCCGCCTTTGAAACGGTGGTCAAAAAGGCACAGCCGCTGGGCGTGATGGCCGCCTACAACAAACTCAACGGCACCCACTGCTCGGAGAACAAGGAGTTGTTGACCGACATCCTGCGCAAACGCTGGGGCTACGAGGGCATGGTGGTCACCGACTGGGGCGCAGTGAAGGACCGTGCCAAGGGCATCGCCGCAGGGCAGGATCTGGAAATGCCCGGCGGAAGCGGCCGCAGCACAAACTCGATCCTTTCCGCCATCAAGGCTGGGACTCTCTCGGAAGAAGAGCTGAACACTGCCGTACGCAACCTGCTGCGCTTTGTGGATTCCGTGACCGAAGCCGAGAGCATGAACGCCGTATTTGACCGGGACGCAGACTACCGGATGGCAGTTTCTGTTGCGGAGAACTCTGCTGTGCTGTTGAAGAACGAAAAGGGCACACTTCCTCTGGCAAAGGGCTGCAAGGCGGTGTTCCTTGGCGAGTTCGCGGAGCATCCCCGGTATCAGGGCGGCGGCAGCAGCCATGTCAACAGTGCGAAGGTCAGCTGTGCGCTGGAACACGCCCCCGGTGTGGCCTATGCACAGGGCTACCGCACCGATGAGGATACCGTGGATCCTGCGCTGGAACAGGCCGCGGTGGCCGCTGCCGTAGACGCAGATGTCGCCGTGATCTTTGCCGGACTCCCGGAGCGGTACGAGAGCGAAGGCTACGACCGCACCACCCTTGCCATGCCGGAAAATCAGAATCATCTGATCGCCGCAGTCGCTGCGGTACAGCCGAATACCGTGGTCGTCCTGCACAACGGCTCTGCCATCGAAATGCCGTGGGTCAACGATGTCCCGGCTGTTCTGGAACTGTACCTTGCCGGTGACGGTGCCGGAGAAGCCGCCGTGAATCTGTTGTACGGCGCTGTCAACCCCAGCGGCAAGCTGGCAGAGACCTTCCCCCGGAGGCTGAGCGACACCCCGGCTTATCTTTCCTTCCCCGGCGAGCGGGAGACCAGCGTTTACTCTGAGGGCGTATTTGTCGGCTACCGCTACTACGACACCACGGAAGCAGATGTTCTGTTCCCCTTCGGTCATGGCCTTTCCTACACGACCTTTGAATACAGCGTACTCCGGCTGAGCCGCAGCACCGTCCGTGAGGGTGAAGAAGTGCAGGTCACCGTCACGGTAAAAAATACCGGCGCAGTCGCCGGCAAGGAAACGGTGCAGCTCTATGTAGCACCGCCCAAGGGTGAGCGTCACCGTCCGGTCCGGGAACTGAAAGGTTTTGCCAAGGTGTCCCTGCAGCCCGGTGAGAGCAAGGAGGTGCAGTTTACACTGGACAAGCGCAGCCTTGCCTATTATGAGCCGGAACTGCATGATTTCTATGCAGAAAGCGGCACTTACCAGATCTGCGTTGGTGCATCCAGCCGGGATCTGCGCCTGACCGGCTTGCTGGAATGGCAGGCAGCGCAGCCGCTGCCGGTACACTTTACCGCAGCCTCCACTCTGAAGCAGGTCATGACCCACCCGGTGGGTGCTGCCATCATCGGACCGATCCTGCAGCGTATGGCCGCAGCCGCAGGCAGCGCCACCGGAAAAAAGGACGATGATGATTCTTCTCTGTCCATGATGATGGGAATCCAGCTCAACACGCTGATTGATTTCCACGTCCTGACCGAGGAGCAGCTGAACGGCATCCTGAGCCAGATCAATCAGGCGTAAGGCAGGGATTGCGCGATAAAATAAGTCCTACTCTCTCCACTTTATTGCCATAAATTTTCCAAAACCTCTTGACGCATTCTACATACAGTGGTATTTTTCTTGTAAATCCCACTGCTTTTGTGGATTGGCCCAAAACCATCCACAAGATGTGGTCGTGTTCATTTTGAACACAGCCACAGAAAGTGGTTGGT
>ENA-OROL01003189-OROL01003189.1-human-gut-metagenome-genome-assembly--contig:-NODE-3189-length-10643-cov-2.817813_pt1 | contig 10643 bp, 9 predicted proteins | sample MGYA00242128_ERZ509048 | MGnify/ENA primary metagenome ERZ509048 (study PRJEB26280, sample SAMEA2338750) | human gut metagenome | biome: human gut; feature: human-associated habitat; material: faeces...
ATTTTTCAACAAATTTGCTGAATTGAAACAACCAGAACCCCCAGAGAAAATATACCCTATATCTGTGGCCTCGGAGCAAGGTTTGGATACGAGCACTTAAGCGAATATTCAAACCGCCGCGACTAAAGTCACAGATATAGGGTATATTTTCTCTGGGGGTTCGTCTGTTTACTCACCCCGGCAAATTCCTATTTATCCTTCCATAATCCGTGGAGATTGCAGTATTCGTAAGCTGCTACAAATTCATCTCCATCAGCTAATGTAAATGTAGCCTTCGGAGTATCTCCTGGCTGGAATTTATGGAGCTGTCCACCGTTCTTTGTTTCGATATATACGCCCATAATATAATGTTCTGGAAGCATTGGATGTTCTACGGAGGAAACAGCAACGGTAATCTTATTACCTTCCTGTGTTACTACAGGAACGTGTTTCTCTACAGCGGCATCTGTTGTGTTCGCTTTTAAATTCTTAAGGTTCTCTACAGAGGAACCTGCCCCAAATAATTCTAATAATACTGTTCTGTCTTCTGTACGATAAAATTTAGCCATGTGTTCTTCTCCTTTTCTAAAATTTTAATATGGTTATAATACCTCTTGTAAATAAAAATAGTAACTATTACTGTGATTAGATTATAACCCATGAGAAATGAAATGTCAATATAAAAATACCTGTATTATTCTATGATTTTTGATGGAAAATCTTAAAAAAACGTGATAATATCTCTCTGTGAGTTTTTCAGAATGTATTTCAATCTGTTTAATGGTAAAAATAGAAGTTTGAGAATGATAAAAAGTTATAAAAATGAAAGGGTAAATAGATGGATATTACAATAAATGAGTTAGGACAATTAACGCCAGACAGCTATATATTACTTGATATGCGTGGAGATGTAGAAGTAGGACACGGAATCATTCCCGGAGCAATTCATATGAGCAAGGAAGAAATTTTAGAAAAATATTCGGGTGGACTTGTAAAAGCAGATGAGGCAGAGGCGGCAGAAAGAGAAGATTCTGCGGAAAAGAAGCTGATTATTTACTGTGCGCGAGGACGTATTAGTCAGGAACTTGCAGAAGAATTACGCGATAGAGGATATGATGCATATAGTTTAAAAGGCGGATATACTTCCTGGTTGTTAAATGAAATGAAGAATCAGCAGGCAGACGAGGTATGTGCACAGGTAGAGAAGAGTATCCGAAAAAAGTTTCGTAAGAATATCTGGTGTAAGTTTACAAAGGCGATTAATCAGTATGAACTTGTAAAAGAAGGAGATTGTATTGCGGTATGCATTTCTGGCGGAAAGGATTCTATGCTGATGGCGAAGCTTTTTCAGGAGTTAAAACTGCATAATAAGTTTCCATTCGAGGTGAAGTTTGTAGTTATGGATCCAGGATATAGTCCGGAAAACAGAAAGGTTATTGAAGAGAATGCAAGAAAATTAAAGATTCCTATTCATATTTTTGAATCTGATATTTTTGAATCTGTATATCATATTGAAAAGTCTCCATGTTACCTCTGTGCCAGAATGAGAAGAGGGTATCTCTATAATTTTGCAAAGGAATTGGGCTGTAATAAAATAGCTCTGGGACATCATTATGATGATGTTATTGAGACGATTCTTATGGGAATGCTTTACGGCGCGCAGATCCAGACGATGATGCCGAAACTTCATAGTACGAATTTTGAGGGTATGGAATTGATTCGTCCATTATATCTTATCCGTGAGGATGATATTAAGGCATGGAGAGATTATAACGATCTTCGGTTTATTCAGTGTGCATGTAAATTTACAGATACTTGTACAACATGTAATAACGAGGAAAATCAGTCTAAGAGAGTAGAGATAAAGCAGCTTATTGCAGAAATCAAAAAGAAAAATCCATATGTTGAAGCACATATCTTTAAGAGTGTGGAAAATGTAAATATTGAAACTGTTATCGCCTATAAAAAAGATGGAGTGAAACATCATTTTTTAGATAATTATGATTTGTAAGGGAATATGTTACATAGGAATTGCTTATTATTTTAAACAAAAACGGGTTTAAATTGTGTTTGTGTAAAACATAATTTTTCTTTCCTTTCTTTGATATCCTTGCATTTTTATGATAAAATTATCTTCAAATTATACATTTACTATATATAAAAGGAGAACAATCATGCCAGTATTTGATTTTAGTAATATGCAGGCTAAAAAAGAGCCTGTACGCTGCACATACGCGATGGTTTACTCAGATAATGACCATGCTTCACCGGAAAATCCAATTCTTGTGATCGATAATCAAAAAAGAGAATGGAAACATCATTCCTTTGGTATTTTCGCAAATCCAAATAAACAGACAACTTTTGAATTTGAAGAAGAAGATGGCACAATCAGCGCAGATATCTTAAAGGTTGATGCCCGTTTTGTCAGTCTTTTAAAATGGCTTGGCGAACATCATATTCACGTTCAGCTTTCTGGTAAAAATGTTGAAGAGGGATATGCTGTTTACAAAATTCAGGAAATTTCTTTTGGTGGAAGAACAAAGTTATCTGCAGAAGATGGATTTTTACAGTTTATGATTGAACGTTTATTTGCCAGTCCTGCTCCAGCAGAAGAAGTAACAGAAGAAGTGGAGGAGGAAGACAGCGATGAGATGAAACTTACCAGTCTCCAGAGTATCACTGACTTCATGACCTGTGCCGGAAGAACACTTCCTGACAATATCCGTCTGTGGGCCAGAAGAAACCTGGCTGTTGCCCGTTCCCGCGAAGTTTCACCAGAAGAAAGACGTCATGCCCAGCGTGCTTTGTCCATCATGATGAATATTCAGTGGAAAAGTGATTATTTTAAATCAATTGATCCGGAAGAGGCCAGAAAAATTCTCGATGAAGAATTGTATGGAATGGAGCGCGTAAAACAGAGGATCATCGAAACCATTATCCAGATTAACCGTACACATACGCTTCCGGCTTACGGTCTTTTACTTGTAGGCCCTGCCGGTACCGGAAAGTCTCAGATTGCATATGCTGTTGCCCGTATTTTAAAACTTCCATGGACGACTTTAGATATGAGTTCTATCAATGATCCAGAACAGTTAACCGGAAGTTCCCGTATTTATGCCAATGCAAAACCGGGAATCATCATGGATGCCTTTTCTATGGCCGGAGAATCGAATCTTGTATTTATCATTAACGAATTAGATAAAGCCAATTCTGGTAAGGGAACCGGTAATCCAGCAGATGTTCTTCTTACTTTATTAGATAATCTTGGATTTACTGATAATTACATGGAATGTATGATTCCTACCGTTGGTGTTTATCCTATCGCAACAGCAAATGATAAGAGCCAGATCAGCAGTCCGCTGATGTCCCGTTTTGCTGTTATTGATATTCCAGATTACACGCCAGAAGAAAAGAAAGCGATCTTCTCCAAATTTGCGCTTCCAAAAGTTTTGAAACGAATTGGACTTCGTGAGGGAGAATGTATTATGACGGACGATGCGTTAGATGCTGTTATCGACATTTTCTCTGATACAACAGGTATCCGTGATTTAGAGCAGGCCGCAGAGCATATTGTGGCAAATGCGCTGTATCAGATTGAAGTTGATCATTTAGAACAGGTGACATTTACTGGAGAAATGGTAAGAGAGTTATTACTTTAAATTCTGGTTTGCCGCAGGCAAAGGAGGCTTATACAAAGGCAACAAAGGTGATAGTAAAATAATTTGAGATAAAGAGGTGTTTTGGTGAAAAAAAGATGGTTTGCTCTGTGTATGTGTATTGTTATGCTCGCAGGAATACTAACGAGTTGTGGTACAAATACAGGGAAAATTAAATTTGGTGCAGCAGGTCTTGGTGGAACGTATCGTGTATTTGGTGATACGTTTGCAAATCTGGTGACATCAAAAAATAAGAAGTACAAGATGGAAGTGAAGACAACGGCTGGTTCTGCAGCGAATCTTCGTCTGCTTTCGGATGGTTATATCCAAATGGCGGTTGCACAGACAGACTTAACAAATGATGCCTACGAGAGAACGGGTATTTTTGAGAATGAAAAGCAGCATGGAGGTTATAGTGCAGTTGCTGCATTGTATACAGAAGCGTGTCAGATTGTTGTAAAGGCAGATTCCTCTATTAATACGGTAGAAGATCTGCAGGATAAGAGAGTCAGTGTTGGTGAGGAAGAGTCTGGTACAGAGCAGAATGCGAAGCAGATTCTTGCAGCGTATGGTCTTAATGACAGTCTGGTTGATGAGGTGAATCTTGACTATTCCAATGCAGCGGAAGAACTTAGAGAAGGTAAGATTGATGCCTTTTTCTGTACCGCCGGAGCACAGACAACAGTTATTGGAGAACTTGCAAAGAAATGTGATATTCGTCTTCTGAGTATTGATGAGAAGAGTGCGGAAAAGTTAAAGGGAACATATAAGTTTTATACGGACTGTACGATTCCAAAAGAGACGTATAATGGACAGACAGAGGATGTTAAGACGGTTGGTGTGAAGGCTGTGCTTCTTGCAAGTGATAAGCTTTCTGCTGATACAGTAAAAGATATTACAAAGATTTTATTTGAGAATAAGCAGGAATTACAGTATGCTCTTCCAGTAGATATTTCGCTTGATGAGAAGTCTGCGGTGGAGGGAATCACGATTCCGTTTCATAAGGGAGCTGTGGCATATTATGAGGAATGTGGTATGGATGCAGCAGAACTAACAACAAAGAAAGAGAGCAATTAGTGGCCGAAGGTAATAGTTTATGAAGATTCAATTAGATATGTACCAGACAATTGCCGTAGCGGTAGTTGTTCTGATGTTAGGAAAGTTTTTAAAAGAAAGGGTGGAACTTTTAGAGAGGTTCTGTATCCCTGCGCCGGTTATCGGTGGTGTTATATTTGCGATTTTTACCTGTCTTTGCTATGTAACAGGTATCGCAGAATTTTCTTTTGATGATATTTTAAAAGAAGTTTGTATGGTATTTTTCTTTACATCAGTAGGATTCCAGGCAAATTTAAAGGTATTAAAGAGTGGAGGAAGGGCATTGATCGTATTCCTTGGACTCGTAATCACACTTATTTTATGCCAGAATTTCCTTGCAATCGGACTTGCAAAGCTTTTACATATCAGTCCGCTTGTAGGACTTTGTACAGGCTCTATCCCAATGATAGGGGGACATGGAACAGCAGGTGCCTTTGGTCCGGTTCTTGAAGACTTCGGGGTAAAGGGAGCAAGTACGTTATGTACAGCAGCAGCAACATTTGGCCTGATTGCCGGAAGTGTAATGGGCGGACCAGTTGGAAAGCGTCTTATTGAGAAAAGAAAACTTATGGACAATGTTCCGACTGAGGATGACAGCCTTCTGGTCGAAGATGAAGAAAAGCACCAGCGTCATACAAATATGTATGCAGCCGCAGTATTTCAGCTTATACTTGCAATAGGACTCGGTACGATATTCTCGTATTTTCTCACAAAGACCGGTCTTACATTTCCTATCTATATAGGTGCAATGCTCGCCGCTGCACTTATGCGTAATATTACTGAGTATTCAAGCAAAGGAACTATCCATATGGGTGAGATAAACGACCTCGGCGGAATCAGTCTTTCACTCTTTCTCGGAATGGCAATGATTACTTTAAAGCTCTGGGAACTTGCCACTCTCGCCATGCCGCTTGTTAGCCTGCTCGCAGCACAGACGCTTCTCATATGTGTATTCACATACTTTGCCATATTCAATGTTATGGGAAGAGATTATGATGCAGCCGTGCTTTCTGCCGGAACCTGCGGCTTTGGTATGGGTGCGACCCCAAACGCAATGGCAAATATGCAGGCAATCTGCGACCTATATGTTCCATCCGTAAAGGCATACCTTATCATACCGCTTATCGGAAGTTTATTTGCAGATTTTATCAACAGTCTTGTTATCACATTTTTCATTAATATACTTTAAATGGAGGGATTTTTATGTTTCACTGGAAAAAGAAAAATGAGCAAAAACATGTTGAGGAAAAACATGATTACAATTTAACTTTTGAAAATGTAGCAATTCCGGAAGTCCATACACACAAGACCCACGACGAAACGACCGAAAATGAAAGTGACGACTCTTCCATAAACTATGATAATCTGGCTATACCGGAAGTTCATATACGAAAAAAATAACAAAATAATTTTTACAGAACGGAGACTTCTTATGAGTGAAAACAAAGAATTTTTAGCTACTGAACCTGTCGGAAAACTTTTATTAAAACTGGCAGTTCCATCCGTTATATCACAACTTGTAAACATGCTCTACAACATTGTAGACAGAATCTACATAGGACATATTCCAAAAACCGGCAGTCTTGCTCTCACAGGCCTCGGTGTCTGTATGCCCATCATTATGATAATATCCGCTTTTGCTGCTCTTATCGGCTTTGGCGGTGCTCCGAGAGCTTCAATTTTTATGGGCAAGGGCGAAAATGATACAGCCGAAAAAACTCTTGGAAACTGTTTTACCATGCAAATTATCATTTCAATTATCCTTACCATTGTATTATTATCCGGTAACAGATTTTTCCTCATGGCTTTCGGCGCAAGCAGCAACACAATCGATTATGCTTCAAGCTATATGAATATCTATGCCCTTGGAACAATATTCGTACAGCTCACTCTCGGCATGAACGCTTTCGTAACAGCACAGGGATTTTCAAAAACCGGAATGTTAACCGTAATCATAGGTGCTATATGCAACATCATTCTCGATCCGATTTTTATTTTTGCACTCGGTCTTGGCGTAAAGGGTGCTGCAATTGCCACTGTAATATCACAGGGAATTTCATGTATATGGGTTATCTCATTCTTAACAGGCAGAAAAACATTTTTAAAGATAAAGAAAAAATATATCATTCCTTCTGCCGAAATAATTCTTCCATGTATGGCTCTCGGCGTTTCAACATTTGTCATGCAGGCAAGCGAGAGTGTCATTTCCGTATGTTTTAATTCATCACTTTTAAAATACGGCGGTGATGTCGCCGTTGGTGCCATGACTATACTTACAAGTGTAATGCAGTTTGCAATGCTGCCACTACAGGGTATCGGTCAGGGTGCACAGCCGATTACCAGCTACAACTACGGAGCAAAAAATGCTGACCGTGTAAAAAAGACATTTCGTATACTTATTACCGTATCACTCAGCTATTCAATCATATTCTGGGCATTGATACAGCTTTTCCCGGGTGTATTTGCAGGAATTTTCAGTTCAGATAAAGAACTTGTTACATTTACCGCCGGCGCACTCAGAATTTACTGCGGTATGTTATTTATGTTTGGAATACAGATTGCATGCCAGATGACTTTTGTTGCCATAGGCAATGCCGTATGCTCGGTCATTGTTGCTGTCGTGAGAAAGTTCGTTCTTCTTCTCCCGCTTATCTACATAGTGCCGCATTTTGTTTCAAACAAAACAAACGGAGTATATATGGCTGAACCTGTTGCCGACTTCATAGCAGTATCCTTTACGGTAATCATATTTTTAGTTCAGTTTAAAAAAGCACTCAGTAAATTGAAATAAATTTAATAATATACTTGCCTAATTGAGAGAAATTTAACACTATGCAAGTATAGTTGAAAAATTGTCAATTATAACTTTAATTTTCTTCAACTTTTGGTACTTTTTTCTATTGACAAATTGCCCCTTAAAAACTACCATACATTAGTAAAAGAAAAAGGAGGCAATTATTATGAGATTATGGAAAAAGGCAGTCAGCCTTGTACTTGTATCTGCTATGGCATTTTCTATGTGTGCATGTGGCAGCAAGAAGGACGAAGGGAGCAAATCAGCAGACACATTTAAGATTGGTGGCATCGGACCTACAACAGGTGATGCAGCTATCTATGGAAAAGCCGTCCAGAACGGTATCAAGCTTGCAGTAGACGAGGTTAATGCCGCAGGTGGTATTAACGGAAAGAAAATTGAATATAAATTTGAGGACGACCAAAACGATACTGAGAAATCAGTAAATGCCTACAACAGCTTAAAAGACTGGGGTATGCAGATACTTGTAGGAACTGTTACATCAAACCCTTGTACAGCAGTTGTTGAACAGACACATAATGACAACATGTTCCAGCTTACTCCATCAGCTACAGCAGTAGAGTCAATTCAGTATGACAACGCATTCCGTATGTGTTTCTCTGACCCTAACCAGGGTAGTGCTTCTGCTGATTATATCGCAGACCACAAACTTGCTTCAAAAGTTGCAGTTATTTATAACAGTTCTGACCCTTACTCTTCAGGTATCTATCAGAAATTTGATGCCGAGGCAAAAGCAAAAGGACTTGATATAGTAGCTGCCGAGGCATTTACTGCTGACAGCAAGACAGACTTCTCAGTACAGATTCAGAAAGCTAAGAGTGCCGGTGCTGAAATGGTATTCCTTCCTATATATTATCAGGAGGCATCTCTTATCCTTGCTCAGGCAAAGAAAGCAAACTTCACACCTAAGTATTTCGGATGTGACGGTATGGACGGAATCCTTGCACTTGACGGATTTGACAAAGAACTTGCTGAGGGACTTATGTTCCTTACACCATTTACACCTGATTCAAAGGATGACAAGACTCAGACTTTCGTAAAAGCATACAAAAAAGCATTTAATGACACACCTATCCAGTTTGCCGCAGATGCCTATGACTGTATCTACACTATAAAAGCTGCTGCTGAGAAAGCAAAGCTTACACCTGATATGAGTATTTCTGATATGTCAGACGCATTAAAGAAATCAATGACTGAAATTGAACTCAGCTGTCTTACTGCTAAGAGCATCAAATGGTCATCAGACGGTGAACCTACAAAAGAGCCTACTGTCGTAGTTGTAGAAAACGGTTCTTACAATATAGCTGAATAAAGTTTATAAATACCAAAATCCGAATTAGACAAAATGTTACTGAATAACGTATTTTGTGGATTTTAAGCTTGTTATATGATATTATAAAGTCTGTATGAGATTTAAATCTCATACAGACTTTAATATTACTGTTCACACTCAAATTTAAACAGTAACACTCTACATTTAAAGAAACAGGAGGTAAACCATGAGCTTTATATCGTATTTATTTAACGGATTAAGTCTCGGAAGTGTTTATGCAATAATTGCCCTCGGTTACACAATGGTATATGGTATTGCAAAAATGCTTAACTTTGCACATGGAGATGTAATCATGATTGGTGCTTATGTTTCTCTTCTTTCCATGACAAATGCAGGCATTCCGGCATTTCCGGCACTTATTATTTCAATTGTTGTCTGTACTGTTTTAGGTATTGTCATTGAGAGAATTGCATACAAACCACTTAGAAATGCATCTTCTTCACTTGCGGTTCTTATTACTGCAATCGGTGTCAGCTACTTACTTCAAAATGTTGCACTTTTACTTTTTGGAGCCAATGCACAGACTTTTCCATCAATCATCAAATGGGAAGGACTTTCATTAGCCGGAGGAAAACTTAACCTTTCCGGTGAAACTATCATTACAATAATAGTTTGTATCATCATTATGATAGCTTTAATGTTCTTTGTACAGAAAACAAAGCCTGGTCAGGCAATGCGTGCTGTATCTGAAGACCGTGGTGCCGCACTTCTTATGGGTATCAATGTAAACGGAACGATTGCTCTCACATTTGCAATCGGCTCAGGACTTGCAGCTATCGCAGGTGTACTTCTCTGCTCTGCTTACCCAAGTCTTACACCTTACACAGGTGCCATGCCCGGTATCAAAGCGTTCGTTGCCGCCGTATTTGGTGGTATCGGTTCAATCCCGGGAGCATTTATAGGCGGTATTCTTTTAGGTGTTATTGAAATATTTGGTAAGGCCTATATTTCATCACAGATGGCAGATGCAATTGTTTTTGCTGTACTTATTATCGTCCTTCTTGTTAAACCGACAGGACTTTTAGGCAAAAAAATTCAGGAAAAAGTATAGGAGGCAGGTATATTATGTCAAAGAAATTATCTAAACAAAAATTAAATGATATTATCACTTATGGTATAGTTATAGCTGCTTTTATTATAATGCAGATTCTTATAAATGCCGGAGAGATTTCTTCTCTCTTCCAGGGACTTATGGTTCCTTTGTGTACTTATATCATTCTCGCCATTTCACTTAATCTTGTCGTAGGTATTCTCGGAGAATTAAGTCTTGGACATGCCGGCTTTATGTGTGTCGGTGCTTTCACAAGTTCCTTCTTCTCAAAAGCTACACAGGATACTATCACAAACGGAACACTTAGATTTTTTATCGCACTTCTAATAGGAATAGCGGTGGCAGCCATATTCGGAATTATAATAGGAATTCCTGTTTTGAGATTAAATGGTGATTATCTTGCAATAGTTACACTTGCATTTGGGGAAATCATCAAGAACCTTGTTAACGTTCTTTTTATAGGAAAAGATTCAAAAGGATTTCATTTTTCAACAAAAGATGCGGTAAGTTTAAATCTCGAACCTGACGGAAAAATTATCGTGAACGGTCCTCAGGGAATTACGGGCACACCTAACGATTCAACATTCTTTATCGGTTTTATACTTATTCTTATAACATTGTTTATAGTATTAAACCTTATACATTCAAGAGACGGTCGTGCTATCATGGCTATCCGTGACAACCGTATTGCAGCAGAATCCATTGGTATCAATA
>ENA-OROL01003192-OROL01003192.1-human-gut-metagenome-genome-assembly--contig:-NODE-3192-length-10639-cov-3.254819_pt1 | contig 10639 bp, 8 predicted proteins | sample MGYA00242128_ERZ509048 | MGnify/ENA primary metagenome ERZ509048 (study PRJEB26280, sample SAMEA2338750) | human gut metagenome | biome: human gut; feature: human-associated habitat; material: faeces...
GCGGTGTGTATAACGTGAAGTCTTATGCGGAAGTAGGCAAGCCCTACGGTGCTATCTATGCGAAGACATTTAAGCGCGATGCCGAAGGATACATTCTTTGTCAGCTCGACGGGTCGCCGAAAGAAGGACAGGACTATGAATATTTAGGCTGTGTACAAGCCGACTGGCGAGGTGGCTGGAACAACGTGTTCCGTTTGGGTAATTTCTCCTTCTCTGTCATGTTCGACTTCCAGAAGGGTGGTAAGTTCTTCTCTCAGACATCCATCCAGAGTTCTGTAGACGGACAATCCGTCAAATCATTGGAAGGTCGTGACGCGGATTTCTTCTCCAGAAAGATTTTGGGTGAGTCGGACGAAGAACGATATGGCTTCATGCGTCCTCAGAACGCCAACACACCGACTGCAAACGGACAGATTTATCCTGACTGGGGACGTCCTAAAGGGGTAGTTCTTCCTAATTGCCGTTATGACGAAGACGTAGAAGGGCTGGCTGGACAACAAGTATTGGGTTATTGTACCCCCGAACGCTATTGGATGCACTATACCTCTCGCGATATTTCCCGTTTCATCTACGATGCTTCTTATGTGAAGTTGCGTGAAATCACTGTCAGCTACGATTTACCGAAAAAATGGCTGAGAAAGACTCCGTTCCAGACATTCCGTGTGGCGGCTGTCGGACGAAATATTGCTACCCTGTTTGCCAATACACCGCACGGGCTGGATCCGCAGGCAACGAGTACAACAGGAAATGCACAAGGTTTCGAACGTGGTTTCAACCTGCCTTCCGCAACCTATGGATTTGATATTAAAGTTTCTTTTTAAATTCGTAAAGCATGAAATTGAAAAACAAAATATTACCGTTACTCCTGCTGGCATCGACTGCCGTGGGGTGTACGGACGGTTTCGAAACCACCAACTCGGACCCGAACAAATTGTATGAGGTAAATCTGCAGAGTATTTTCCCCGGTACGGTTTACAAAACAATGAATGCGATCAGTGAATTGAATAATAACCGTATGTGGAGTTATTCACGTTACATTACTAACGTCGCTTTCCAGACACCGTGGAACGAAAGGGGAGACGGATTCTACCGTAAGTTTTATGTAGAGATTCTGCGCGACCTGGAAGAGCTGGCAAAAGCATACGATGATGGCTCTTTGCCTAACAGTCTGGCTGTTGTAAAGACATGGAAAGCATTCACTTACTACCAGTTACTGTCACTCTATGGTCCGGTCGGACTAAGCCATGCCGGTATGGACGGAGGAACGGACAAGCGTATCTTTGATTATGATTCGGAAGCCGATGCTTACTATTCCATTTTGGGTTGGCTGGATCAGGCAGTCGATGAGTTCGACGAATCATTCACTGATAAGATTCTGAAAGACCCTGTTTATAACGGAGATGTGCAGAAATGGCGTAAACTGGCTAATACATTACGCCTGGAGATAGCCATGAATATCCAGAACATCAGCGAAGAGAAAGCACGCGAATATGCTGCGAAATCTATGGGACATGAAGAATGGCTGTTCAGTTCTCTGGACGATGCGTTTGCTCCCAAATATGGAACGGTGATCGACAAAGACTGTTCCTGGTATTACACTCGTTTGTATAAAGAAGAAATTCAGACGAAAGCAAACTGGGGACTGATCCCTTCCATGAACGAATATTTCGCCATTTATCTGTTCTCATACAACGATCCGCGTATGGAGACTTACTTCGACGGCTCCAACGTTTATTGGCCGGAACGCCAGCCTTATCGTATGACGGATGTGCTGACTCGTTCACACGACTGTGATGTGAGCGGTTGTTCTGCCAGCGATCAGCAGGAACATCTGCAATGGATGATAGATGGATATGAAGTGCGTGATTCATTGCGTGTACGTTACTCCATTCCATATGTTCCTACACCGGACAATCCGGGTGCCCGTACACCGTTCGGCTGGAGAAGACCGATCGACCCGACCGACCCGAACGGTACAAGAGAAATCCCTGATCCGTTGTCAATGAATGAAGACAACAGATGCTACATCAACCCGAGATATTATGCAATGGACGCTACGATGCCTTTACTGCGCTGGGCAGATGCTTGTTTCCTTTGCGCTGAGGCGAAAGTGAAGTTCGACTTGGGATCCAAGGATGCACAGACCTATTATGAAGAAGGCATCCGTGCTTCGTTCGAAGAGAACGGCTTGTCTGCTTCTTCTGCTGCCTATATGGCTCAGGAAGGAATCGCCTGGGGAACCAGTCATAAAGGATTCTATGATACCCGTAAACTGATGACTGCCGACATCAACGGAGCAGACGGTAAAGAAGGACAGCTGGAACAAATCTACAAACAACGCTGGTTTGCCGACTTCCTGGATGGAATGTCTGCCTGGCGTATGGAACGCCGCACACGTGCATTGAACCTTCCGCCTCTGTTTCTGAACGGATCTCAGGCTTATGAAGAAGGCGGAAATATGTACTATGGCTGGCCCGAACGCCTTTACTTCCCGGATGCGGAACGTCAGACAAATGCAGAGGCTTATTACAGAGCTATCGATTTGTTACAGAAGAATAGTCCGAAGCCTAATGCCGCCCGTTGGGGAGACAATATCTTCACAATGCTTCAGTTCGCAAAACCTGTACCTAATCAGGAAGAAATGATAGCCAGCTGGGAGAATATTGATTATGTACAGTTCAACATGGATTTCCAAGCCAAGAAGTATGGACAGACTTATGAAGAGTTCTTGAAGAATGCCCGTGAGCTGACTGGTATCAAGGATGCCGAAGAGGCTTTGGACAAGGCTTATAACTTCTTGATAGAAGCTACAGCGAATTTAAAAACGGAATTACAAGGATATACAATCAACATTGCAGGAGAAGGTGAAGAAAGCTATATCAATGAATTAAAGCAATTAGCCTCTAAATTAGGTGTTGAAAATTTAATTCATTTCATAGGAGGTGTATACGGTGATAAAAAGTGGGAACTTTTTAAAAAAGCCGATCTGTTTGTTCTACCTACACATAGTGAAAACTTTGGTATAGTGGTAGCTGAAGCACTTGCATGTGGTACACCTGTCATAACTACCCAAGGAACTCCATGGCAAGAGCTGGAAAGTTATCATTGCGGATGGTGGACAGAAATAGGAACCGAAGCTACTACTAAAGCTCTCAAAGAATTTCTGCAATGTACAGAAACACAATTGGAGCAAATGGGGAAAAATGGAAGAAAATTAATAGAAGAAAAATACTCATCACAAAAAGTTGCTCAAGATATGGTTGAACTATATAAAAAAGTTTGTCTATAAACATGGAACTCAACATAGCAGAAAACCGCAATCATCTGAACTACTCCAAATGGGTCTATGTAAAACGTATACTGTGGACATTCGGAAAATTCTTTTTCCGTAATTCTCCCCGTATAGCTTTCGGATACAGAAATACGATACTACGCCTATTCGGAGCTAAAATAGGAAAACATGTCCATATCTACTCCTCCACCGTTATCTGGTTCCCGTGGAATCTGGAAATAGGCGATTGGAGTGCCATTGGAGAAGAAACCCTGATCTATAATTTAGGTAAAGTAACAATAGGAGAAAAAGCTACTGTCAGCCATCGGGTCCATGTATGTGCAGGCACACATGACTATACCGATCCGGCTCTTCCCCTACTACGTCCCGAAATCCGTATCGGCAATCAGACATGGATTTGCGCTAATACATTCATCGGTCCTGATATAGAAATTGGAGAAGGTGCTGTGATAGGCGCAGGTACAGTAATGGTAAAAGACGCAGAACCGTGGGGAGTTTATGCAGGAAATCCGGCTAAATATATTAAAAAAAGAATTTTGAAAAATGAATAATTCCATAGCTGCCATCATTCTTACATACAACGAAGAGAAACATATATCCCGTTGTATCAACTCGCTTAAAAATATCTGTGAGGAAATATTCGTCATCGATTCTTTCAGCAAGGACCGAACTGTAGAAATTGCGAAAGAAGCAGGAGCGCAAGTTTACCAAAATCCTTGGAAAAACTATGCGACACAGTTCAACTGGGGCCTGAAGAATTGTCCCATTACAACAGAATGGATATGGCGCATTGACGCTGATGAGTTTTTGGAGGGTAACTTGGGACCTGCCATGAAAAAAGCATTGGCGGAATGTAACAATGAGGTAAATGGAGTATACGTCCGCAAGCGTATAGATTTTATGGGAAAGCCTCTGCTACACGGGGGATGGTATCCTTCTTACCACCTGAAAGTATGGCGAAGAGGACATGGGGAGTGTGAGAACCGATGGATGGATGAACATATCCGCATCTTCAGTGGAACAACAATCACAGTGGAAGAGGGGAATCAAGTGGACGCCAATTTGAATGACCTGACCTGGTGGACAGAAAAGCACAATGGATATGCTACACGGGAAATGGCGGATATGCTGATGATGGAATACGGACTGGACGACAGAGGCAAAGAAGTACAGGCCAAGTTTTGGGGTACAGAGGAACAGCGTAAACGGTGGCTGAAAGTGAAATATATAAAAGCACCGCTATTCTTACGGCCATTTATCAATTTCAATATACGCTACATTCTGAAAGGGGGATTTCTGGATGGAAAAGAGGGCTTTATATGGCACTTTTTACAAGGTTTCTGGTATCGTTTCCTGGTAGATGCCAAAATTTATGAAATTAAAAAACGCTTTGGATGGAATGACAAGAGAATCAAGGCATTCATAAAAGAAACGTATTTAGATAAATAACCACTTACATTATAAAAGCATCAACATTATGAAAGTTTCAATTATCACTTCCTGCTACAACCGGGAAGCCACCATTCGTGGAGCAATAGAAAGTGTGCTGGAACAGGATTATCCCGACATAGAATACATTGTGGTGGACGGAGCGTCGAAAGATAACTCGCTGGCTGTCATCAATGAATATAAAAACGGGATAGATACAATTATCTCCGAGCCGGATAAAGGTATGTATGAAGCGATCAACAAAGGAATACGTGCAGCAACAGGAGATATTATCGGTCTGATTCACTCCGATGATTTCCTGTTCTCATCTCACACCATCTCCGACATAGTGAAAACATTCGAGGAACAAGATGCGGATATGATATACGGCAACGGGGTCTTTGTAGATTATGACGACACCAACCAGATGATACGAAACTGGATAAGCGGACGGTACAGTAAAGAGAATGTGAAAAACGGATGGCTCCCACTCCACCCCACTGTCTATATAAAGAAGGAGTGTATGGATAAATGGGGGCTTTACAACGAAAGTTATAAGATAGCCGCCGACTCGGATTTGCTGGTGCGCTATCTGTATGAAGCCGACCTGAAAGTATATTACCTGAACAAATACATTGTGAAAATGAGAATGGGGGGGCTTTCTACCGATGCGGGAAAAAGCAAACTGAAATGGGCGGAGGACTTGAGAATGTATAAAAGTCACGGTATAAAACCCATCTCGGCGCTGAAAGGCAAAATTCTTTCAAAGATTCCACAATTCATTGAAGCCAGACTGCCGTGGAGTGAAATACCGGAAGCAGAGGAAGAGAGCCTGATACAACCTGACGCCGCAAATAAAAAAGAATGAGAATACGTTTACTGATTCTAACCTTGCTGATTATCGGAGTTCATCAGCATATACAAGCACAATATATGCTGGGAACTATCGGTATGATCAATATTCCTACCGCCGACAGGCAGAAGCCGGGAACAGTGATGCTGGGAGGAAATTATCTGCCCAAACAGATGATGCCTGCACGATTCGACTACAACACGGGAAATTACTTTGTGAGCATCAGTTTCTTTTCCTTTCTGGAGCTTGCCTATCGGGAAACTTTAATAAAGGGGGACTATGTATCATCCAAGCCTAAATACAATCAGCAGGATCGTTCCTACTCCATCCGGCTGTGTGTGTGGAAAGAAGGAAAGTTTCTGCCGGGAATAGCACTGGGAGCCAATGACCCGATAGCGGATAAAGGAGCCAATACTTTTCAATCTTACTATGGGGTGATAACGAAAGGATTCCATCTGGGAGGAGAGCATTATCTCTCGGCTTCTTTGGGATATTATCTGGAAGGCGGAAAGAACAGTAATACCAAATGGTTCGGCAATAAATACAAAGGTGTATTCGGAGGGATAAGCTATATACCCGCTTTTTGCAAAGAGTTGAAAATGATGGCCGAATATGACTCGGACGGGGTGAATGTGGGAGCAGCTGTCAGGCTGTGGAAACATTTGTCCATGCATGCTTTTACCCACGATTTTACTTGCGTATCGGGTGGTATACGCTATGAGTGTACCCTAATACATTGACGCAATGAGCAGATATTTAATAGTAATCCTCCTTTCGGCATGGAGCATCTCCCTCCGGGCACAAGTGGCCGAGAAACTACAGCAACTGGGAATGGAGAACATACAAACGGTAACGGAGGTGAACGGCAACACGACGATTGCTTTTGAGGACAATGTATATAGAGGCACTTACCGGGGTATAGGCAAAGCCATCGAAGCTGCCATGGAAGGAATGCACGGGGGAAATCTGCAAATGGTGGTGCTGGAACACAGTATCCCCCAGCTATGCATTACGCTGACCGAGAAGGTGATAACCGAATATAAAGAGAAACAGATTACCATAGGGGAAGTGTACCGGCAGATGGGAATCAGTTATGATACCGATGAAGCGATGGAGGTACTGAAAAAGAGACACCGGACACTCAATTCATCGGCAGGGAAAGTAGACATTGTGGTCTATCCGGAAGTAAAACTGGAGAACTCCAGCTTTGACCGACTTTATACTTACTATGTCAACCTGGCTCCTGCCGTAGAGATGGATTTATGGAAAGGGGCGGAACTGACGGCGCAAGTGGTATTCCCGGTAGCGACCAACCTAAAAGGACAGTATAAGAAGATACGTCCCGGAGTGATTGCACTGTCGCAAGAGTTTTGCTTAGGCAAAGGATTTTTGGGGCGAGTAACCGCAGGAAACTTTACCAACAACCGCATGGGGGCACAAGCGGAGATGAAATACCGCACAGCGAATGGCAGACTGGAACTGGGAGCTGTGGCAGGAGGTACCGTGCAATCTGTGCTGACCGACGATGAAGGATGGTATATCAGCCGGAAACTGCGGATGAATGCCGCACTGAAAGCATCTGTGTATGAACCTCGCTTCAATTTGCAATTTGATTTGCAAGCTGCACGTTATCTATATGGAGATTATGGAGTAAGAGGCGACTGCACCCGCCATTTCGGAGAATATGCCATCGGCGTGTATGGAATGTATACCGACGGGGAAATAAACGGTGGATTCCATTTTGCCATCCCGCTGCCGGGCAAGAAGTGGAGCCGTAACCGGGGGATACGTGTCAGGCAAGCGGATTATTTTGCCATGGAATACAGTATGGAATCCTGGGGCAGATATGCGGATGAAAAAATGGGGGAAACTTACCGTACCCGACCTGACGAGAATCGGAGCAACCGGTTTTTCCAACCGGAATATATACGCTATTTCCTGATAAAGGAAGCAAATAAATAGATTACTAATTTTTAAAAACGAAGAAAAATGAGAACAAACAAGTTTTTTAAAACAGGTTTGCTGCTGTTTGTAGCAAGTTTAGGATTAATAAGCTGCGGGGATGACGACAAAGAACCGGAAATTGTAATTGACCCTGTAAGCGAAAATGTGGAATATTACATTGAAGGTAAAGTAGTAGCGGATAATGCCGCACTGGAAGGAGTCAGCGTTACAGCAGGAGAGGCTACCGCAACCACAGACGAAAACGGTCAATATTCATTGACGGTAAAAGATAAGAAAACTTATACGGTGAGCTTTGCCAAGAAGGGATATAGAACTGTTTCTGACGCATCAGTGGAAATAGCTAAGAACGCTACCAACAAGAGTCTGATAGCATTGAACGTAACCATGAGCAAGGAAGGCGTGCCTGTGACTGTTGATCCTGAAAGTGATAAAGTGATTACAGAAAAAGGAGAAGGGGAAACTGAAGATGCCCAGACTGTCTTGACTATTCCCGTTGGTGCCGTATCAACCGCTACCGACGTAACTCTTACTCCGTATCTGGAGGCTGTTGCAACCGATGTGACTCCGGGCAGCAAGGAAGAAGCGATTCCCATGACTAATATTGCTATCAGTTCCAGCCAGGATGCAGCCCTAAATCAGGATGTTACCTTGTCTGTAGCCAATGCTAGTTCCAGCGATTATTATTTTGACGAAGTAGAGGTATACGAAAAGACTAACGCACGTGCTATCGGTGACTGGAAGAAATATGCCGACGCCGCTTTTGATAAAGCGACCAACAGCTACATAGCTGCCATCAAAAAGGGAAGTTCTCTGAATCAGGATTATTCTATCCGTGTAAAGAGTGAAAAGAATGTCAGCGAAACCAAGAACGATGAAATATTGAAAGAAGACAGTTACAGTAACGCAGGAAATATGAGCGCTACTACTTATGATATTCCTTATACTGCCAAATTAGGATGGGAAATCTCTGCATCCGGACTGGATGAAGGTGCTCTTTCATTGGTGAAAGCTGCCATAGCCGCACAAGAAGGTGGATCGGAAGGTGTATACACCGTAAACAAAACCTTTACAGCCCATGTAAGCGGTGACTATATTCTGTATTTCTCTTGTAAAGCCAAATATGTAGAAAAAGAATACACTTTCTCTATTGCCGGTAAAAAAGCAGTTGCCAAAGTGAAACACTACTTGGGAACAGACTTTATTTATACCAACCAAAGCGCAAGTATGCACGGCGGCGGTTCTATGGAATAAAACATTTTTTCTAGAATAATACAAAATATGAGTAAAAAAGTAACATTGATTTCAGGTATCACAGGACAGGACGGTTCGTTCCTGGCCGAGTTCCTGATAGAAAAAGGATACGAGGTACATGGTATCCTGAGACGTTCTTCTTCATTTAACACTGCACGTATAGAACATCTGTATCTGGACGAATGGGTACGGGATATGAAGCAGAACCGATTGGTGAACCTGCATTGGGGGGATATGACGGACAGTAGCTCACTGATACGTATCATACAGTCCGTACAACCTGACGAGATTTATAATCTGGCCGCACAAAGCCATGTAAAAGTAAGCTTCGACGTGCCCGAATACACAGCGGAAGCGGATGCGGTAGGTACGCTGCGCATGCTGGAGGCGGTACGTATATTGGGGCTGGAAAAGAAAACCAAGATTACAACGGAAGCAGAAAGACGTTCCATCGCTTTGCATGAAGCAGGACACGCCTCTATCTCCTGGTTGTTGGAATATGCCAACCCATTGATTAAAGTTACAATCGTTCCTCGCGGACGTGCATTAGGAGCTGCCTGGTATCTGCCGGAAGAACGTCAGATCACTACCAAGGAGCAGATGCTGGACGAAATGTGTGCTACTTTGGGAGGACGCGCCGCTGAAGATTTATTCCTCGGCCGCATCTCAACTGGTGCCATGAACGACCTGGAAAGGGTGACTAAGCAGGCATACGGCATGATTGCTTATTTAGGTATGAGCGACAAGCTGCCGAACTTATGTTATTACAACAACGATGAATATTCTTTCAACCGTCCATACAGCGAAAAGACAGCCGAATTGATTGACGAAGAAGTCAAGAGAATGGTGAACGAGCAGTATGACCGTGCCAAGAGAATTCTGTCAGAGAATAAAGAAGGACACAACGAACTGACGCAATTACTGATTGACAAAGAAGTAATCTTCGCGGAAGACGTTGAACGCATCTTTGGTAAACGCCCCTGGGCTTCCCGCTCGGAAGAAATCATGGCTGCTAAAGAAAGCCAGGATGCCGCAAGAGCTGAAAGAGAACTTGCCCAAAAGCTGAAAGAAGAAGAAAAGGAAATCAAAGAAGAGGAAGCTGAAAATACCGCAAAGGAAGAACAAGCACCCATAGACACCAAAGTTGCCGCAGAAGGTAAAAAGGTTACTGTGGAGGGCAAAGTTACCGTAGAGGGTAAATCCAATGGGGAAGAACAAGCTAACGGGTCCAACTAATTAAAACGAATAGATTTTGATTAACAATTTCATAAAACGAGCTATTACGGGTGTACTCTTCGTTGCCATCTTGGTAGGGTGCATCCTTTATGACGCATTCAGCTTTGGTATTCTGTTCACCGCTATCAGCGCACTGACCATTTATGAGTTCGGACAGCTGGTAAATATGCGCGCAGAAGGAGTGAAGATAAACAAGACCATTAATATGCTCGGCGGGGCTTACCTATTCCTTGCAATCATGGGATTCTGCATTGATGCGGCCGATTCGAAGATATTCATCCCGTATGTGCTTTTATTGCTTTACATGATGATTAGCGAGTTGTATCTGAAAAAGGAAAACCCGGTACTTAACTGGGCTTATTCTATGCTTAGCCAACTTTATATCGGACTGCCTTTTGCTTTGCTGAATGTATTAGCATTCCATAACGATCCGGGATCAGAATACAGTAGCGTAAGTTACAATCCTATTCTACCGCTATCCATCTTTATTTTCCTCTGGCTGAATGACACGGGAGCCTATTGCATCGGTTCATTGATCGGCAAACACCGATTGTTTGAACGTATCTCTCCCAAGAAATCATGGGAAGGTTCTATCGGCGGCGGAGTGGTAGCAA
>ENA-OROL01003210-OROL01003210.1-human-gut-metagenome-genome-assembly--contig:-NODE-3210-length-10580-cov-2.528931_pt1 | contig 10580 bp, 7 predicted proteins | sample MGYA00242128_ERZ509048 | MGnify/ENA primary metagenome ERZ509048 (study PRJEB26280, sample SAMEA2338750) | human gut metagenome | biome: human gut; feature: human-associated habitat; material: faeces...
CTGAATGGCCGTGCCTGCCGCCAGCGGGGTCAGCTCCGGCGCCAGCAGGGACAGCGCCTGCTCGATCTCCGGCGGATAGGTGACTAGGTGGGGCGTACAAACCAGCGTGCCGTCCATCACCTGATCTACCACCTGCATCAGCGCCTCCTGAGACGCTTTGCACTGCGCCACCGTACTCACCACCGGCACGCCCAGCAGGGCAGAGAGCCGGTCTAAGTCCAGCAAGATGCCCTTCCGGCGGGCTTCATCCATCAGATTCACGCAGACGATGACCTGGGTGGACAGCTCCAATATTTGCAGCACCAGATTCAGATTGCGTTCCAGACAGGTGGCGTCGCAGACCACGATGACCGCATCCGGCTGGGAGAAACAGAGAAAATTGCGGGCCACTTCCTCCTCGGCGGAGTGAGCCAGCAGGGAATAGGTGCCGGGAATATCTACCAACACATAGTTGTGGGCGGCGGTGGAGCAATAACCTTGGGCGTTGGACACCGTCTTGCCTGGCCAGTTGCCGGTGTGCTGCTTCATGCCGGTCAGGCCGTTGAACAGGGTGCTCTTGCCCACATTGGGATTGCCCGCCAGAGCGATCACCCGATCCTCTGGCCGCCGCTTCAGCACGGGCAATCCGCTGTCCCAAGCGCTGGTTCCCGTGGTGTGCTTGGTCAGTCCCATCTTGCAGCCCCCCTCAGCAAGGAGTCACCCAGATGTGTTGGCTATCTGCCGCCCGAATGGCGATGACCGCACCTCGGATAAGAAAGGCGGAGGGGTCGCCGCCGGGACTGCGGCCGAGACATTGGACAACCGTGTTCCGGATCAGCCCCATGTCCAGCAGTCGGCGGCGGATGCTGCCGGTAGAGCGCAGCTCTTGGACAATGGCCTGTTGGCCGGGCTGTAGGTCATTCAAACAAACCTGTGGCTTCATAAAAAGACACCTTTCTGAATCAAGTTTTGACAGAGCGGGAAACTCTGTTCCTATCCTATTCAGCGGAGGGAGGATCCGTGTCTTTCGTCGAATCAGAATCGCACAAAAAGGAACCTCCGCAGCGTTTTGGCAACGTGTGGAGGTTCTGAATGGCAGAAGAAATGTGGGAGTTTTCTTTAAAAGCGTGGGTCTGTCTGCTTCATGCGCACGATCTTGTAATAGGTGTGCGCCGTTGCCCAGTACACCAGAGCATAGATGACGGCAAATCCAGCCAGAGTGCCCAGAGTGCAGGTCAGGAAGAAGGAAGTGGTCATGGTTTCAGCGTACAGGAACAGCTGCAACATTTTGGTGATCATGTGGAAGGCGCCAAAGACGTGGATCATGGCAGTGACCAGGGGGAGGAAAAAGACCAGCAAGATCTGACTGTGGACGCTGCGGCGGACTTCCCGTTCGCTCAGCCCCACCTTTTGCATGATCTCATACCGTTTCTGGTCATCGTACCCTTCGGAGATCTGCTTGAAATAGATGATGAGCACAGTGCCCAGCAGAAAGAGCAGGCCCAGGAACAACCCTAAGAAAAGGAACCCGCCATAGATGGCATAGAACTCCTGAGAGATGAATTGGCGGCAGCCGAAGGAGTAGGTCGTGTGAAACTTCGGGGAAAGCTGGTTGTAGAAGGTTTCCAGTTCTTCGTCGGCAGCGTCCATGTCAAAGCAGTAGGTGTAGGTGAGATCGGCCATCCGGGTGGTGTTGTCCTCCGTGTCCAGTGCCTTGGTTTCCTTTTGGTACAGCTCCTGCAAGGTCGCCTCATCGGGCACCACCAGGTAGTGGATGCTGACATAGTTGGTCAGGTTGCGAAAGGCGTCGTAAAAGGGCAGGGGGGTGTCCGTCAGGCGCTGGGCGATATCGGGGCGGACGATGAGCCGGTCCACCACGATGTCGATATGGTGCTTCAGGTTCTTCTCCAGCGGGATATCCTCCGACAGCTCGTAGAGGTTCCCGTCCACGCGAGCGCGGACGTAGCCGCTGCGGCGGGCGTCCTCCAGCACCTTGGCGTGCTCGCCCTTGCGGCCCCGGACCACCGGGGCCAGCACCTGGATGCGGGTGCCCTCCGGCAGTGCCAGTACCTTATCCACCATCTGGTCCACTGTCTGCTGGGTGATCTCCCGCCCGCAGATGGGACAGTGGGGGATACCGACTCTGGCATATAAAAGACGCAGATAGTCGTAAATTTCAGTTACGGTGCCCACGGTGGAACGGGGATTTTTACTGGTGGTTTTCTGATCGATGGAAATAGCGGGGGAAAGCCCCGAAATTTCGTCCACATCGGGTTTTTCGGCCTGCCCCAGGAACATCCTGGCGTAGGAGGAAAGACTCTCCACATAGCGTCTTTGGCCGTCTGCGTAGATGGTATCAAAGGCGAGAGAGGTCTTGCCGCTGCCGGAAAGCCCAGTAAAGACAATCAGCTTATCTCTGGGAATCTCCAGGTCGATATTTTTCAGGTTGTTCTGCCGCGCGCCGCGGATCACGATTTTATCTAATGCCATTGGTTCCTCCTTGCCGCAAAGGCCTGTTTGCATCACAATTTTGCGGCAGTAAAGCTTACTTCTGTTACAGGGTCTCTTTCAGCTTGGCTATCTTATCCCGCAGGTAGGCGGCGTGCTCAAATTCCAGCAGCCTTGCCGCTTCCCGCATCTCGGCGGTCAGCTTGGCGATGGCCGCCTCGGTCTCCTTGCGGCTCATCTTCTTGCCGCCCTTGCCGTTCTTCTTGTCCGTCACGCTGATCTCCAGCACATCCCGGATCTCTTTCCGGATGGTCTGCGGGGTGATGCCGTGTTCGATATTGTATCTCTGCTGGATCTCCCGCCGGCGGTAGGTTTCCTGGATGGCCTTCTGCATGCTGTCGGTCACTTCATCGGCATACATAATGACCTTGCCCTCAGCGTTTCGGGCCGCCCGGCCGATGGTTTGCACCAGCGAGGTCTCGCTGCGCAGGAAGCCCTCCTTATCGGCGTCCAGGATCGCCACCAGCGAAACCTCCGGGATATCCAATCCCTCGCGCAGCAGGTTAATGCCCACCAGCACATCAAATTCGCCTTTTCGCAGGTCGCGGATGATCTCCATTCGCTCGATGGTATCCACATCGTGGTGCATGTACCGCACCTTGATGCCGGTTTTTTCAAGGTAGGCGGTCAGGTCCTCCGCCATTTTTTTGGTCAGGGTAGTGACCAGCACTCGCTGCCCCTTGGCCGTCCGAGCGTTGATCTCCCCAATGAGGTCGTCAATCTGCCCCTCGACGGGTCGCACATCAATTTCGGGATCGAGCAAGCCGGTGGGACGGATGACCTGTTCAGCGATGAGAGCACTTTCGCTCTTTTCCAGGTCGCCGGGCGTAGCGCTCACGCAGACGATCTGTTTGAGCTTGCCCATAAATTCATCGAATTTCAGCGGGCGGTTATCCAGCGCCGAGGGCAGCCGGAATCCATACTCGATGAGGGCTTCCTTGCGGCTGCGGTCGCCGCCGTACATGCCTCGGGCCTGCGGCAGCGTCACATGGCTTTCATCGATGAAGATCACAAAATCCTCGGGGAAATAATCCAGCAGGGTGTAGGGCATGCTGCCGGGGGCGCGCCCGCTCAGCACGCGGGAGTAGTTCTCGATGCCCTTGCAGAAGCCGATCTCCTGCAGCATCTCGATATCATAGTTGGTGCGCTCGGCAATGCGCTGCGCCTCAATGAGCTTATTGTTGGCCCGGAAATATTCCACCCGTTCATCACATTCCCGCCGTATCTCCTCAATCCCGGCCATGAGCCGCTCCCTGGGGACGATGTAGTGGGAGGCCGGGTAGATGGCCACATGGCTCACCACATTTTTCACTTCGCCGGTCACGGTATTGATCTCGCAGATGCGGTCGACCTCATCCCCGAAAAACTCCACCCGGATGGCAGTCTCGCTGGAATAGGCCGGGAAGATTTCCACCACATCCCCGCGCACACGGAATTTATTACGGACGAAATTGATATCGTTGCGCTCGTACTGGATCTCCACCAGCTTGCGGATCAGCTCGTCCCGGTCTTTTGTCATGCCCTGCCGCAGAGAGATGACCATGTTGCGGTAATCGATGGGGTCGCCCAAGGTGTAGATGCAGGAGATGGAGGAAACGATGATGACATCCCGGCGCTCCGAAAGGGAGGAGGTGGCGGAATGGCGCAGCTTTTCGATCTCCTCATTGATGGCGCTGTCCTTCTCAATGTAGGTATCGGTGGAGGCGATGTAGGCTTCCGGCTGGTAGTAGTCGTAGTAGCTCACAAAGTATTCCACCGCATTCTTCGGGAAGAACTCCTTGAACTCGCTGCACAGCTGCGCCGCCAGCGTTTTATTGTGGGCCAGCACCAGCGTGGGCCGGTTGATGCGCTGGATGATATTGGCCATGGTAAAGGTCTTGCCGCTGCCGGTTACGCCCTTCAGGGTTTGCATCCGGTTGCCGGTCTCTATGCTTTTTACCAGGGCATCTATGGCCTCCGGCTGGTCGCCGGTGGGCTGGAAAGGGGATACCAGTTCAAATCGGTCTTTGCTCATACGCCCTCCTTGTCGCTTCTTTTCCACTCTTTATTGTACCACAAAGGAATCGCGAACACAAGTTCGTTTCATAAAAATCCATGAGGAAATTTGCGGGAGAAAAAGACGAAAATTTGTGCGAAAGCGACCAAAACAGCCGGTGCAAAACGCCAACAAAAAGCGGATGCCGCAGCACCCGCTTTTGGAGATCATTCTTTTGCCAGCACCTCTGTCAGGATTTTTTGGAACCGGGGCAGCCACCACAGCAGGTAGCCGGCCCGGGTGGGGTGGACAGCGTCATTCATGTACAGCGCGCGTTCTTCGGGGGAAAGGGCATTAAAGGCGTTATCATGCCACAGGTCCAGCAGGGCAAAGTCCCATTTTTCCTGCAGATCCACCAGCAGGTTCACCAGCTTGTGGTAGCGGGGGTTATCGTAGCGGGCGGCGGTGTAAAAGACAATGGGACAGTCCCATTTTTCCCGTACCATGGCCAGTATAGCCTCCATGCCGCCGACAGTGGTGGAAACATCAAAGTCCTCCGCCCGGAAGCAGCGGCTGACCCGGCCCGGCACACTGCGGAAGGTGGCGTCATTGGTGGAAAGCTGACACAGGAAGCAATCGGGCGCCTGCGGCATGCGGGCCATGCGGCGGCGCAGCCGCTTAAGGTAGGAAAAGTATCCCCGGTCCGCCAGGGTGGTGGCGGAAACAGTCTCCTGAATGATGCGGCAGCCATCAATGCGGGCGAGATAATCTAGGAAGGAGACCCCGCCGGAGGAGAACCCGGAGGAAATGGAGGAGCCCAGGCAAAGGATGGTCTTTCCCCGCAGGGGGCTGTTATCCCTGGGCAGCTGGCGGCGCAGGGCATAGAGGGCGGCATTGCCGGGGTGGCCCAGCCCAAAGAATACCCGCAGCGCAATAATGGCGGCGATGAGGATTATTATGCCAATCACGATGAAAAGGACTTTCATTTTTCTTCCTCCTGTGTTATAATTACAAGAGTTGGCTCCGATAGAGCGGCCTGTGTGGTGGTTTTCTACCTCCATTAAGCAACAAATGGGTGGGTTTTGTCAATACGGGAGCCGAAAGAAATACCCAAAGGAGGAAAAGCGCATGGGGAGACCATCACTGGCGGAGCAACGCCGTGTGGAAATATGCCGGGCGCTGCAAAGCTGTGTCATCCGCAACGGATCGTATGAGATGACCTCGGTGAAGGACATTGCGCAGGAGGCGGGTATGGCCGCCGGAATGCTGCATCACTATTTTGAGAGCAAGGATGATATTCTGCTGGTGACGGCGGAAATGGTGCTGCTGGAGCTGCAGAACCACCTGAGCGACCTGCTGCGCATCAAGGATGCCGCGGAGAGAGAAAAAATGCTGGAGGAGCTGCTGGGCGATAACGAGCAGAACCGGTTTTACATCATGCTGCAGGCCATGGCTCTGGCCATGCCGGCGGTGAATGAGCTGCTGCTTGGCAAGCAGGAGGAGATGCGGGATATCTTGGCAGAACGGCTGGAATTCCGCGGGAGCGACCCGGAAAAGGCCAAAGCCGATGCGGATCGGATGACCTTCCTGCTGTGCAGCGCGCTGACCACCCCCAAGGGCGTACAGAGCGCCGCCGCGCGGCAGATGACAGCGGATACCCTGCAGGAGCTTTTCCCATTGGGCTAAATTACAACAGGCACGCCTTACGGGGCGTGCTTTTTTGTGGGGTGGGGAAAGGATTTCTTGCGGCAGGTGTTGCGGTGCGGGAGGATTCATGATACAATATAGGGTGGAAAATTGTAAAAAGAGAGGGTGGCGGGCCTTTGAGCCAAACCGAAAAAACCATACAGAATTACCGGACGCTCCGCGAGCAGCAGGGGTGGGCCGATGCCATAAAAAAATACCTCAGCGAAAAGTACGAGACCCCGCCGCTGGCCCATGTGCATTCCTTTGGCTGCCAGCAGAGCGTTTACGATGGTGAACGCTTTAAGGGGGTGCTGGCCCAGTTGGGCTATGGCTTTACCGATGAGATCCGTCAGGCGGATCTGATCCTGTATAATACCTGTGCCGTACGGGAAAATGCAGAACAGCGGGTCTTTGGCAATGTGGGGGCGCTTAAGGGCCTAAAAAAACAAAAGCCGGACATGGTGATTGCCCTGGCGGGCTGCATGACCGAACAGCAGCAGGTAAGCGAAAAGCTGAAAATGAGTTATCCCTATGTGGATCTTGTAATGGGCAGCAATGCCGCCGGCCGGCTGCCGGAGCTTTTGTACCGTGTCCTTATCGAAGGGCGGCGCAGCATCCGCCGGGATGCAGGGGAGGGCGGCACCGATACCACTCTGTACGAGGAGATGCCGGTGCTGCACGAAAGCCGGTTCAAGGCCTTTGTGCCGGTGATGTACGGCTGCGATAATTTTTGTTCCTACTGCATTGTGCCCTTCGTGCGCGGGCGCGAGCGCAGCCGCCTGCCCGCGGATGTCGCGCGCGAGGTGAAAAATCTGGTGGAGAACGGCTGCCGGGATATCACCCTGTTGGGGCAGAATGTGAATTCTTACGGCAAGGGGCTGGAGGAACCGTGCAGTTTTGCAGAGCTTCTGCGGATGGTGAATGACATACCGGGAGATTTCCGCATCCGCTTTATGACCAGCCACCCCAAGGACTGCACCCATGAACTGCTGGACGCCATGGCGGAGTGTGATAAGGTGTGTAAACACCTGCACCTGCCGGTACAGAGCGGCAGCGACCGCATCCTAACGGCGATGAACCGCCACTACGACTTGCGGCATTACGAGGAATTGCTGCGCTATGCCAGGGAAAAAATGCCGGGGCTTTCCATCACCAGCGATATTATTGTGGGTTTCCCCGGAGAAACAAGGGAAGACTTTGAGAAAACGCTGGAGCTGGTACGGCGGACCAAATACAGCGCGCTGTTTACTTTCATCTACTCCCGGCGCAGCGGCACTGCCGCCGAAAAGCTGCCCGATCCCATTCCGGCCGAGGAAAAAAGCCGGTGGTTCAGGGAGCTGCTGGATACCCAGGGGGCCATCGGCAGCGAACTGCTGAAAAACTATGTGGGCAAAACGCTGCGGGTGCTGGCGGAGGACGAGGGCAAGACCCCCGGGACTCTTAGCTGCCGGGCGGAGGATAATACCATTGTGGAGGTGGCCGCCCCGCCCGAAATGATCGGGGAGTTCCTGCAGGTGCGCATCACCGCCGCCATGAACTGGGCGCTGCGCGGAGAGCGCATTTAAGCCCCGAAACAAAACTAAGTCAAGTTAAAACTGAAAATATAAATTCAAGCCAAACGGAGGATAAAACGATGACTTACAACGAGCTGGTAGAGAAAGCAAGAGAGCTGGGTGTTGCCATCCAGGATACCGATGAGTTTACTGCCTTTATCGTGGCCAAAACTGCTGCCGATAAAAGCGAAAAGCTGCAGGATAAGCTGGGGCAGTTCAACCTGAAAAAGCTGGATCTCAACCGGGCCATCATCGCCGAGGAAAAGGACAACGAAAAAATAGCGGAGCTGAACGGAGAGGTGAAGAATCTGTACGAGGCGATTGTGAGCGATCCCCTAATGATCGCCTATTCCACCACCAAGGACGAACTGGACAATACGGTGCGATTCATCATGCAGATCATCCAGGGCAGCGCCAATGGCGATAACCCCTACGAGATCGAGGAACAGTCCTGCGGCGGAGATTGCTCCGCCTGCGGCGGCTGCCACTGACGCCAACTAAGACCTGACGAAATGACAAAAAAGAGGGTGCCGAAATGTCGCTGATACCGCAGGACCGCAGTAAATTATCCCCCATGATGCAGCAGTATCTTTCCATGAAGGATGAGCATCTGGACCAGATCCTCATGTTCCGTCTCGGAGATTTCTACGAGATGTTCTTTGATGATGCCGTGACCGCCTCCCGGGAGCTGGAATTGACGCTGACCGGGCGGGACTGCGGCCTTCCCGACCGTGCGCCCATGTGCGGGGTGCCCTATCACAGTGTGGAAAACTATATTGCGCGGCTGGTGAAAAAGGGCTACAAGGTTGCCATCTGCGAGCAGATGGAAAACCCGGCGCTGGCCAAGGGGATGGTCAAGCGGGATATTGTACGGGTGGTGACCCCCGGCACCCTGATGGAAGCCAACATGCTGGAGGAGGGCAGCAATAACTACATTTGCAGCCTGTGCCCGGCAGGGGAGCGCTGCGGTCTGGCCTTTGCCGATATTTCCACCGGCAGCGTGCTGGTGACCGAGGTCTCCGGGGAAATGGCGGCCATCAACGAGCTGGGCAAGTACGCGCCGCATGAGGTCATCTATGCCGAGGAGCTGCCGCAGCTGCGTTCAGTGGTGGGCTTTCTCAAGGACCGGCTGTGCTGTGCGGCCCAGGCGGGAGACCGTGATGCCTATACCGAGGAAACAGCCAAAAAGCTGGTAACGGAGCAGTTTGGCGCGGATACCGTGACCCGACTGGCGGGTACCCCGCTGGCGGTGCGGGCCCTGGGCGGGCTGATGGCCTACTTGAGGGTGACACAGTTCACCGGGCTGGAGCGCCTGCTGGAGGCAAAAAGCTATCTGCCGCAGGAATATATGCGGCTGGATGTGGCGGCCCGCCGCAACCTGGAGCTGACCGAAACGATGCGCAGCCGGGAAAAGCGGGGAACGCTTTTCTGGGTGCTGGATAAGACCAAGACCTCGATGGGACGGCGACTGCTGAGAAGCTCTATCGAGCAGCCGCTTTTATCGGTCAATGCCATTAACCGGCGGCTGAATGCCGTGACCGAGCTGACCCGGAACAGTATTCTCATCAGTGAGCTGGCGGCGGCCTTGGATGGCGTGTATGACCTGGAACGGCTGATGACCCGGGTGGTGTACGGCAATCCTCCGGTGAAGGATATGATCGCCCTGGGGGCCACCACAGCCCGCCTGCCGGCCATTAAGGAGCTGCTGGGTGAGGTGCAGTGCGCCCTGCTGCGGGAAATTGAACAGAACATAGACCCCCTGGAGGATGTGGCCCGGCTCATCGGCTCGGCCATCGATCCGGACAGTGATATTCCGCTGAAAGAAGGCGGTGTTATCCGGGAGGGGTACGATAAGCAGCTGGATGAGGCCCGGCATCTTTCTAAGGATATCCGGGGCATTCTGGCGGAGATAGAGGAACGGGAAAAGGATGCCACCGGCATCCGGACGCTGCGCATCGGGTATAACCGGGTGTTCGGCTATTACATTGAAGTATCCAATTCCTTCAAGGATCAGGTGCCGGCGCACTATATCCGCAAGCAGACCCTGACCAATGCCGAGCGGTACATTACCGAGGAGATAAAGGAGCTGGAGGAACGGGTGCTGCACGCCCAGCAGGAAGCCATAGACCGGGCTTCCGAGCTGTACGAGCAGGTGAGAGCGACGGTTGCGGCGGAGCTGCCGCGCATCCAGCAGACGGCGGCGGCCGTAGCCGGGCTGGATATGCTGTGCGGCCTGGCCACTGTGGCGCTGAATAACAACTACTGCTGCCCCACGGTGGATCTCTCGGATGAAATTGAAATCAGCGAGGGGCGGCACCCTGTGGTGGAGCAGCTGCTGGACGGCGTGCCCTTTGTGCCCAACGATACCAAGCTCAATAACCGGGAAAACCAGATTGCGGTACTGACCGGCCCCAATATGGCGGGTAAATCCACCTATATGCGGCAGGTGGCGCTTATCGTGCTGATGGCGCAGGTGGGGTCTTTTGTCCCGGCGGCCAGTGCCCGCATCGGCATTGTGGATGGCATCTATACCCGTGTGGGCGCCAGCGATGACCTGACCACCGGCCAATCCACCTTCATGGTGGAAATGAGCGAGGTGGCGAATATCCTGAAGGAAGCCACCGAAAAGAGCCTGCTCATTCTGGATGAGATCGGGCGGGGGACCTCTACCTATGATGGCATGAGCATTGCCCGGGCGGTGATTGAATACATTGCCGACCGCAAAAAGCTGGGGGCCAAGACGCTCTTTGCCACCCACTACCACGAGCTGACCGAGCTGGAAGGCACCGTGGAGGGTGTAAAGAACTACAACATCGCGGTCAAGAAGCGCGGTGAGGACATCACCTTCCTGCGGCGCATCGTGCGCGGCCCTGCAGACG
>ENA-OROL01003214-OROL01003214.1-human-gut-metagenome-genome-assembly--contig:-NODE-3214-length-10566-cov-5.099325_pt1 | contig 10566 bp, 9 predicted proteins | sample MGYA00242128_ERZ509048 | MGnify/ENA primary metagenome ERZ509048 (study PRJEB26280, sample SAMEA2338750) | human gut metagenome | biome: human gut; feature: human-associated habitat; material: faeces...
CGCCGAGGCGAAGGCCGCTGCTGCCAAAGCTGCCGCAGAGCGTCGGGCAGAGGCTGAAAAGCGCCGTGCCGCAGAGGAGCGCAGACGTGCTGCCGAGGCAGCGCGGCAGAAGGAGATAAGGCGGCGTATACGCGAAAAAAGACGTGCCGAATTCACGGCGCGCGCAATGGCCGCAGGCGAAAATCTGCTGCTTTTCCTTGTCGTGCTCATGATCGTGTGCTCGGCGGCGTTTTCGATACTCGTCATCCGCCTTACGCGCACGAGCGTTGCCGCAGCCGATGAGACGCATGACTACACCTACCGCGTTGAGGACAGCAGCAAGTCGGTAAGCTACGAAAATATCGTGTCGGACGGCGTTGTATACGTGGATTTCACCGGCATAGCCGGTCTTTGCGGCGTAAGCGTCAGCGGCGTGCGCGACGAGCTGGTATTTGGGACCGCCGGCGGCGAGACAGCCGTGTTCGTTCCGGATTCCGACCGCGCATCGGTAAACGGCAACGGTATCACGCTCGAGGGTAAGGCGATACTGCGCGACGACGGTCACCTCTGGCTGCCGCTGTCGTTCGTGCATGATTGCTTCAGCGGGGCGGATGTGAGCCTCGGCGAAGTGGAAAAGAGAAACAAAAAATACTTTGTCATCTCGGTGGACCGCACTCCCGACCCCGAGTCTACGGGTGCGCTCGGCAAATGGCTCGAGCCGTCGTTCAGATTGAAGCCCGGTTCGGTGCTTTCCGCCGTTTCGCCCGACGACACGCCCGATGCCTCGTCCCCCGTGACCGATCCCGTGCCGAAATACGATTTTCTTTCCGATCTTTCGGCTTTCGAGCGCTACATGGCGCCCGACGGCACGGCGCGCGACGCATATCTTGCGCTCGTTGACGGCACTCACCGGCTCACATACCGGTATGTTCCCGCCGAGCTTACCGCCGTCGCCGACGCACGCACCGGCGCAGAGGATATGAAGCTTGCGCTGTTTGCCGAAAGGTCGCTCGAGGCGCTGTTTACCGAAGCCCGCGCCGCGGGATACACGACCGTGCGCGCCTCTCTCGGATATGTTTCGTATAACGACCGCGCGGAGCTTTTCGACGGCTATCTTTCCGCCGAGCGCAATTTCAGCAGCCGTAACTATGCCGCAACGGGCAAGCGCTTCAGCGACCGCGCATACGCCGTTCTCGGCAGTACATATCTGAACGAGAACTACGTGTCAAAGGACAGCTACACCCTCTCGCTGGCAGACGCGCGGCGCGTGGTGTTATCATATTGCGACGAGCCCGGCAGCGACGAGCACCAGAGCGGGCTTGCGGTCGATCTTTGCGATATCTCACCATCGGCGGGCGATTTTGCGTCAAGCCCGTTTGCCGCATGGCTGAAGGAAAACGCACATAAATTCGGTTTCGTGATCCGTTACCCGGCAGACAAGACCGCCGAAACGGGGCACGCCGCCGAGCCGTGGCATTTGCGCTATGTCGGCAGATATCACGCCGCCGCAATGCACGCGTCGGGCGAATGCCTTGAGGAATACACCGCAAGGATATCGGCTCCCGCCGCGACGACCGGGGAGGGAAGATAATGAACGCCTCACCTGCCGCGATCGCCATACTGACCGCCGCGATCGCCGCGAGCGGAATATTTTCCGTCGGTCTCGGACCGGCAAACAAAAAATGCCGCACGCCCGCCTCACTGCAGCTTTTCAACGCGCTTTTTGCATTCGTAGCATTCGTATGCGCAGCGATATTCGCAGCCGCGGGCGGCGGAGGCTTCCGCGTTCCCGCATCCGGCGTTTTTGCGGCAGCCGCCTTCGGGGTATTCTTTTCTCTGACGGTGCTGACGAACCTCAAAGCTCTTGAGTCGGGTCCGCTGTCGCTGACCACGCTCATAGTCAATTTCAGCCTCATCATGCCGATGGGATATTCGTTTATCTTTCTGCATGAAAGGATCACCGTCACACGCACTGCGGGGCTTGCGCTGCTCGTCGTTTGTATGTTTCTTTTTACCGATCCGCGCGTGACGGGAGAGGCAAAGATATCCGGCAGATGGATAGGATATTCGCTGCTCTCTCTGCTTTGCAGCGGCACGCTGTCGCTCATATCGAAAATATATGCCACGAAAACCGAAAACGCTTATTTTTCGGCATTTCTCGTTCTCGGCTACGCCTTTGCATCCGCCGCGTCGTTTGCGGCCTTTCTGCTCCTGCGCAGCCGCGGCGAGCCGGCAGCGGAGAGAACGTCTGAACGCGCACTCCTCGCGCCCGCAATGATCGGGGTGGTGCTCTACGTCGGCTGTGCGAGCTTTGCGCTCAATCTTGCCTTTGTGCTGCTCGCCACCATGATGGACAGTGCCATAGTCTATCCCGCAGTGCAGGGCGGGGGGCCGATAGTCACCGCCGTGCTCTCACGCCTGTTTTTCGGGGAGCGCATCCCGTGGAAAAAGGGCGCGGCGATACTTCTCGGTGCGGCTGCGATCGTTCTTCTGAACCTCTGAGGCAGCGCGGGATTGACAAGCACATATAAATGTGATACAATATAATACTACCTTATTTTAACTTATTTCCGTAATGCGTAAAGGAGCCGCTGTCTCATGGTAAAAATAACCTTTGTTGAGCCCGATTCGGCGGCTGAGCGTGTCGGAATACTTGCCGGAGACGAACTGACGGCAATAAACGGGCACGAGATATGCGACGTGCTCGATTACCGATTCCGCATTTACGACCGCCGCCTCAAGCTCGAGATCATGCGCGGCGGCAAACGCATCGTTTTCCGCATCCACAAGGATGAGGAGGATGATCCGGGGCTCGAATTCGGCAGCGCGCTGATGGACGAAAAGCATTCCTGCCGCAACGCGTGCATATTCTGCTTTATAGACCAGAACCCGCCCGGAATGCGCCCCACATGCTATTTCAAAGACGACGATTCGCGCCTTTCCTTCCTTCAAGGCAGCTATATCACGCTGACTAACCTCTCAGAGCATGAGATAGACCGCATAATCGAAATGCACATCTCGCCGATAAACGTTTCGGTACACACGACAAATCCCGAGCTGCGCTGCCGCATGATGCACAACCGCTTTGCGGGCAAAACGCTTTCATATCTTGACCGCTTTGCCGCTGCGGGCATAGTGCTGCACGCGCAGATAGTCCTTTGCCGCGGTATAAACGACGGCGCCGAGCTTGAAAGAACGCTCTCCGATCTGGACCGGCTGCGTCCGGCGCTCGAGGCTGTGACGATAGTTCCGGCGGGCATCACAAAATACCGCGAGGGGCTGTTCCCGCTCACGCTTTTCTCGGCCGAGGAATGCCGTGCGGTCATAGAGCAGGTAACGCGCTGGTCGGATAAATTTTACGCCGAATGCGGCAGCCGCATCGTGCGCTGCTCCGACGAATTTTACGTCCGCGGCGGCGTGCCTCTCCCCGACCCCGACTTTTACGAGGGCTACGGTCAGATCGAGGACGGCGTGGGAATGCTCACCTCCTTCGGCGAGGAAGCCGAGAGCGAGCTTAAATTCACCGATCCCGCACCCGCCGATCTGCCGGAGCGTGTTGTATCGGTCGCCACGGGATACGCGGCGTATGACATCATATGCGAATACGCGCGCAGAGCGGAAGCGGCGCGCGGGAATCTGCGTGTGAACGTTTACCGCATACGCAACGATTTCTTCGGCGAGACTATAACGGTCGCGGGACTTCTGACGGGCAGAGACATTGCCGCGCAGCTTGCGGGGCAGGAGCTCGGCGAGACGCTTTTCTTTCCGGCAAACGCGCTGCGTGCCGACGGAGATCTCTTTCTTTGCGGAATGACCCCCGCCGAGCTTTCCGAAAAGCTCGGTGTTCCGGCAGTTCCGATAAAAAACGACGGCGCGGAATTCATTGCAGCGCTGACGGGCGAGGGGACACCCTGAGGCGCCGGACATACCGCGCATTGTCAACCGGTCGGGGAAGGGCACGGCTCATCCCGGACAACGAGAACCACGGAGAACCGAAAATGAAAAAAACAAAAAGACACGATCCGCTGCCGCGTGCGCTTGCGCTCGCGCTGTTGCTGCCGACGATAGCCGCGGCGGTGCTTTCCTCCTGCCGCAACGTCTCGGGCAGACCGTCAAGCTCGCTCGTCGTCGGTGTGGATGAGCTGACAGACCCGCCCGCCGAGACTCTGCCGTATACCGGCGAGGCTACCGATACCTCGGCGCCGTCTACCGGCGACGCCACCAACCGTCCCGACAAGCCGACGACAAAGCCTGTGACGGAGGAGACGACGCAGCAGGTGGATATCGTGAATTACGAATACGACACCGTTACGGTCGATGAAACGATAGCGGTGGTAGGCGCCTCGAAGAGCCGCAAGATACTGCGGTATCCCAAGCTCACGGGGCTTTCCAACGCGGATATGCAGACAAAGATAAACACTCTGCTCGGCGAGATCGCCGCATCCGAGTTCAAAAACCGCACCCTGGGACTTGACGACTACACCAAAAACGGAGTTGCGGTGAGATACGAGGTCGCAAAGACCTCCGTCACATACCTCGGCGGAAATCTGCTCTCGGTGCGTTCGGCGGGGAGCATCACCTACTCCGACGGCTCGGAAGACGTGGATTTTGCTTATTCCAACGTCATAAACCTCAGCACCGGGCGCAACATCACGCAGAAAAAGATATATCAGAAGTTCGGAGAGATCAAGTCTCTGTTCGAAAACGGCAGGTTCACGCAGATAAGCGGTGCTCAGAACCTCACCTCGTCGATATCCCTTGCCGACATGATGTCGCAATATGCGATGTACGAGCTCTACAACACATATCCCGACACATATTTCACACCGAAGGAGCTTGTCATCATAGTCGAGTTAAACACAAAGCTCGGCGGATATGCCGAGTTTTCGATCCCGCTTTCCGACGTCAACGCATATCTTTCGGTCAGCCCGACCAAGTAAAAAACAACGGAGCAACAATATGTCAAAACCCGTAATTGCAATAGTAGGCAGACCCAATGTGGGCAAAAGCACGCTTTTCAATAAGCTCATCGGCGAGCGCAGAGCCATCGTGGAGGACACTCCCGGCGTAACGCGCGACCGCATATACGGCGAGACCGAGTGGAGAGGCAAGGTCCTCACCGTCATCGACACCGGAGGAATAGATCCCAAGACCGACGACGTGATACTTGCGCATATGCGTATGCAGGCGGAGATCGCAATAGAGTCGGCTGATGTTATCGTTTTCCTCTGCGACGTGCGCACGGGCCCCACCGCCGACGACCGCGAGATCGCCGTAATGCTCAAAAAGAGCCGCAAGCCCGTCGTTGTTGCGGTCAACAAGTGCGACAGCGTGGGCTCCACGCCGCCCGAATTCTATGAATTCTACGAGTTCGGTTTCGATACCGAGCTTGTCGCGCTCTCATCCGTTCACGGTACCGGTACCGGCGATCTGCTCGACGAGATACTTGCCGTGCTGCCGGACGGCGAGATAACGGAGGATCCCGAGGAGGGCATAAAGGTCGCGGTCATCGGCAAACCGAATGCTGGCAAGTCATCGCTCGTCAACCGCATCTCGGGAGCCGAGAGGATGATAGTCTCAAACATCCCCGGCACGACGCGCGATGCCATCGACACCCGCGTGGTGAACCGGTACGGCACGTATACCTTCATCGACACAGCCGGCATACGCCGCAGCGCAAAAATAAAGGACAGCGTTGAGAAATATTCCGTCCTCCGTGCGCACACCGCGGTCGAGCGCGCCGACGTTTGCCTTATAATGATAGACGCGGGCGAGGGCATCACCGAGCAGGATGAAAAGATCGCCGGTATCGCACACGAGGCGGGCAAGGCGTCGGTCATCGTCGTCAACAAATGGGATTCGATAGAGGGCAAGGACAACTCCACAGTGCGCGATTTCGACAATAAGATCCGCATAGCGCTCTCGTATATGACCTATGCGCCGATAATGTATGTTTCGGCGCTGACGGGGCAGCGCGTATCGAATCTGTTTGGCCAGATAAATGCGGTCTATTCGTCGTCTGTCATGCGCATATCCACGGGAATGCTCAACGACGTGCTGCGCGAGGCGGTAACGCGCGTTCAGCCGCCGACGGACAAGGGCAAGCGCCTGCGCATCTACTACATGACCCAGACCTCCGTCGCACCGCCGACATTCGTCATCTTCTGCAACAGCGCCGAGCTGTTCCACTTCTCATATCAGAGATATATCGAAAACTGCCTGCGCGACACCTTCGGCTTTGCCGGAACGCCGATAAAGCTCATCATCCGCGAAAAGGGCGACGACGCGCAGTGATTCCGAAAGGAAACCCATATGTTTATTGACAGAATAAAAATCTATGTAAAAGCCGGCAACGGCGGCAACGGAGCCGTGTCCTTCAGGCGTGAAAAATACGTCTCGCACGGCGGACCCGACGGCGGCGACGGCGGAAAGGGCGGCAGCATCGTCTTCCGCGTCGATCCCGGCAGCAACACGCTGCTTGCCTTCCGCTACAAGCGCAAATTTGTCGCACAGAACGGCGGCGACGGTTCGGGACGCAAGTTCCACGGCGAGAGCGCCGACGATCTTTATATCCCCGTGCCGCCAGGCACGCTTTTGCGTGACGCCGAGACGGAAAAGATCATTCACGATATGTCCGAAAACGACGGAGCCGACTTTGTGCTCTGCCGCGGCGGGCGCGGCGGCTGGGGCAACCGCCACTTTGCCACGCCGACAAGACAGGTCCCCATGTTTGCCAAAAACGGCTCGCGCGGCGAAGAGCGCGAGGTCATTCTCGAGCTTAAAATGCTGGCGGACGTCGGGCTTATCGGCTATCCGAGCGTAGGCAAATCCTCGCTCCTCTCACGCATAAGCGCGGCGCGTCCCAAGGTCGCCGATTATCATTTTACGACTCTCTCCCCCATGCTCGGCGTTGTTCCGGCTCCCGCAGGCTCCGGCGCGGGCTTTGTCGCGGCGGATATCCCCGGGCTTATCGAGGGCGCTGCAGAGGGCGCGGGGCTCGGCCATGCGTTTCTGCGTCATGTTGACCGCTGCCGCCTGCTCCTGCATGTGGTGGACATCGCCTCTACCGAATACCGCGACCCTGTCGAGGATATAAAGGTGATAAACGGAGAGCTTGAGCGTTACAGCGCCGAGCTCGCGGGGCGTCCGCAGATAATCGTTGCCAATAAGGTCGATGCGCTTGACCGCGAACGTGTGGATATCCCGGCGTTCGAGGCGTATGTCGCCTCGCTCGGCTGTCCTCTTGTGTACGTTTCGGCTGTTACCGGCGAGGGGATCGACAAAATGATCGCGCTCACCGTTTCCGAGCTTTCCAAGCTGCCGCCCATAAAGGTCTACGAGCGCGAATACGAGCCAGAGGACGCATATGTCGGCGGCGGGCGCGAAACGACGATAACGCGCGAGGGCGATACCTTTACGGTGGAGGGCGAATGGCTCTTCAATCTCATGGGGCAGATCAACTTCGGCGATTACGAATCGCTCAACTTCTTTCAGAAGGTCCTGCGCCGCAGCGGTGTGTTCGACGAGCTTGAGGCGCACGGCTGCACCGACGGCTGCACCGTTTCGATATACGGCTTTGAATTCGAATATGTTAAATAAAATAAAATCGGAGGTATACCGTGAACATCTGGCATGACATTGACCCCGCAATGATACGACCCGAAAATTTTTCGGCGCTCATTGAGATCCCCAAGGGCGGAAAGTGCAAGTATGAGCTTGACAAGCGCACAGGCATTCTTCGTCTTGACCGCGTTCTTTAAACCTCGACCCATTATCCCGCCAACTACGGTTTTATACCGCGCACCTATGCCGACGACGGCGACCCGCTCGACGTGCTCGTTATCGGCAACGAGCCGATCTATCCCATGACGCTCGTTCAGGTGTATCCCATAGGCGTTATGCGCATGATCGACGGCGGCAGGCTTGACGACAAGATCATATCCGTGCCATTCTCCGATCCGAACTACAACACCATAACCTCCATCGACGATCTTCCCGCGCATATTTTCGATGAAATAATGCACTTTTTCTCGGTCTACAAGCAGCTTGAAAACAAGCAGACCGCCGTCAAAGAGCTTTATTGCACCGACGAGGCGAAAAAAATAATCGCCGACGCGATAGAGGGATATAAAAAGAAATTCCCGGATAAGGCGTAACGCACACGTCTTTGCCGCTGGAAGGCAAGGTCCGGTAAATACCTGATCAAAAACCGCACGTGAGGGGAGTGCTCTTCACGTGCGGTTTGTATTGAAAAAACTCCCGCCGCGCACATCGCGGCGGGAGATTTTTTGTTCTGTTCAGATCTTTATGTTGCTTATAACGCCCTTCAGAGCCTCGGCGCTCTTCTGGAGCTGCGCCGCTTCGGTCTCGGTGAGCTGGGGCAGGACCTTACCGTGCACGCCCGCCTTGCCGATTATGTTGATGAGCGAGAGACATACGCCGCTTATGCCGTAGTCGCCGTCAAGCAGCGAGGATACGGTCATGGTGGTGTCGATGCCGCTCAGTATCGCGCGGCAGATGTGACATACCGCAATGGAGACCGCATAGAAGGTCGCGCCCTTGCGCTGGATGACGCGCGCGCCGGATTTGCGCACATAATCCTCGACAGCGGCATGGTCGAGAACGGGACATGCGACGTCGATCGCGCCGGCATCTTCTATCTTTGCAAGGGATGCGCGGTATTCGTCAACTGGGACGTTCGAAATGTTTGCGAGCGACCACGGGATAAAGGAGGAATCGCCGTGCTCACCGAACACATATGCGTGAACGTTCTGCTGGTTGATGGTGTAGAACTCTGAAAGACGTGCGCGCAGACGTGCCGTGTCGAGGATGGTGCCCGAGCCTATGATGTGGGGTGCGGGAAGCCCGGAACAGCGGATGAAGGTGTAGGTGAGTATATCCACGGGGTTGGAAACGATCACGTATACAGCCTCGGGAGCGTATGCGACGATCTTCGGGATGATGCTCTTTGTGATGTCGACGTTCGTCTGTGCGAGGTCGAGACGTGACTGACCGGGCTTGCGCGCGATGCCCGAGGTGAGAACTACGATATCCGAGCCTGCGGCATCGCGGTAGTCTCCCGCATATATGGAGCAGGGAGAGCAGAAGGGGATGCCCTGGCGGATATCAAGCGCTTCGCCGAGAGCCTTCTCGCGGTTGATATCTATCATGACGATTTCAGATGCAATGCCCGTGACGGCGAGTGTGTACGCCACGGTGGAGCCGACACTGCCGGCTCCGATAACCGTAATCTTGTTCATAGTTTTGCTAAGTCCTTTTGCAGAGATATGCGTTAAATTTTTATCACACTATTATACCATAAAATTGTCGAAAAATCAATGATAAAAGACACTAAATTAAAACGTATATACTGCGTTTCATTTGCCAATAGTGTCAACTTGCGCCGATGAGGGCCGCCGCGTCTGTTCATTTTTCCTCATACGGATGAGCATACGCGTTTTCTCGGCACGGACTCCGTGTATCTCGACCGAAAAGTCAAGCAGCATCGCGCCGCGCCGCAAGAGCGAATTTTCAACACGGAAGGCGCGCACGGCGATCTCCGATATGTTCCTGCCCGCGCGGTAAAGGCATATGTGCCGTCTGCCGCGCTCAAGAACAAATGCAATCTCCGGCTCGGATGTGTTGCCCATCGCCTCGAGCAGCATCGAAACGGCGGTCTTGTTCACGCGCCGCAGAGTCACCACCTCTGGCATGGCGGTATCAAACGAGACCGCTTCCTCAACGGCGCCCCACACCTGGCAGTCGTGCCATACAAGCTCAGCTCTGCCGTCCGATATGCGCAGCTCGCCCGATGTGACGAGCTCAACGCGCTCGGGCTCTCCGGCAGACGTTTCATCCTCCGCTTTCGGCTGGGTGAACATCACGGTGGTGTCCTCGCCGCTTTCATCCTCCTCCATCGCGTCAATGTCAAGGCACATTCCGGCGGGCGGCATGGGAATGCTCATTGCCGACGTGTCGGTGAGCTGCCGCTCGGTTATCACCTTTACGGTCACGGGGATCGCCCCGCAGCCGTCGGCGGCATCGAATTTCGGCTCACCCGTTGTCGTGTTTGTTTTCTTATATTTTCTTTCCATTTTGTGTCGCTCCTGACTGACATTTTCACGCACTGCGGTGAATCCGGCGCGTTTTTGCGTGAAAAAATATATCCGGAAGGTGTTCCGATCCCGTCGCGCCGCCGGATGCGGCAGAAATCCAGGATATGAAATGTTATTTTGCCGACGCACGCCGCACTTTGCGGCGTTTTGCGTGTTTTTTTGTGATATTTGCGGTATTTTTTTGCTGCGCGGGGCCCGGTATGACCGTGCGCGCGCACGCCGATGATGCAATAAACGCAGAGCTTGAGCTGCTTGCCCGTGCCGCAGCCGCGACGGCGGGGGAGAGCGAATTTGCCGTTCAGGTCGCCGTGTGTGCTGTTTTTCTCAACCGTTGCGGCGGCGCGGGCTTTCCAGATACGCTGCCTGCGGTGCTTGCCGACTTTCTTTCGGGCGACCCCGCAGCATGCCGTGCTTTTGCGGCGGCACAGCCGTCGGGCAGGAATTTGCGCGCTGCGGCAGCCGCACTGCGCGG
>ENA-OROL01003216-OROL01003216.1-human-gut-metagenome-genome-assembly--contig:-NODE-3216-length-10559-cov-7.452685_pt1 | contig 10559 bp, 8 predicted proteins | sample MGYA00242128_ERZ509048 | MGnify/ENA primary metagenome ERZ509048 (study PRJEB26280, sample SAMEA2338750) | human gut metagenome | biome: human gut; feature: human-associated habitat; material: faeces...
CAGCCGCCGAAGCGGTGCTTAAGCCGTCAGGCGGGAATTGTGCGGTGTTGCCTTAGGCGTTAGGAAGTAAGAGGGAAAAGTTGATGGGGGGCGGCGGTGGGGGAGAGGGCGGGACGAAAAATTAGAAATTAGGAATGAGAAATTAGGAATTTTTGGAGGGTGCTGGTTGTGAAGTATGTGCTGAACAATAAAAGTGGCTACAGGGCGGGATGCCCTCATTCCGCCGGGGTGAAATTTTGCCGATTGTGACAAACGCTGCAAATGATTTGTAGGGGACGATGTTCGCATCGTTCCGCGGGCTTTGGCTTTGCAGCAAACGATAAAAAGTGTGATGTGCCCTGCCATTTCCTGTAGGGCGGGGTCACCTGACCACGCCACCATCCCCATATAAAACCCTCAAACATATGCGCATCGTTCCCAATTTTATAGCCTACCCCCACCCTCCACAAAAAATCAGCAAAAACTATTGCAATCTGCATAAAGTGCGGTATACTAAAGCAGTAAAATAATATTTACGCAGAGTAGAAACCCGCGCGTTAGGCAAAGCGGCAATGGCGCCGCTTTGCCGCAGTGCCTGACCAACGGGGAGTTGTGGCAGGACGAAGATGCAGGGCAGGGGAGTGCAATGTGCACGCCGCTGCCGGCACGCGGTGCTGGTTTCGCATCCCACTGCTGCATAAAGGTGTGCAACGGCGGGTGTGGTTGCACACCTGCCCTTTCCCCTCCCTTGTGCGGCAACACGCACGATGGAGGTATTTTATTATGCAAAAATCCGTTCAAGTCCGTACCCCGCTGTATGCCGCGGCCTATTGGCAGCAGGCCGCCGATGAGTTTAAGAACATCCGCGTTCTGGCTTTTGCCGGTATGGTCACGGCGCTGGCCATTATTCTGGAAAGCTTCCCCATCTATCTGCTGGGCCAGAGCCTGAAGATCTATTTCAGCTTTGTGGTGGTTTCGCTGGGGTGCGCCTGTTATGGCCCGCTGGTGGGCATGGGCGTTGGTGCGGTCATTGATACGCTGGGCTTTCTGCTTTCCAGCTATGGCGAGCCGTATTTCCCCGGCTATCTGATTACGGCCATGTTGTCCGGCCTGATTTACGGCGTTATGCTCTACCAGCGCAAACCCACCATCCCGCGCCTGATCGTGACCCGTCTGCTGATCAATTACGGCAGCAATGTGCTGTTGGGCAGTGTGTGGAAAGCTATGTTGTATGGCAAGGGTTACCTGTATTACCTGAGCACCGGCATGGTCAAAAACACCATCATGATCCCCATTGAAGTTGCCTTGATGTGGCTGGCCCTGAACGCGGCAGAAAAACACGGCCTGGACCGCCGCTACCTGCATCAGCGCTGATGAAGCGCAGATTTTTGTTAAAAAGTCATACTTTACGGCTAAAAGATTGTGCGTTTTGCTGGCAGAACGCAGCCGAAATTTGAAAATTGTTCCGTAATTTACAAACTTTTAACAACGTATTCACAAAGCATTGAAAAATGTCCCTGCCGCGTATACAATAACATATGTGAAAAGAATGTGTCGGATTTCCTGCAAGCATGCAGCAAAACGGCGCATTTTTGGTTTCAGGACCGTGGCTCCGGCTGGCAGTTGCCGCCGGGCCAGACGTAAAAAGAAAAGGAGCACTTACACATGAAAAAATTGTTGGGTATTGTGTTGTCCGCAGCTATGCTGCTCAGCATGGCCGCCTGCGGCAGCACTGCTGCATCCAGCGCAGCAGCAGATTCTACCGCTGACGCTGCCACTGCTACCGATGCAGCTGCCAGCGACCTGAAGGTTGGCGTTATCACGATTGGCGACGAGACGGAAGGCTACACTGCTGCGCATATCAACGGCATCAAGGCTGCTGCACAGAAGCTTGGCATGAGCGACAGCCAGATCGTTTGGAAGTACAAGGTTCCCGAAGGTGCTGAGTGCTCTGACGCTGCAGAAGACCTGGTTGGCCAGGGCTGCAACCTTGTTGTTTCCAACTCTTACGGCCACCAGACCTATATCGTAGAAGAAGCTGAAAAGTATCCCGATGTCACTTTTGTTTCCATGACCGGTGATTTTGCTGCCCTGACTGGCCTGGATAACTTCAAAAACGCTTTCACCAATGTTTATGAGAGCCGCTATGTTGCCGGTGTTGTTGCCGGTATGAAGCTGCAGGAACTGGTTGAGTCCGGCACCCTGACCCCGGAGACCCAGCCCAACAGCTTTACCGCTGACGGCAAGGTCAAGATCGGCTATGTCGGCGCTTACAACTATGCTGAGGTTGTTTCCGGCTACACTGCATTCTTCCTGGGCGTGCAGAGCGTTTACCCCAATGTTGCCATGGAAGTTATGTACACCAACTCCTGGTTCGATATCGACAAGGAAGGCGCTGCTGCCGAAGCTCTGATTGCAAACGGCAGCGTGATCATTGGTCAGCATGCTGACTCCACCGGCGCTCCCGCTGCCACCCAGAAGCAGAAGGATGCTGGCAAGATCTGCTACTCTGTCGGTTACAACATCGACATGCTGGAGACCGCTCCCACCGCTGCCCTGACCTCCGCCACCAACGTTTGGAAAGTTTACTATGAATACCTGTTCAAGAGCATGATGGACGGTGAAAACCCGGCTACCAACTGGTCCGAGGGTTACAACGAAGGCGCTGTTGCCATCACTGACCTTGGCCCCGAAGTTGCCGAAGGCACTGCCGAGAAGGTTGCCGAAGTGGAAGCAGCCCTGAAAGATGGCAGCCTGCATGTGTTTGATACCAGCAAGTTCACCGTCAACGGTGAGACTGTTACCACCGCTCCCATCGACCTGACTTTCTATGATTACTCCACCGGTACCCCGGTTGCTGTGTACCAGGGCGATACCGAGGAAGCCATCACTGATGGTTACTTCTCTGAATCCACCCTGCGCAGCGCTCCGTATTTCTCCCTGCGCATTGACGGCATTACCGAGGATGCAGACCCGGTTGCCTGATCCCACAAACTGAACTGACATGGAGGGAAGCTCTGCCTGTTACTGAACAGAGCTTCCCTCTATTGGTGTTTACGGCACCGCATGATGGATTTTTACAGAGAGGAGCATTCCCATGCCGCAGACTGAGTACGCCATCCAGCTGGAACATGTAACCAAAACTTTTGGCCCGGTCATTGCAAACCATGATGTTACCATGAATATCCGCCGCGGGGAGATTTTGTCCCTGCTGGGCGAGAACGGCTCCGGCAAAACAACCCTGATGAATATGATCGCCGGTATCTATTACCCGGACGGCGGGCAGATCATCGTCAACGGCCAGCCGGCAGATATCCGTTCCCCGCGCGATGCCCTTGCCCTTGGCATTGGCATGATTCACCAGCACTTCAAACTGGTGGATGTGTTTACCGCCGTGGAAAACATTGCCCTGAGCATGGACAAAGGCGAAAAATTTGACCTGCGCCGCGTGCGGGACAAAGCCCGTGCGATTTGCGAAAAATACCAGTTTGCGCTGGATCTGGACCAGAAAGTGTACGAGATGAGCGTGAGCCAGAAGCAGACGCTGGAAATCGTAAAGGTGCTGTTCCGTGGTGCAGATATCCTGATCCTGGACGAACCCACCGCCGTGCTGACCCCGCAGGAAACCGAAAAGCTGTTTGCCGTGATGCGCAACATGAAGGCGGACGGCAAGGCCGTGGTCATCATTACCCACAAGCTGCATGAGGTGCTTTCGGTTTCGGACCGCGTGGCAATTTTGCGCAAAGGCGAATACGTTGGCACGGTGGAAACCGCCACCGCAACGGAATCCAGCCTGACTGAGATGATGGTGGGCCAGAAGGTGGAGCTGAACATCAACCGCACCACGCCGCAGGACCCCACCCGGCGTTTGGCTATTAGCCACCTTTCGGTGCGCAGCCCCGAAGGTACCAACGTGCTGGACGATGTGAGCTTTGATGTGTATGGCGGCGAGATTTTGGGCATTGCCGGTATTTCCGGCAACGGCCAGAAAGAACTGCTGGAAGCCATTGCCGGTTTGCAGCATACCGAATCCGGCTCCGACGTTAAGTTTTTTGCCCCCGGCGAAGAGGACAAGCCGATGGAGCTGCTGGGCAAGAGTCCCAAGGACATCCGCGATGCCGGTGTACACCTGAGCTTTGTGCCGGAGGACCGCCTGGGCATGGGCCTGGTTGGCACCATGGGCATGACGGACAACATGATGCTGAAAAGCTATGGCGAAGGCCGCTCCCCGCTGGTGGACCACCGTGCCCCGCGTGAACTGGCCGAAAAGATCCGCAAGGAGCTTGGCGTGGTTACCCCCGGCCTGAACACCCCCGTTTCCCGCCTGTCCGGCGGCAACGTGCAAAAGGTGCTGGTTGGCCGCGAGCTGGCGGCTTCGCCCATTGTGCTGATGACGGCTTACGCCGTGCGCGGCCTGGACATCAATACATCCTACACCATTTACAACCTGCTGAATGAGCAGAAAGAAAAAGGCGTTGCCGTGATTTACGTCGGCGAGGATCTGGACGTTCTGCTGGAGCTGTGTGACCGCATTCTGGTGCTGTGCGGCGGCAAAGCCAACGGCATGCTGGATGCCCGCACCACCACCAAGGAAGAAGTTGGCCTGCGCATGACCAACCTTGTACAAAAGGAGGGCAAATGATGAGCAAAACTGCAGCTGAACCGCTTGTGCGTATCTCCAAGCGGGAGGGTACCACCTTTGTGCAAAATGTGCTGGTGCGTGCCATTGCTATCCTGCTGGCACTTGTTGTGGATGCGTTCTTCATCTTTTTTGTTACCGGCCTGAACCCCATCAGCGTGTACGGCGTTATGTGGAACGGCACGTTTATGAACACCACCCGTTTCTCTTGGGCGCTGCGTGATCTTTCCAGCCTGCTGTGCATTGCCATTGCACTGGCTCCCGCCTTTAAGATGCGCTTTTGGAACATCGGCGGCGAAGGCCAGGTACTGATCGGCGGCCTGGTCGCGGCGCTCATCATGGTGTATTTTGGCAGCAGCCTGCCCGCACCGCTGCTGTTTGCCGCCATGGTCATCGGCAGTGTGCTGGCCGGTGCCATCTGGGCCTTTGTTCCGGCCTGGTTCAAATCCCGCTGGAACACCAACGAAACGCTGTTCACCCTGATGATGAACTACGTTGCCACCAGCATTGTGGCCTGCATGACGAATATCATGCGCGGCCAGGCATCCAGCCTGGGCACCCTGAACAAAGCCACCAAGGCTGGCTGGCTGCCCGTGATCAACGGCCAGCGCTACACCATCAATATTATTGTGGTGCTGGTGCTGACCTTTGCGATGTACGCTTACCTCAAATACTCCAAGCAGGGGTACGAGATCAGCGTTGTGGGCGAGAGTGAAAACACCGCCCGCTATGCCGGCATCAATGTCAGCCGCGTGATGATCCGTACTATGCTGCTGTCCGGTGCCATCTGCGGCCTGTGCGGCTTTTTGGTTGTGGCCGGTAAGGACCAAACGATCTCCACTACCTCGGCAGGCGGCAACGGCTTCACCGCCATTATTGTGGCCTGGCTGGCAAAGTTCAACACCTTCTATATGATGCTGATTTCTTTCCTGCTGATCTTCCTGGACCGCGGCGCTTCGGAAATTGCTTCTGCTTATTCCCTGAACGAATATGCAGCGGATATCATCACCGGCATTATCCTGTTCTTTATCCTGGGCAGCGAATTTTTCATCAACTACCGCCTGGTCTGGCGCGGCCATCATGATGGTAAGGAGGGCAAGTAAGTATGAGCAGTCTGATTGCATGGATCCTGCGTGCCATCCCGTTTGGCACCATCATTATGTACGGCGCTTTGGGCGAGACCCTGACGGAAAAATCTGGCAACCTGAACCTGGGTGTTCCCGGTATCATGTACCTGGGCGGCTTTGCCGGTTTTGCCAGCGCTTATTATTACGAAAAACTCAGCGCCAACCCCAGCGCCTTTGTCTGCGTAATTCTGGCCCTGCTGTGCGCCCTGATCGCATCCGCCCTGGGCGGTCTGATTTACGCCTTCCTGACCATCACCCTGCGTGCAAACCAGAACGTGACCGGCCTTGCGCTGACCACCTTTGGCATGGGTGTGGCAAACTTTTTTGGTGTGTTTATCCTGAACGGTGCCAGCTACACCGCGGCACCGCTGGCTTATAAAGCATTCAGTGCCATGATTCCGGTGCTTTCCGGCCTTGGCGTTGTGGGCAAGGTGCTTTTCTCTTACGGCTTTTTGGCTTATGCGGCCATTGTGCTGGCAGTTGTGCTGCACTGGTTCTTTACCCGCACCCGCGCGGGCCTGAACCTGCGCGCGGTTGGCGAAAACCCCGCCACTGCCGATGCCGCCGGCATTAACGTTACGCTGTATAAATATGTGGCTACCTGCACGGGTGCTGCCATCTGTGGTGTGGGTGGTTTGTATTATGTTCTGGATTATAACCAGGGCATCTGGGCAACCACCGGCCAGATCGAAGCCTTGGGCTGGCTGGCTGTAGCGCTGGTCATCTTTACCACCTGGAAGCCGCTGAACGCCATTTGGGGCGCTTACCTGTTTGGCGTGCTGTACTGGCTGTATCAGTTCCTGCCCAGCCTGCTTGGCATTACCGTTGCCAGCTACATGACCGATCTGATCCAAATGCTGCCCTATGTGGTTACCATCGTGGTATTGATCGTGGTCAGCCTGCGCAAAAAGAAGGAAAACCAGCCCCCGGAGCATCTGGGCCTTTCCTACTTCCGCGAGGAGCGGTAAAAAATATTTTTGCAGAATTCGCAAAAAATTGCTCATTTTGCATCAAAGCCTCGTTTCCTATTGGAAATGGGGCTTTTTTGTTTTTTGGGGAAGGGCAGGGGGATTGGCGGATTTCGGAGAGTGATATCCGGCATGGCCCATCACACATTTTTGATTTGACTGTGTAGCCGGGGGAGTTCGTTGCGATTGTGGGTGAATCCGGCTCCGGCAAAAGTACCCTGATGAATATTATCGGCGTGCTGGACAAGCCGACCTCTGGCGAGTATACGCTGGACGGGGTGGATATCCATAAAGCAGACGATGACGAACTGGCGGGCATTGAATCCATTGTGCTGTGCGCTATTGGCGGCGTCATCGGTGTGGGGCTGGGCATCGGCCTTGGTTCTGTGCTCAGCCAGGTCATGGGCTATTCGGCCAGACCCAGCGTGGCGGCCATCATCATTGCCGTGGCGTTCAGCATGGCCATCGGCGTGTTCTTTGGCTATTACCCCGCCAAAAAGGCCGCCAAGATGGACCCCATCGACGCCCTGCGGTACGAATAAGGGTACCGTTTGTTATTTGCTTATCAGCGCAAAATTGAACCGCATACAGCAAAAATGCTCCCGTTGCACGGGGGCATTTTTTGTGGTATACTTCTGTCTGAATGATAAAAATGGGGTAGTTTTTGCCCTGGGGTGTATCTGAAAAGTCAAAAGTACAGTCTGTTTCGGCAGTTACAGCCGGATTTTGCGCTTGCAAAATGCGGCATCTTCTTTTCTTTCAGATACACACCTTAGAGCGGAGAGGAAAGAAGGAAGGTCTGACAATGCAGACACAACAAAAACTATTTACCAACCGTATGCTGCTAACACTATTGTGGCCGCTGGTGGTGGAGCAGGCGCTGAATGTGCTGGTGGGCATGTCTGATACCGTGATGGTATCCAGCGTAGGCGAAGCCGCCATTTCCGGTGTTTCGCTGGTGGATATGATCAACTACCTGATCCTGAATATTTTTGCCGCGCTGGCCACCGGCGGCGCGGTTATCACCAGCCAGTTCCTGGGAGCCAAAAAGCCGGGGGAAGCCTCCCGCAGCGCGGGGCAGCTGGTTACTTTAAGCTCTATCCTGGGTACGGCTGTCATGGCGCTCTGCCTGCTGCTGCGCGGGCCCATGCTGCGGCTGTTCTTTGGCAGCATTGCGGACGATGTGTTCCAGGCAGCCATGATCTACTTTACCATCACGGCAATCTCTTACCCGTTTTTGGCGCTGTACAACGCGGGCGCGGCCATCTTCCGCTCCGTCGGCAACAGCGAGGTATCCATGCGGGTATCCGTTATCATGAACATTACCAATATTGTGGGCAATGCGTTCTGCATCTTTGTGCTGCGCATGGGGGTTGCCGGTGTTGCGGTGCCCACGCTGGTTTCCCGCGTGCTGGGCGCTGTCATCATCCTGAAACTGACCACCCGGCATGATAATGTCGCCCGCGTTACCTGGGATGGCGTCAAGCACCTGCAGCCCCAGATGGCAAAGAACATTTTGTATATCGGCATCCCCTCCGCGCTGGAAAACAGCCTGTTCCAGCTGGGGCGTGTGCTGGTCGTCAGTATGATCTCTTTGTTCGGCACGGTGCATATTTCCGCCAATGCGGTGGCCAACAACCTGGACGGCATGGGCTGCATTGTGGGCCAGGCCATCGGCCTTGCCATGATCACTGTGGTGGGGCGCTGTGTGGGCGCCCAACAGCTGGACCAGGCCAGCTACTTTACCAAAAAGCTGCTGCTGTGGGATTACATTGCCCAAGGCGCTACCAATGCCCTGATTTTGATCTTCCTGAACCCGCTGCTCAGCGTGTACACCCTTTCGGATGAAACCCGCCACCTGGCCTGGCTGCTGGTTATGATCCATGCGGGCAGCGCCATCTTCCTGTGGCCGGCGGGCTTTGTTCTGCCCAACGCCCTGCGTGCAGCCAATGATGTGCGCTTTACCATGCTTACTTCCATTCTATCCATGGGAATCTGGCGTCTGGCGTTCTCTTACATCCTGTGCGTTCAGATGGGTATGGGTGCTGTCGGCGTCTGGATCGCCATGGTGGTGGACTGGGTGTGCCGCGTGACCTGCTTTGTGGTCCGCTTTGTATCTGGTGCGTGGAAGAAAAAATGTGTGGCAAAATAACAGGAGGAACCCCCGATGAAGCTTATCAGTTGGAATGTGAACGGCCTGCGCGCCTGCCTGAAAAAAGGCTTTGAGGATACTTTCAACCAGCTGGATGCGGATGTGTTCTGCATCCAGGAAACCAAAATGCAGCCCGGCCAGGCGGATTTTGCCCCCGAAGGCTATACCGAATACATCAACAGCGCTGAGAAAAAGGGCTATTCCGGCACGCTGATCTATACCCGCGTAAAGCCCCTGAACGCCTGGAACGGCATTGGGGTGGAAGCCCACAGCCACGAAGGCCGTGCCATCACACTGGAATTTGAGGATTACTACCTCGTCAATGTCTATGTACCCAACTCCCAAAACGAGCTGGCCCGCATTGACTACCGCATGCAGTGGGAGGACGACTTGCGCGCCTACCTGAAAGACCTGGACAGCAAAAAGCCGGTGATCCTGTGCGGAGATTTGAACGTGGCCCATGAGGATATTGACCTGAAGAACCCCGGCCCCAACCGCGGTGCTGCGGGCTTTTCGGACCAGGAGCGCAGCAAGCTGAACGAGCTGCTGGCCGCTGGCTTTACCGATAGCTTCCGCTACCTGTACCCTGATGCCACCGGCATGTACAGCTGGTGGAGCATGCGGTTCCGCGCAAGAGAGAGGAACGCAGGCTGGCGCATTGACTATTTCCTGGTATCGGACCGGCTGGCCCCACAGATCAAAAAGGCCGAGATTTTGATGGATGTGCAGGGCAGCGACCATTGCCCGGTGCTGCTGGAACTGTAAAGCTGCAAAACGTCCAAGAAATATTCGGTGTGTCGAAAAAACTGTGCCTTTCTTTTGCAGAGCATGTGGGTATAAAACATGTAGGGGTGCACGATCTCACCCCGCTGCGGCATTGCCCCGGTACACATTACAAATTTGTGATGGACCTAACGCCAATTTGCAGGGGACGATGCTTCGCATCGTCCCGCATGTCGGACCTTGCCATATATTCCATCACATCATTCTCCGCAAGGCATCGGGCGCACAATGCGCCCCTATGAAGACCTTTTCGACAATCTGAAATTTCCATAATTTTTTCAAAAATATCTGCTCCCGCTGCAAAATGTCGGGAGCATTTTTCGTATTAGTATACAGAAGCAGGCAGCCAAAGCCGCACAATATTCTGTCGAAAACCCGGCTATATCTTGTGCGGAATTTCGCTTGTTTTATGCCCCGCCCGGGGCGTATAATGATACATCAACGAAAGGATGCAAACTGTATGCGCAACTGGTGTTCACGCCATCCGGTCTGGTTCATGGCGCTCTATGCTTTGTTTTACTTATCGTTTTTTGCGCTGCTGGAGCGCACGATCCAGACCCCCGATCTGTGGGTTCACTGTCGGCTGGATGATTTGATCCCGTTCTGCAAGTACGCGATCATCCCCTATTCGCTGTGGTTTCCGTGGATCCCGTTCACGCTGTTTTACCTGCTGTATAAGGCCCCGCGGGAGGATTTCTGGCGGCTGTGCATTCCGCTGTTCACCGGCATGACGATGACGCTTCTGTTCTATGCCATTGTGCCTAACGGCCTGGCCTTGCGCCCGAAGTACGTGCCGGGCACCGACATTTTTGCGCAGCTTGTGCGGATGATCTACCGCAGCGACACGCCGATGAACGTCTGCCCGTCCATCCATGTGTTCAACTCGGTCACGCTGATGCTGGCCTATCACC
>ENA-OROL01003217-OROL01003217.1-human-gut-metagenome-genome-assembly--contig:-NODE-3217-length-10558-cov-2.675236_pt1 | contig 10558 bp, 7 predicted proteins | sample MGYA00242128_ERZ509048 | MGnify/ENA primary metagenome ERZ509048 (study PRJEB26280, sample SAMEA2338750) | human gut metagenome | biome: human gut; feature: human-associated habitat; material: faeces...
CAGAGTCAGATCTTGACTGGCATCAGAGGAGGCGATCATATCATAGATATCCTGCAGCATCTTATAGGATGGAACAAAGACCATATAGTTGCCCGATCTGGCATGCACAAATCGTAATATATAGTCTACAATTCGGGCATACATTGCAGCTCCGCGTCGACTGTATTTAGTGCTGACATCCCGACCGACCAGTAATAGTCGGTTGTGACCAGGGAACGGTGATGGGGCATAGATAGCGTAATCTTCAGGGCGGCTTGCCAGTTGCTCTCTATAGTATTGAATAGGAAGCAGTGTTGCAGAGAAAAAAATAGCGGAGCGTCCCATGGCAAGGTACTGTTCCAGGTTGGCAGATGGATTCATACATTGTAAATGAACACAGAAATTGCTGTTATCATTATAGTCGCAATAAATCAGATAGTGTTCATCAACCAACTCATATACATTTACAAAGGAACGGATGTTAAAGTAAAAATCCAGTAATTGGCTAAATTGTTCCTCCGATAATTTTTTCTCACTGAAAGAGGGATCTTGTAAAAACTCATCCATTACACTTTGAAGTCGAAGTAAGCGTCCTAACAAAGCATCTGTCATAGACAGTGTGCAGATGAGAAGTTCGTCACATTGTCTTTTCAGATCTAAAAGTGCACGATTTACACTTTCTAAAGAAGCTGTGATCTTTTTGCTTTTGGTTTTAAGGAGACGTTTGGTCTCTAACACGTCTTCTTTGATCAAAACTGCAGAGTACATATCGCGGGCACGGTCAACCAAATTGTGTGCTTCATCTACTAAAAAAAGATTCGCTGTACTTGCGGCAGCGCCATCTGAAAAAAAGCGTTTGAGGTGGCTATCCGGGTCAAAGGCATAATTATAGTCGCCGATCACAGCATCGCACCAAAGAGAAGCATCCAGACTGAGCTCGAAAGGACATACTTCATGCTTTAAGGCGTATTGCGTTACGATATCACGAGTGATCTGTGATTCGTGAGTGATAAGATCATATACGGCATCGTTAATACGGTCAAAATGACCTTTGGCACGTTCGCAATTTGCCGGATGACAGTTTGCTTTCTCTAGAATGCAGATCTTATCTTTGGCAGTTAAGGTGATACTTTTGAGGGCTGCATGGTGGTTGGCCAGAAGTGCGAAGGTGTTTTCAGCAACCGTACGAGTAATCGTTTTGGCGGTCAGATAAAAGATTTTCCCTGTCAAATGTTCCCCCATTGCTTTAACAGCGGGAAATATTGTTGCAATTGTTTTGCCTACGCCGGTAGGGGCTTCGATATAGAGCCGTTTTTGTCGTAGGATAGATTGGTAGACACCTTTCACAAGATCGGCCTGTCCGTTACGATATACAAACGGAAATTCCAACGGGCGTATAGAGGCATCGCGTTCTTCTTGCCAGTGTATCTGCCAAGCAAGCCACTTTGCGTATTCCGTTAATAATGTTTCATAAAATTGGTGAAGGTCCTCATAGGTGATCACTTCATAAAAATAGCGGATATCTTCCGTGGGAATATGACAATAAGTGATGCGGATACCAATGGATGAAAGGTGTTCCTGCGAGGCATAAATATACGCATAACACAGCGCCTGAGCACGGTGAACGGCAATGGGCTCGTACATTGTGTGTACATTACGATATATGCCCTTGATCTCATCAATAAAGTCAGTAGGTGCCTCGGAATCATCATGAATTATAGTGCGGCATGGGATTATCGGATGGGTATGCTCGGCCTCGGTTTCTAGGGGAATCTCGCTTGAAAAGTCAGCAAAATCGTACAGCCTTGGAAGTAGAGCTTTCGGGAATATGCCGTCAGCGCGTCCTTCCACGGATATTGCAAACGAAAGGTTATCATAGCACACAGAGGATGTGTATTTTAATGGGACTTCGGCATGGTATTGTGATCCCATCTGCTTTTGCAGCTTTTTGTGAATGCGAGTGCCTTCCTGCATAGCATCAGTATCTCGGATGCCGGTAGAAGAAGATACAATATCACCGGAGCGTAATATAAATTCCACCAAGTCGCGGACAGATACTTTACATGTGTGCATAAGAGCCTCCTTCTTTTCTGGACTACTGTAATAGTTCTTCCAACATATCTCGATCCCACAGAACAACACCTATTTTATCTGCCAGCTTGCGTGCGCTTCCGGTAAAATATTGGTTGGTAAGTACCATTGCGACATGGCATTCGTAATATGCACGCCCGGCATAGACCTGTTGTACAGCATCAATACCAACCGGGGAGTCATAACGTTTGCACTGGATCGCGTAAGTTATCCCCTCGCGTCTTGCCAAAACATCTACACCAAAATCAACACTTGCCTGCGTATTCTCTGCAAATTCGAAACCGTTTGCTACCAGTATATCACAAGATAGTGCCTCGAAATCAGCACCGGATATCTGGTCAAGGTCGCGGGAGTGATAAACACCTTTGCGGAAGATGGATCTTTTATGTGACAGGCATATGATCCTATATATAATGAATAAGCTGTTCAGTCCACAAAAAGCTGCTCCGGGAGTTCGTAAAGCAGTAGGTGTTCCCTTGTAAAATAAAGACAAAAGACAACCTAGGACAGCTATCATGCACAAACATGTGGAGATTGCCAAGCGGATAGTAATGTAACGAGGTCTCATACAAACAATTCCTTTCTTTTGGGGTATTAGTAGTATAGCAGAACAAATGTTCCTTGTAAAGAGAAATGTTGTAAAAAAAATTAAAAAAATTATTACTTGACATATGTTGCAAGTGCGTGTACGATTGAATTACTATCTTTTTTGTGCTATAATAACCCTAAAACATCGTAATTTGAATGGAGAAACAGCAAGGTTATTATTGTAGTACCGGGAAGTATATATGAGAGGATAATTCAACATATGTAGATGTTGATCGATTCATTACAGATAAGAAAATGGAGGATAAAAATGGTAGTTCAGCCAAAAGTTAAAGGATTTATGTGCACGACGGCGCATCCGGAGGGATGTAAAGAATCAGTGAGAAGACAGATTGAATATGTTAAGTCTCAGCCGAAAGCAGAAGGCCCTAAGAAAGTACTTGTGTTGGGGGCGTCTATGGGTTATGGACTCGCAAGCCGAATTGCACTTACATATGCTTGTGGCGCAGATTCTATCGGTGTTATTTTTGACAAGCCCGGTAAGGAGAAGAGAACAGCCAGCGCAGGCTGGTACAACACAGCGGCGTTTGAGCAGTTTGCACAGAATGATGGTCATTATGCGAAGTCAATTAATGGAGATGCGTATTCTCAGGAGATTAAAGAGGAGACGATCGCATTGATCAAGAAAGACTTTGGTCAGGTGGATATGGTGATCTACAGTCTTGCAGCACCGCGTCGTAAGGCTCCGGATGGGGTGACATATCGTTCTGTTTTGAAAACAGTAGATAAAGAATTTACGAATCAAAGTATTGATTTGTTGACAAATGAACTCACCACAGTAACGATTCCGCCTGCGACTGAGGAGGAGATCAATGATACGATCAAGGTTATGGGTGGCGAGGACTGGATGCTTTGGATGGAAGCATTGCAGGAAGCAGATGTGTTGGCGGATGGTGCGAAGACAGTTGCATATTCCTACATTGGACCGGAGCTTACGTATCCGATCTATTATGATGGAAGTATTGGTCAGGCAAAGCAGGATCTGTATCGCACAGCAGATAAAATCAATGAACACATACAGGGAACAGAGGCATATGTTGCAGTTAATAAGGCGGTGGTAACACAGTCAAGCAGCGCAATTCCGATCGTTCCGTTGTATATATCAATTCTATTCAAGGTGATGAAGGAATTGAATTTACACGAAGGCTGTATTGAGCAAATGTATCGACTTGTTCATGACAGACTTTGCGTGGAGGGGGAAGTGCCTACGGATGAGAATCATTTGATCCGTATGGATGATTATGAAATGAAACCGGAGGTTCAAGAGGAGGTTAAAAAGATCTGGGAGAAAATTTCTCCGGAAAACCTGTCAGAACTAACGGATATTGATGGGTATTGGCAGGAGTTTTACGAAATATTTGGATTTCGTATAGAAGGCGTGGATTATGATGCGGATGTTAATATTCAGACATCAATTCCGAGCATAATTTCTGCAGAATGATCTTGAAATACTCTGGTTGAAGCGGAAGGTGTAGACAGTGAGATTGGAGGTGCTAGTATGAACAAGGTAATCACAATTGGCAGACAGTATGGCAGCGGTGGTAGAGAGATTGGACAGAAAGTAGCAGAATATTATGGAATTCCATTTTATGACAATGAATTGATCACTAGAGCCGCGAAAGAGAGTGGTTTTGCAGAGGAAAATTTTGCAAAAGCAGAGGATCGAGCGACAAACAGTCTGTTATATTCTCTTGCAATGGGGATCAATGTGTATGGCAATCAGGATTTTGGATTCAATGGATTATCGTTGGATGATAGAATTTTTTTGGCACAATCGGATGTCATTCGTAAAGTGGCAGATGAGGGACCGTGTGTTATTGTTGGCAGATGTGCCGACTATGTTCTCAAAGAGCGGGACAATATTGTCAATCTGTTTGTGAAAGCATCCATGAAGTTTCGAATTGATCGAGTGATATCAGAATATGGAGAAGCACCGGATAAGGCAGCAGATATCATATTGAAAAATGACAAAAGACGAGCGAATTATTACAATTACCATGTAGGTGAGAAATGGACCAATCTTAATAACTATGATATGGTTATACGTAGTGATTTTGTTGGCATCGACCAAACAGTGGAGTGTATTTGTAAGTATTTAGGGGAAAAATGATCCAGACGGATCAAAAATTGCAAATTGGTGTCTGACGGCCCCATAATTTGCAGGGCTGTGGGAGAAGGGAGGATTATTATGGAAGCTTCATTAAAGGCAATGAGAAAATTGACTAGAGAGAGTGACCATATTGTGTTGATCAGTGGACTTGGCGTGGCACGCGCAGCGGGATTAAATGGCGTTCGCGCAGAACATATTGCATATGATATTGAGCAAAAATATGGATACTCGAATGATGAAATTATTTCATCCATGTTTTTGTCAAAAAGGGTAGAGATATTTTACCAATATTATAAGGAGATCATACTAAATTGCGCATTGCAACCGACTTCGATACACGAAGGTGCTTTGCGTCTTCAGCAGGCAGGAAAGCTTGATGCGATCGTGAAGCGAACGGTATATCCATTATATGAGATGGCTGGTTGCGATGACGTGATAGAGCTTCATGGTTCTGTGGAGAAGAACTATTGTCCAAACTGTGGTAAGGTATACGGATCAGACTTTATACGACATGCGGTAGGAATACCGTCATGTACGAAGTGTGGTGTGCCATTGCGGCCCGGATTTACTTTGCTAGGCGAAATGGTAGACAATGGCAAAATATCGGCTGCAGCAAATGCTGTAGAAAACGCTGATCTTTTACTGATCGTTGGAACATCAATAAGATCTCCGTTGTGTTTAAATTTGACGAAATACTATAAAGGCGATAAAATGCTTCTGTTAAATACCCACGAGATGGTAGGTGATGATCGCGCCAACTATCGTGCGTATGGGGATTTATGTGAATTGTTTAAGTATGTGGCAGACATTCCTCTTCCGCAGAATAAGAAAAAGAAGCAGAAAGACAAAATTCAGGAGGCAGAAAAGAATGAGCAAGATAAGAACAAGATTTGCACCTAGTCCAACAGGACGCATGCATGTAGGTAATTTGAGAACCGCATTGTATGAGTATCTGATCGCACGCCATGAACATGGAACGTTTGTGCTTCGTATTGAAGATACCGATCAGGAGCGTTTTGTGCCGGAAGCGTTGGATATCATTTATAATACAATGAAACTTACCGGATTGCAGCACGATGAAGGACCAGACAAAGATGGTGGTTATGGTCCATATGTGCAGAGTGAACGTATGAAGACAGGTGTGTACTTGGACTACGCTAAACAATTGGTGGAAAAAGGAGAGGCTTATTACTGCTTCTGTACGAAAGAGCGTTTGGAAGAGCTGAGAGCATCCAGTAAAACAGAAGATGGCAAGGAAATTGCAAAATATGATAAGCATTGTCTGCATCTTTCCAAAGAAGAAGTTCAGGCAAAGCTTGACGCAGGGATTCCTTACGTTATTCGTCAGAACAATCCGACAGAGGGAACAACGACCTTTCATGATGCCATTTACGGCGATATTGAGGTAGATAATGCAGAACTTGATGATATGATCTTGATCAAGACAGATGGTTATCCAACATATAATTTTGCGAATGTTGTAGACGATCATTTGCAGGAGATCACTCATGTAGTGCGAGGCAATGAGTATCTTTCATCTGCTCCAAAATATAATCGTCTGTATGAGGCGTTTGGCTGGGAAGTGCCGGAGTATGTACATTGTCCAACCATTACAGATGAGAATCATAAAAAGCTTTCAAAACGCTGTGGACATTCATCTGTAGAAGATTTGTTGGATCAGGGATTTTTGCCAGAGGCAATCATTAACTTTGTTGCGTTACTGGGCTGGAGTCCGACAGAAGACAGAGAGATTTTCTCACTGAAAGAGCTAGAGGAAGTGTTTGATTACCATCATATTAGTAAATCTCCGGCTGTTTTTGATATTGTAAAACTGCGTTGGATGAACGGTGAATATATCAAGGCAATGGATATGGATGCATATATGGAGCATGCTCTTCCGGTTGTTAAAGAAGTGGTGACGAAAGATTACGATCTTAAGAAGATCGCTGAATTGCTGAAGACGCGTATTGAAGTATTTCCGGATATCAAAGAGAAGATTGATTTCTTTGAGGAATTACCAGAGTATGATGTAGCGATGTATACACACAAGAAGATGAAGACCAACACAGAGAATTCATTGGAAGTGTTGCAAGATATGTTACCACGACTGGAGGCAGTGACAGATTTCTCAATTGATGAGATTGAGGAAGTATGCAAAGCCTATATCGCAGAAAAAGAGTTGAAAAATGGTCGTGTACTGTGGCCACTTCGAACTGCAGTTTCCGGCAAACAGATGACACCGGGCGGTGCATATGAGATTATGGAAATCCTTGGAAAAGAGGAGTCGCTTGCACGTATCCGTAAGGGAATCGAAATGCTGAGCGAGGCAGCAGATGAAGAATAGAAGATCAAAAGTAATTCATACAGGGGCAACGTTAATGCGTTGCCCTTTTATTGAGTAGGAGGATTATGAGGGAACTAAACGAAGAGCAGAGAATTGCTGTATCGCATTTTGCCGGACCGATGTTAGTTTTGGCGGGACCTGGTTCCGGAAAGACATATACAATTACAGAGCGTATCAAACGATTGGTTAATGAGCATGATGTAGCTCCCGGCAATATTTTAGTCATTACCTTTACGAAAGCGGCTGCTGCTGAGATGAAGCAGCGCTATTTGGCAGAGGGAGGCAAAGGAGGTGTTCAATTTGGAACATTTCATGCGGTTTTCTTTACGATATTAAAATATGCTTATCATTATAGTGCAGATAACATTATACGTGACGAGATGAAGTATCGTATTTTGCGGGATCTGGTTGCTGAAAGCAGATTAGAAATACAGGATGAAAATGAGTTTCTGGTGGATCTGACTGCAGAGATCAGTCGTGTGAAAGGAGAGCGGATAGAGCTGGAGCACTATTATTCGCCGATCTGTCCGGGGGATACATTTCGACAGATATTTACGAAATATCAACATTGCTTAGAGAAGAAGCGGCTTATTGACTTTGATGATATGCTGGTATATTGCTACGAACTTTTGGAACAGCGGCCGGATATTCGCGCACTGTGGCAGCAAAAATATCCATATATTTTGATCGATGAATTTCAAGATATTAATCGTGTCCAATATGAGACAGTTAAACTGTTGGCGCAGCCGAAAAACCATCTTTTTGTAGTAGGAGATGACGATCAATCTATATATGGATTCCGAGGAGCACGACCGGATATTATGAAGCAATTTCTGGCGGATTATAAAAACGCACAAATATGTAAGCTGGGGGTAAACTACCGCTGCAGTGCCAATATTGTAAAAGCGGCAGGGAATCTGATCGCCCATAATCAAAATCGTTTGCCAAAGGACATCCTCGCAGCGCATGAGGCGGGAGCTGAGGTCGAGAACCTTTGTTATGAAAAAAGTGCTGAGCAAAATGAAGCGATACGGCAGCAGATTTTGGAGTATCGTAAAGAGGGAGTTTTGTACAGGGAAATGGCAGTACTGTTTCGAACCAATCCTCAGGCGCGCGGACTGACGGTAAAGCTGATGGAGTATAACATTCCTTTTGAATTAAAGGAGCATTTGCCAAATTTATATGAGCGCTGGATCGCAAAAGATATATTGACCTATATCGAGGTGGCGCAAGGGGCAAGGGAGCGAAGTAAGGTGATGCGTATCATTAATCGACCAAAACGCTATGTACATCGGAATGCTTTTACGGAAACTTATGCAGATTTTGAAGAATTAAAATTATTTTATGAAGATAAAGATTGGATGGTTGACCGTATTGAGCAATTACAATCAGACCTTGCCATGCTGGTGTCGCTAAAACCATATGCTGCCATTAATTTTATTCGTAAGGGAATCGGTTACGATGAATATATTCGAGAATATGCAGAGTACCGGGGAATCCGCGCTGAGGATATGTTTGATATATTAGATGAATTGCAGGAAGATGCGAGAGCGTGTGAGACCACGGAGGCATGGTTTGACTATATAAAACAATATGGCGAGGCGCTGCAGGAGCAAGAAAACAAAAAATACGAAACCAAAGAAGATGCGGTACAGCTATTGACAATGCATGGTGCCAAAGGATTGGAATATGAAATCGTGTTTCTTCCGGATGTCAATGAAGGTGTTGCCCCTCACAACAAAGCGGTTTTGGATGCAGATGTGGAAGAAGAACGACGACTTTTTTATGTTGCAATGACGCGCGCAAAAACAAAGCTAATTATGAGCTATGTAAAGACCAGACTTCATCATGAAACTGATCCGTCGCGTTTCTTGGACGAGATATTTCCGGAATCTGCCAAAAGTCAGAAATGACAGCATTATGCGAACAGTGTGGGAAATGATCATTAATTAACTCAAAAATAAACTTTCCCGGGAAAAAATTAAAAAAAGGGTGTAAAGATGCGCAAGGTATTGTATAATAAGGAAGTTCGAGTGGCTTTGAAAAGCAGCCAACTTTGCAGAGAGTAGTTTGGAGAAAACAAACGATATAGAAAGTGGCTTCGAAAAGCAGCCAACTTTGCAGAGAACCGTTTTGGAAGTAACGAAATGAATGGAGGAAAATATGGCACTTAGTAAAGAGGACATTTTTAAGACAGGTCCCTCTCCGGAAGAGGAAAAATATAATACTGCCGTAGAACTGATGGATGCAATCGACTGTGTCGAGAGATTTGAGAGAGCGGTAACGTCGCTTCGCTCCGCAGCCGCCATGTTTGAGGAGTTGGGAGATTATGAGGATGCCAGGAAGCGTCGTAAGCAGTGCGCAGATAAGGCAGATCAGATAGAACGTGAAGGTTGCGAGAAAACCTTACAGACGGCGAAAGATATGTATGACAAAGCAAAAACAAAGAGTGACTACATTGCTGCAAATAGTGAGTATCGGAGATTAAAGAAATTTGCAGCATATGCAGATAAAGCAGAAGCAGGAGACAAAGCTTGCCATGCGGGGATTCGCAAGATTGAAACGCGCAAAGTGTATAAGCGTCGCGCTATTGCATTGGCAGTAATTATCGTTATCTGTACGGTGATCATGGTAACTCCATTGTCGTATATCGTAAAAGGTTTTGGGCATAAAATGCTTGGCGATTACAAAGCTGCCATCAATTCTTATGATCAGGTAGAATATTTGCCGGGTGTAGGAACAATGAAGAAATCCTGTTATTACAAGATCGCCAAGAAATATGACGATGATAATCACCATAAGAAGGCAATGAAAGTATACCGTTTAGCGGGTGCATATGCAGATGCAGAACACCGCACAACCCGTTACCAAAAACGCTTTATGCGTAAGGCAGAGATTGGAACTAAAGTATACTATGCCGGAATGCGCTGGATGGTATTGGATAAAGCTCTGTTAGGGGAAAAAGCGATGTTGATTCGCAGTACACCGCTGAGTAAGGAGGAATTGCCATCCGGAAAAGAGGGCGAGAATCTAAAAGGCAAGAAATTGACAGAGTTCCTGAATGGAAAATTTACGAGTGCTAATTTTAGTGATCGTGAAAAGGTAATGATGGGAAAAGAAATTACGGCAAAAAAACGTGCCGGTATGCAAACGGTTGAGACCAAAAAAGAAGATATTGTTAAGAATCCAATATTTGTATTGCCGGAAGATACGATTTCAGAATATAAAGACAATCTTCCGCCCGACTGGGATCCGAACGGAATCTACCCGGTTGTATGGGTAAGTTTCCGATAAATTGAAACAGGACCTGCGTGACGTGCCGGACATGTGTTTATCAGGATCTGCGTGACAGGCCGGGTATTTGTTCATCCGGACCTGCGTGACGTGCCGGTCGTTAAATCGTTATACTGGAATTAGAAAGTCCCTGG
>ENA-OROL01003221-OROL01003221.1-human-gut-metagenome-genome-assembly--contig:-NODE-3221-length-10551-cov-7.936357_pt1 | contig 10551 bp, 7 predicted proteins | sample MGYA00242128_ERZ509048 | MGnify/ENA primary metagenome ERZ509048 (study PRJEB26280, sample SAMEA2338750) | human gut metagenome | biome: human gut; feature: human-associated habitat; material: faeces...
TGTAAAAGCTGCTTTTCTGCCGGATGATTGCGCATCAGTCGAACAGCCCTTTGAAGATGCCCACCACGGCACCGCCGATGCCGCCCACAAGACCGCCGATCACCCCACCCGGGATGCCCAGCAGGTCCTGCCCGATGTCAGAGCCGTCGTCCGCTCCCTCACCGATGCAGGTAAGGATTGTTTCCAGCACGTCGCTCAGGGTGCGGCGGCGGTAGTCGTCGTCCTCGTTGTGAACCCAGTTTTCGGGGTCCTCGTTCAGGTGCTGCACCACGGTCAGCCGCTTTTCCTTGGGGGTCTGTGCCAGCAGGCAGTGCAGCAGCTTGGCAAGGTTGTAGGGCTTGCGCTGTTCGTCCTCCTCGGTGTAGCCTGCGCAGTAGCAGACTACGTTCAGGTTCAGACCCGTTGCCTCCCGGATGCGCTGCTGCACCGAGTCCGCCTTGCGGTCCAAAAAGTCCTGCAGGACCTCGTCCGGCGTGTTGGCGTCCTCGTCCCAGTGGCGGCCTTTCATGGCCATGTCGGACTGGTTCAGCCCGATCAGAATGCGTTGCTCGGCCTCGCTGCCCAAGCGGGGGATGACCACCTCGTTCAGCAGGGTGTAAACCGCTTCCATGCCGGTGCGGATGGAATACTCGGTGGTAAAGATGGTATCGCGCTTGGTCTCGGCAAACTGGCCGATGAAAGCGAAATTCACAGCGCCTTCGGGCACAACATCCGGGCGGTCGCCGGCAGCGCGCGGCATAAAGAAAGCGTCGATATACGGCATCATGCAGGGCACGGTGTTGGCACTGTTAGCAGCCAGATCCTCGATCTGGTCAACTGGTACACCAATGTGGTACAGCCATTCCTGGCAGATCTCCTCGCCGGTGCATTCGCGCATGGGCTTCTTGACGTAATCGCCGGGCTTATCACTGAACAGACTGTACACCCAAACGCAGAGCTGGTCCTTGGGCTGGTCGCGGAACTGCTGCTGGCGGTTCAGGGTCCAGCTGAGCAGCCAGCTGGAATCCTTGACGGAGACAATGCCGCCGGTGACGACCTTGCCGGTGAAGGGATCGCGCTTGCAGATCTTTTTGATATAGGGCACAATGCGCTGGTCCAGCGTGGTGATGGTGGCGCTCATCCAGTTGCTCAGCTCCGGGTCATAGCAGAACTTGTCCGGGTGGCCGAAGCTGGGGTCCTGGGCGGCGATCTTGCGCCACAGATCCCAGCCGCCGCCTTCCTTCAGATCAAACTTGAGGGGGGCAACGGTGGTCTGGCTGCCAATGGTGGAGTTTTCGACACAGCCGCCGTTGGTGATGAACACCAGGTCGTTCTCGGTCAGGTCAATGCACTCTTCGTGGCCATCGCGCAGAGTATCAATGCGGGTGGCCTGCTTTTTGCCGTTGGCGCAGTCAAAGGCAACGTTGGTCACCTTGACGCCGTAATGGAACTGCACGCCATAGCTTTCCAGGTACTTGACCATGGGCAGGATCATGGATTCATACTGGTTGTAGCGGGTAAAGCGCAAGGCGGTGAAATCCGGCAGGCCGCCGATGTGGTGGATGTAGCGCTGAAGGTAGCGCTTCATCTCCAGGGCACTGTGCCAGTTCTCAAAGGCGAACATGGTGCGCCAGTACAGCCAGAAGTTGGTGTTCAGGACTTCGTCATCAAAGAAGTCGGTGATCTTTTTATCGTACAACTGCTCGTCCGGGGTCATGAACAGCTTCAAAATCTCCATGGCACCCTTGTCAGACAGGCCGAACTTGCCATCGGTGTGGGCATCCTCGCCGCAGTTGACGGTGGCGCGGCACAGGCTGTAGTTGGGATCGTGCTTGTTCAGCCAGTAATACTCGTCCAGCACGGTGACGTTCTCATCCTCAATGGAGGGGATGGAGCGGAACAAATCCCACATGCACTCGAAGTGGTTGTCCATCTCACGGCCGCCGCGCATAACGTAACCGATGTCCTGGTACTTGTAGCCATCGCAGGCACCACCGGGGATGGGGTCCTTTTCCAGCACATGGATGTGCTCGCCCTTCATCTGGCCGTCACGCACCATAAAGCATGCGGCGGACAGCGCGGCCAGGCCGCTGCCGATAAGGTAGGCACTCTTGTGGTCAACGCCCTCCGGTTTTTCGGGACGGGCAAAAGCTTCATAGTTACCGCTGGAATAATACATAAAAAAGCCTCCTTGCGTTGGGTTTATTGTTTGCTGTTGTTTGTCTGGGGTGTTCCTTTTGGAATGTCTATAGTATAACCAGCGGAGGCAGGGTTCACAATCAGCAAAACAGCCGCCGTGATTAAATTTTTATCACGGCGGCTGTTTTGTATAAAATTTGAAGTTTTTGTTACAGGGGCGGGAAAACAGCGGAAGATGGTGGGGGCCATGGCGGCCTACATTAGTTTTTCGCAGATCGTGCATTTCATGGTTCGGCCCTTAACGCAAGATGTACATCAGCTTTTATCAATGCGGCATTTTTCCAATGCCTTGGTCACATCACCGTGAATCAGGGTGGAAAGCTGTTCCACCAGCTGGGCGGGTTCCTGACGCATATCGTTTTTGATCCAGTCCAGTGTCAGCCCCACAAAGGCGAACTTATAAAAGTTGGCGATAAACTCTTTATCCTCCGGGCGAACCGTCATACCGGCGGCGCGCTCCTCGACAACGCCCATCATCAGGTCATAGGTCAGGCGGTAGAGATAATTTTCCAGCTGTTCGCGGCTGATGGAACGGTAGACGCTGGTAAAAAACGCTTTGTCCTTCCGCAGGGCTTCCAGAATCTGCAAAAAGCCCTGCTGCCAGGTATCATAGGTTTTCTGCCCGGCCAGCGCGCGGGCAGCGTCCTCCTCGCAGCACCATTCCACAAGGTCGTAAATATCCTTAAAGTGGTAATAAAAGGTCATGCGGTTGACCCCGCAGTGGTCGGTCAAGTCGCTGACCGTGATTTTGTCCAGCGGTTTGTGGCGCAGCAGTTCCTTGAGCGAAGCTTCCAGTGCGCGCTTTGTCATCTGCGACATGGGTAGTCCCCTTTCCATGGGCGATATTGCTTGAACATCATAATATTTATTCTACCACAAGGATGTGAACTTTTCTTGGCAGGAATTTTATGCAAGTTCAAACATGCCGTTGTACAGCTGGTAGTATTCGCCCTTTTGGGCCAGCAGTTCATCATGGCTGCCGCGCTCCACAATGCCGCCGTGTTCCAGCACAATAATGGCGTTGGAATTGCGTACGGTGGAAAGCCGGTGGGCGATAACAAAGACGGTACGGCCCTCCATCAGGCGGTCCATACCTTTTTCAATCAGAGCTTCGGTGCGGGTATCGATGCTGGAGGTCGCTTCGTCCAAAATCAGCACCGGCGGGTCGGCCACAGCAGCGCGGGCAATGGCCAGCAGCTGGCGCTGGCCCTGGCTCAGGTTGGCACCATCGCCCGATACCATGGTGTTGTACCCCTGGGGCAGGCGCTCGATAAAGGAGTGCGCGTTGGCAATTTTTGCGGCGGCGATGATCTCTTCGTCGGTTGCATCCAGTTTGCCAAAGCGGATGTTATCCGCCACTGTGCCGGTGAACAGATGGGTGTCCTGCAGCACCACGCCAAGGCTGCGGCGCAGATCACTTTTGCGGATCTTGCGCACATCAATGCCGTCATAGGTGATGGTGCCGGAGGTGATATCATAAAAGCGGTTGATGAGGTTGGTAATTGTGGTTTTGCCCGCGCCGGTGGAACCGACAAAGGCGATCTTCTGCCCCGGTTTGGCGTACAGCGTAACATCATGCAGGGTGGTCTGGCCCGGAATGTAACCAAAGCTGACATCCCGGAACCGTACATCCCCGCGCAGGGGAACGAGAGGGGCGGCGGGGTCGGCACTGTCGCGCCAGGCCCACAGGCCGGTGCGGCGGCCGCCGGCGCTGGGCACAAGGGTGCCGTCCGCAGACTTTTCCACACGAACGATCTCGACGGTACCCTCATCGGTTTCCGGCTGTTCGTCAAGCACATTGAAAATGCGCTCGGCACCGGCAAGGGCGGCCAGCAGAAAGTTGCCCTGCTGGGTGAATTGGTTGATGGGCAAAGCAGACTGGCGCACAAACACCAGATAGCTGGCCAGGCTGCCCAGGCTGGACTGGCCGTTCATAACCATCAGCCCGCCCAGCACGGCAATGACCGCATAGTTGATGTAGGAGATGGAAACAACGGCGGGGATCATGGTGGCGGAATACCCCTGGGCGCTGGTTCCGGCGCTTTGCAGGCGGGCGTTCAATGCCTGAAAACCTTCCAGGTTGGTCTGCTCATGGTTGAACACCTTGACCACCTTTTGCCCGGCGGCCATCTCCTCCACATAGCCTTCCAGATTGCCAAGAGCCTGCTGCTGGCGGGCGTAGAAGAAACGGCTGCGGTTGGTGCTGAACCGGATGTACCAGAACATGACGGCGTACCCCACCACGACCAGCAGCGAAAGCCGCCAGTTGAGCACAAACAGCAGAACCAGCGTGCCCACCACCTGGATAAAGCTCTGGATCAGCAGAGCAAAGCTGTTGTTCAGCGCGTCCGAGATGGTGTCCACATCGTTGGTGAACAGGCTCATCAGTTCGCCGTTGCGGCGGGAGTCAAAAAAGGAGAGGGGCAGCGTTTGCAGGTGGGCAAACAGGTCCCGGCGGATATCATGCAAGACCTTCTGCGCGGCGCGCACCATGGTCTGGGTGTAGCCCAGGGTAGAAAGCGCGCCCACCGCGTAGATGGCGGCGGTCAGGGCAACACCGCGGACAAGGCCGGGAATGCTGCCGGTTTCCAGAATACCGTTGACCACCGGCTTGATCATGTAGGTACCCAGCAGGTTGGCGAGTGCGCTGACAGCGGTAAGCACCCCAACCAGCCCCAGCATGAACTTGTGGCGGCCCAGGTAGTTCAAAAATACCCGGATGGTGTTGCCAAAATGCTGCGGCTTTTTACCGCTGAATGCCTTTGCCATCCGCGTCATCTCCTTTCATCTGAGATGCATAAATTTCCTGGTAGATGGTGTCATTCGCCAGCAGCTCCTTGTGGGTGCCCACGGCGTGAACTTTGCCGTCATCCAGAATCACGATCATGTCGGCATCCATCACCGAGGTGATGCGCTGGGCAATGATGAGCTTGGTTACATCGGTCAGGGCGGCCAGCGCATGGCGGATCTTGCCCTCGGTGGCGGTATCCACGGCGCTGGTGGAATCGTCAAAAATCAGCACTTTGGGGTGCTTGAGCAAGGTGCGGGCAATGCAGAGCCGCTGCTTCTGCCCGCCGGAAACATTCACGCCGCCCTGGCCCATGTCGGTATCCAGGCCGTCCGGCATCCGCTCCAAAAATTCATCAGCGCAGGCGGCGCGGCAGGCGGCCCACAGGGTTTCGTCATCGGCGTTGGGATCACCCCAGCGCAGGTTGTCACGGATGGTGCCGGAAAACAGCAGGTTCTTCTGCAGCACAATGCCCACAGCATCCCGCAGGGCAGCAAGGGAATACCGGCGCACATCCTGCCCGCCGACCTTGACGGTGCCGGAGGTGGCATCGTACAGGCGGGGGATCAGCTGTACCAGCGTTGTTTTTGCTGCACCGGTGCCGCCGATAATGCCCACCGTTGCCCCGGCGGGAATGTGCAGCGTAACGTGGGAAAGGGCATCCCTGGCCGCAGCGGCGCTGTATTTGAAGCTGACGTCCGCAAAATCAATGCTGCCGTCGGCAACGGCGGCAATGGGGTCAGCCGGGGTGGCCAGCGCGGGCTGCTCCTCCAGCACGGCACGGATGCGCCGGGCGCTGGTCAGGGAGCGGGTAAGCTGCAAAAACACGCCGGAGAACATCATGACCGAGTTGAGCACCTGCAGAACATAGCTCAAAAAGGCGGTCAGCTCGCCGACCGTCATCCGGTCGGTCAGAATAAAATTGCCGCCGTACCACATGATGCAGACAATGGCCGTGTACATAACGGCCTGGAACGCGGGCAGGTTGAGCACGGCATACCGGAAGGTGTTGGTGCTGGCGGCGGCCAGCTCGTCATTGACGGTTTCAAACTGCTCATTCTCGTAATCGCCGCGCACAAACGCTTTGATGGCGCGGATGGCGGTTAAGGCTTCCTGTACGCGGCCGTTCAGATGGTCCACAGCAGTCTGCTGGCGGTCATACAGCGGGCCGACCTTGGTTACGATCCAGGCCAGAATAGCGGCCAGGATGGGCGTTGTAATAAGGAAAACGATGGTCAGCTTGGCATTGAGCAAGAACGCCATGCCCAGCCCCATGAACAGCATGACCGGGCTGCGCACCAAAGGCCGCAGGCCGGTGGCCACGGCGTTGAGCATGACCGTGACATCGGTGGTCATGCGGGTAACGAGGGACGGGGTGGAAAAATGGTCCAGGTTGGCAAAGTCGAACTGCTGCAGCTTGCGGTACTCAGCTTCGCGCAGAGCAGCGGCAAAGCCGTTGGCGGCGCGGGCGGCGAACCTGGCGTACAGCAGGCCGGTGATCAGGGCCAGCACAGCGCAGATGATCATCTTGCTGCCCTGCAGCATAATGACCTGCATATCATGGCTGGGCACGCCCTGGTCCACCAGGTCAGACATCAGCATCGGAATGACCATTTCAAAAATACATTCCACAAAAACCAGCCCGACGGCAAGGAATAAATCCCGCCGGTAGGGCTTTAAGTAAGAAAAAACGTGTTTGAGATCCTGCATGTGATTCCAGCTTTCTTGAACGGGCAGCGGCCCGGATGATGAAATACTACCCTTATAATTATAATCTGCGGTGCGGGGCAGGTCAATCAAGGGCAGGCGACAGGTTGGATACAGCGTATACTTGCGCAGAAACGCAAAACAGGGTATACTAATATAATACAGGGCAAGGCTGCGCAAAGCCCCCTGAAAGCTGAATTTACATTCCCGCCCATGCTGCGGCAGACCGGCGGCGCATGATGATAGAAAAGGAAAGTTGAGGCTGCATTTTTTATGAAAAAGGCATTGATCACCGGTGTTACCGGCCAGGATGGCTCTTACCTTTCAGAGTTTTTGATCGAGAAGGGCTATGATGTACATGGCATCATCCGTCGTTCTTCCGTTGACTACCGTGAACGCATTGCCCATCTGGAGGGCAACCCGCATTTCCACCTGCATTACGGCGATATGGGCGATTCGATGAGCCTGGTTGCTGTGATCGGCTCGGTGCGCCCGGACGAAATTTATAACCTGGCGGCCCAGAGCCATGTGCAGGTCAGCTTTGATGTTCCGGAGTTCACGGCCGATGTGGACGCTACCGGCGTGCTGCGCGTGCTGGAAGCCGTGCGCCTGTGCGGGCTGGCGGATACCTGCCGGGTGTATCAGGCTTCGACCTCGGAGCTGTACGGCAAGGTGGAGGAAGTGCCCCAGAACGAAAAAACGCCGTTCCATCCGTACAGCCCCTATGCGGTGGCCAAACAGTACGGTTTCTGGATCACCAAGGAGTACCGTGAAGCATATAACATGTTCTGCTGCTCCGGCATTCTGTTCAACCATGAATCCGAGCGCCGCGGCGAAACTTTTGTGACCCGCAAGATCACGCTGGCCGCCGCCCGCATCAAGCAGGGCAAGCAGGACAAGCTCTACCTGGGCAACCTGTCCAGCCTGCGCGACTGGGGCTATGCCAAGGACTATGTGGAATGTATGTGGCTGATTTTGCAGAACGATAAGCCGGATGATTTTGTCATCGCCACCGGCGTGCAGCATTCCGTGCGGGAATTCTGCCAGCTGGCGTTCCACTATGTCGGTATTGAGCTGGAATTTGTTGGCGAGGGCATGAACGAAAAGGGCGTTGATAAGGCGACCGGCAAGGTGCTGATTGAGGTAAGCCCGGATTTCTACCGCCCCACCGATGTGGTCAACCTGTGGGGTGACCCCACCAAGGCACGCCAGGAACTGGGTTGGAACCCCACCAAGACCAGCTTTGAGGAACTGGTCAAGATCATGGTGGAGCATGACATGGAAAAAGTAGCTGTAGAGCGCGCAGAGGAAAACATCCGCTGCAACTTGGAAGAATACCTGGAAAAAGGCGTTGTAAAATAAGAAAGAAGGCCATTTGTTATGATGGAAAAGAACGCTAAGATCTATGTGGCAGGCCACCGCGGTATGGTAGGTTCCGCCATTGTGCGGGAACTGGAACGCCAGGGATATACCAATATCATTACCCGGACCCATAAAGAGCTGGACCTGTGCCGCCAGGATGCCGTGGAAGAATTTTTTGCCGCCGAAAAGCCGGAATATGTCTTTTTGGCCGCAGCCAAGGTGGGCGGCATTGTTGCCAACCAGAACGCTTTGGCGGACTTTATGTATGACAACATGACGCTGGAAATGAATGTGATTCATTCCGCATGGAAAAACGGCTGCAAAAAGCTGGAATTTTTGGGCTCCTCCTGCATTTACCCGCGCATGGCACCGCAGCCCATGAAGGAAAACTGCCTGCTGACCAGCGAGCTGGAAAAAACCAACGAAGCTTATGCTCTGGCTAAAATCAGCGGCCTGAAATACTGCGAGTTCCTGAACCGCCAGTATGGCACCGACTACATCAGCGTGATGCCCACCAACCTGTACGGCCCCAACGATAACTATCATCCCACCCACAGCCATGTGGTGCCCGCGCTGATCCGCCGCTTCCATGAAGCAAAGGTCAACGGGGTGACCAGCGTGACCTGCTGGGGCGATGGCAGCCCGCTGCGCGAGTTTTTGTATGTGGACGATCTGGCAAACCTCTGCGTATTTTTGATGAACAACTACTCCGGCAACGAAACGGTGAACGCAGGCACCGGCAAGGAGCTGACCATCAAGGAACTGACCGAGCTGGTAGCCAAGGTTGTGGGCTACACCGGTGAGATTAAGTGGGATCCCACCAAACCCAACGGAACACCGCGCAAGCTGCTGGATGTTTCCAAGGCAACGGGCCTGGGCTGGACCTACAAGACCGAGCTGGAGGACGGCCTGCGCCTTGCCTATGAGGACTTTTTGAATAACCCCATGCGTGCTGAGCGCTGAGAAAGGCGAAACCATTATGAATATTGTGCTGCTTTCCGGCGGGTCCGGCAAGCGCCTGTGGCCGCTATCCAACGATATCCGTTCCAAGCAGTTCATTAAAATTTTCAAGTGCCCGGACGGAAGCTATGAATCCATGGTGCAGCGGGTGTACCGCCAGATCAAACAGGTAGACAAAGGGGCGACTGTGACCATTGCCACCAGCAAGACCCAGGTTTCCGCCATCCACAACCAGCTGGGGGAGGAAGTGGGCATTTCGGTGGAACCGTGCCGCCGCGATACCTTCCCCGCCATTGCGCTGGCAACGGCTTATCTGGCCGATGTGCAGGGCGTGGACCCGGAGGAGCCGGTGGTGGTCTGCCCGGTGGACCCCTATGTGGAGGATGACTACTTTGAGGCACTGAAAGCCTTGAGTGAGCAGGCTGCCAAAAGCGAAGCCAACCTGGTGCTGATGGGCATTGAGCCGACCTACCCCAGCGAAAAATACGGCTATATTATCCCCAAAAACAGCAGCGCCGTGAGCGATGTTGCAACCTTTAAGGAAAAGCCGGACGCCGAAACGGCAAAGGCTTACATCGCCCAGGGGGCGCTGTGGAACGGCGGCGTGTTTGCCTACAAGCTGCGCTATGTGCTGGATAAGGCCCATGAGCTGATCGACTTTACCGATTATAAGGACCTGTTTGATAAATATGCCGAGCTGAACAAAATCAGCTTTGACTATGCTGTGGTGGAAAAGGAACCCAAGATCCAGGTTATGCGGTTTGCAGGCCAGTGGAAGGACCTTGGCACCTGGAACACCCTGACCGAAGCGATGGGCGAGCCCAGCGTGGGCAAGGCCATGATGAACGATACCTGCACCAACGTGCATGTGGTGAACGAGCTGAACGTGCCGGTGCTGGCCATGGGCTTGCATGATGTGGTGATCTCTGCCAGCCCGGAGGGAATTTTGGTATCGGATAAAGAGCAGTCCAGCTACATCAAGCCCTATGTGGATAAGATCGACCAGCAGATCATGTTTGCCGAAAAATCCTGGGGCAGCTTCCGCGTACTGGATGTGGAGGACGAGAGCCTGACCATCAAGGTGACGCTGAACCCCGGCCACAGCATGAATTACCACAGCCACATGAACCGCGATGAGGTGTGGGTGGTGATTTCCGGCACAGGCCGCACCGTGGTGGACGGCGTGGAGCGCCCCGTGCATGTGGGCGATGTGGTGCAGATGCAGGCCGGCTGCCGCCATACCGTTCTGGCAGACAGCGAACTGCAGCTGATTGAAGTACAGCTGGGCAAAGAAATCAGCGTGCATGACAAACAGAAGTTCCCGCTGGAACAGGAAACAACAAGATAACACGAAGATACAGCAGAGCACCGTGAGCTGATGCCGATAAGGCGGCTTACGGTGCTTTTGTGATGCTTCCTGTACCGCCAAAGAGACAAAATATCCGGCGGAGACGGCTTGTGAGATATTTCATATCATATACGGCATACGGCAAAATCTGAGTAAAGGCAATACCGCATAATTCTAAGTGCCGATACGGCGAGCGAGGTACGGCAGA
>ENA-OROL01003222-OROL01003222.1-human-gut-metagenome-genome-assembly--contig:-NODE-3222-length-10549-cov-2.055460_pt1 | contig 10549 bp, 5 predicted proteins | sample MGYA00242128_ERZ509048 | MGnify/ENA primary metagenome ERZ509048 (study PRJEB26280, sample SAMEA2338750) | human gut metagenome | biome: human gut; feature: human-associated habitat; material: faeces...
TTAAGATCAATACTAGCTTGTGCATTCGCCCCACCCTGCAGTGTAGACGAATACATCAAATTCTCTAATGTTACCGATTCACCCCAAAAACCCTTCACTGGCTTATTTGCACGACACCATGTCGCGTACATTTTCTGAGCGGTGTCACTATCATACTATGCCACCTGATCACAGTACAAACCATATAACGCAAACTCGGTTCCATTTCCAAGCTTATGATCGCCAAACGGCGGTGTGGCAATGCAGTCATTAAAATATGCATATGGCGGTGTCTGCGTGTACAGTGGATAACGAAACATATCAATAAGTCCCGGCATATTAGCATTCTTTGAGATAAACCAATTTTCTCCAGACTCACGCTCCCACAGTCTTGCATACAATGAAAAATGCTCCAGCGAAGCAAAATGGTAACGAGGTGATTCCGGCCATGAGCCATCTGCATTTAATTTATAGTCTAACTGAGCCCGAAGCACTGCCTCGGAATTATACATCCAAAGCTTTCGATTTGGAAAATCAGGAATTGCCATCATAATAGCTGAGCTTCCGATGTGCATATCGGTTTGCCAGTTGCTGCTTCCACGCTGTGCCCGATCCTTTGTCAGAAGTGTACGGTCACGAAGATCTGCCAGATAACGCAGCATATAAGAAACAAGACCGTAAAAGCGCTCCCTTTCTTCCTTATTCCATACTCCGCTGTCACGAATCATCGAATATGCTACAGCTATTGTAAATAGGATTCTTCCTCCCTGCACTCCGCCGTAAGCATCGCTTCCCTCCGGACGCTCGTTGTAACGCAGCCAGTGATGCGCACCCTGACAAAAATCATCTAAGAAATGAAGCATCTCAATCTTTGACTTTTCTGCATATGACGTATCTTTTGTATACCAGTAACAAATTGCATCACACTGAGTGTACAGATTGTATTTTTTCACATAAAGCCATGACTTGCGATTAAAGTTTTCCTCGCGTGTGCCAAGCTTATTTCCCTCTTTGTCAAAGAATGTCAGCTCAATCTGCATACCCTTTTTTAACTTTCCATCCTGCTTTGCATCAAACATTACCGTGTAAATCGCGTCGTCTCGCAGCAAAATCTCTTTGTCATATGTCCACACGGCCTCGTGATCGGATGTTTTATTGCACAGTGTTACTTTGCAAACTGCTGTCTCACGTTCATTCACTTCCAAACTATTTGCTGTCTCAATATCAAGATAGATATTCTCTCCCTCTGAAGCCTTTAAGCCAATATTCCAAACCTGAATGTTACCAAGGCCATCGCGCTCATTGTCCTCGCGAGGCAGTCGAAGTGCAAACGATGCTGACACGGTTCCCTTTGGAACTGCAAAACTTGGGCGATTGCCTGCGCTTGTCTCAATGACAAATTCGCGGTTTAACTGCTCATAATTATCACTTGTGGCAAAGAGTGCGCTGTACGCTGATTTTCTTTGTTCAAGAGACGCGCTGTCAGCAAGCGCTTTTATCTGCTCGTACTGACCCTTCGTGAGAGGATCGGACTCGATTTTATGGCGAATTTCCTCCATCTGAGCTGCACTAAGAAGAAGGTTTCCGCCAGATTCTAAACCAATTTCGCTGCGAAGCACGCGTGAGGTGCGAAGATCCCACAATGCATTCAGGCAAGCTGCCAGAGCCTTCGCAATTGCAGTTGTATCATTTGGATTTGCGGTTATATCATCCATATTGACACTGTTATCAGCAATATTTTTCTCGTTTTCTTCTCTGATTTTTGTCAGTTGATTTAATGCCTGTAAAAGCGCCTCTCCCGCTGATTTGCTATACTGGCCGATTGAATCTCCATAGGTGACATTAGACAGAAATTCACGGCATATTTTTTCATAATATTCGCAAGTCTCTGCCATAGACAGCTCAAACTTTCCAGACTGATTCACATAACTGTTTTCATCAATCTCAGAAACAACAAGCGACTTTCGCAAATCCTGCGTTTGAAACCATGCCAACGCATCCTCTAATCCATATGTACTGTAAACCTTTCCCGGCTCAAACCAGACGGATGCCATCGTATAACGCTTCTTTGCAAACTGGCAAGCATCCTCTTTGTTCCAATGCCAATTGCCAAACTCGCGTTTCGTTGTGAACGGTAATACTCCACTTTCGTCATTTTTGTCATTTTCATCTTGAGCTACTGCTGCCTCTGCCTGCTGTATCATATCCTCCAATGCAAGCTGCGCAACGTGCGTTGTATAAGGACACAAGTCCGTAAGACACGCTTTCGCCTTGCTGATCAGCTGCCTCAACTCATTTTCTATCATCTTTCGATCTGCCTCCTCACTTGTCTCTGACCTCGATTGTTCCGCTCACATGACTGCACTCCTCAATAAGAAATGGCACACGCTCATCCTCATTTTCACAATCGCATACCACGTGATCCAACGTCAGTCCATCCACTCTTCGGATATACACAAATGCACACCGGCTCCAGTCTGGCCAATAATTCTCAGTCTGTTCTGGATACTCAGTTGGAATCTCCGATGCCTTCACGCCGCCAATGCTGTGATAAAACACATCTCGAAGTATCAGATCGCGAATTGCATGATCCTTTGCTGCGTCAACGCGAATGCCATTAAACTTTGGCTCACCCATGATGTCATCGGTAAAGCGATACTGCTTTTCGCTCATGCATGCCTCGTCCACTGCGGTAATTCCACTGACGCGAATGCGTTCGATCTTTCCCACCTTGGGCATCGCAGTAAGCTCCACAGAACTTCCCAGATCATCTGGCTCGAAGCGCTGATTCAGCAAGAAATATAGTGGTCTTCGCACATTTCGCATCGTAACATTTTCGATCAAAATATCACAAATCACACCGCCCTCGGTACACTCAATCTTAATTCCCTCGCGATAAATTCCATGCATCGTGCAATTGCTGATCACGACATTTTGAATATCACCAATAGACTTTAAACCGATGCGAATGCCTGCGCACACGGATGTAAATGCGCAGTTTGTGATATGAATATCCTCTGTTGTCTGGCCACTTGACTGCAGGCATAAATTATCATCAGTTCCTTTTATGTGACAATCAGATATCCACACATGACGGCAGCCGTCAAAATCAAGTCCGTCACCATTGTAGCGTTTTTCATTTCGGATATCCACACCATGTACCCAGATATACTCGCTGTCAAGAAAACACGTTGTCCACGCTGCGGCATTCATCAAACGCAGATGCTCCAGATGAAACTGCTTACAGTTCAGAAGGCGTAACATCATCGGACGATATTTATCCCCTGCATTTGGAAAGCTTTCCGCGTTACCATCAATCATTCCATATCCAATCAGACCAAAATCCTCTGCATCTTGTGCGAACAAAAAGCAACGATCCAATTCGGTCTCATTGCGGTAGCGATTGTGATGCGTGTCTGTCCCATAATCAAAAATCTCTGGGCTTGCCTTTAACAGTGCCGACTCTGCAATTTCCAGATAGACATAGCTCTTTAAATATAAGGTTCCGCTTAAAAATGTGCCATCCTCAAGCAGCACACGTCCGCCGCCATTTTGCGCACAGATATCAATCGCACGCTGAATCGCTGCGGTATCTTTTGTGACGCCATCTGCTTTTGCGCCAAATTCCTTTGCTCTATAAACTGCCATTTTATTTTTCCTCAAGTTCAATAGTATTGTAAGATTTCAGAATTTCATTTGCAAAATCATTTTTGTAAAGTTCTGATCAATTACACATTTTTATATGAGAACCAATCAAAATCTGCGGCTTTTCCAAATCCAGTTAGATCCTGACAGCAAATTCCTGCCATTGCTCCTGTAAACCATCCTTCGTTGCATGCCTCGTCTGACAAAATGCTTGCATCGAGCACTGGACCAATCGCCTGATAATTTTGATTACCTACCGCATAGAAAAACTGCGCCTTGTCGTAGTCAACGGCTGCCTTTAAATAGACTGGTTTTCCTGATTCAATCGGCACAAAACCAGCAGGATATTCATTTTTTTTATTCTCTGCAGTTAACAGTGTGATACATTTTCCCTCATCCTCATCAAATGTGACATGCAGATAAAAATAGTTGTCCTGATCGTACATCAAAATCAGTCCTGCCATCTGCTTAAACACCTCTGGCTCAAACTCCACGCATGTCGCAGTCTCGAAGCAAAACTCTTCCCATCTTCTTGCGATCAGACTCTGATTAAATTTTGAGGAAAGACCTTCCTGTCCACGAAGACGTAAATAGCCAGAACGCTCGGTGAGTGACCAATAGCCCGGTGTTAGCGGTTGGCGAAGTGTCTGATAGACCACCGACAGACCTGACGGATCATCAAAATCATCAAACATGCCATCACCAAATTCTTGCTGATCGTGCTGCTTCTGCTGATTTTTCTGCTCTGCCTGAGCCTTGTCAGCTAGTTCATCCGGCACCTCTGTCTCCAAATCAGGAAGCGTTGTTCCATTTGCCAACACCAGCCAGTCGTCCTTTGTCCATTTCATTTTCTGTATACACGTTTCTCTTCCTAGTGTGTAACGTCTTGCCCCTGCAAAGCGCGGTGCATCCATTGGATTTCTATTCTCAAGTGCACGACCACACAGATGAACTGCATACCACTCACCGTTTTGTGTCTCAACAAGATCGCAGTGTCCAGATTTTTGAAGCAGGAAATCTGGATGCTCTCTTGCTGTCAAAATAGAATTTCCCTCATACCACTCATATGATCCCCAGACATTTTTGGAGCGAAGAATCGACTGTCCGTGCAATTCTCCGGTTCCAGTATCTGCTGCAAACAGATAATACCAATCCTTTCGCTTGAAAATATGCGGACCTTCCAGATAGACTTTATCTGCGCAGAAAATTTCCCTGACAGGTCCTACCATCTTCTTTTGCTCGTCATCATACTCCTGCAATACAAGACGCCCTACATATTTTTTCGGCACGCGATGATCAGTCACCATGCTGACCATATATTTTCTTCCATCGTCATCGTGAAACAGCGATGGATCAAATCCAAAATTGTTGAGTGCAATTGGCTCTGACCATGGACCAAGAATGTCAGTGGCAGTCACAAGAAAATTGGCAGTATCGTACATGTTGCAATAAAAAGATTTTACCACGGTATAAACCAAATAAAATGTTCCATTGTCATAGGTAAGACATGGTGCCCATATGCCCTGTGAGGCACCAACACCGCGCAGGTCTAGCTGTGACTGGCGATTTAATGGTGACGGCAATTTCTCCCAGTGCACAAGATCTCTTGAATGGTGGAGGCTTACGCCCGGCCACCACTCAAAAGTTGAATTTGCTATGTAATAATCATCCCCCACCCGAACTATGGACGGGTCTGGATAAAAACCTCTTAAGATCGGATTTTTTACTTTCATCTGGCTGTCTCCTCACTTCTTATAAGTGTTCCTTCCTGATATTCTTCTAACAAAATTCGGACACTATTCTTCATCGTGTCACTTTCCTGCGTATTTTCAATTCCCTTTACAGAAATAATCTGCTCTCTGCCATCTGCAAGTGTTACTTTGATGCTCCACGCTCCTGCATACTGCACAGACTGTACCATTGCATCGCCTTCATGTGGCTCAATGACACTTGCAAAACATGCGCTGGTGCCTGTCTGCTGCTGGAAAACAGTACGTCTCTTGCCACTTTCGTCACCAACCGGATAATCACCACCGATTACTGCATGGAAGCGTGCCGCATTCAGTCCTTCCAGATCAAGCGTGATAACTCCCCACTTCTTCTTGTCTCTCGGCTCTGCTGGAATAGCTTTATCAAACTCCTCTGCCTGTATGGTCACACGACCGCCCTCATAGTCTTTTCCGACACCGCATCCCTCATCGGTATTTTCACAAGTGTAAGCTAAGTCTGCCATCGCAAGCTTCTGATGGTCTGTTGTCTCAATAACTGGATCGCCCCAGAAAATGGTTTTAAGTGATTCATACTCGTACAAATCGCCCTGACGGCCATCCTCGGTAAATACCTTTAAATACAACTTTTTCACACCGTCAAGTGCAACATCAACAGTCTCTTTCCCAAGAATCCATGCACCAAATTTTCCCTCTTCGAGAACAACTTCCTGTTCACCAGATGCCTTATCTTTCTCCATTACTGCGCATACCTTCCAGTACAAACGCTTATTTACAAGAGCAAATTCTGGTGGGCAGGCAATGGCAAACTGCATACTGTCATCTTGCTTCATCGAAACAAAATACAGATCGGTATCAAGTGTTCCGTACTCGTTATATGCTGTGCGATTCTGCCACTTCCAGTCGTATCGCCAGAAATTATTTTTCTTTTCTGCATACTCAGTATGAAACTGGAATTTTATAGCAGCTTTATCTTTTATTCCGTCGACTGCTTGACTGCCTTCTTTTACCCCATTCTTTGTCTCATACCAATCACAGTCTGTGATAAATTGTGCACTTCCAAGCGGATCATCGGACAACTGCGCAGTATGACGCTCAATCGACAGCGCATCATCCACTTTTTTAAGACCCTGCAGATGGTAAATGCATTGGAAATCATGATTGATCTCTGGCTGACTACTCTTTGCATAATCAAAGTTAACAACATAATCATCTGTAAGGACAGTTACTCGTCTTGTAATAACGGGCTCTGTGAAGCCGCTTCGCACTGCATACTCTGGATGCTTTTCTGGAATTGGAAAGCTCCTACCCTCCATCCACTGGCGCTCTTCAATTGTCTTTTGCTTGCCTACCGGCCAGCCGCCATACGGCGGATAGCTCCATCTGCTGTTATTCTCGACACCAAATGCCTGCATTGCATCACCTGTATAAAACAAAAGCTGCTTTGGCTGTGCGGCTTCCTGCTGCTTGAGATCGACCGTGACCATATTGTGAGTGATTGACGTCTGACAATAAAATTTATACATGAAGGTATGATAGCTGTACCAGATATTTTCTGGATTTGTAAGAGAACGGCCATAACGCATAAGTCCATTCATGCTTGCTCTGTCATAGTGACCATGTGCACCGCCATGAGAGCCATATTTGAGTCCGACTTGAATCTGCTCGCGGATTGGACGATCCTTTTTATGGGAACGAAGCACAACAGATCCTGCATTCTGCGCATAGCAGCTCTTTTCATATGGAAGCTCGTCTAACTCATATGTAGGACGCACCTCTTCTCAAACAATACATTTCGCTCATCATCGCCAAGTCTTGAAATCATATAAGCATACTCTGGCTTCTTGTACAAGCGATAAGCCAATTCATAATCAAGCTTATAAAATGCCTTTGTCTGCGCATTGCTTTTTTGTTCGGCAGAGTCATTGATTCCCATAACAACTCCTCGATAATCATAGAAAGTAATCAGACTGTCCCACAGCATCTCAATGCTTCTGTAGTTTTTTGTATTTTCACCCCAGATATCATTGGACAGACCATCAAAGCGTGCCTCTGCCACGCAGTTTGTTCTGCGGTAAGCTGGTGTAACCTTAATATCCTTAAAATTCATGCCAAAGTGTAATGCTACCACCGATATTTCTGACATAAGTCCTGCACACATCAAATTATAGCCGATGGAAGCCTCATACCACCAACCATCATCAAGCACACCCTTTGCTAGTTCGTCGGCAGCACCTCCCGGTCCATATAAGAAACGCTCCATACGCTCCTTATCACCTAATGCAGCTGCACTGTAAACAGCTCCTGCAATCTCAGCAAGCAGCCAGTTTGATGCCTCACCGCTGCAAATCTCTGCATCAATATATTCCATATAAAAACGCATTGTCTGCTCGATATTCTCTCGATCTTTTTCTGTCCAACCATCCCAGTCATAGATCAAATCATATGCACAAGCTGCACTTTTAAAAAACTCTCCATCATGCACAAGCTCCTGATTACCGGCACGTGGAAGTCTGCGATATCCATCTGGTGCACTCCACTCTCTTAAAAATGCTGCTGTTTTTTGTGCAAAACGAATCTCGCCGCTGATCTGATATATAATTGCACAGTCTCTTGCATGATGCGCATGAGAAGTGTCAAACAAATAGTCTTTGTTAAAATCAATTGATGGATACGACCATTCCTCTGATGCCTTATATGCCTTTTCATATGCTGCCTTTGCCCAATCTGCACGACTGATTTTCTGCCGAATTTCATTTAATAGATCATCATCGAAAATAACGCATGGATGCGGCAATTTTCGCATTGCATAAAGTGTAATTGTGCTGTCTCCCTCATTTTTTTCGTCTGTGTTTTCAATTACTTTCCACTTCGCATGAATCGGAAATTTTTCGCAGCCGCCTGGTGCCAACGTATCAGTCATAGAAATAGTTACTGTCACATTTTTGCTTTCTGATGCTTCCAGATGCAGCCAACCACAGTCTGAATCTGAAATCTGTGGCTTTAACTCTTTCCAGCCATCATCCTCTGCTGACAGATGAACCATAACAGGTGTCCTGCACTCATTTTCTATCGTAACCGAATACTCAATTGTTTCGCCTGGCTTTGTCCACTTTGAACACACTGGAGTGCTGATACTGACGCCATCAGATTTCTGGAAGGAAAGCGCCTCGACAAAAAGCACATTGTTACATTTCTTCTCGTCGGAAATATTTATAGCTGCTTTAGACTCATCAAACAAGATACTTGCGCATTCCTCTGCTATAGTTTGCTGCCCATCCTGCTTTGCATAGATTCGAATCTGCCTTACAAAACGATACTCACGCGACCGCGAAAGCGGCAAGGAAAAATCTTCTTTTCTTAAATAAAACCACTGTCTGCTCTTTGTCATGCACACCTGTGCCGTAACAAGAGTGCGATGTACACTTGCATTGCCGATTAGCTTTTCCAGCGTCATTTCAACGGTGACAAATAACGGCAGTTTCTCTGTCTCATATGTCAGGCACACTGCCAGTACTGGATTGTGAAAGTAATCTTTTGTATTTTTATTATACTGAAAAAGCCCTCGGTAAAAAAAGCCATTATCATCCAAGATCATTCTGCCTGTCCTCCCTATGTAAAAAGCGGGCGGTATTTCTTTCACACACCGCCCGCCTTCGCGTTACTTATTTCGATTTTAAATTTTGTTTTACTTGCTTGCCAGATACGCAGTCAGCTGCTCAACAAGTGCATCAACAACTTCCTGTCCGCCATTCTCCATAGCCTCGTCAACATTTGCCTTCAACATCTCTTTAATTGTATCGTAGGAGTTACCATAGCCATCTACGCGGATACCATGCAGCTTAACAGTTGCAACCATATCGGTAACAGCCTTACACTGTGCAACAGAGGTAGCTAAATCAACATCAGAGGTATCAAAGTGGAAACCAGTTACAGGCATGGTTACAAATGTGGAATCTTCCAGTTCATAACGTCTGTAAGCAAGTGTCTCATCATCATAGTATGTTCCAAGAAGCGCATAGGTCGGATTCCAAGTCATGCCATATCCACCAAACTGAGAATTGTAATCACTCAGAACATCTACTGTTCCTTCTTCCTCGCCATACGCAAAATCTGTTCCTTCAATACCATACTGAATCAGATCGTGTGCTTCCTGAGAGCCAAACATCCAGTCAAGGAACTTCATCGTTGCATCAATCTTTGTGGAGGTTGTTGGAATAGCCAGACCATTATTACCTGAACGGTCAGTTGGAATCGCTCCCTCTTCCTTATCACGGATCGAATCTACGTATACAAAGTAACCCAGTTCTGCATCATCATCTCCTGCTGCCTTCCAGGAGTCTACGTATTTCATATCTGCTACGTAATCATCCAGTGTACCAACGATAGATGCATTCAGACCAGCCTCAAACGGTGTACCACAATCAGTTACACTCAGGGAATCCGGATCAATATAACCTGCATCCTGCCAATTGGCAAACTTTTCATAACGGTCAGCACCAAAATCATGATTCCATCCCTCTGGGAAATCCTTAAAGTTCTCATCGCCGGAGCCTTCTACTGCATAGCTTACCAGCTCGCCATCTTTTACATAAGTCCAAATGGTCAAGCCTGCAGATGAGAATGACTGAAGTCCAGCCTGTGCAGATCCTTCCTGTGCTTCACCTCGAACAGAAAGCTGCTGGAAGAAACCTCTTGCCTGAGTTGCACCGTAAGGAATAACACCTGCATCTTTTGCTGCCTGCCAGTACTGCTCCATCTCATCATAGCTGTTGATCTGACCGTCTGTTCCTACACCCCAATCCTTTGCCCAGTCTTTTCTGTACCATACGACTGGAATACCATTTCCATAGGTCTCAAACAGTGGAATGTAACACATCTTATCGAACCAAATATTTGCTTCCATTACTTCTTCTGAGAATGCCTTTGCCAGTCCTGGATACTCATCTGGATTGTTAAAATAGGAAGAAAGGTCTGCATAATAGCCTTCTGGTGCCAGATTCTTTAACTGAACCCATGATGCGTCAAAAACAAGATCCCAGTCATTTCCACTTGTAATCTCAAGGTTTAACTTATCCTTATAATCAGCATGCTCAACCCATGTGATGTCCAGTGCTACGCCAACCTCATCCATGTACTCTTCTTCGTACTTTGCATATACAGCATCCCAGTTGTCTGGCTTTGGTCCCTTATGCATA
>ENA-OROL01003228-OROL01003228.1-human-gut-metagenome-genome-assembly--contig:-NODE-3228-length-10536-cov-4.182425_pt1 | contig 10536 bp, 10 predicted proteins | sample MGYA00242128_ERZ509048 | MGnify/ENA primary metagenome ERZ509048 (study PRJEB26280, sample SAMEA2338750) | human gut metagenome | biome: human gut; feature: human-associated habitat; material: faeces...
TGAACTGCTGCGCGACGCCGTGGGCGCGATCCTGCATCCCGAGGCTGTGGAGTGCAGCGTGCTGACGGTGGCGATCCTGCTTGTCTCCATCTGCGCCAAGTTCTACATGTACTGCTACAACCGCGGCGTGGGGAAGAAGATCAGCGCCGCCGCCATGCAGGCGACCGCGGCGGACAGCCTGTCCGACTGCGCGGCCACAGCGGCGGTGCTGCTCTCGACGCTTGCGGGCTATTTCCTGCACTGGCAGATCGACGGATGGTGCGGTCTTGTCGTGTCGCTGCTCATCCTGTGGGCGGGCGTGCAGGCGGCAAGGGACACCCTCTCGCCGCTGCTCGGCCAGCCGCCATCGGAGGAGTTCGTGCAGGAGATCCGCGACATCGTGATGGAAAGTCAGGTTGTCTGCGGCATCCACGACCTTGTGGTGCACGACTACGGCCCCGGACGCGTGATGATCTCGCTGCATGCTGAGGTCCCCGCGCACGGCGATATCCTCGCTCTGCACGACGAGATCGACAACGTGGAAAAGAAACTGCATGACAGGCTCGGCTGCGAGGCGGTCATCCACATGGACCCCATCGTGACGGACGACGAGACCACCAACGCCGCGCATCAGAAGATCGCCTCGCTCGTGCGCGGCATCGACGAGAATATCTCCATCCACGACTTTCGCATGGTCACGGGGCCGACGCACACGAACGTCATCTTCGATGCCGTGGTGCCGTATGGCTGCAAAATGAGCGACAGGGAAGCGGAGGAGAAGATCAAGCGGGCGGTACACGAGCTTGATCCGCGCTATTTTGCCATCGTGCAGATCGACAAGAGCTATGTGAGATAAGCGCACGCGCGCAAAGGAGAAGCTATGACGGACGAAGTCAAGAAATTAAAAGAACTCATCGACGGAACGGACAACATCGTGTTTTTCGGCGGGGCGGGTGTTTCGACCGAGAGCGGTATCCCGGATTTTCGCAGCGTGGATGGCCTGTATCATCAGCAGTGGGACGACCCGCCGGAGACGATCCTGAGTCACACGTATTATGAGCGCTATCCCGAGAAGTTTTTCGCCTTTTACCGCGCGAAGCTCCTCTGCGAAGGCGCAAAGCCCAACGCCGCGCACTTAAAGCTCGCCGAGTGGGAAAAGGAAGGGAAGCTCAAGGCCGTCATCACGCAGAATATCGACGGGCTGCATCAGGCGGCGGGCAGCAAGAATGTCCTCGAGCTGCACGGAAGCACCTTGCGCAACTACTGCGAGAAGTGCGGCAAGTTCTACGACGTGTCCTACATCAAGCATTCGCAGGGCGTGCCGCGCTGCACCTGCGGCGGGCGCATCAAGCCCGACGTGGTGCTCTACGAAGAGGGCCTGGACGAAAAGACACTCTATCGCGCGGTGGAGTACATTCAGGAGGCCGACGTGCTCATCATCGCGGGCACATCGCTCGCGGTCTATCCGGCGGCGGGCCTCGTGCGCTACTATCGCGGACACAAGCTCGTTGTCATCAACAAGACGCCGCTCGACCGCGGACTTGGTGCAGACCTTGTCATCACGGGCGCGGTGGGGGAGACGCTCGCGCAGCTTTAACACGAAAAAGATGCCGGAAAAGTTTGGAAAATCTGAGCTTTTCCGCCATTTCTCTTACAGCAAAATTTTTTATTTTTTCTCTCAAAAAAAGGTTGACATTTGGCCTATTTTGGGCTTATAATGGCCAAGCGGTCGTTGAGAGACAGCCGTTTGAAAGATGAACATGCGGGTGTGCTGGAATTGGCAGACAGGCTAGCTTGAGGTGCTAGTGTTCGTATGGACGTGCGGGTTCAAGTCCCGCCATCCGCACCATCTTTTTAAAAATCAAATATGCGCGAGTGGTGGAATTGGCAGACTCGCTAGATTCAGGTTCTAGTGTTCATTACGGACGTGCGGGTTCAAGTCCCGCCTCGCGCACCATGATTGATCCTTGAAAGCATTGTGCTTTCAAGGATTTTTTCGTTTCTGCGATTCTTTGACCCTTATTTATACCCTTTACGGCTTGGTAACATTGTGGATGTATTGGTCCATTCTGTTTGCGCTTTCATGCTTCATGCTGCTTGTGGCATGGGCATATACATCAAGTGTGAATGCCGCCGTTTGGTGTCCAAGGTTTTCCTGTACAGTTTTGATGTCGTCGCCGGACTTTAGACTGTTAACGGCGTAGGTGTGGCGAAGATCATGGAACCTTGTCGCATCAAGGTGAAGGCGGCGCATGACTTTTTTGAATGCAAGATAGACCGTTTGATTGCAGAGGTAACGGCCTGTTTCTGTGGTGAATACAAGATTGTCTGAGTTCTCCCAGCCATCTTTCAACCGTGCTGCCCATCGCTGCTGCCGAATCTGCTGTTTTTTAAGTGCATCCATCACACCGTCTGCCGCTTCGATGAGGCGGGGACGGTCGTTTTTTAGACTGCTGAAGCAATACTCGCAAGTGCCTTTTTTCTTGCCGTGCTGTTTGTTTATCAGCAGCGTGTGTTTTTCAAAATTCACACAGTCCCAAGTCAAACCAAGCACTTCTCCTTGCCGCAGCCCCGTGAAAACGGTGACGAAGTACACCAGCTCGTAGGTATCTCCGCGAATCTCCTTAAGAAACGCGCATAATTCATTATCTTCCAGAGGCTTTATCTGCTTTTTCTCAATGCGCGGCAGCGTGACAGCTGCGAGGGGATTGTTGCGGATGTAACCCATTTTCTGAGCTTGTTCCAGAGCACGGTGTAATACTCCATGCACATTTTTGATGGTCTTGGGCGAAAGACCTTTATCTGTTTGCAGTTCGTTATACGTTTGCTGGATCATGGCGGCAGTTAACTTTGAGAGGGGAACCGCACCAATGTAGGGAATGATATTTAGCCTTACATGATCTTGATAGCTCTTGCGAGTAGCGGGCTTTACGTTGCCGATGTATTCTTCTACCCACGTATTCAGCCAATCTGCGGTTTTGAGTCGGGGAACATCCATATATGTTCCCTCATCGATTTCCGCAGTGATTGCCGTGAGCTTCTGCCGCACTTCCTTCTGCGTCTTGCCGTAGACGGATTTTTGGATCTGCTTTCCCGTTCCGGGATCAATGCCAAGGGTATAGCGCGCCTCCCAGCGCCCGTCAGGGCGCTGGCGGATCGTGCCGCCGCCCTTGGCTCCTTTTGTTTTTCGCGTTGCCAATGAAACCTCCTGTTCTTCTGAGATCATAAAACGGCCAGTCAGTCCGTTGTTTTATCGCTGCTTATCGCTGTCGAGCCATGCGACAAAGTCTTCGAGCGGCAGCTTGCCTGCTATGCAGGCGTCGCGCTTTTCCCGCGCCGTCTTCGACCATGCGGTGAACTCCGCCTTGCTCATCGTTCCATACCGCACGCGGGCGTTGTGCGCCTTGTAGGAGCGTGTAAACTCCCTCGCGGCAGGATTCTTCATCTGCCTGCTCTGATACTGCACGACGGCTCCCATTTGGCGGCAGGTCTTTTCCGAGCCTTCCATCAACCGTGTGCAGTAGTCCTGCGTGATGTTGCCGGTCACAACAAAGTACCTGCCGCAGTTTTTACACTTGTGGATCGGGAGCGGCAGGCGGAGACAATAGGCTTTCAGGTAGTTGTAGAGGTCTCGCACGGTGTTGGGATAGAGCACCTCGCGCAGTGCTGTCCTGATGCCACGCTCGCGCAGCAGCTCCACGCTGTAATGGTAGGCGCTGTCATACGCCGGACCGTCCAGCATGACCTCCTCGGTGGCAAGCTCGCCGTACCTCATATCGTCGAAATGGAGCAATGCGTCATAGTGCGCCTCACGGTAACGCTCTGCCGTGGAGTAGTCCGGCTTGTACCGGTCATCCAGACATACTTCGATCAGCGCCTTTGCATCGCTGACGATGGCTTCAAAATCGTTGGCGAATGAAAGAACAAGCGCTGCGTCGGCATTCTGACCGTGTGCGTATGCCGATTCCAGCTCGCTCAGCTCCTTTGCGAGCAGCCCAAAGAACGGATGCACTTTGCAAAGCGGCAGCGACAGCTCCAGCAGCTTTCTCCATGCGGCCTCGTCCTTTTCCGTTTGTACCAGCTTATTGATCTCAGATAATACGCAATAGGCCTCGTAAAAGTCCGTATCGTAAAGGTCGATGAGACATTGGCCGAGATCCTGCGTTTGATCGAGATAGGTCATGCGGCTTCCCAGTGTCTTGTCATACAGTGCAAAGTGTTCTTTTCGCTCCGGCGTGATGTAATACCGGAATTCCATATGTTCAGGAAAGATCATGTCTGCCTCCTGATAGATACAGTGAAATATGTACGTTAAATTATCTATTGACTTTTCCGTACAAGCATTATACAATCATACCATAATAGTTACATTGTGTATTATAGTCTTTATAATCCATAATGTCAACTAGAATTTTCAAAGGAGGTCACACATGAACAACAACTACGAAAACCTACCAACAGTCTTGAACGCAACGCAGTTAGCGTCTGCGCTCGGCATTTCCAGAGCAGGTGCGTACCAGCTTTTGCATACGGAGGACTTTCCGACACTTCGTATCGGAAAACGGATGCTGGTGCCAAAAGACCGTTTGATCGTCTGGATTGACCGGAACACAGGAGGTGACCATGCAGAGAGCAGATGAAAAAACGACCGTTCCGAATCCATCCGCTGCAACAGATGGGGAACAGTCGCTTTTCAAAGAACCTGACGCCAGTATAGCAGATTTTCCGCTGCCTGACAACGAAGATTTTTCAGACGATTTCTTTCGGCGTATCAACGATCCCGGATTTCTTCCGACCTATTCCATGCCGGAACTCTACGGCAGTATCTTTCACAGCAAACCGCCGATCATCCAAAATCTACTCTATCCGGGTACATATCTGTTTGCCGGTGCGCCGAAAATCGGCAAGTCATTTCTCATGGCGCAGCTTGCCTTTCATGTCAGCAGCGGAAAACCACTCTGGAATTTTGCGGTGCAGCAGGGAACGGTTCTCTATCTGGCTTTGGAGGACAATCAGGAGAGACTGCAACAGCGGCTTTATCGTATGTTCGGTACAGATGTTGCGCCCGCGCTCTACTTTTCAAACGCAGCAAAGCCGTTGGGCGGTGGACTTGACCAGCAGATCGAGACCTTTCGCCGGGAACACCCGGATACAAACCTTGTCATTATCGACACGCTGCAAAAGGTTCGGGAATCCGGAAACGAAAAATGCAGCTATGCCAGCGATTATGAGAGTATCAGCAAACTGAAATCGCTTGCCGAAAAGCTGCGAATCTGTCTGCTTCTGGTACACCATACGCGCAAGCAGCAGGCGGAAGATCGGTTCGATATGATTTCAGGAACGAACGGCTTGCTCGGCTGTACGGATGGGGCGTTGATTCTGCAAAAGGAATTTCGTACTGCGAAAACTGCCACACTGGACATTTCCGGCAGAGACCAGCAGGATCAACGGCTGTATCTGTCGCGTGACGAGCAGACGCTTGCATGGAATCTGGAGCGTCAGGAGACAGAGCTATGGAACGCGCCGCCAGACCCGGTTTTGTCGGCGGTAGCATCGTTGGTCACGCCGGAGAATACAAAATGGTGTGGTAGCTCAACGGAACTTGCCGCTGCGCTCGGTACGGAACTGAAGCCAAACGCGCTTTCCATGCGGCTGAATATCCGCGCGGCGAAGCTGGAGCAAGATTACCACATTCGTTACGAATCAATCCGGACACACGCCGGGAGACAAATCATTTTGACCTATCTCCGGTGACAGCCGTGACGACCGTGACGGCTTATTGTGCGCCGAAAAACATCGTCACAGCCGTCACGGTCGTCACGCGCAGAATGGTATTGTGCAGATTTCAGCAGAGCAAAAAACGTATCCATTTGCATTAGCAAGTATGGCATTTGGTAGCACAAATGCCCGCTTGTCAGGGAGACCCCTGAAACCCCAGCGCGTTTGCGTCTCCTCGTGAGACGCAAAACCGTGAGACGTAATAAAATCAGAAAGGAGCGATTCATGCGTAAACGAAACAAGCACATCAGTGTGTGGATGACCGAGCAGGAATATACACATCTAAAACAACAGGCGGCGCGAAGCGGATTAGGTATTGACCCGTTTATCCGCAATCTGGTTCAAGGCATTCGGATTTGCGAAAAGCCACCAGAACAGTATGTAGACATGCCTCAAGAATTGTCTGCAATCGGGAATAACGTCAATCAGATCGCGCATTGGGTGAACAGCAAGGGGTATGCTTCACAGGCGGAAATCCATGAAGCAGCCGTTCGTGTAAATGAAGATTACATGATGGTCAGAGACGCGTTTCGATGAGCGCACAGGAGTAGTTCCCATTGCGTCCTCAGAGGTTGGGATTGTATTCCGCTGTGCGCACACGGTCAAGGCCGCTGGATTGCTGGGGCAATCCAGCGCGAGCGGCGCAGTTTTGCAAACTGCGCCGACCTTGACAGTGCGCCCCCATCGGAACGATGGCAGCCAAGAGGACGCAAAGCAGGAGCAGCCCGCCGATGGCGGGCTGCCCTCATATGCGAAAAAACTTTGTCTATTTTTCAAAAAACATCCCCCGGGGGAGCTTCACAATCAAAAAATGCTTTGATAGGATAAAGGCACAGTTTATACACTCCCAATCCTCGAATGCAAAAACGGTATCGCGCTATCTTGGGGAAGAAGTAGCGTGATGCCGTTTTTGCAGCAACTTCGAGCATGAAGAAACGGCACTGGGGGGCAAGTACAAATGAAAGGTGAAAGATGATGAAAAAGACAACTCGCTACCTCGCGGCGCTGCTTGCCGCGCTGATGCTGCTTGGACTGTGCGCTTGCAGCGCACAACAAACGCCAGCAGAAACTACGGAACCACCGGCTGCAACAAATGAAACAGCTTCAACCACAGAAACGGAAGAAATCAGCACCGAACCTGAATCCACGGACGCAGAAGCCGTCACTCGGACGATCACCGATGGAAATGGCCGCGAAGTGGAAATTCCGCAGACGGTTGAAAGTATTGTTTGCGTTGGCGTCGGCGCGCTGCGCTACTCCTGCTATATGCAGGCGCAGGACCTGGTTGTCGGCGTTGAGGATTACGAAACCAAAGCCGGAATGTCTCGCCTTTATAACTATGTGAACTTTGATAAGTTCGGCACGTTGCCGGTAACCGGCACGAACGGCGAACCGTTTGTCGAAGAAATCATCCATGTTGGTCCGCAGGTCATTGTCATGTCCTCGTATGCAAACGTTGACCCTGACGAGCTGCAAAACAAGACCGGGATTCCGGTTGTTATGGTTCCCGGCAGCGATACGACCCTTGATGATAAAGCGTATGAAACGCTGCGGATTCTTGGCGAGCTGTACGGCAAAGAAGATCGCGCCGAAGAACTGACAACCTATCTGCATGGTATTGAAGATGATCTTGCTTCGCGCACAGAGGGTGTTGCAGAGGAAGAAAAACCCTCTGTCTATGTCTGCGGCGTATCCTTTAAGGGCGCGCACGGTTTCGAGGGTACAGAAGCGTTCTATGGCCCGTTTGAGCTGATTCACGCGAATAACCTTGCAAATACGACCGGGCAGACCGGTGCGTTTGACATTGACACGGAGCAGGTTCTTGCATGGGATCCGGACGTGATCTTCGTTGACTTTAACGGTATGGATTTAATCAAGGAAGATTATGCAACGAACGCAGATTTCTATAACAGCCTGACGGCTGTGAAAGAAGGACATGTTTACTCGCAGATTTCGTTCCGCTCCAGCGCATCGAATCTGGAAACTGCACTGGCCGATGCGTATTATGGTGCGACCATTCTCTATCCGGAGCAGTTTGCGGATGTGGATGTAGAAGCGAAAACTGGAGAAATTTTTGAAATGCTGCTGGGCAGCAACCCTTATCAGGACCTAAAGGATGCTGGCTATGAATTCAGACCTGTCACAATCGGCGAATAACGATTCCGGCACGGCCTATCGCCGAAATCAAGTCAAAAGCTGCTGCTTTCTTGGAATATTGTTTATCTGTCTGCTGATCGCGCTTGTGCTGTCCTTGCGGGCAGGCTCTTACAACACGCCGATCGCAGAGTTGGTCAAAGGAATCTTTGGAAAAGCAGCCGACGATAAAATCAACCTTGTCGTTCGCAACAATCGTTTGCCCCGTATCTGCACGGCACTGATTGCGGGTGCTGGTCTGGGACTTGCTGGTTGTGTGATGCAGGCAATTCTTCGCAATCCGCTTGCATCTGCGTCCACGTTGGGTGTTTCACAGGGCGCTGGCTTTGGCGCGGCGTTTGCAATTATCGTGCTGAACATGGGCGCAGTAGGAAACCTTGGCAGCGTTGCAATTCCGCTGTGCGCGTTCGTTGGCAGTATGGCAGTTGCACTGGTTATTTTGGGCTTGAGCCGATTTCGTCAGGTTTCCACACAGGGAATTGTCCTTGCAGGCACGGCGATCAGCGCCATGTTTTCCGGTGCAACGACGCTGATGCAGTATTTCGCAGATGAAATTCAGCTTAATACGCTGGTGTTCTGGACGTTCGGCAGTCTTGGCAACACGAGCTGGGGCGACGTTGGGAAAATGCTGGCCGTGCTTGTTGGCGTCTCTGCCTGCTTCTTCCTGCGCCGCTGGGACTATAACGCGCTGCTGAGCGGCGAGGAAACAGCCGTCAGTTTGGGAATTAACGTGAAGCGGCTTACACTTTCCAATATGGTGCTCTGCTGTCTGCTGTCCTCGGTGATCGTGTCCTATATCGGTCTGATCAACTTTATCGGCTTGATTGCACCGCACATAGTTCGCTTGGTCGTTGGCAACAACCACGTCTATCTGCTGCCCGGCTCTGCGATGGCAGGCGCACTCATTCTGCTGCTGGGTGATCTGTTTGCGCGTGTTGTCATCAGCCCGATTATCCTGCCGATTGGCGCAATTACCTCGTTCCTTGGCGGCCCGATGTTCCTCTATCTCCTGTTCAAAGGAGGAGATCGGAAATGCTGAGCGTTGAAAATCTTGCCTACCACTACAAAGGCAGACCGGCGGTTCTCAAAGACGTGAACTTCAATGTAAACACAGGCGAATTTCTGGCGATTCTGGGTAACAACGGCGTTGGAAAAAGCACGATGCTGAAGTGTTTTAACAAAATTCTTACACCAGACGATGGAAAAATCATACTGGATGATGAAAATCTCCTGCAAATGAATGCCCGACAGGTTGCGCAGCGTGTAGCATTTGTTGCGCAGAACGTACCAAGCACCCAAATGACGGTTCACGATATGGTTATGCTGGGACGCAGACCCTATATGAAATGGGGATTTACGGAAGACGATCATCAGATCGTCCATCATGCAATGGCCGAGCTTCAGATTGAACCGCTGCGCGGACGCTTTCTCAATGAACTGTCCGGCGGTGAACGGCAAAAGGTTATGCTGGCGCGTGCGCTGGCGCAGCAGCCGAAGCTCCTGCTGCTCGATGAGCCGACGAGCAGCTTGGATATTCAAAATCAGTATCAGGTTTTGCAGATTGTGCGGGATATTTGCCATGAACAGCATTTGACAGCGATTGTTGTCATTCACGATCTGAACCTTGCGCTGCGGTTTTGTGACCGATTCGTTCTGTTACGTCAGGGCGGTGTCTACGCCTGCGGCGGGAAAGAAGTCTTGGATAGAGATGCGCTGCGGGATGTGTACCATGTAGACGCGGAGGTCGTAGCAGTTCAAAAACAGAGTATTGTCCTTGTTGATGAAAAGGACGCAACACGTTCATAAAAGGGAGAAACAATATGGCACATAAATTAGATTCAGAAAAAAAGCTCTGGGAAAAGGCCGCAGCCTTTCACGGCCATGTATGCCCCGGCCTGACGATTGGCTACCGTGCGGCGCTGTATGCGATTGATCTGTTGGGATTGACATTTTCGGACGATGAACAGGTCGTGTGTATTACGGAAAATGATGCCTGCGGCGTTGATGCGATTCAAGCGATTCTTGGATGCAGCATCGGAAAGGGCAATTTACTGTTCCATATGCGCGGCAAACAGGCATTTTCGTTCTATAATCGGAAAACCGGAAAGTCTGTCCGCCTTGTCTTGAAAGCAAAGCCGCGCGACATGACGCGGGAAGAAACGTTCGACTATTATCATAGCTGCGCAGATGATGAGATGTTTGATGTCAAGGAAGCCAAAATCCGGCTGCCGGAACAGGCCAGAATTTTTGATTCCTATGTCTGTGATTGCTGTGGTGAGACAACCGGTGCAAACTGGATTCGGCTGTCCGGTGACAAAAAGCTGTGCCTGGACTGCTATGAGACGTATGACCGATTTGACGTTTGAACGTTTTTCGGTTGACCACAAATTTGACCCTTTACAGCTTAGACAGGCAATAATACAATAGACTGACTGATACGAAATTCTACGGATTCTGAACGTAAAATTACAGATTTATACGAAAAATATTTCTAAAAACGTGATTGCCAGACTTCGAATCCACCTTCCCCCACCAAACTCCGCATCGAAAGATGCGGAGTTTTGCTTTTATCCATTCCGAATAAAAACCAGCACCGGCCTGGGCGCGACGGGGTTCGTGCGTGGG
>ENA-OROL01003237-OROL01003237.1-human-gut-metagenome-genome-assembly--contig:-NODE-3237-length-10516-cov-2.854890_pt1 | contig 10516 bp, 12 predicted proteins | sample MGYA00242128_ERZ509048 | MGnify/ENA primary metagenome ERZ509048 (study PRJEB26280, sample SAMEA2338750) | human gut metagenome | biome: human gut; feature: human-associated habitat; material: faeces...
AAATTGTGTCGGGGGAAAGTCATGGAAACGGTACTTATAGCGGATGATGAAAAGAATATAAGAGAAGGTATTAAGTGTATAATAGACTGGGAAGCATTGGGATTTACGGTCTGCGGAGAAGCTGCCAACGGTGAGGAGGCTTTAAAGCAGATTAATGAGATGCATCCCGGTCTTGTTCTTTTAGATATAAAGATGCCTAAGCTCTCAGGACTTGAAGTGGTTGAGAATGCCAGAGAGCAGGGATATAACGGTAAATTCATTATTCTCAGCGGATTTTCCGATTTTAAGTTCGCACAGACCGCAATCAGGCTCGGGGTTGACAATTATATCACTAAGCCGATTGATGAGGACGAGCTTGCTGAGGCGGTGAAAAGGATTGGTGAACAGATTAAGACGGACAGGGAGAATGTCACACACAATGAGCATTACAGGAAGAAAGCGAAGAAGGAGTTATTGCACGATCTTGTAAGGAGTCAGGTTGACAGGGAAGTGTTTTCCACTGAAGAGCTTAATATGACTGCTTCGGTATATCAGGTTGTTCTGTATGAGAACTTTGATATTGAGGAAGGCGAGAACATGCCTTACCAGTTTTCGGAGCTTTTGAAGGTTACAAACAACGGAAGCCGTACCTTTGAGCACTTCATGGATGATGAGTACAATGTCATAATCCTGAAGGGCAGCTTTGCAATCGAAAAGTTCGAGCGTTTTGTCGAGCATTATGAGAGTACGCCGCCACAGAAGGGCAGTCCTATGGACACACTTTTCATCGCTTACGGTCGCCCCGTCAACGATATTTTTGATGTGCATATATCGTACATGGACGCTTATACACTCATAAAGAGACGTTTCTTCTGCATAGAGGGGCAGCACACATTAGGATATGAGGAACTTCCACATGTGAAGGAGGTATATGAGCAGCTTGATAAATCAAAAATTTCCGATTACTGCTCTAAGATAACGGATTATATCCAGACCTTTTCAAGACGAAAGGTGGCGGAGGAGCTCTACGGAATCGAGGAGTACCTCTACAATGTCGATGCACCTATCAGGCAGGTAAAGCTTTTCCTGACAGACTTATTTTTGCAGATTAAGGAAAATATCAACAGGATATACAGTAACAACAGCTTTGCCATACCGCAGAATTCGGAGATTATAGAATACATATCCTCAAGATTTTACATGTACGATATCATAGAGTACATATCAAAGCAGCTTGACCAGATAATGAACAGCATGGGTAGTTCGTCGCGTGAGAGTGTGCTTGACGATGTGCTTCACTATATCGACCACAATTATGCAACCAACATAAAGCTCGAGGTTATCGCCTCATTATTTGGTTATAACAGTGCATATCTTGGCAAGATTTTCAACAAGAATGTGGGTGAGAGTTTCAACTCTTACGTTGACCAGGTGCGAATCAACCACGCCATAGAGCTTCTCATGGACAATAAGCTCAAGGTCTATGAGATTGCGGAGCGTGTAGGTTACAAGAATGTGGATTACTTCCACAAGAAGTTCAAGAAGTATGTGGGAGTGAGTCCGGCGGAGTATCGCAATAAGAAAGAGTAATACCTTAAGTGTATGACGTGTAAAATTTATGCATATCAGCTCCGTTGTACGAAGCAAGTTGTTCTAATGACCTTGAAAAGTTATTTCTACTTTCGCCATCGTTGCAAAATCAGCCATCCATGGCTGTTTGCAACTCATCCGGCATCCATGCCGTATGTGGCGTGGCAGTGAATAAAGTCATAAGAACATCTAAGCTTCTCCCAAAGTCGTGATATGCATAAATTTTACATTACATACATTGTTAAGTTTATAAAGAGTGCTATGGCACCATAATGTAATTAAGTATTATTACAGTAGTCTATGTAGAGGGATGATTTGAGAGCGGTTATGCAGAACTGAAATATATTATTCATAAATGTAAAAGAAGACATATAAAAAAATCGTATAAGTTTTTTTTAGTGAAATTATCATGACAGGATACGGGGATGCGATAATGAAAATTGGAACGTGTGTCAAGGGTGAGAATTTGATTTCAGAGCTGCCGTCAATAATAGAACATGGTTTTGAGACGGTCGAGGTGTATTTTGACAGAGGGCTGAGTGGAATTGACTTAGTTTCACTTGCGAAGAAAGCGGCTGAGATTTCAGAGAACAAGGTAAGCTTTTCAAGCATTGGAATATATGTGAATCCTTTACAGAGAAGAGAAAGACGGCAGGAGGTGGAAACCTGCATTGATTGTGCATGGTTCGGTCAGCATTACTGTAATCATAGATTTCCGGGGTTCGGAGATTCTGATTGGACAAGAATTATGGGAAAGCTGAAAGAGAGTGGCTACGAAGGAGACATTGTCATAGAAGGCTTTCATGACCCTGTGTATAGAGGAGAGCGCGAGATGGAGGGGCAGCTTCTTGCACTTGACTATCTAAAGAAATGCAGGCAGATATCGGATAAAATATAGCCGTTGCTCAAACAGATTTACAATCCGTACAGAGTGTAGGTTGTCTGTTTTGGCAACGGCAATATTTTAATGTATCGCTTTTTTGAGATTGACAGCCAGCTCATAAGGAATCTTTAAATTTCCTCTTCCGATGCCGAGCTTGATGTCAGGCTTGTTCGCTCCGTGGAAATCACTTCCGCCCGATATGAGAAGCCCGCATTCATTTGCAATGCGGCGCACGGTTGTCTCGTCACCGCTTCTGTAGGTGGAATAGATGCCTTCAATGCCTGTGAGCCCGTGGCGCTTGAGGTACTGGCACAGCTTTAACAGCTCGCTGTCAGATATGTGGTAAAGTATAGGGTGCGCGAGAACGGCGACACCGCCGGCTTCACGGATGAGTTCTACAGCGCGTGCGGGATCGGGCATCTGCCTTGAGATATAGAACGGCTTGCCCTCGCCGAGATATCTGTCGAAAGCCTCGTTGTTGCTTGAAACATATCCATTCATAACCATGTATCGTGCAAAATGAGCTCTTGTAAGCACAGTGTCATCTCCGAACATATCGCGCATTGCCTCAAGGGAAATCGGCATGCCCGCATTATTCATCATTTCAATTAATTTCTCATTTCTTCCGTCGCGGTTATCGCGGAATCCGGCAATTTCAGTTAAGAAATGCTTGTCTGTGTAATCAATAAAGAGACCTACAATGTGAATTTCTTTATCTTTAATGTAGGTGCTGTTGTACTTGGTGCTGATTTCTATTCCGGGAATAAGTTCAATGCCTGCTTTGTCTGCGGCACCGGCAGCCTCATCAATTCCTGCAACCGTGTCGTGGTCGGTGAGTGCAAAAGCTTTAAGTCCGACTTTTTTTGCCTCGGAGACAAGCTCGGATGGAGTGAAGGTTCCGTCCGATGCCGTAGAATGAACATGTAAATCTGTAAGTTCCATAAGTTTATTGCTCCTTTTTCTATAATTATTAAATACATCTCGACAACGATAAGTAATATTTACTTCCGATCATCCTCAATTAGCTCAAGTACTTCAATGCTGTGAAGAAAATCTTTTTCAACGTTCGATAACAATGCATCTTGATTCTTTATGTATTTGTCATATTCAGCATGGGCTTTATCGATTGCTTGTTTATGTGAAACACATCCTTTAGTAGTAAGTATTTCACGACGTGTCATTTTAAGATAATCATCTATTGTTTCCAACCAATCTTTCATATACATAGGTTCGTGATTAAGTGCACGTACCTCAGCAATATCAAGATAAGCTGAAACAATTTTATTAAGTGCATCCAGCTCTTGGTCATTTAAATAGTTTTTAGCTATTTCAGAGTCAGATTTTTTAAGGTGTTTTCCTTCCCAGGAGGTAAGTCCCATATTTTCTTTTTCGGCATCAGCTCTGAAAAATACAATTTCTGCGGCAGTATGCTGATGAGCAGCCCAATGCATTTTGTTCTGAACTTGTTTGAAGAATAGTATTGACTCTTCAGCATTAGGATTATAATCAATACTTGTTGCATATATCTCAAGTACTTTTCTCCAAAATACTTTTTCAGAAGAACGAATATCCCTGATTCTTGAAAGGAGTTCATCGAAATAATTGCCGCCTCCGAGTCGTTTAAGGCGCTCATCATCTAATGCAAAACCTTTTCTCATGTATTCTTTTAAAATCCCAGTTGCCCAGATTCTGAACGGTGTTCCTCGTTTTGATTTTACACGATAGCCAACAGAAATAATAACATCAAGATTATAATAATCTACTTGATATGTTTTTCCGTCAGAAGCAGTTGTTGCAAAATTTGCAACAACTGAAAGCCGTCTTAACTCTCCGTCTTCAAATATCTTTTTAATATGTTTTGATATTGTAGACTTATCTCTTTGAAATAACTCAGCCATTTGGTCAAGAGAGAGCCAAACCGTATCATTTTCAAAAGTTGCTTCAACTTTTGTTAGTCCGTCTTCTGTTGTGTACATTAAAATATTGGAATTTGGCACTATTGTTCACCTCGTTCTTCTGTTAATTCCTCATATTTGAGCTGATATGCAATCAGTCTCGGAATATATTCAGGAGGAGTTCGACGTCCTGCTTCCCAGTCTTCCAATGTGCGGACAGGAATGCCTGTATGTTCGGAAAATGCTTTGCGGGACATACCTGTACTTTCTCTTAATTCTTTTATTGCATCAGCTATATTCATGCAGTAAACCTCGCAATGCGTTGTTTGGCATTTATTATATCATAACAAAAGTGATTTCGCAATGCGTGTCTTTATTTTGAATATATTTATGTATGGGCAGCTGGCAGCGCGCATGGTACAACATTTTCACAGGTTTTATAATATAGTTCTTGAAAAATCCCCATTATACGTTATAATATATCCTAAGTATGCCATTTTGGGTGAAGCCGGGCAAGACGGCTTGGAAAGGATTTATAAAAATGATTAGTGCTAATAATGTAACATTACGAATCGGTAAGAAGGCTCTTTTTGAGGACGTAAATATCAAGTTTACTCCGGGAAACTGCTATGGTCTTATTGGTGCCAATGGTGCAGGAAAATCTACATTCTTAAAGATTTTGTCCGGACAGCTTGAGCCTTCTAAGGGTGACGTGACAATATCTCCGGGTGAGAGATTATCCTTCTTAGAGCAGGACCACTTCAAGTATGATGCGTATAATGTACTTGATACGGTTATCATGGGAAATGAGCGCCTTTATCAGATTATGAAGGAGAAGGAAGCAATCTACGCTAAGGAAGATTTCACTGAGGAGGACGGAATCAAGGCAAGTGAGCTTGAGGGCGAGTTCGCCACGATGAACGGCTGGGAGGCTGAGAGTGATGCAGCCACACTTTTAAATGGTCTTGGAATTGATACTGAGCTCCACTATAAGCAGATGAGTGAGTTAAACGGCAGTGAGAAGGTTAAGGTTCTTCTTGCAAAGGCATTGTTCGGTAATCCTGATATCCTGCTTCTCGACGAGCCTACGAACCATCTTGACCTTGACGCCATCGCATGGCTTGAGGAGTTCTTAATCAATTTTGAGAACACGGTTATCGTGGTATCCCATGACCGTTATTTCCTCAATAAGGTATGTACACAGATTGCAGATATAGATTACTCAAAGATTCAGCTCTATGCAGGTAACTATGATTTCTGGTATGAGTCAAGCCAGCTCATGGTTAAGCAGATGAAGGAAGCCAACAAGAAGAAGGAGGAGAAGATTAAGGAATTACAGGAGTTCATTCAGAGATTCTCCGCCAACGCTTCCAAGTCAAAGCAGGCTACTTCACGTAAGAGAGCTCTTGAGAAGATTGAGCTTGACGATATCAGACCATCAAGCAGAAAGTACCCATACATTGATTTCCGTCCTGCAAGAGAGATTGGAAATGAAGTGCTTACGGTAACTAACCTTTCTAAGACCGTTGACGGTATCAAGGTTCTCGACAATGTGTCCTTCATAGTCGGAAGAGAGGATAAGATTGCTCTTGTCGGAAGCGATGAGCTTGCAAAGACGACACTCTTTAAGATTCTTGCAGGTGAGCTTGAGCCTGACGAGGGAAGCTACAAGTGGGGTATAACAACAAGCACGGCATATTTCCCTAAGGATAACACGAAGGATTTTGACTGTGACGATACGATCGTTGAGTGGCTTATGCAGTTCTCACCTGAGAAGGATGTCACTTATGTAAGAGGCTTCCTCGGCAGAATGTTATTTGCAGGCGATGACGGTGTTAAGAAGGTTAAGGTATTATCCGGTGGTGAGAAGGTCAGGGTTATGCTTTCTAAGATGATGATTATGGGAGCAAATGTGCTTTTACTTGATCAGCCGACCAACCATCTTGATATGGAGTCGATAACGGCACTCAACAACGGGCTCATCAAGTTCCCGGGAGCCATGATTTTTGCTTCACATGATCATCAGTTCGTGCAGACAACGGCTAACCGTATTATGGAATTTGTAGGTGGTAAGATGATTGATAAGATTACGACCTATGACGAATATCTTGAGAGCGATGAGATGGCTCGTAAGAGGCAGGGATTCGTTGCACTCACAGAGGAGCAGCTTGAGGAGAATGATGCTGATGCTGCAGAGTAATTTCTGACGAAAACCAATTGCTCTTATGGCAGATGAGAAATCACATTTGTGAGTTTTTCACCGCCAGATAGCAAAAGGTCACTCGGAAAAGAGGTTTAGTGTGAAAAATAAGCTTGATAGCTTATTTTTGCACACATGCTATTTGTGCCGCAGGCGTCACAAAGTAGCATTTATCGTGGTCAAAATTTGAGATTTTGCCCACGATTCCTCCGGCAAGAAAGCATTGCCTGCGGAATGAGGTTTAATATGGACAACTTGAATTTGACAGATAAGGTAATGAATGCAATGATAGAGTATAACCGTGGCGATGCGAGACGCATTCAGCATTCCGTCAAGGTGTACGAATTTGCGGCACTTTTAGGACGCATGGAGGGAATATCGGAGAAGGAACAGCAGGTGCTTGAGGCTGCGGCTGTGCTTCATGATATCGGAATCCACATATGCGAGCAGAAGTACGGTAACTGCGACGGACGCAATCAGGAGATTGAGGGACCGGCGATTGCCAAGGCTATATTAGAGAACGTAATGGAAACTGAGGCTGACGAGGCTTTTGTCGGAAGAGTGTGTTATCTGATAGGGCATCATCACACATATACCGGTGTGACGGGAATGGATTATCAGCTGCTTATCGAAGCGGATTTCCTTGTGAATGCTTTTGAGGAGAAGCTGCCTGTCGAGAATATAAGAAAAGTCAGAGAGAACATATTTAAGTCGGAAGCCGGTAAGAAGCTTCTTGATGATATGTTTGCTCTGTAGTGCAATAAAAAAAGTGCCTCAGGCACTTTTTTTATTGTTCCTGTTCAATTCACGCATGATGTCTTCCATACGCTTTTTGTCAAGACGGTAGTACTGCATTGATATGAGGGAGATTATCCAGCCGATAATCGGTGTGATGCAGTAGAAGAATATCGTGCTCCAGAGAATTAACGGTGTCATGGCATCGCCGACCTGAGGAAAAGCATTGCCGAAGCCGATGATGCTTAACATTATTCCGACGAAGGCAGTTCCGAGGGAGGAGACAAAGTTATCAACAAATGAGAACAGTGCTCCCATCAGTCCGGGTACAAAGCGTCCGCTTCGATACAGCTCGTAGTCGGTACAGTCGGCAATCATAGGAATAACCATGTTGTTTGTGATTGATTTGCAGCCGTTTAAGATTGCAAATACCGTAAAGAACAGTATTGTTATAAAGTTGATGTGCTTTAGGGATACCGTGTTAATATTGTCGGACAGCAATAGTAAGCCTATCAATGCCTGAAAGACGATTGAAGCCCACGTAAACCATATAAGAACCCTTCTCTGACCGAAATGCCTTGCAAGTGAGATTCCGAACACTACGATGAGGAGTGACGGAACGGCTGTTATAATTCCTATCAGTCCGTATATTGAGTAGTTGTTCATTATGATGCCGTACATCATGACCGTGACTGCGGCATGTGAATACACTACGGAGGCAAATTTGTCAGTGGAGGCGGCAATCACGAGCATCTGGATGGGGCGGTTGTGCCAAAGTACATCAAGATATGCACGGATTGTGACGGCATTGTCATGTCCGGGGCCTTGAGGGAGAACGAAGTTCTCATCCTTGTCTTTGCTCCATATTCCGAGTATTGCAAGTAGCGTGCAGAGCATTGACAGCACGACGGTCACTATTATGAACTCGGCAAAGAGCTTCGGATTGTTGAAAGAGCCGTAATGCGGAATGAGACGCTCCGACACATACAGTGCCACACCGCCGTAGGCGGCACTTATGAATGTTGAGTCAAAAAAAGTACATATCGGGCGCTGCTTTGGGTCATTGGTAATTATAGACTGGGCTGACTTGGTGACAGCAGTCTGGAAGGTGAAGGCAATGATGAAAAGTCCGTACACAAGTATGAAGTATGGTATTCTAAGGAACATCGGGATGTGATGTGTGGTAAAATATAACAGGCTGCAGCTTATTGCAAGCAGAATATTCCCGAGTGACATGAAGGGACGGAATTTCCCAAAACGCCCGTGGGTCTTGTCTATGATATAGCCGACTATAGGGTCTGTTACTCCGTTAAATACCCGCATGACGGTTAAAAGAAGTGAAATCATGACTACGGATATTCCGGCAATTCCGTTGGCATAGTATGAGACATAAGCCATCATGGCAAGATATAGGTTGGTGGCACATGTGTTGAGTGAGAAAAATCCTATCTGCCACAGGTGTGCTCTCTTGTACTGAGGTATATTTTTATTTTCGGTATTTTCAAATAATACGTTAGTGTCTGTGTTCATATATTAATCTCCGTCCTATGTTCTTATTATAATATATCTCATGATAAAAACAATACTGTGATTTGTAATTGCATAATGATAATGAATTTGCTAAACTATAAGCATGAATCAAAAAAGGAATGAATAAAAGATGAATCTGCTTACAATAAAGGACATGTGCAAGGCGTACACGGACAAAGTGCTCTTTGACCATGTCGATTTTTCCATAAATGAGAATGAAAAGATAGGTGTCATCGGAATTAACGGCACAGGTAAGTCAACGCTCTTAAAGATTGCGGCGGGATTGGATACTCCCGATGAGGGAAGTGTTGTGAAGGGAAGCAATGTGCATGTAAGGTATCTTCCGCAGAATCCTGAGTTCGCTGAAGGAAGTACGATATATGAGTATGTCATCAAGGCGAACACTACACACGGGAATGAATGGATGATAGAGGGAGAGGCAAAGACGATACTTGGAAAGCTTGGTTTTACCGAGTATGATACAGTGGTTGACAAGCTGTCGGGCGGTGAGAGGAAGAGAGTTGCGCTTGCAGGAGCACTTCTTTCCAGGGCGGATATTCTGATACTTGACGAGCCTACCACCTACCTTGACATCAGCTATCAGGTGGAGGTGCTGGAGCTTATAAAGCATCTTAACCGCACGCTTTAACTGTCCGACATGTACATGGGTATTCGGCTTATATCCGCGGATATTCACTTCATCCGGATACTCGGCACTTCCCAGTTCTCCCATTACATCTTTTGGAAGGTCGATCAATACCGGTCCCGGTCTTCCTGTTCTTGCAATATAAAAGGCTTCTTTAATAATTCTTCCAAGATCCTCTCTGTTTCGTACAATAACACCGTATTTCGTAATACTGCGTGTAATTCCTACAATATCAACCTCCTGGAATGCATCATTTCCGATCAATGGTCTTGCTACCTGACCTGTAAAACATACGAGAGGTACACTGTCATAATTCGCTGTTGCAAGACCTGTAACAAGGTTTGTAGCTCCCGGTCCGCTTGTAACAAGACAGACACCTACCTTACCGGTTGATCTTGCATAAGCATCTGCCTCATGAACCAGTGCCTGCTCATGTCTTGGCAGAATGATCCGAATATCATCCTGCTTATACAATTCATCACTGATATCAATCGTACATGCTCCCGGATAGCCGAAAATGGTATCCACGCCTTCTTCCTTCAGCGCTCTTACAAGTAATTTGTTTCCTGAAATCTGTTTCAATCTATATACCTCCCTTTTCAAAAAAGAAAGCCCCAAGCATGACCTTCATGCCCAGGGCGAATATCCAGTATTTACCGTTCACAGTACCTGTGTCAACAGCCAGATCTATCCATGTCATCACCTGAATTCAGAGATAAGCCTCTGTACATCCACAAGCTGTGTACTACTCCCTGTCTTCGTATTTGCGTAAAGCGTAAATTAATTATAAGTGTTAAAAAATATCTTGTCAACGTCGAGTTCTTGATCTTATTTAATCTATCGCATATGATTTTTCACAGCTCCGACTACTGTATACAGAACCATCATTACAAGATTGGCAAGAACAACACTGGCTCCCGCCGGGGTTGCCGCCACATAAGAAAGGGTCACACCCGCGATCAAACACACCACTGAGATCACTGCTGCGTTTATTATGACACTTTTAAATGTCCTGCACACTCTCATTGATGTCAATGCCGGGAAAATGATCAGGCTCG
>ENA-OROL01003238-OROL01003238.1-human-gut-metagenome-genome-assembly--contig:-NODE-3238-length-10514-cov-5.760398_pt1 | contig 10514 bp, 9 predicted proteins | sample MGYA00242128_ERZ509048 | MGnify/ENA primary metagenome ERZ509048 (study PRJEB26280, sample SAMEA2338750) | human gut metagenome | biome: human gut; feature: human-associated habitat; material: faeces...
TCCTGTACCGGCATTTTCCCGATATGCCGGAGGGCCGCATGACGCGGCTCCGCGCGGAGCTCGTCTGCGAAAAGAGCCTTGCCGCCGTGGCGGAGCGTCTCTCGCTCGGCGAGCATCTGCTGCTCGGAAACGGCGAGGATCAAAGCGGCGGCCGCCGCCGCCCGAGCATCCTCTGCGATGTTATGGAGGCCGTTGTGGCTGCCAGCTATCTGGACGGAGGCTTTGCCGTGGCCAGCGACATCGTGACGCGGCTCATCCTGCCGCAGCTCGCCGAGGCGGAAAAGACCCACGATTATAAGACGGAGCTGCAGGAGCTGGTACAGCGCCTGAAGAACCATGGCTACAGCGTGTATTACCTGAGCAACATCCCGCAGGATGTGCTGGAATTGCTGACCGAGCGCGGCGTGCTGGCTCAGTTTGACGGCGGCGTAGCCTCCTGTGAGGTACAGGTGAACAAGCCCGACCCGCAGATCTACAAAGCTTTGCTGAAGAAGTATCAGCTGAAGGCCAGCGAGTGCGTATTTATCGATGACAGACTGGAAAACGTGCAGGCCGCCTTTGCGCTGGGCTTTGCCGGTATACAGATGAAGGACAGCGTCGGTACGCTGATCCGCAGCCTTGCCACCTGCAATGTGACGCTGCGCTGAGCATTGATCCAATAAATGCAGCAGCCCCTGCCGGAAAGATCTTTCCGGCAGGGGCTGCTTTGCGCTGGTAGGAACTTACTTTTCCTCGTAGCTCTGGCAGTAGTGCGGGGTCTCCACCTGCTGGGTGGTGCAGCTGCACTGCTCCGTCACCTTGATCTGCGGCAGATCACATTTGCAGCCGTCCACATTGTGGCAGCACGCGCAGACATCACAGGTCACGCCGATGTTTTCCATGCTTATCACCTCTTTGTCCATAGGTTGCCCTGCGGACAAAGGTTTTATACACAGGTTTTATCCTTTTGCCTTTTTTGCTTCCCGCTTGGATTTGAGCGTGACCGCCACGTGCCTGATAGACAACACCGGATGCACCGGCAGCATACGCGGGCCAGCCCAGCGCATAACTGCACGAATTTTCTCCCGCATTTCCGGTTTATAGCAATGGACCTTGCAGGCGGAACAGAAGGTCTTTGTTTCCATAAACGGACACTTTTCAATGCGTGCAAGCGCATAATCGTGCAGCTGCCGGCACTCCGGGCATAAAGTGCCTTTGGGAGTGTCATGCTGTTTGCGGCAGTAGAGCGCGATCATCTCGCTGACAAGCAGTTTTTCATCTGCACGCTTTTTATCCAAGTTTTTGGGGGCTTGCTGCATCGGGTCCGTTCCTCCTGATCATTCTTATTCTCTTTTACGGCCTGACCGGCGCGCAGCACGGCGTACTGCACTGCGCAAAAGCGCAAAGCCTACTGTAACGCCAAGTGCCACAGCCATTTCCATATACACCGCCTTTATCAAAAACGGCAGGAGTTGACGGATATTTCATCCGTTTTCTCCTGCCGTAAATTCTGCATTTTTACGATACTCTGCATAACGGCTGCTGCACTTCTAAAAGTTAGTACATTCTAACTTTCGCTTCTATAAAAATGCCGAAACACGGCAAGTTATAGTTTAGCGCAGCAAACCATTTTTGTCAAGAGAGTTTCCCTCTCGTAAAGCTCACCATGCCGCCAGATCTGCGCCCAGCTTACGGCAGGCAGCCTGCACGTCATCATCAGGCGTTTCGTTGCAGATGAGCCCTTCCTCGCTGAACAGCTGTGCGCCATCATCCTGTGCGCGCTGTACCCAGTCGCGCATCCACTGACCGTCACCCCAGCCGTAGGAGCCGAACAGTGCGATCTTTTTGCCGTTCAGCGAGCCTTCCAGTGCAGCAAACATGGGCTCGAACTCGCTCTCTTCCAGCTGCTCTGCACCCATAGCCGGGCAGCCAAAGGCCACCACATCAAACTCTGCCAGCTTTGCGGGGGTCATCTCGGTGCAGGACACGATGGTGCCGTTGGCACCTGCGCCCTCGGCGATGCAGTTTGCCATAGTCTCGGTGTTGCCGGTGGCGCTCCAGAATACGACTGCTACTTTGCTCATAAAACTCTACCTCTTTCTCTGTGTAGTTAGTTTAGAATAACTTCATGCTCTGTAAAAATGCGTCCGTGTTTCATGACGCATTTTTGTGGTTAGTATTTTCTAACCGCCAACAGGATACCACAGCTCTGCCCCGCTTGTCAAGGTATTGGCGCAATGTTTGCATGGCACAACAATGCCACCTTTTTGAAGCACACAGAGCGTGCGTTTCAGCTGCCCAATACGCGGAACACTGCCAGAAGCACCCCGTAGATGACCGGCTGGTGCAACAGATACAGCAGCAGCGAGTGCCGTCCAAGCCAGCCCAGCGGCGGGCAGACCGAGCAGTGCAAGGGCTCCATGCGCTGCCGCCCTACAACGCCGTAGAGAAAGTACCCCGCCCAGAACAGAAACAGCCACGGCAGAAGGGCGAAATAATCCGTAGAATAGAACCACCACGGATAAAAGCCAAAGTACGCTGTAACGTAGTTTGCATACAGTGTCTGCGGCAGCCAAAGGCGCAGGCTTCCAAGACCCAGATAGCCTGCCGAAACATTGCGGGTCAGGGCAAACAACACTGCGGAGATAGCGAACCCTGCTGCGGGTGGAATGCGCCGCAGTGGCTTTTCCAAAAGGCCGGTTAGCAGCATAGCGCTGCCCAGCAGGGTCAGCACACCAAAAACGACCCTGTCCTCCGGCATAAAAAGCAGCGTGACCGCCGTGACAAGCGCCCCTGCCCCAAACACCTGTGCGCCCCGGCATAGGGTATGATGCCCCAGCTGCACGCAAAAGCCGGACAACAGAATAAACACCCAACAGATGCTCTGCTGCCACAGATGCCCGGGCAGGCCGTAATACCAGTCTGCCTGAATGCCGAACAGATTGACCAGATCCCAGCAGCCGTGATAGAGCATCATGCTAACTAAATCCAGTCCGCGCAGCTCGTCCAGAAGGGCATAGCGGGCAGAAGCGTTATGTTGCTTCACGGCGTTTTCCTTCCTTTTTGTCACCCTGTTACACCGTTTTGCGGCGCAGCAGGCTCATGGGCGGCAGCTCCGGGGAGGGTATGGTGTATTTTTCCATGGCGTGAGGGGTGCTTTCCACCCGCTCCCCTGCTTCGTTTTCGATCCATTCCGGGGTAAGCGGGATACTGCGGCCGTCCGGGCACAGCGCCTCCAGCGTATCTCCAAGGCTCCATTTGCCGCGCTGCTGGCAGTGGGCAATGCCGTTTTCCCAGCTGTCCACCGTGCCAACGAACTCCCACTCGCGGATGTAGGTGGCGCTGTCGGTGGCCTGTTTGGCCTGCTCGCGGCCGAAATAGAAGCCGGGAGAATAGTGCCGGTGGCTGGTGCGGGTAAGCTCTGCGTACACCTCCGGCGGCAGCTCAAAGTTATCGTTTGCCGGGTCGGCCAGATAGGCGTCCAGTGCCTTGCGGTAGGCAGCGGTAACGCTGGCCACATAGTAAAAGGTCTTGGCACGGCCTTCGATCTTCAGGCTGTCCACGCCCGCCTTGCAGATCAGGTCGATAAAGGGCGCGGTGCACAGATCGTTGGCGTTAAGGATGTAGCTGCCGTTCTCGTTTTCGCCGATCTCGTACAGCTGACCGGGGCGGGTCTCCTCGCTCAGGTAGTACTTCCAGCGGCAGGGCTGGGCGCACTGGCCACGGTTGGCATCACGCCCTGCCATGTAGTTGGACAGCAGGCACCGACCGGACACGCTCATGCACATCGCACCGTGCACAAAGGCTTCGATTTCAAGCTCCGGCGGGGTCTTATCGCGCAGGATGGCGATATCCTGCAAGGTCATCTCCCGCGCCAGCACCACGCGCTTTGCACCCATTTTGTAGGCGGCGCGGGCGGCTGCCCAGTTGGTGATGCCGGTCTGGGTGGAAAGATGCACGTCAATATCCGGGGCAAAGGTCTTGCAGGCATCCAGCACGCCAAGGTCTGCCACGATAAAGGCATCCACACCGGCCTTGGCGGCTTCCTTGATGGCCTCCGGCAGGCGGTCGGCTTCCTCGTTGGTGGGCAGGGTGTTCATGGTCAGGTAGACCTTGCGGCCGCGGGCATGGGCGTAGATGACGCTTTCCGTCAGCTGCTCCGGGGTGAAATTAGCCGGGGCAGAGCGCATACCAAACTCCGGCAGGCCGCAGTAAACGGCATCGGCACCGTAGTTGATGGCATAACGCAGACGTTCTGCATCGCCCGCCGGGGCAAGCAGTTCCGGGATCTGTAGCATTTGTAGGTTCCTCTCTTATGTATCACAGTTTTTAACTGGAAAGGGGCCGCTGCACCGTGTTTTTTGTGCAGCGGCCTTTCCTCAGTTTTTCAGGCTTTTGTTCACAGCTGCGGCAGTTTTGCAGTTGGCATTATGCTCTGCCAGCGTGTGGGCGTAGTAGTAATTGCCCTTGAGGTCGGTCACAAAGAAGTAAGCGTCCTTGGCTTCCTCATCGGGCTGCGGCTCCAGCGCCGCTTTGATGGCGGCAAGGCCGGGGTTCGAGATGGGGCCAGCGGGCAGGCCGGTGCAGCTGTAAGTGTCGTAGGCTGCAAGGATATTTTCCGGGATATCATCCCAGCCGCCGTAGTAGGGTGCGACCCAGTTCCAGAGATAGTTGTTGTCGGCGTCGCTCTGGATATGGCTGGAGGTGTTGCTTTGCAGCCGGGGGTAGGGCGAGCCCTCCGCCAGACGGTTGCGGAACACCTGCGCCACGTTGGAGTCCTGACTGTTGCCCGCTTCCTCCTGCACAAAGGAGGAAAGAGTGACAAGCTCCGACAGGGTCATTCCCTGCTTTTTGAGCGCTGCGTACATTTCCTTGGTAAATTGTGCATCTAACTGGGCGTAGAAAGTAGCTACATAGTTATGCACCGTATCACCCTTCAAAAACTCGTAGGTCTCCGGGAAAAGATAGCCCTCACACTTCATGAAGCGGTTTGGAGCATCTTTATCCTCCGGGACATACTGCCAAAAGGTATATGCGCTGAAATCGCCCTCGTTGGCTTCCTTCAAAAACTCCTCGGCGGTGCACAGACCAGCGGCTTCCATCTTCTGGGCAATAGCAATAGCCGTTGTACCCTCCGGGATAGTCACCCGCACTGTTTCTGCCTTGGCGTACTGGGAAAGGGTGCTGATGAGTGCATCGTAGGAGCTGCCAGTGGTCAGCTCAAAATCGCCGTATTGCAGCTTTGCGGCAGCGCCCTTTTCTCCCACATACCAGCGGAACAGGTAGGCAGAGCGGATGACGTCTGCATCCTTCAGCTTGTTGGCGATCGTGGCTACGCCGCTGCCCTGCTGAATGCTTACGGTGACCGCAGTGCCGGGCTTGCTGCTGCCGCGGATCTCGCTGCGGGCAAACAGCACCGCTGCGCCTGCGGCCAGAAAAAGCAGCAGAAGCACCACCAGCAGAATTTTGCCTGCGCCGCCCTTTTTGCGGGCTGCGTGTGTATCGTTGTGTGCCATACGCACCTTCCTTTTTTCAGTTTTCCAGCATCAGACGCAGATAGCTTTCGCTCACGTCAAAAGGCTCTGCGTCAAAGCGGATCATGCCGTATTCCTGCCGGGTGCCCTCGCCCAGAAACAGCGGCTGGGCAGCGCCTACCGTGATGACCGCCTTTTCCACAATGACTTCCTTCTCGCGGGCGGCTTCCATCAGGATCTCGGCGGCGCGGTCGCTGTCGGCCATCATCTCCACAAAATACAGGGTGTCCTCCTTGCGGAAGTAGATGCCGTAGCCATGTTCGTTGGACACGATGGTAGCGCCCCGGGCGTACAGCTCCTGCAACACCACCGCCATGCGTTCCGGGCTCAGCTGCACGGTATCCTTCCAGAACTGCTCCCGCAGCTCGCACAGCTTTTTGGCTGTCACCGTGTCAAATTCCGCCTGGCTCCACAGGTTGCGGCTCACCTCACGGGGCAGGCAGCGCAGGGCAAAAGCCTTTGCAAAGCCTTTATCCTGCAGCAGAGCGGCCTGTGCTGCGTCTGCCGGGACTGCCACGGTAAAGCCTGCGCCCCGCAGCTTTTGCTGGGCGCACAGGGTATCCAGCAGACCCGTCAGCAGCAGACTGCCCTCGCCGCACAGGCACAGGTAATTGCCCATGCGCCCCTGCAGGGTGACCGGCACAGCCAGCGCAGCCGCCACGATGGCGTCGTTTTCGTCGGCCACATAAATGTTCTGCACTCCGGCAAAACGTTCCAGTACCATTTTTGCAAAATCTTCGGTATCATGATGCTGGCTCTGCCACAAAGCCAGCACTGCCGCCTCGTCGGACGGCTGCATCAGACGATACATCGTTCAGGATGCCCCCTCTTATCATATTTTATCGTTCAGCCCAGTGTTTTCCGGGCAAGCTGCTGCACTTCTTGCTGAATCTCTTCAATGCTGCGCATTGCGTCCCCGCTGGTGCAATGCACGGTGTCCCAGCCAAGATGCCGGGCACAGAACTCGGCAGCGGCGCGGCTGCGCGCCAGATAAGCCGTATCTTTTTCGTGCACGTCCTTTTTGCTCTCGTCGCCGTGGTAGCGCTGGGTCATCAGCCGCTGGCTGACCGCCGGGTCTACCTGTAAATAGATGACCCTGTCCGGTGCGGGCAGACCCAGCAGACGGAACTCGTAATCGAACAGCCAGTGCAGATATTCCTCCCACTGCTTCTGCGGAAGCTTCGAGCACTGGTGCACCGCATTGGAGGTGGTGTATCGATCGGCGATAATCACACCGCCCTGCTCATAAAAGCTGCCCCAGCTGGTTTTATAGCTGGCATAGCGGTCCACCGCGTAAAAGCTGGAAGCCGCGTAGGCGTTTACATCGTCCGGGTGCTGGCCGAACTGCCCCGCCAGATACATCTTGACCAGAGCGCTGGAATCGCTGGCATAATCCGGGAAGGTGATCTTCTGCACCGGTACACCCTGCGCGGCAAGATGCTCTGCCAGCAGCTTTGCCTGTGTGGCCTTGCCGCTGCCATCCAGCCCTTCCAGTACGATCAGTTTGCCTTTGCTCATACGACGGCACCTTCTTTAATGGCAGCATATTTTGCGCGCACCTCAGCGGTTTTGCCGCAGCACATCTTGCCCTCCGGGCAGGCGCCGCACAGGCAGGCAGGGCCGGCCTTGGCAAAGATATGGGGTGCTACCGGGTATACCAGCGCGAACATCTTTTCGGCCAGTTCCCGGATCTCCCACTGGGCGCGGTTGCAGCAACGCAGCTGGAAGAAGTTCATCAGGCTGCGGGCGTTCATAGTGACCACCATTTTTGTCTCGCAGGCGTTGGGCAGCACAAAGCGGGCGTCCTCGTTGGCCTGTTTAGACGCCTTGGCGCGGGCCTGCTTTTCCGGCATCCCCTCGGCCATCAGGCGGGCGGTGTGCCCCTCCTCCAGCTTATGAGCGAGGTCAAGATAGCGCTGGGCGTCCTCTTCCATGCTGGCAAGGAAAGCGGCTTTTGCTTCCGGGATGGCCTCGATCTCCGGGGGCGTCACATAGCGGAAATCATCCAGACGCACATAGCGCTGGCTCTGTACGCTGAAGGACGCAATGCGGTGCCGGGTGATCTGGGCAAGCAGGGTGCGGCTGACCCCCTCGATGCCAAAGGTGAAGCTGGCGTGCTCGATGGGGCTTGCGTGACCAAGGTCACTGAGCATGGTCAGGAATTTTGCAGTTTTTTCCTCGTCCAACCCGTCCAGAAGGTCGGTGATATGGGCGTCGGAGTAACAGAGCTTTGCGGCAGCCGCCACCACCTTTTCCGGTTCCGGGGTGTGGGCGATCAAACGAACAGTCATCATAGGGTCATTCTTCCTCCGTAATCTTGGTCAGGGGCGCAAAATTGGCCATCGTTTTCTTGATGCCCACTTTTTCAAAGTTGATCTCCACGATCTGATCCCCGGCAGCAGGCTTTACCTTCAGCACCGTGCCGCGGCCGAACACCTTGTGCTCCACGATGTCGCCCGGTTCATAGTGCTTTGCGTCGAAAGCCACCGATTTTACGGCAGAATTTGCTGTAAAGGCTGTTTGCTTTACAGTGTTTTTCGTCGCATTTCCGCTGGAATATCCAGAACCAAATCCGCCGCTTCTGGTAGTCGGCTGAGCGGAGCTGTTGCCATAGTGACTGCCAAAACCGGAGGAAACGGTACTTCTTCCGCCGTAAGAGGAGCCAAAGCCACGGCTTTCACCGGCGTTATATTCCCGGTTCAGGTAGCCGCTGCGGTTGCCCGAGCTGTAACCCGAGCCATAACCGCCGCCGTAGCTGCTGCGGCTGTAACCGGAGGGGCCGGAGTAGCCGGATGCCCCGCCGGGCACGGTATCGCTGTAACTACTGCCCCAACCGCCCATGCGGGAACGCTGTTCCAGCACCGGGCTGCGGGTCTCCTCGACATATTCCGGCTCGATCTCCCGCAGAAAGCGGCTGGGCTCGTTGCGCTGGGTGCGGCCGTACAGCATCCGCGTAACGCTGTTGGAGATGTACAGCTCCTTTTTGGCGCGGGTGATACCGACGTAAGCCAGACGGCGCTCTTCTTCCAGATCTGCTTCGGAGTACTTGCTCATCTCGCTGGGGAAAACGCCTTCTTCCATGCCGATGAGGAACACATAGGGGAACTCCAAGCCCTTGGCAGAGTGGATGGTCATCAGCACCACCTGATCGCTGCTTTCGTTGTAGCTGTCGATATCACTGATGAGGGCGATATCCTCCAGATAGCCCTCCAACGTGGCTTCTTCGCCGTGCTGATCGCAGTAATTTTTGACGTTGTTGACCAGCTGGCCAAGGTTCTGCAGCCGGTCGGCGGCATCCTCGTGCCCCTTAGCGGCGTCTGCTTCCAGCATGGCCTTGTAGCCGGTCAGTTCAATGACATCGGAAGCGAACTCATCCAGCGTGCGGGTGGCAAGGGAATCCTGCAGGCGCTGGTAGATCTGCCAGAACTTGAGCAGCGGCATGACCGCGCGGGAGAGCTTGGCGTACTGGTCGGCATGGCTGATAACATCCAGCATACTGACCCCCTGCTGCCCGGCAAGGTCTGCAATGACGTCAACGGTGGTAGCACCGATCTTGCGGGCGGGCTCGTTGATGATGCGGCGCAGCCGCACATCGTCCCGGGGGTTGGCCACGATGGACATATAGGAGTGGATGTCCTTGACCTCCTTGCGGTCGTTGAAGCGCTGCCCGCCCACGATCTTATGCGGGATACCTGCGCGGGTGAAGTAGCTTTCAATGGGGGCAGACTGGGCGTTCATGCGGTAGAGGATGGCATGGTCTGCCAGATTCCCGCCCGCCTTCAGATGCTGGCCGATAACGTCCGCGATATGGCTGGCTTCATCCTGCTCGTTCTCGGCGGTGTACACCTGCACCTTATCACCCTCACCGTTGTCCGTCCACAGGGTCTTGCCCTTGCGCTCGGTGTTGTGCTGGATGACGCAGTTGGCTGCGTTGAGGATGTTGGAGGTGGAGCGGTAGTTCTGCTCCAGACGAATCGTCTTAGTGCCGGGGTAGAGCTTTTCAAAATTGAGAATGTTCTCAATGGTAGCGCCGCGGAAACGGTAGATACTCTGGTCGTCATCGCCCACCACGCAGATGTTGCGCTCCGGCCCAGTGAACAGGCTGACCAGACGGAACTGCGCCACGCTGGTGTCCTGATACTCGTCCACCAGCAGGTAGCGGTACTTGTTCTGGTAGAACTCCCGCACGTCCGGGTGGTCGGCCAGCAGCTGCACGGTCTGGTAGATGAGGTCATCAAAATCGAACGCACCGGCCTCTTTCAGCTTTTTCTCGTAGGCTGCGTAGATGCGGGCGGTCTGGGTGCTCTTCACGTCTCTGGCGTGGTCTGCAAGGGCCTGCTCCGGGCTGACCAGCTGATCCTTCCAGCGGCTCATCTGGTTGATGGCGGCCTTGATGGGCAGGAATTTATCATCGATGCTCAGCTCTTTATATACCGTTTTCATCACACGCTGGGCATCATCGGTGTCGTAGATGGTAAAGCTGCGGGGGTAGCCGATCTCCTCCGCCCAGCGGCGCAGGATGCGCACACAGGCCGAGTGGAAGGTAGAGGCGAACACCTCGTCCCCTTCCTCGCTGCCCAGCATCCGGCGCAGGCGTTCCTTCAGCTCCCCTGCCGCCTTGTTGGTAAAGGTAATGGCCATCACGTTCCAGCTGCGCACCGCATTGCGGCGCAGCATCCCGTCCAGCCAGCTGGGGGCATCGGTACCGGTCATGATGGCGGTGCGCAGAGCTTTGACGTCCTCCTCGGTCACCGGGCGGGGCGTTTCTTTGGAGCCGTGCGCCGAACCGAACCGGATGAGGTTTGCAATGCGGTTGACCAGCACGGTGGTCTTGCCGCTGCCGGCACCGGCAAGGATGAGCAGCGGGCCATCCGTGGTAAACACAGCCTGCCGCTGCATATCGTTCAGGCGGCCGAATTGCTTTTCAATGTAAGTATCACGCAGGGTGCAGAATTATCTATGGACTGGATTATACAAAAGTACATTCTAAACTCTGTCTTA
>ENA-OROL01003246-OROL01003246.1-human-gut-metagenome-genome-assembly--contig:-NODE-3246-length-10488-cov-2.120579_pt1 | contig 10488 bp, 7 predicted proteins | sample MGYA00242128_ERZ509048 | MGnify/ENA primary metagenome ERZ509048 (study PRJEB26280, sample SAMEA2338750) | human gut metagenome | biome: human gut; feature: human-associated habitat; material: faeces...
GAGTATGATGAACAGTCCAGAGAAATTTTGCTGCATATCGGACCACAGTTTTATCTACCAGTTTCTCTTTTTGTTATAACAAAGGCGCAGTGTCAGATTTCAAAAGAAAGTTATAGTGTGTCCCAGGCAAAGAAGGAGGCAAGGAAGCGTCTTTTTCTCTTTTTGAAAGAATATGAGAGAAAAGGGGTGGTAATCCTGAAAAATAATGTTAGAATAGACAGTGATAAAAATGAGTGTACTGCAAAGGGAATTATCAAAATAAAAGAACGTGTAGGTAAAGTTCAGGAGATTCCCTCAACATTAGACGGGGAAAAGGATATAAAACAAGAGCCTGCCGTTTTAAACAGATAATTTTAGCAGTAAGTTCAATTACAAATCATATAGTGGGATTTTGAAAATATATTGACAAGAAAGGAAAATCAGACAAAGAATGAATATAGCAGAACAGGAATTCCCTTTTCCAGCGGAACATGCAAGTAATGTTTTTGGTCAATTTGATGCCAACATGAAAAAGATTGAGAAGACATTGCATGTAACGATTATTTTTAGAGATGACAAGTTGAAGTTAATTGGAGGAGAGAAGGATTGCGATAGAGCAAAACATGTGATAGAGCAGCTCCTTTTATTATCGCAGAGAGGGAATGATATTACAGAGCAGAATATTAATTATACACTTTCTCTTTCTATGACGAATGAGGAATCTGCAGTTACCCAGTTAGATAGTGATGTAATCTGTCATACGATCATGGGGAAACCGATTAAGCCTAAAACGATGGGACAGAAGAAATATGTTGATATGATCACGGATAAGATGATCGTATTTGGTGTAGGACCTGCGGGAACCGGAAAGACATATCTTGCGATGGCAAAGGCAATTACAGCATTTAAGGCAAATGAAGTGAATCGTATTATCCTGACTCGTCCGGCGCTTGAAGCCGGGGAGAAGCTGGGATTTCTTCCGGGTGACCTTCAAAGTAAAGTGGATCCGTACTTACGGCCTCTTTACGATGCGCTTTACGAAATTATGGGTGCGGATACTTTTGCTAAAAACATGGAAAAGGGATTAATAGAAGTGGCACCTCTTGCTTATATGAGAGGAAGAACGTTAGATAATGCATTTGTTGTGTTAGATGAAGCGCAGAATACGACACCGGCACAGATGAAGATGTTCCTTACCCGTATTGGCTTTGGGTCAAAGGCAATTATTACCGGTGACCTTACGCAGAAAGACCTACCGTCAGGTACTCGTTCAGGTCTTGATGATGCGCTTCATGTGCTTAAAAATATTGATGAAATTGGCGTGTGTAATCTGACGAGTAAGGATGTTGTGCGTCATCCGCTTGTTCAGAAAATTGTTACCGCATACGATGAATATGACAAAAAGAAAGAAACAAGACAAAAGAGAAAGCAGAGAACAACAGGAAAGCAGGAGAAAAAATGACATTTGAAATAGAGAATGTATATCCGGAAGTGGTTTTACCGGATTATGAAACCGTTATTAAAAATGTGATAGAGGCAGCCTTAGATTATGAAAAATGTCCGTATGAAGCACAGGTATATGTGCTCTTAACAGATAATGAGGAGATTCATGAGATTAATAAGGAACATCGCCAGATTGACCGTCCGACAGATGTTCTTTCTTTTCCGATGGCAGATTATCCGGTGCCGGGAGATTTCTCTGATATAGAAGAAAGAGATCCGGATGCTTTTCATCCTGAGACTGGCGAGCTGATTCTTGGAGATATTATTATTTCCATGGATAAAGTAAAGGAACAGGCGAAAGCTTACGGTCATTCCAATACAAGAGAGCTGGCATTTTTAGTTGCACACAGTATGCTTCACCTTATGGGATATGACCATATGGTTGATGAGGAACGAAAAGTGATGGAAGCAAAGCAGGAAGAGATTCTTAAAAACTGTGGTTATATTCGGGAGATGGAAGCTTGAGACAAATAAAAGGCAGGGGAAAAACTCAGGGGAATAGCAGAAAAAATTTCACAAATGCTAAAGAGGGAAAAGGCAGAATCAGAGAGCAGGAAAGTGCCGGCCAGTTAAATAATAAAGCGAAAACACAGAACAACATCAGTCTGTCAAAGAACAGAATAAAAACAGAGAAAAGGCACAATCAGAGGATGGCGAAACAAATACAAAAAAGTACTGTGGAAAAGGACAGGATATTACCAGAAAAATTAATTCAGGATTCCACAGTATGGGATACCATTATTGTCGGAGCTGGAGCAGCCGGAATGACAGCCGCACTTGCCTGCGGAAAAGAAAAACAAAAAGTACTCCTTCTTGATCGTCAAAACCAGATGGGAAGAAAGATTCTAGTCACTGGAAATGGCAAATGTAATCTCACAAACTTTGCACAAAAGCCAAAATATTATCGAAGTGACTGTCCAGAGAAGGTACAGAAAGTATTGTCTGTGTTTGGACAAAAAGAGGCAATGGAGTTGTTTCAGAGTCTTGGAATCTATACAAAAGATAAGAATGGCTATGTGTACCCATACAGTGAGCAAGCGGCAAGTGTGAGGGAAGCTTTTGAGACAGAAATATTATCAAATCCGTCTATTACATTTGTTCCTTTTTCGGAGGTATACAATGTTCAAAAGAAAGAGGATGTTTTTTTGATAAAGGCAAAAGAACCGCTCGGTCAGTCAGAACAGAGTACAGGGAAGCAGGGGAATGGTGAGAAAATAGAAAAGGTTTATCGCTGTCAGAGTCTCCTTATCACAACCGGGGGATTTGCGGGGCCGAAGTTTGGCTGTGATGGCAGCGGATATGCATTTGCTAAAGTATTTGGACATGAGATTATAAAACCATTGCCCGCACTTACAGCATTGAAGTCATCTGCTCCGTTTTTAAAAAAGGTAAGCGGGGTTCGGAATCAGGCAGAAATCACATTAGAAATTGATGGAGAGCCGGTAAAAAAAGAAACTGGCGAACTTCAATGGACAGACTATGGTATTTCTGGTGTGGCTATTTTCCAGTTAAGCCGTTTTGCGATCACCGCTTTAGAGGATAAAAAGAAGGTAGCTTTATACTTTGACTTTATGCCGGAACTTTCTTCCAAGGAGAAGCTTCGCCTGTTTTTGATGCTTGCACAAAATCATAAAAAAAGAGACATGCTTTCTTTTGTAAAAGGACTATTTCCTGCAAAACTTTGCCCGGTTATTTTAAGAGAGGCAGGGTTAAGAGAAGAAACTTTAGCTGGAACATTGAAGGAAGAAGAATGGAATGCCCTTGTCATGGCGGTAAGTCATTTTCCTTTGCGGATTAATGGTTATATGGGATATGAAAAAGCGCAGGTAACAAGAGGCGGTATTTCTCTTACAGAATTAACCGGTAATTTAGAGTCAGATTTTCAGCCCGGACTATTTTTTGCAGGAGAAGTAGCGGATGTTGACGGCACCTGTGGAGGCTATAATCTTCAATGGGCATTTTCGAGTGGTACAGTAGCAGGAAGAGCGATTGTCAAGAGAAATCAGGAGCTTTTTAAGGATGACCGGCATACGATGGAAGAAAACGATGGTATTTCAGAAAGGAACCGAAGAAGATGATACGAATTTCACAGTTGAAATTAAAGGTGGGACATACCAGAGAAGAACTTTTTGAAGAGATTATTCATCAGGCGCATGGGAAAAGACCTGTCTCATGGCGGATTGTAAGAAAGTCTGTGGATGCAAGAAAGAAGCCACAGCTTTTTTATGTGTATACAATTGATGCAGAGTTTGAAAATGAAAAAAAGCTTCTTTCAGCCAAAAAAAGTAAATGGACACGTTCTACTGTAGTGAAGTATAGATTTCCATATAATAAGAAAGATGGATCAGGAGCAAGCTCGACAGAAGTTTCGACAATAGACAGGGCAGTTATTGTCGGTATGGGACCAGCAGGACTTTTTGCAGCCTTAGTTCTTGCGAGAGCAGGATTTGCCCCCATTGTATTTGAGCGGGGAGACTGCGTGGAAAAACGTTCGGAGATTGTCGAGCATTTCTTTGAAAGTGGAGAACTTGATGAAGAGTCTAATGTACAGTTTGGCGAGGGCGGTGCAGGAACATTTTCTGACGGCAAGTTAAATACCTTAGTCAAGGATAAATTTGGACGTAACCATTTTGTTTTAAAAGAATTTGTCAAACATGGTGCACCAGAAGAAATCCTTTATGAAGCTAAACCACATATTGGTACAGATATTTTAAAAGATGTGGTGGCATCAATTCGAAAAGAAATAGAAAGTCTTGGCGGGGAGGTACATTTCCGCACGAAAGTCTGTGATATCTTATGTGAAAAAATCAGTGGTTCTGTGGCAGAAAGAGAGAGAGCTGAAGCAGAAAAAAATCTTTTGATGCAGGACAAACAGCTAACAGGACTTATTCTTGAAAAAGAAGGAGTGCAAGCGGAATACCCTTGCCGCAATGTTATTTTTGCAATCGGTCACAGTGCAAGAGATACTTTTTATATGCTTCATGAAAGGGAACTTTCTATGAATCCAAAAGCATTTGCGATTGGTGTGCGTGTGGAACATCTGGCACATTTGATTAATGAAAGTCAGTATGGAGAGGGATATCCAGAGGAAGTTCCAACAGCAAGCTATAAACTGACGCATCAGTGCAAAGGCACTGGCAGAGGAATTTATTCGTTCTGCATGTGTCCTGGCGGTTATGTTGTAAATTCTTCTTCAGAAAAAGGTCGGCTTTGCGTCAATGGAATGAGTTACCATGACCGGGCAGGACATAATTCTAATACTGCATTGATTACTACAGTGACGCCAGATGATTTCCCATCAGATAGTCCATTAGCAGGATTGGAATTTCAGCGTAAATATGAGGAACTTGCTTATAAAATCGGAAATGGAAAGATTCCGGTACAGCTTTTTGGAGACTTTCTGAAAAATCAGATGTCCACAAAACTTGGAAACGTTACTCCGTCCATAAAAGGAGAATGGCAGTTCGCAAACTTACACGAATGTCTGCCAGATTATGTCTGTGCATCCCTCGAAGAAGGAATGAGAGCCTTCGGGCATAAAATCAAAGGCTACGATGCAGAAGATACGGTTTTTTCCGGAGTAGAGACAAGAACATCTTCACCACTTCGTATGGAAAGAAATAAACAGTTTGAAAGTAACATACAAGGTCTTTTTCCATGTGGAGAAGGAGCAGGTTATGCGGGAGGAATCACTTCTGCAGCTATGGATGGTATTAAAACTGCAGAAGCTATTGCAGAGAAGATTCTCACACAGAATTAAGTACAGCCAGCAACGAGACAAAGCTTGACTGCATTTACTTACAAAGATATTTCTGTGTTTACAAACGTAGGACCATTGTGTATAATACAACGGAATGTACTCTCGGAGTCTTTCTTGTACTTGGTTTTGTGAGAAGATTCCGAGAGTATATCGGATTAAAAAGGAGGAAATTTTATGAATAATATTGATATTGATAGAATTAATGAACTATACCATAAATCCAAATCTGTAGGACTTACCAAAGCAGAAGAAGCAGAGCAGAAAAAACTCCGCAAAGCTTACCTTGCTGCCATCCGCAAAAACTTGCGTGGTTCTTTGAACCGAATTGACATTCAGAATAAAGACGGAAGTATCGAAAATCTTGGTGAGAAATATGGAAAGAAGCTGGATAAAAACTAAAATGCCAGAAGATGCTTTAGAATTAAAAAAGAATCTGCGGTGTGATATGAAAGCAAGACGAAATGCATTGACAGATGAAGAAAAAAAACACGCCGCAGCAAACTGCCTGTCAAAATTAAAAGAACTGCCGGAATTTATGAATGCAGACTGGATATATGCCTATATCGCCTGCCGGAATGAATTAGAAACCGCAGACATCATTAGCTGGTGTCTTTCTTATGGAAAGCATGTTGCCGTTCCAAAAGTACAAGGAGAAATCATGCATTTTTACGAAATCACTGTGCTATCTGACTGTGTTCCCGGAGCATTTGGTATCCTTGAGCCAGCAGGAGAAAAAAAAGACAGAATCACAACTCCAGGCTTTATGCTTGTCCCAGGACTTGCCTTTGATAAAAATGGAAATTTGTGGATGACAAGCTCAGAGGTTAACCATGCGGTACTTGTTCTTGACAAAGCAGGAGCATGGCATCGTTTGGATATCGAGCAACTTAGAGGAGTTTATACAATAAACGATATACTTATAACCTCCACTAACGACAAATGGATTTATGTGCCTCGTAACACCCCTAAACTTGTAATGATACCGAATAGCGAGTCTTTAGACGAAGTTTCCTCGTATGAGTTTACTACACTTATTGATACCGACGGAAAAGAATTGACTCCTAGTAATTATACATGCGTAGCCGAGGATAAGGATGGATATATCTGGGTTGGTACGAATCGGGGAGCCGTATACTTCACTAAACCTAGGATCTCTTCCGCTGAGGATAAAGCCGCTACACGTTGTACAAGGGTAAAATATACCAATGAGGAAACTGGCAATCTCGCTTATTTCTTAGATAACGTTGTCGTCACGACCCTAAAAGTAGACGCAGGTAATCGAAAATGGATTGGAACCAAAGGAAATGGCGTCTATGTTCTAGATAATGATAATGAGACAATCGTTTATCAATTTAATACGACCAATAGCCCGCTCCTTTCCGATAACATATACGATATAGAGATAAACGATAAGACCGGTGAGGTTTTTATCGGTACCGATAAAGGACTAAATTCCTATCAAGGAGAAGCTTCGGAAGGTAAATCTGATTACTCGGAGATCTATGCATATCCTAATCCGGTACGTCCCGAACATATGGATAAAGTAACGATTGTAGGATTAATGGATAATTCGAATGTAAAAATCACGGATTTAAACGGAAATATTATTTATCAAACTAAATCCTTGGGGGGGCAAGCTATCTGGAATTGCCGGAACGCAAGCGGATCACGTGTAGCGACAGGCGTATATCTTGTACTAGCTTCCACAGAGGAAGCCTCAGAGAGCGTTGTAACAAAAATCATTGTAGTCAAATAGAACAATGAATCAATCAGAGAAAGTTTTACTCAACTCCAGATTAATAAATCAAGTAAAAGAAGCGAATAATTTTGATTTTATTCGCTTCTTTCTTGCGTATTCTGTCATGTTCAACCATTTCAGCACACTGACAGAGACAGATCCTTTTTGGTTTGTTAGCGGAGGATTTCGAGTGAAAGGTTTCTTTATTATTAGTGGATTTCTTGTTATGTTTAGCTTCTTACGTACGCCTAATACCCGGATTTTTTTCCGTAAACGTATTCAACGTATTATGCCCGCCTACAGCTTGACTATTTTATTATGTGCCTTAATCGGATTATTCCTTACTTCCTTATCCTGCAGGGAATACCTCACCTCTTCTAGCTTATACACCTATCTTATCTGTAATTTACTTACATTTAACTTTTTATCGCCGGATTTACCCGGCGTATTCGATACCAATCCTTTACAAGCGATGAATGGGTCTTTATGGACTATCAAGGTTGAATTCATGCTATATATCACCATACCCATTATCTATTGGTTACTGAAAAGATATAACAAATTAGTATGCCTACTTCTTATTTATATCTTATCTTTCATCTACTCGACAACGTGTAATTATTTAGATGATATGACACACAACCCTATTTATGAATTCATGAAAAGACAATTCCCCGGACAAATGATGTACTTTTGTTCTGGTATTATCATACTTGCCTATTTCCCTATTTTTCGAAAATATATGAGATATTTGTTCCCTGTCAGCCTATTTCTTTTATTGGGTAGAGAGTATCTGTTGCTGAGTATTTTCGAGCCTATCGCTCTAGCCTCTATCATTATCACGGTAGCTTATGGATTCAAGTGGTTACATGTATTCAATCGGATGGGAAATTTCTCGTATGGTATCTTCTTGATTCATTTCCCGATCATCCAGATATTCATTCATTACGGACTTGATCAATATAGCTTTATATTGACATTGGCTCTTACCACTATCCTTAGCACCGGATTAGGTATGTTATCCTGGAAATACATAGAGAAACCTTGTTTATATCATCCTAAAAAGAAAAACCAGATGAACGCAATGCTCGGATGATCGGATCTGTTATCTTCTCCGCTCCTTTCGCAGCGATTAATGCCAAGAACCAAATTCCACCATCCGTAAAAGAGGGAAACAACTACGACTGCAGAATTTATTTGCAATCGTAGTTGTTTCCCGAAGACAAACCAATATAGTAAAGATACAATATCAATGCTTTATACCCTCAAACATCTCCGAGCGATCTTCTTTCGCTTGGGTGGATTTAGCCTTGAAACTATTAAATGTCCAACTCAACGTCAACGTGATTTGTGGATATTTGGGTTTGATACGTGTCAGGGAGCGTAAATCTGCCGTTTGGATATCGCTGATATATTTGGCAGAACGGAAAATATCCCGGAAAGCTAAGGTGGCGGTTAGTTTTCGGTTACATAGTTGCTGACGGACGGCTACGTTCGCATACCAATAAGCGTCCGTACGGCCCTGCGTCGTTACGGAAGGGCCTACAAAACTACCATCCAATTGGATACGGGTGTATTTCCCCAGATTAAACAGGTTATTCCATAGGATATCGTAATTGGTGCTTGAGGTCGTATTTCCACCGGCGGCCTGTTCGTTCTTCACCTTATAGTGATAAACGTTTCCGTTGACCGTGGTATTCCACCAGCGCACCGGATGCAGGCTGACGCTTAGCTCGATACCTGTCGAGTAATCATGTCCTACGTTCGCCATCGAATCCAAGGTTACACCAGCTGAATAGGGAACACGCAACCGCTCGATCTTATCCTTCCGATACCGATGAAAGGCGGTGGCGGATACCGTGTTTTCCCCGAAACTCTTCCGGTAGTTCAATTCAAAGGAGTTGATGTACTCCGGACGTATATCCGGATTACCGATCTCGGCCGTATAAAAGTCGCGATACGTGATATAAGGCTCCATATAGAAAAGCTGCGGACGTGTGGTACGACGGGAATAGGAAGCCAACAAACGATGTTCATTCGGGAACGTATAGCCCAAATGCACCGATGGGAAAAACTCAAAACGATTCTTCGTACGATCCGCTCCCTCCACGGAACTTCGCAAGACCGTATGCGTATGCTCTCCCCGAACGCCGGCTTGCGCCTCTAAATTCTTCCACATATGGGAAAGAATCGTATAGATAGAATTCACCCCTTCTTGAAAATAAAACGTGTTGTAGATATCGTCACGCCAAAAGAACGTTTGTCCCTTGGGGTCCCACCATTCCATATTGTAATCGCCGTCTTCCAGATAAGAATAATATTGGTAACCCGCCTCTAGCTTACCTCCTTTCCCGAAAGGCAAGGCGTAATCCAGATTGATACGCATCGTTTCCCGGTGCTCGGCCTCATAAGCACGGTGCCCCTGTTGGCGTTGCCCTTCCAAGGACATCAAGTCGTTAAAGAAATATTCCAAGGCATGGCCGCCATATTTGTAATAAGCACTACCGGAAAGCTCGTGTCCCTTATCGTTGAACTTATGCTGTACCGCCAGACTTCCCAAACCTATATTCTCATCATTATCATAATCATCTATGCTTCGATAATCTTCCGTCACCGGAGAGCCGCCCGCTACCGAACGGGTTTCCTTATAGTTCATCTCTCCCTTACGCTTATTTCCGCCATAGCCGCCCTCCAGATCCAACGCGATGGTTGTCTTGGGAAGATTCAGGCTCCAACCGCCTTTCATCGTATAATGATAGCTGTTTCCCGTACGAGGCCCGACGGAATGCGAGGTAGTGGTCTGATCGCCCACCACCGTCATCTTCTCTTGGTCGAAATCACTCTTGCGCAACCGGTCTGTCCACTGTCCGCCGATGTACCAACGGGAACGCTGATGTTGCTGTGCCAACAAGAAATCGACATGGCGGGAAAGCCACGTACTTCCCGAGAGATTCACCATCCCACTCAATCCCCGCTGGGAATGCTTCTTCGTGATAATATTAATGATACCCACGTCGCCTTCCGTATCATGCTTGGCGGAGGGCGTCGTGATAATCTCTATATTCTCTATATGCCCGGCCGGGACTTGCTCCAAAGCCTGTGTACCCGAGAAGACACTCGGCTTACCATCTATGTAAACCAAAAAGCCGCTGCTTCCACGAAAAGTAACATCGCCTTCCGCATCTACCCGTATGGAAGGCGTATTCTCTAATATATCCACGGCGGAACCGCCTCCTCCCATCATATTGGAAGAGGCCTCGACCACTTTCTTATCCAACTTATAAACCAATTGACGTTTCTCGGCCACTACCTCCACTTCGGCGATACCTACCTCCAAAGGACTCATCATCAACTTACCTAAATCCACCGGAGACGAGGCATCCAAGATGATATCATTCTTTGTAAACACATCATATCCCATCAGACGGACCATGACCACATAATTACCCGGAGCCACCTTAGTAAACGAGAAACGTCCTTGATCGTCCGGAAAAGTCTGTTGCAAAGG
>ENA-OROL01003254-OROL01003254.1-human-gut-metagenome-genome-assembly--contig:-NODE-3254-length-10471-cov-2.604839_pt1 | contig 10471 bp, 8 predicted proteins | sample MGYA00242128_ERZ509048 | MGnify/ENA primary metagenome ERZ509048 (study PRJEB26280, sample SAMEA2338750) | human gut metagenome | biome: human gut; feature: human-associated habitat; material: faeces...
GAACATTCCAAATTTCTGCCTGTTTTGGAAGAGAGAACTCGAAAAGTTTCCTTTGTCCTTTTCTCACAAAATTATCTTTTCCAGGATTAACGACGACTAAGGGGCATGTAACGAGGGTGATCGCTTGCGCGGGCTGAATATCTGTTTCCTTTAAAGTCCTGGCTAAAAGATCGCCAAGAATAAATCCGTGTCTTTCCTGAATCAGACCTTTTTGAGATGCGTAAATGGATTCAAGGACAACACCTTTCACTTGATCCTTATGGCTGAGGTAGAAACGAAGCGCAGCATCGGCCCCAACGCCTTGACCGAAAAGAACAAGTTTTCTTCCCTTTATCAAATCAGAATTCTTGACGCATTCCCAAACCGCACCTGCATCTTTGTCTAAATTGTCTAATCGAGCCTCACCTTCAGTTTCCCCAACGCCCTGATAGTCAAACAAAATAACCGGGACGCTCTCAAGTGCAAGAAAAGCGACCTGCTGCATGCTGTAACTCATATTGAATTGAGCGCTTTGGAAGTAAAGAACAACCGGCAAAGTTTTGAGCTTTTCTTTTTTTATCTTTCCGGTTTCTTTCGGCACAAGAATTTCAAAACTTATTTCGGGCTTTGTGGGATCAGAAAGGTTTTTCGCTTTTCCTTTGATCGACTCAAGGCCGTAAAGCGAAGCGGACCAATATCTCATTGAGTCAGATCTGAAGAAAAGGCTTTCTACAAGGTTAGATATGAAGTTCATTTTCAAGTCCTCGTCTGCATACCTCAAGTTTCCGACAGGGTCCTAAAAATTCCTCCTACATTAAATATTTTTAATCTTTCTTATAGAAAAAATTTATGTTGTTTGTAGAGGTAACCTTAATTGAATAGATTTCTTAGATTCAATAATCACTAAATTATTAAGGGGTTAATTCTTGTAATGCACCAGGAAAAAACCTCTTTTTTAGTTTATTTCCTTTCTTGGAGACTGACACAAGAAAAGAGCCCGGTTTATTCTGTCTCATTTTAAACCTTTAATTTAATTAATATTGTTTGAACATTTCCGAAATCTTCTGCGGATCATTGGTCTTGGTTAAACCCAACTGCAGCAGGATTCTTGCTTTTTGCGGATTGAGCGTGCCGGCGTGAACAAATCCTGCCTTATCCCAAGCAGCTGTAGATTCAATCGTCGGGCCGTTTGGAACTCTGGCAGAGCGTACGACAACGATACCTTTCTTGGCAGCGTCATAAAGAGCTGGTTCAGTTGCTTCATGAATAGAGCCGTTCCCAGTTCCGGCATGAACGATACCTTTTGCGCCGTTGGCAACGGCAGCTTCGGCCATTCTTCCGTCATCATTCACATGAGAGTAAATAATGTCGACTCTAGGAAGATCGTTTAGATTGCTGACATCGAATTCGGTATCTATTGTATGCTTACGGGTTGTAGCCTTATAGAAAACCGGACGGCCGTTTTCAAAGTAACCGAGGTAACCGAGTTCCGGGCTTTGAAAAGTGTCAACTCTTAGAGTGTTTGTTTTTTGAACATCTCTGGCGCCATTAATATTGTCATTCATGGCAATCAGTACACCTCTGCCCTTAGCATCCTTAGATGCGGCAAGATTTACGGCATTCAAGATATTCACAGGACCGTCAGCGGAAATAGCTGTTGCCGGACGCATAGCTCCTATGATGACGACTGGCTTGTCGGATTTTGTCACAAGGTTCAGGAAATAAGCTGTTTCTTCAAGAGTGTCAGTGCCATGTGTGATCACGATACCGTCTACGTCAGGTTTGGCAAGCAATTCATTTATACGCTTGGCCAATTTCAGCCAAATTTTGTTGTTCATTGATTCAGATCCAATATTGGAGATCTGCTCACCTTTGACATTGGCAACCTTGTGAATTTCAGGAACGGCCTGGAGCAAAACATCAATTCCCAGCGCTCCGGCTTTATAACCTGTCATTTGAGTATTGCTAGCGGCTGAGCCGGCAATCGTCCCGCCTGTGGCTAGAATTACAACATTGGGTTTTGAGACTTTCTGCAGCTGAGCCGGAGTTTCTGCCGCAATTGAATTAACGAATCCGACAGACAAAAATGCGCTCGAAATTATTATGGCTGATAAACATTTTTTGATTTGCATTGTTTCCTCCTTGAGTAAATGCAAAAATAAATTAACTTGGGGCAGTGTTTAGGCCAAATACCATTAGTAAGAATTGTCTTTGAGATAAGAAATAGTTATCTCAGTATTACTTTTTTAGTTGTATTTTTCGTGTCTTTCTTGTATCCGGCCTATGAGGATTGAATGGGGCGGCTTGTACAAATCCAGCTTTGTCTGAAGTGATGGTGGATTCAATAGTAGATCCGCTAGAAAACTCCGTAAAGGCGCACACAACTTCATGAGTTGAGCCATTTACGGTTCTTGCGAGGACAGTGTTTTATGCACCGATGGCAGTCGCAGCTCCAGCGTTTGTCGTCATCACTCACATGAGAGTAGATAAAGTCGACTCGCGGAAGATAGTGTAGATTGCTTACATAAAGTTCAGTATCTTCTTAGGTTCTCGTTTTGGCCTTATTAAAGACAAGACGGCCGTTTATCATGCTGCGGAAACATTCTAATTGCTCATAAAAACGACTTTTGCAATTATGGACACCATCAAAAGTCCGATAACAAGGTAGAGGACCCTTCTGACGATATTGGCGCCGAGGCGGATTGCATACTTGGCACCGAGTCGATTACCGACGATACTCACCGCAGCGCAAGGAATTGCCAAGGAATAAGCTACAGTGCCGGCAGAGGCAAAGGCACAAACTGTGCTCCTAAATTGGCAAAAATGTCGTAAATCTTGGCTGTTCCGGAAGCCTTGATCAAGCCTGTCTTCAAAAAGACGTGGATGCCAAGAAGAAAGAAGGCTCCCGAGCCCGGACCAAAAAATCCTTCATACATACCAACGACTACACCGCTCACGGCGGCTTTCCATCTCCAGCCTGTTACACCTTCGACTTCTCCTTTTAGCTTGAAAGAACCGCTAAACAATGATGCTGCTAAGCCTACCGGAATGAGTGCGATCATTATGTAGGTCATCTTTTGGCTTTCAGTGGAAAGAGCAATCCATGACCCCAAAACGCCGCTGATGAAAGAAGATACGGCTCCTATTAACGCTACTTTGGAGAGAATCTGTTTATTCTGACAAAAAGTGTAAAAAAGCCACAATTGTGCCGCACATGGAGGCCAGTTTGGTGGAACCAAGACAATAGTGAGCAGGAACGCCGAGTATTAGTAATGTCGGAATTGTAATTAGGCCGCCCCCTCCCGCTATAGAGTCAATGAAGCTGGTTATGAAGAAAGCGAAACAGCATAATAGGACTAAAGTTAAGGTGACTTCCATGGTGAGATTGAGGAGTCGAAGAGTCATTCCTGCACTTCCTTTTCAGAATGCTTCCAGCAAATATTTAGCCGACAATAAACCGAGCAGCGCAAGCTTGTTTCCGTAATAAGCTGCTTGATTCCGTCTATAAGATATGAGTAGGAAAACCGCTTAAGCGGCCCCCAGTATTCGTGTATGTACAAGGTTTTATCGGTATCAGAAGTTCAGAATTTTTCCCGAGTTTGATAGTTATTTTTGGGCCAAAGCCAGGCCAGCTCTGAGTTTGAGCTAAAAAATTTTTACCGTTAATGTAGCCTAAATGTAGCACTATATGATATAATTAAGAGTATCTCAGTCTTGGAGGGTGACAATGCCTCTGCACGTTTCAATCGTTTCGGTTAAGAATTACAAGTACATCCGTGTTTATTCAAGCTATCGAAATGAAAAAGGACAACCTCGCTCCAGACTTATTGAAAATCACGGGCGGCTTGATGCAGCACTGCTCAAGGATCCTCAATACGTTGAGAAATTAAAGGAGCGTATTGCCAAAGAAAATCAGCTTGAAGCGAGCACCAAAGCTCAAGAAGTAGAAAAACAAGCCAAAGAGAGAATGGATAAGCTCTCCCAGGCAGTCAAGGGACTCAACGACAAGCCCGGATGTTTTAAGACTTACAACGTCGGCGCCGCACTTATCAGAAAAGTCTGGTCCGACTTGAAGCTGCCGGAGATGTTTAGGCACCTACAGCGAAGCAGAAAGATTGAGTATTCTTATGATCAGACGGCTTATCTGCTGACAGAGCAAAGACTGCTGCAGCCGACGAGCAAATTGAGAAGCTTTGCCAATCGCTCCGGAAGCATTATTGATCACGCAAAAGTCGATCACCTGGAAGATTTATATAAAGTTCTGGATCTCCTCCAGGAAGATAAGGCCACCATCGTGAGGCATCTGAACAAAGAAATCCAGAAGAAAACCAAGAGAAAGGTAACGGCAGCTTTTTACGATGTGACCACCTATTCCTTTGAGAGCCGCTGCGTATCTGACTACAAAGACTTTGGAATCAGCAAAGATCATAAAGTCAATGAAGTCCAGGTTATTCTCGGGTTAGTCATGGACGAAAACGGCATACCCATCGACTACGAACTCTTTAACGGCAATACCAACGAGTTCGGGACAATGGTTCCGTTAATAGAAAAAATAAAGAAAACTTATCACCTCAAGCAGCTCATTGTCGTAGCAGACCGCGGTCTTAACAGCTGTCAGAATCTGTTTGATCTTAAAGATATCGGCTGCGATTTTGTTATTGCTCAGAAATTCAAAACTACTTCCGAACACTTGAAAGAGCAGATCCTAGACCAAGAAAACTGGCAGAAGTTCGTTTGCAATGACGAGGGAGAAGTTGTTTGCCGATACAAGACGCTAGACGTAAAGCAAGAGCTCTTCGAGATGAGAGAAAGTCCGACGAGGCACCGTAATTACAAGACATCGAATGTTCTTGACACTATGGATCTCAAATGGGTCGTCTCGTATAGTCCGTCGAGAGCCGCAAAGGATAAAGCAGATCGAGACAGAGCCGTTGAAAAAGCCAAGAAGGCAGTTGAGGATCCGAGCCGCCTTAAAAACAGCGGTTATAAATCTCTCGTCAAAATTCCAAAGGGCAAAGGATCGCCCACGCTTAACTGGGAGAAGATTAACGAACAGGCGAAGTGGGACGGATATTACGTAATCTGTACTAACTTGGAAATATCACCGCACGATGCAACAGCGATTTATCGAAAGCTCTGGCAAATAGAAGACTGCTTCAGGGTAAGCAAGACATACCTCGAGGCTCGTCCCTGCTTCGTGTGGACTGATCCTCACATCTACGGCCACTTTCTTAGCTGCTTCATAAGCCTGGTCATTGAAAAGTACATGCTTTATACCTTTAAAAATGAACTAGGCAAAGAAGAGATAACCCACGAGAAGATGCTGGAAGCATTGAGAACGGCTGAAGTTGTCTATGACGATATTAACCCTCAGGTACCATTTTATCTGAGGCTTTATGAGGCCGGTTTATTTGACCGGATGTCGGCATTGTTTAATTTGGAAGCCCTTAATCGAGTAGAGGCTCCTTCAGCTTTAAGGAGAAAACTGCATTTGCCACTGACAAAAGTTGTAGCTACGCCGACGTAAATTTTAAAATTCTGAGAAGCCTGATGGATTCTAGCTTCTCAATGGATAAAGCTAGAATCCACTGTCAAACTCGGGAGAATGTTTTCGGCGGTGTTTTGGGATGCGTTGCATTCTGCGGAACAATTGTTTTAGTAATGCTGGCCTTTTTAACAGATATCGGAAATGTCGGGACTAAATTAGTTCCAAATCTATATTTAGCCCAGCAGCTCCATCCGACATTAGCTTCTTTCTTCTCTATCGTCATACTTTTGGGCATCTACACTGGATGTGCTCCGATGTACTGGAATTTCTGTTCTCGTGTAGTTCCGGAAAACAGTAAATACTACAAGCCATTCGTAATTATTCTTGGTGTATTCGGCATTATCTTCGGTTCTATTCTTCCGTTTGATGTAGCCATCAATATCATTTATCAAATTTACGGCTACCTCGGAACGTTCTTCCTTTTCTTTGTAATTGCTAAATTCTTTATGAAGAAGAAATCCGGTAAGTAAGGAGGAAATATGTTTTTTATATTAACAGGCGGAACGATTGATTCCTATTATGATACAGACAAATGTACGGCCATCCCTTTTAACGGATCGATCATTAAAAATTATCTTGAAAAGACAGTCCAAAGAGACTGCCATAAAGATAAGTTTGTACAAATCTGCATGAAAGACTCTCGCGAGATTGACCAATCTGACAGAGACAAGATTTGCGACTTGATAAATAATTCATCTAAGAAAAAGTTCGTTATCACTCATGGAACGTATACGTTATTTGATACAGCCAAATTCTTAGATGAGAACATAAAGCGAAGCGATGTTGTTGTAACGCTGACCGGATCTCTTATCCCCCTGTCTGGTTTTGCACCCACGGATGCACCTTATAACTTGGCCTATGCAATAGCAAATTCAGAATTTAATCATCCTGGAATTTATGTTTCAATTAAAGGAAAAGTCTATCCTGCTAAAGAAAAGATAGTTCTACATTTGTTACGCGACAGCATAGAATAGCCGCCTAATGCGGGGTACTTAAACTTGTCGTTTGACATTCTACATTCGTAAATAATTTTGGAGGCAAATTAAAGAATGCCAGGCGATTTGATACCTGGTGTTCATTTTTTTATTTAAAGCAATGAAAAACTTGCTCCCGAACTCTCATTCCAACCCTTATTCCGCCCAAAGCTGAATCAGGTTCAAAATCGTCTGTTGCGCACGTCTCATCGTGTCCAGAGAACAGTACTCGAACTTACCGTGGAAGTTCATTCCCCCGGTGAATAAATTCGGACAAGGCAATCCCATGTACGAAAGACGGGCTCCATCGGTACCACCGCGGATCGGACGAACAATCGGAGTTACCCCGGCTTGTTCCATAGCCTTGAATGCTTTGTCGATCACTTCCGGATGCGGCTCAACCATCTCACGCATATTATAATATTGATCCTTCAAAGTCAACGTTAACACACCTTCTCCATATTTCTGGGTCAAAAGTTCCACCACTTTCATCATGAACTGCTTTTTAGCTTCAAACTTATCCCGGATATGATCACGAATGATATAACTGATTTCCGCATTCTCCACAGAACCGTTCAATCCTACCAGATGATAGAAACCCTCATATCCATCTGTATGTTCCGGACGCTCCCAGGCTGGCAGCAGGCTATTCACCTCAGCAGCCACCTGCAAAGCATTAATCATCTTATCTTTAGCATAACCCGGATGCACGTTCCGTCCTTGAATAGCAACCTTGGCACTGGCGGCATTGAAGTTTTCATATTCCAATTCGCCCTCAAAACCACCATCAATGGTGTAAGCGAATTTAGCACCAAATTTCTCCACGTTGAAATAATCCACACCCCGGCCTACTTCCTCATCCGGCGTGAAACCGATACGGATTTTCCCGTGCTTAACCTCCGGGTGCACCATCAAATATTCGGCAGCCGTCATGATCTCTGCAACACCCGCTTTATCGTCAGCACCCAACAAAGTTGTCCCGTCGGTCGTGATCAACGTGTGTCCCTTGAATGCTGATAACTCCGGAAAATCCTTTACTGTCATCATCAAATTCTCGTTCAAACGGATATCCTTTCCATCATAATTCTCGATAATCTGCGGTTTGATATTCGCCCCACTCATATCTGGACTCGTGTCCACGTGAGCGATAAAACCAATCGCCGGACGATCCTCATAACCCGGAGTAGCAGGAATCGTACCCATAGCATAGCTATGCTCATCCATCTCAACCTCGGTTAACCCAAGAGATTTCATCTCCTCTACCAAGTATTTCAGTAACACTTTCTGTTTTTCGGTAGAAGGGAAAGTCTCACTCATTTCGTCACTCTGCGTGTCGAAACTCACGTATTTCAAAAAACGATCTTTTAAATCCACCTTGTATAATTTTTAAATTTTAGATTTCAAATTTATGATGTCAGATTATGATTTACGACTGGAATCAAATCTTCAATCGTAAATCATAAATCGTAAATTAATCCGCCAGTTTAGCTTTCATAGAATCGTAGATGAAGTAAAGGATGATCAAAATATACATCACGACAGCCAATACCTCAGCACCACTCCAACTGATAAACCAGTCAGCACCGCAATATTTCAAGATAGCACTGATCACACCCATTAAAGCACCACCGGCAATAAATCCGGAAGCGATCAATGTACCGCGTTCACGGCGAGCTTTATTCACATTCTCATCTTTACTACGAGTACCCACATACCAACTAACCAAACCGCCAATCAATAACGGGGTATTCAAATCTAACGGGATAAACATACCTAAGGCAAAAGCTAACGCAGGAACGCCGATCATCGTCAAGATCAATGCCAAAGCCGCTCCGGCAAAGTACAACAACCAAGGAGTTGCCCCTCCTTCCATTAAAGGTTTGATCACGGCAGCCATCGCATTTGCCTGCGGGGCAACCAACGCGTTCTCTCCCACGAAACCATAAGTCTGGTTCAATACCATCATAACCCCGGCAATCGTGGCAGCAGAAACGGCCGTACCCAAGAACTTCCAGCCTTCCTGTCTGGCAGGAGTGGTCCCCAACCAGTAACCGATCTTCAAATCAGTAATGAAACCTCCGGCCATAGACAGCGCAGTACAAACCACACCACCGATAATCATGGCGGCCATCATTCCGCTCGTGCCGCTCAATCCGGCACTAACCAACACCAAAGAACTTAAAATCAATGTCATCAATGTCATTCCGGATACAGGATTCGAACCCACGATAGCAATAGCGTTTGCAGCCACAGTCGTGAATAGGAACGAGATGACGAATACAATCAAAGTAGCAATGATCGTGTGTGTCAAATTACCCAACACTCCAAATTGGAAGAACACAAAAGTAGCAATCAATATGGAAATGATTCCTGACAAAATGAACTTCATGGAAATATCACGTTGTGTACGTTCTACCGCACCTTCGCCTTTTTTCTTTCCACCCAATTCACTAACGGCCAATCCTAAAGCCTGCTTGATAATACTGGAAGAACGAATAATACCGATAACTCCGGCCATAGCGATACCACCGATACCGATATGACGGGCATAATTTGAGAATATCTGCTCTGGGGTCATATCCCGCAATAACACCGTGATCCCCTCTCCCACGGCTAACGTTTGTCCGTCGGCGAAATGGCTGATAAAAGGAATCAGCACAAACCACACGGTGAAAGAACCGGCACAAATAATCGCCGCATATTTCAACCCAATAATATATCCTAAACCAAGTACTGCCGCACCCGTATTCACTTTAAATACCACTTTCATCTTGTCAGCAAGCACTTCTCCCCATCCCATGATACGAGTAGAGATTCCTTCTGCCCACCAACCGAAGGTACTCACGCAGAAATCATAAAGACCCCCAATCAGACCACTCACGGCCAATAGTTTAGCTTGATTACCTTTCTTTTCACCGGAAACCAAAACTTCCGTGGTTGCCGTTGCCTCTGGGAAAGGATATTTCCCATGCATGTCTTTCACGAAATATTTCCGGAAAGGAATCAATAACAAGATACCCAAAAATCCCCCGAACAAAGAAGAAAGAAATATCTGGTAAAATTGAGCCTCCAATCCTAAAATGTAAAGAGCCGGTAGCGTAAAGATTGCCCCGGCCACAATCACACCGGAACTAGCTCCGATAGACTGAATAATCACGTTTTGTCCCAACATATTTTTCTTCCCCAACATATTGCCCACACCAACAGCAATAATAGCGATAGGAATTGCAGCCTCGAATACTTGTCCTACTTTCAACCCAAGGTAAGCTGCTGCCGCGGAAAAGATGACCGCCATGATAATACCGAATGTCACGGAATAAGGCGTAACCTCCTTGGGGTTCGTATTCGCCGGCATCATCGGCTTGTACTCCTCGCCCGGGGCGAGTTCCCGGTATGCGTTATCCGGGAGTGAATTCATTTGTTTGTTCTCTTGCTCCATTGTTTCTTTATAGTAAGTGATTTATTTTTAACAGCACCTCAAAGATAACGATTTTAGCGAAAAAACGGGAATCGTAACAACCTTTATACAAAAAATCCGTAATTACGACATTATAAATATCATACTATGAAAATCATGCACTATCTTGAAATATTATCCACGAGTATCAGCATCATCAGCCTAATCATCGTTATCTACGGAGCGATAATCGCTTTTTACGCATTCATACATAATGAATCCCGGCGTTTTACCGGGAAATACTCGTTCACGGCAACTCGTGAACTTCGTGCCGATTTAGGAACTTATTTACTATTAGGCCTTGAGTTTTTGATCGCCTCCGATATTCTAAAAACAGTTCTGGAACCCAGCTTGAATGAATTGGCCATACTTGGGGGAGTTGTAATTTTACGGACAATCCTGTCCATTTTTCTCAACAAAGAAATCAAAGAATTACAAGTACAAAAAGAAGGAACGGGTGGTCCTGAAAAGGATTAATCCAACGTTTGGACACCTCCCCCGTTCACGAATAAC
>ENA-OROL01003258-OROL01003258.1-human-gut-metagenome-genome-assembly--contig:-NODE-3258-length-10464-cov-3.093669_pt1 | contig 10464 bp, 15 predicted proteins | sample MGYA00242128_ERZ509048 | MGnify/ENA primary metagenome ERZ509048 (study PRJEB26280, sample SAMEA2338750) | human gut metagenome | biome: human gut; feature: human-associated habitat; material: faeces...
TATGGATAAGAAAAAAGAATTAGAGTTTTATAAAAGTCAATTAGAGAGAACTAAAGAAGATTTATTGAAGCAATCTACTTTTGAAGACCATCAAAGATATTCTACAATTATGGGAGTTCATACAAGTTTAATGAATTTAGTTAATCAATTAGAACAAATAATAAAAAGTGAAGAAGAACAAAAGGCTAGAGAACAAGCAGATGCAGATTATATAAATGGGGAAGAATAATATGAATACTTTTAGATTTGTAGGAAAGTTAGTTAAAACTAAAGATAATCCAATTACAGAAAGAGGTAATTGTAAAATATTAAAATTTGGTGTTAGGCAAAATGAAAACAACATAGGGTTTGTTCAACTTACTGCATTTCCTGTAAGAGATACTATTTATGTTTATGGAAAGAAAGGTGAAGGGTGTTACCCTATAGATAGCAAAAAAAGGTTCGAGGAAGATGTCTTAAAAGATATCTCTTATGGTTCAAAATATACAACAAATATAGGAACTTTTGGAGAAAAAGACTTAGAATTTTTGACACCTATGGATTTATTAGAACACTTACAAGTAAACCTTAATACAGTTTCAAAGGATGATATTATAGTAGTTACTGGCAATTATGTTTTATCAGAATATAAGGGAAAGTATTATAATAACTTTGAAATAAAAAGTATAAAAATAGATAATACTGCTCAGCCACAATTAACTATGAAATTGGATTTGTTTTATAACAATAAGTCATTAGATATGTCAGATGCAAGAAATAGAATGATATTAAATGCTTATATAGAACAATATTCACGACAAACTAAACAGAGACAATACTATCCATTAACAGTTCAATTTAATACTAGTAATTATGATTTTAATAATAAGTTGCAGGTCGAAAAATTAAAGTATAGAAAAGAAAATCTTAACCCAAAACCAGAAGAAGGATTTGTAAAAGCAACTTGGGAATGTCAATATGTAAGAGGCGCCCAACTTATTACCCCACCAATTGAGAGTTTGCCAAAAGAAATTAGGTATGAAATTGAAAATGCGGGAAGAGAATTAAAAGAATATATGACAAATGTTGTTGGAGAAGCCAAAGAAATTATTTGTTTGATAAGACCAGACAACTTAATGACTGATAAAAATCAAGTATATGAGCCACTTAATGTAGCAGATGATGAGTTTTTAAATAAAATAAATGTTATAGAAGAACCCAAAACAATAGATAATGTGGCTAAGGAAAATGCAATGGAAAATCCATTTAATTAGGAGGAAATCATGGAAGAGAATAAAAAAGAAGAAGGAACAATAAATGTTCATGGATTGAACTTATATAAGAAAATACAATTAGTAAAAGAAGAGTTAGCAAAAAGACAATTACCCAAAACTGGTAAAAACACATATTCAAATTATAACTATTATCAATTAGAGGACATTATGCCTTCAATTATAGAACTTTGCAACAAATATAATTTATTTACAAAACCTACTTTTACTCAAGAAGAAGCCAGACTTATAATTATAGACTGTGATGCTATAGGAAAGGATGAGAAACCTAGTCAAACAATCTATACTAGTCCAATGAAAGACATAGACATGAAAGGTGCAAATGCAATTCAATGCTTAGGTGGCGTTGAAACATATCAAAGAAGGTATTTGTATATGGCAGCTTTTGACATTACTGAAGGTGATATGTTTGATGGTGAAAACCCAAAAAGAGGGAAAAAGACAACGACTGAAACAAACATTAATTCAGAAAAAATTATAAAATGTGCTAAATATTTTTCAGGACTTAAAGATAGTAATACTAAAAAAGAGGTCATTAATTATCTTATAGGTAAAGGATATAAGAGTTTTACTGAATTAGAAAAGAAAAATAATACAGAAGACATAGACGAATTTATGAAAAAATTTGGTATAAGTATGGAGAAATAATTCTTCATACTTATCTAAGGAGATAATATGGCAAAAGATATTTTAACCAAATTAAAGAAAATCAATAAAACTGAATACAATTTTAATGAACTACAAGCGCAAATTTTTAATTTGTTAATGGAAGGTAATTCAACCGTTGGTATCTGCAAAGAATTAAATATCAAAAATTCTATTGGAACAAAAGAAGTAAAAGCAATAAAAGAAATAACGGGTTTGGATAACGAAGATTTAAAATATATACGAGCAAAGAAAAAGGAACTAAGCAATAAACTTGATGTTGTTGAACAAGAATGCAAACGTCAAATTGGAGAACTTATAGCTCCTAAATATTTAGGAATAACTGATACAAAAAAGTATCCGCCCATTATGTATATAAGAATTTCGGGTTTAAGAAAAAAATATAGTTATAAGGCTATATTTGAAACAGTTAAAAGGTGCCAACCAAGTCTGGATTATGTTTTTCAACATAAAAAGTTTGAAGACATAAATCATAAATTAAGTTATATTTTTGTAGTAATTAAAAATAATATTGATAAAGTTTATAAAGACATACAACTTAAAGAAAAACAAACTAAAATAAAAGAAAAGGAAGTTAATGATACTCAGTTATTAGACAGTATAGTCGAAAATAAGAAATTTGGTGCAACAAAAAGGAGAGATTTTAGTGACTTCCTCGATAATTTGTAAAAGAAGGGAAATAAATGAACAAAGATATTTTAACTAAATTAAAGAAAAGTAGACAAAGTTTAGAAGGAAATTTTATAATGGCTCTTTATTCTAACCCTTCTGAATTTTTTGAAGAATATCCTATTGATAGTAATAAAGACTTAATGACACAAGATGGAAAATTTTATTATAATTTAGGATATAATATGGTAAAAAAAGGAATAAAAGTATTCGACCAAGTATCTATTGCCACATATTTGACAGATTATCCTGTTTTACAGCAGGAATATGAAAAAAAAGGCGGATATGAAGAGCTAGCCAAATCTTGTAACATAGTAGACCCAGAGAATATTGAAGCTTATTATAATGCATTAATAAAAAATAATTTACTAATCAAATTATGTGAGAATGGGTTTGATATGAGTGAAAACTATGAAATGCTTAATAGTCTAACTTCAAGTGATGAAGTCTTTGACTATTATGATGCCTTATTGAATACATTGGCTTTAAATGCTAGCCATGACCTAAGTTTAGAAACATTAGAATATAATGAAAGAGATATAAGACAAAAGCAATCCGGAGAGGCTGTGGGGTTTCAGTTTAACGAATATAGTCCAATTTTAAACAGTTGTTCAAATGGTATTCCAAGAAAAGGTCTGACAATGTTAGCAAGTTATACAAACGGTGGAAAAACAAGTTTTGTATTTGCAAATATAGTATTACCTATTATAGAACAAAAAGTAAAGGTCTGTGTTATAAGTAACGAACAAGATGCTGTTATATTTAAAGATTTACTTTGCGTATATGTTTTGACTAAAAGATTAAACTATTGGAAGATAAACAGAAATAAATTAAAAACATTACAATTTACAGAAGAGGATTTAGAATATTTTAAAAAGGCACAAGACATAATACGAGAAGATTACAAGCCATATATTGTTTTTCAAAGAGAATTTGAATATGGAATGAAGAATGTTAAAAGAACTATTAAAAAACTTGCACGCCAAGGTTTTGAACTATTTATATATGATACCTTTAAAGTATCTTCAACAGTTGGGGATGCAGTTTGGCAATCTTTTTTAAATGATAGTAAGGAACTATTTCAAATCGCAAGTCAAGTTGGTGTAGGAGTAATAACTCCAGTTCAGGTTGCTTTAGGAACTAAAAATCATATTAGGTGGTTAGACGAAAGTGCATTATCTAATAGTAAACAAATTGCAGAAATATATGAAGAAATTTTTACGTTTAGAGATATATGGCAAGATGAATATACTGGAGGAGTTAATGATATTCAGGCTTACTCATTTAAGAAAGACAGTAAAGGTAAATATGTTTATGACAAAGATGAAAATGGAAATAGAGTTGGAGTTAGGGAACCCTTAACGATAACTCCAGATGATGGAAATAAATATAAAATATTTTTTCACACAAAAAGTAGAAATGGGGAAGTTGGGCAAACGGTATTATATCAATTTAAACCTTTCGCAAACCAATGGAAAGAATTAGGACTTTGTACTGTGGGAAATGAGAATAAATAAGGAGATATGAAAATGTCAGTTAGTGTTGATTATTTAACTAAATATTTAAGAGATAATCCAAAAGATATAATGTCAATACTAGAAAATACTGGCTTTTATCATATCTCTTTTTTTGAATATAGTAATGAAATAAGGTGCGCTTGGGAAGAAGGTGGAAATCCTACATCTGTTTGTATTAATGTAAAAAATTTATTAGCCATTTGTTATAGTAAAAATGTAGGAGGAACTTTATTTACCTTAATTATGCAACATAATAATTGGTCTTTGTTTAAAGTTTTGGACTTTGTTTCTCGATTATTAAAGATTGAGGGGAATGAGGAAACCCCATTCATATTTGGGGGATTTTACAAAAGTTTTAGGAATATTTTAGGGGATAAAAAAGAAATACCTATTTATTCTAAAAGTCTACTAGATAAATATATAAAAGCTCCTAATATTAGATTTTTGAAGGACAGAATAACCTTCCAAACACAATTAAAGTTCAATGTTATGTACGACCCTATTACAAGTAGAATAATAGTTCCATGGTATAATAAAAATGGTGACTTAGTTGGAGCGAGCGGAAGATATAATTTTGAGGAGTTAGGAAACAATCCAAAATGGAAAGCTATGCTAAATTTTCCTAAAGGAAATTTCCTTTATGGAATGTTTGAGAATAAAAAAGGCATAGAAGAAGCCGGATATGTAATTATTGGTGAAAGCGAAAAATTTGTTATGCAACTTGATAGTTATGGTTATCATAATGGCTTAGCCTTAGGAGGTTGTAATATAAGTGATACTCAAGCAAGATTAATTAAGTCTTTACCTATAGACAAGGTAATAATTGCATTAGATGAAGGTTTGAATTTAGAACATGTATTAGAACAAACGGAGAAATTAAAAGGCGGCATATTTAATAATAATAAAGAAATTTATGTTATATTCGATAATGATTATAATATCTTACCAAAGGGGAGTAAAATGGCACCCACAGATGTAGGAAAAGAAAATTTTGAAATATTATTAAAAAAATATTGTTATAGAAAAGAATAAAGGTATCGAGTTTGACCCTTTTGAAAGGAGAAAATATGGAAGAAGATAAAAGCTTAAGAAATATTTGGCGAGACACAAAAATGATAATTCCTCATTATGTTTTTAAAACAATGAGGGATAAAAAAATACCATTCTCTAAATTATGTGATTTAAGAAAAAAATGGGTTACATTTAGAAACACAGAAATTGGAGATGATTATGCAAATGATACTACTTATTTAGAATACAAAGGACATTTTTTTTCGTTTCTTATAAAAGAAAATGAATTTCTATTATGGGGTGAAAATAGCATTAATTTAGGCGATTATAATATTGTAGAAAAAGACTATCCTTCTTACGATTTTGTTAAGTGGCTTGATGATAGATTAGAGAAATCTATAAATGGGATTTATCATTGTTCTGATTGTAAAAAAGAAATGAAAAAAAATGAAATAGCAGGAAGATATTTTGCAGGCATTTATTGTAGGGATTGCTGGGAAAGAGAATGGAAAGAAAGGGAAGAGCAGGAAACTTATGATTGAAGAAAATTTTGAAAATATGTCCCCAAAAGAAAAATTAAAGTATTTAAAAGATAATAACATAGAAATTTATTCAATAAGTAAGTTAGGCACTTTAGATGAATGCTATTTAGAATATAAATTAACATATATAGACAAACTGGAAGGTGAAGATAATGTTTATGGTTTTTTAGGTAGCAAAGTTCATAGTATATTAGAAAACAAAGTAAATGGCAAAGACATAAATTTTACTGAGCAATTAAAAGAAGATTTTAAAGAGGCTGAGTTTATGGGATATAATTTTCCAACAGACAAAATGAAAGAAAAATGGGAGAATGACATTTTAAGTTTTGCTAAAGATTATAAGGTTCCAAATTACAAAAAAGTAGAGACAGAAAAATTATTTGTTTTTGAAATGGATAATAAGTTTATTCAAGGAATAATAGATTTACTTATATATAATGAAGATGGGACTGTTAACATAGTGGACTACAAGACCAGTTCTAAATTTTCCAATAGCGAATTGCCTATAAAAGGTCGCCAGCTTATCTTATATGGGTTGGCAATGGAACAAGAAGGGTATAAAGTAAAAGAATTGATGTGGAATATGCTAAAATATGTTCAAGTTAGTTATAAGTTAAAAAATGGAAAAATAAAAACTACAGTTGCTGAGAGGGGTTATGTGGTTGAAAAGTTACAAAACGATATTTCAAAAGAATTAAAAAACTTGGGATATAGTGATTTTGAAATAGAAGCTATGATATTAAGTGGGCTAGAAAAAAATAGTTTAGAAGTTTTTCCAAAAGAAATACAGGACAAATATACAATCGCCGACTATATAGTGAAATATGACTTCTCAGAAGAAAACAAAGTAGAATTAAGAATGTTTGCAGAAACGAAAATTGACGAAATAGAAAAAATGAAAAACAAAGAGGACTATTGGGAGGCAAAAGAAATCACCAAATGGAATAGCTTTTATTGTGAAAATTTATGTTCAAGAAAGAGATATTGTCAAGCTTGGCAAGACTATAAAAGTTTCAGGGAAGAACTTCAAGAAGAAAACTTTCAGAATGAATTAGATGAATTTTCAAAAATATTTTAAAAATATATTGACAAAATAGTAGATATAGTATATAATATGGATAATAATTAAAGGAGGTTATAAAATGTTAAGAAGAATTAATACAATGAAGGAATTAGAGGACGTTTGTTATGAGGGATTAAGAGCAGGAGACAATTCTATTGCAGTAGAAATTAGTATTCCTGGAAGAGAAGGTAATAGTGAATTTATAATAACGAAGCGCCAAAATATTAAGAGTAAGTTAAATTACTATAAAAAGTTTTATAATGAAAACTTAGTTAATGTAAAAAATGAGACTATAAGAATATTAAGCGCTGGACATGGTGATGTTGACTTATGGGAGGAAGAGAGTGAAAATACTGAAAAATAAAATATACTGTAAACATTGTGGAGATACAATAGAAAGTTTTAATATTAATGATACAAAGTGGTGTAAATGCGGAATGTGTGCAGTTGCAGGCGGAAACGAAGAGCTAATAAGATACTTTAAAAGTGACATTGCAGAAAAAGATTATGTAGATTTAGCGGAGGTGAAAAATGGTTAAAGATATACTTCCAGAAGATTTTTATAAGAAGAATTTATTTTATGATTGTGGTGATAAATCCATGAAAGCTAGATTGGGTTTTCTTCCTAGCTCATTGTGGAAGCCTGATATTTCTATTACAAAGTTTTTGAAAGAACAAATAAATGATAAAAGTCAAACAAGAGAAACTTTAAATTCTAATAGAAGTGATAGAAGACATGGTGTTAATAATGGAAAATGTAGTGTTTTTAATCCACAATTAGCGCAAATGATTTTGGCAGCTTATGCACCAATGAATGGTAAAATTTATGACCCATTTGGTGGTGGCGGAACAAGAGGATATATTGCAACTAAAATGGGATATGATTATACGGGAGTAGAAATAAGAGAAGAAGAGTATAATAGAGTTCTAGCTCAAATGAAAGAATGGGATTTAAACTTTAAATTCATTTTAGCTGATAGTATAGAATATAGACCGAATGAAAGTTTTGATTTTATATATACTTGCCCACCATATTATGATTTAGAAGTATATAGCGATATGGAAGAGGATTTATCTAATGCTCCTTCTTATATAGAATATCTTAATATGTTACAAAAAGTACTTAAAAATTGTTACGATGTCTTAAAGAAAGATAGCTTTGCGGTGTTTGTTGTTGGAAATTTTAGAAATAAAAAAGGCGAATTGGAACACTTAAACGGAGATTTGATTACAAAGGCAAAAGAAGTTGGATTTAAACTTTGGGATGAACTAATATGGATGGGTGCTTCAAATGTCGCATTAACTAGGTGTGGAAAATTTGAAAAAAATAGAAAATCTGTTAGAATGCATGAGTATATTATAATATTAAAGAAATAGGAGGATTAAAAATATGGTTAAGTTATTTAAAGCCCTTTATGCTCAAGAAATAGAAACTAAAGTTAATGATTTTATAGAACAAAATCGCACCTATATAATTAATAACATTAGAATATATCCTATGGCTGCTAATAATAAAAGAGACCCCAAATATATGGCTTATATAGAATATTGTAGAAATAGAGAGGATGAATTTAATTTATGGAAGAAGTAATTAAAATATTTAAAGAATTACAAGAAAGCTCAGGTAAAAGACTTCAAGAAATATTAGAAGAAAATAAGGGCAATGAATTATTAAAAAAGGTTTTGTGGTTTGTTTATAATCCTTATATTGTAACAGGTCTATCTAGCAAGAAGATAAATAAAATTGTAAACAAACAGATAAAATATGCACCAGCTAAAACAATAGAAGAAGTGTTTGAATATCTACAAGAACATAATACTGGAACAGATATAGATATAGCTTATGTTTTAGAGTTTATACAAGGCAAACCTGACCAAGAAATGTATGAGCAAATATTTACTAAAGAGTTAAAATTAGGCATAACTTCAAAAACTATAAACAAAGTATTTCCAAATCTAATTCCAGAATTTAATGTTATGTTAGCTGAAAAATATTGGGATAGAATGGAAGAGTTGGAAAAGACAAATCCAGATATAATTATTACACAGAAATATGACGGAGTTCATTGTGTTGCTATTCATGACAAAAGCGGAGTTAAATTATTTTCACGCCAAGGCAAACCAATAGAAGGATTACATGATTTAGAAGAACAACTTTTATGGTTGCCATTTGGTTGCTATGACGGAGAATTACTTTTAAATAAAGATAATATACCTTCAAAAGATTTATATAGAGAAACGGTTACAGTTGTCAATAGTAAAGACCAAGATAAGAAAGATATTGTATTTAATATATTTGATACTTGTGAAATTAAGGAATTTGAAAATGGATATTGTTCTGCACCATGTATAGAAAGAAAGAAGGTTATTCAAGAGTTAGAAGAACAAATGAAACCAGATTGGTGGAAATCAGTTCCTATATTATACTATGGGAAATATGATAAAGACATAGTCCAACAAGAACTTAACAAACAAATTGCGCTAGAACACGAAGGTGTTATGGTTAATATAGCAAATGCTCCTTATGAAGGGAAAAGAACTAAAAATGTTTTAAAAGTTAAAGCAATGCAAGATTGTGATTTAAAAATTATAGGGTTTGAAGAGGGAACTGGAAAAAATAAAGGAACTTTGGGCGCTGTAATTGTTGATTATAAAGGATTTAAAGTTAGAGTAGGTTCTGGATTTACTGACCAAGACAGAGAATATTTTTGGGCTAATCAAAATGAATTGCTAGGCAGAGTAATTACAGTACAATACTTTGAAGAAACTACGAATAAAAAAGATAATTCTTTAAGTCTAAGATTTCCGGTTTACCTAGAATTGAGAGAAAAAGGGAAAGAAGTAAGCTATTTTTAGGAGGAAAAGATGAATAGAGAGATAAAGTTTAGAATATGGGACATAGAAAATAAAGAAATGTTAAAAGTACAAGAATTGGATTTTGAACCAACATTTTATGGTGGAAGAATAGCTATTAGACCAGACCAATATAATGACTATTTTGACACAGAAGATATGATTTTAATGCAATACACAGGATTACGCGATAAAAACGGAAAAGAAATATATGAGCGGAGACGTATTAAATTTTGACGATGAATATTGGATAGTATCTTATGAATACGGAAAATTTATTGGTACTTTTAATAATGTGTCAGTAGATTTATATGATATTTCAGATTATGAAATTGTCGATAATATCTACGATAATCCAGAATTATTAGGAGAAAAAAGGATAAAGTTATGAAAAATGAAAAAGCAGAAATTTTAGAAGCATTCATGGCGGCTATAGTAGTTATAGTAGTAGCATTTCTAATATTTGCATTTGTTGCAATTGGGATAAGCATAAAGAATAATATTGAATATGGGAAAAAGGAAGGCATCGTGATAGATAAAAATTATACTTCTGCATATACAACGATGATGAGTTGTGGAAAATCACTAATGCCACAATATCATCCAGAAAGCTACAGTATTAAGATACAAAAAGAAGTAGAAGGAAAAAATAAATCAATCTGGATAGATATTGACCAAACCACATATCAAAATATAGAAATAGGAGAGTATTACAACGGTACTGAATAAATAAAAATAAAATGAAAACAATATGTTATTAGGAGGAAAATAGATATGTCAAAAGGAGAACTAAATAAATATTCGTATTGGAGGAAACAGGATAATTGGTTTAAAGAAATTTTATATAAACTTAAAATATTAAAACCTAAATA
>ENA-OROL01003267-OROL01003267.1-human-gut-metagenome-genome-assembly--contig:-NODE-3267-length-10449-cov-2.583317_pt1 | contig 10449 bp, 6 predicted proteins | sample MGYA00242128_ERZ509048 | MGnify/ENA primary metagenome ERZ509048 (study PRJEB26280, sample SAMEA2338750) | human gut metagenome | biome: human gut; feature: human-associated habitat; material: faeces...
TAAAACCTCTGTTTTCTATTATAAATTAGGCTCTTTGCAATGACAAGAGCTAATTTTATTTTTCATTCTCAGTCTTGAAGTATCTTACCAACTTTCTCAATCAAACTCACATCTGCTGGCAGCCAATCCACTTCATAGAGTTGTTCTTTTTGAAGCCATTTCGCTGCCTCATGTTCTTTTAACTCAAGATTTCCAGATACTACCTCACACAAAAAACATTTCATTGATAAATGAAATTCAGGATAATTATATTCTACTGTATCTATAAGTTCTCCTATCTTTATTTTTGTTGCAAGTTCCTCAATAATTTCTCTTTCTAATGCTTCCTGTGAGGTTTCTCCCTGTTCTATTTTTCCTCCTGGGAATTCCCAACCCCCTTTAAATTCTCCGTATCCTCTCTGTGTTGCAAATATTTTTTTCGGTGATTTCATATCATCACATATAACTGCCGCAACTACAGTTACTATTTTTTTATCTGTTTTCATACTTTTTTATTAAATCCTTCCTGTTTTGTGCTAAGCTTCTCAGCCAACAAAATACTCATAAATATCTTCACGAACAGAATGTTCCAGTTTCATTTTAAAATTCATTATAGGAAGTTTCTGTCCATTGTCATTCTCTATTTCAGTCTGCATATAATCAATAGGCGAAACTTTTCCCATATAATAAAAATCAGTTCCTTCACCGTCACATTTCTTGATAAATAAATATATTTTCAAACCTATTTTACTATAATTTATAATCTTCTGGCTCTCTGGACTTTCAAGGCTTACTTTACTTCTTGTCATCCAACTAAATAGCTGATTATTTATAAACTGATCCTCATATTTTGTGCTGTTTGCTATATCATCTTTTTTCTCATATGTTACAAATATCGGACATGTATTATGTTTAATTCTGTAACCATAAACTGTAGAACTGTCATCATGCTCCCAGTTTAATATTCGGCATACATCTTTTCTTGAATATTTTTCATACAAGATTATCCTCATCGTGATTTTTAAATAAATCCTCATATCTTTTCAAGCCATATTTTACGAGACTTTCCACCTCATTTACAAATGCATTATTGCTAAATAATGAATAAAACGCTGATGCACGTCTCAACATTCCATTTTTTGCATAATCCATACTTATAAATTCAATATTACTATATCTTTTCTTTTCCGACGGTGCATTTACAAACACTTTACCTAAAACATTTAATGCTGATACATAATCCGCTTCACGATATATTTCTCCCTTTTCTTCAAGAAGTTCTCTATAAGTATCTGGACTCATTTTTTCATTATTTAAAATACATTTAAGCATCAACAGCTCATGTACTCTCTTTCCGTTTACAAGAGAAGATATAAATTCAAGTATTGCTTCTTCTCTATCTCCAAACATAATGTTAAAATCTTTATCTACTGTTTTTACAAATTGATCATAAGATCTTGAATATTGAATAAATAACATCGGATCAATTTCACCGTATTCATAAAAATCAAGTATATTTGGTACTCTCCCAAGTTTATATTTTAATGCAAAGTATTTCTCTTTCAAAAAACTCTTTGTTGTTTTGGAACTGTCAATCGACTCAAATATTCTTTTTTTACTTATCTCATCAAAATGAATTGTTGACTCGCCCGGTATTACTCTCGAACCTTCCCTTACATATTTGCGGATTGTATCCTTGTTATATGTTCTATCCCCCGACAAAGCAATCGGAATCATAAAATTATTCATATAATTTCCAATAAAATCAAGTATCACTACATATTCTTTACCTGCATATTTTCTAAGCCCACGTCCCAATTGCTGAATAAATACTATGGGTGATTCTGTGGGTCTTAACATAATTACCTGATTTACTGCCGGGACGTCAACACCTTCATTAAATATGTCAACCGTAAGAATATAATCAAGTGCATTCTCCTGCTCATTTTGCTCCAAACGTAATATAGCATCTTCTCTTTCATTCTGCGAACTATCACCTGTAAGAACAATGGTTCTCAATCCTCTCATGTTAAATTTTACAGATAAAGTTTTCGCTTCTTCCTTGCTGCTGCAAAACATAAGTCCCCTCACTCTATCCCCCGAATATCCATAATATTCTATCTGTTGCATAATATATTGCACTCTGTCATCACAAACCAACTTTGCAAAATTTTGCACATTTTTTAAATCATCATCATCAATTACATGCCCATCAACTTCCAAATCTGTTATTCCGAAATAATGAAACGGACACAGTAACTTTTCTTCCATTGCCTGTTGCAAACGAATTTCATAGGCTATATTGTGATTAAAAAGTCCATATATATCATAACCATCTGTCCTATCAGGAGATGCTGTCATTCCCATCCAAAACCTTGGTGTAAAATAATTCATTATCCTCTGATAACTATCAGCTCCCGCACGATGCACCTCATCAATTATTATAATATCAAAATCATTTGCATTAAATTTCTTCATTATATCTTCACGTGCCATCATCTGCATTGTAGAAAATAAAATGTCTGATTTATAATTCTTTGAGTTTCCCGACAAAAGTCCAAAACTATATCTTTCTCCAAATACATTTTTATAACTTCTAAGTGCCTGTTTAGCTATCTGCTCTCTATGTACCAAAAAAAGTGCTCTAACATTTCTACCTGTCTCCTTTGCCCGTTTCTGCAACATTTCTCTAAGTGCAAATGCAGACGCATATGTTTTCCCCGTTCCTGTTGAACTTATAAGAAGTGCCCTGTTTTCACCACTTTCATACAAATCCATTACACTCTCAATGAATTTAACCTGCATGCTGTTTGGTTCTAACTTATACTTTTCAATACTTATAACTTCACTTTCTCTTGCAAGTTTCTGCTGTTCCTTTTTTATTTTATATCTTATACGATAATCTTCTATAAAATCAACATAATCACATGCTCTTTCGCTATTCCAAAGCCTGTCAAATTCTGAAATTATATCTTTGGCTACTGCTCCATTTTCACTTGAAACAATCTTTGTATTCCATTCTTGATTTACTGTTATAGCTGATGCTGTTAGATTAGAACTTCCCACAATTATGCGATAAATTTTTCCATCTTTAAAAATATACCCTTTGGTATGAAATCCATCCTTTTCTCCTTCTGTCTGATACATTTTTAAACTAATATTCTTTAATGAATTTAATTTATCAAATGCCTCCGGCTCACTGAATGTCAAATAATCCGTTGTAAGTATCCTCCCCGGTATCCCTCTGCTTTCCAATTGTTTAAATACCTGAAGAAGCGGTGCTATTCCACTCATTTTTATAAATGCAACACTTATCGAAAATGCATCACAATGCAAAAGTTCATACTCTAATGAAGAAAGAACCTTTTTCCCATTTTGATAATCATTTGAAATAAATTCCGGTCTGTATGCAAGACTTGAATTATGTGTATAGTCAACAAATGCTGTATCAAGCCCGGATTTTAACTGATTTAATTTTATATTTCTCTCCATAACATTTCTCCCTCTTCCACAAAATTTGCTACCCACAACCTTTATTCCTAACTACATTCTACACACTTTCTCTTTTTTCAGCAACACATCCAAAAACTATGTTATACTATATTTAAGATGTTGGGGTCAAAAGGTATTTTGACCCTTGCATCATACCTAAAGAACCATTTAAAAAGCACAACCAAGGAGGGTAATGTCAAATGAAAATGAAGAAGAAAAGAAAAGACAAAAAACTATCGCTTAAAAAAATAATTTCAATATCAGCCGTTACTGCTGTATTATGCACAAGCACATTAACACCGGCTTCAATAGCAACCGAGACATCTACAGCAAAAACGCTAAGCACAAAGGAAATCACGGCTACTGAAGGCCCTGTTACGACAAAAGAACCGGCTGCTACTAAAAAGCCTGACACCACTAAAGAACCGGCTGCTACTAAAAAGCCAACTTCAACTAAAAAACCAACTTCAACTAAAAAGCCAACTGCTACCAAAAAGCCTGCTGCTAAGAAAAAGAAAAGCAATATTACAAAAATCACTATCAGCGCTGCCGGTGATTGTACTCTCGGCTCTGACTACAAGTCACCGTCCAGCGTAAATTTCTATGCAAAATATAACGAGAAAAAAAATGCTTCTTATTTTTTTAAGAATGTCAAAAAGATATTTAAAAATGATGATTTGACTCTTGTTAATTTTGAGGGTACTTTGACTAAAAGGAATACCCGAGCTCAAAAAACTTTTGCTTTCAAAGGAAATCCTTCATATTTAAAGATTTTGCAAAAAGGAAATGTTGATGCTGTTTCTTTTGCAAATAACCACTGCCGTGATTACGGTGAGGGCAGCTATCAGGATACTATTTCTGTTTTTAAAAAGAATAAAATGCCTTATGCTTCTTACGGTAAAGTTTCTGTTTATAAAACTAAGGGCAAAAAAATCGGTATGATTGCTGTCAACGGTCTTGAGGGTGTTTCATCAAGTGAATATTACATAAAAAAAGGTATTCAAAAACTCAAAAAGAAAAAAGTCAATCTCATCATTGTAAGTATGCACGCAGGTATTGAAAAGACAAGTTCGATAAATGATGTACAGAAAAGCATTGCCCATTATGCGGTTCAACATGGTGCAAATCTTGTACTTGGACATCACCCTCACACTTTACAGGGTATAGAAAAATACAAGGGTGCTTACATTGTCTACAGCCTTGCCAATTTCTGTTTTGGTGGAAACACCAATCCTGCCGATAAGGATACTATGATTTTTCAGCAGACTTTTACTTTTAAGAACAAAAAGTTAAAGAAAACTAAAGATGTAAAAATTATTCCTTGCAAAGTTTCATCTTCAAACAACATAAACAATTATCAGCCTACCCCGGCTAAAGGAGCCGCAAAAAAACGCATTATATCAAAAATGAACAGCTTCTGTAAACCTTATAATTTAAGTTTTAATAAAAATGGGAAATTAAAATAAAAATCACAAAGAGCGTGTGAATAATACTTTTCTCTTTTCACACGCTCTTATTTATTACATCCATCCCCTGATTATCAAACTAATCCTCGATTATCAAGTTGCTCTTCTATTATCGAATCATTCCACAATTATCAATGACTATCACCTGTTATCACTCAATTATGCCATGTATTGTTTCCAAAAATACTGCCGGCAGAAATGGCTTTGTGATATAATCTTCTACACCCATTTCCCGTGCTTTCTCTATTGTATCATAATCTCGTGTTGCTGTTATAAAGGCTGCTTTGACATCTGAGAATCCGCGTATCTGTGATAATGTATCAAAACCGTCCATCTCAGGCATTTCAATGTCAAGCAGCAAAAGGTCAATTTCTTTTTCTTTAACTATTTCGATTGCCTCTTTTCCGCTTTGTGCCGTAAGTATCTCATACATAGGCTCGTCTTTACATATTCCCTTCACCAGCATAAGGTTCATTTTCTGGTCATCTACAACAAGTATTGTCCGCTTCAATTCATCAGTCTGCTTCATGTCATAGTTTTTATCTTCGTCAATCATCTGAAGCATAATATCTGCAATTTCAGGGTCAAATTGTGTTCCTTTTCCCTTTTCAATTTCTCCACGGACAACCTCCTGCGGCAAAGCATTTCTGTAACTTCTGTTTGATGCCATTGCATCGTAGCTGTCTGCCACTGCTATTATTCGTGCAATCTCAGGTATATTTTCGCCTTTTAATCCGCTTGGATATCCTGTTCCGTCATAATGTTCATGATGATATTTTGCACCAATACCCAAGTCCTTAAATCTTCGTATTCCTTTTAAAATATGGTAACCTGTGACCGGATGAAGTTTTATCATTGAAAACTCCTGCTCTGTAAGTTTTCCCGGCTTGTTTATTATTGCATCAGGTATCCTTATCTTTCCCATATCATGAAGTAATGCTACCCTGTATATCTCATCCTGTTCTTTCTTCGACTTGCCCATTCGCGCCGAGATTTCCCTGCTGTACTTTGCCACTCTCTCTGAATGACCTTTTGTGTATTTATCTTTCGCATCAATTGTTTTTGCAAGTGCCTGCATTACACTGTCATTTATCTCAATAAGCTGGTTATTTGTCGCATCAAGTTCATTTAATGTGCGCATTGTAATTTTTCTTGACATCGTACAAAAAACAACAATTATTATGTAAAGCGCTATACTCAACGATACATCATACATAATAAGTCTGCTTGTTTTTTGATACAGCTTGTCATTATTTACAATCATAACAGCATACCACTCACCCATAATCGGGGCAGAAAATACCGTAACTTTTCCGCTCTTCATATTATACGTAAAAGTCTGCTCTTTGCCTGATTTTACTTTATTATAAATAGGTGCCATTTCACCTTTTGAATAATCTTTGCCAATGCTTTTATTATTTGAATGTGTAATGACAAGTCCGGTCTTATCACACACAAATCCATAACCGTGACCATTAAATTTTATAGCTTCTGTCTCTTCCTGAAGAGTTCCAAGTTCTATATCCAAAGATATAACACTCTCCTTGTCCTCCAGAAGCTGGCTTATCGAAACCATAATAGTCCCTGTCTGTGCATCAAGATACGGCTGTACAAATGCAGGCTCGCCGTTTGCGGCAACAGCCGCTTTATACCATTCTCTATCCTGCGGCACATAATCTTTTTCAGGCTGCCAGCCTATTCCATCAAGATATTCTCCATTGAAAAGTCCATAAATTCCCGTAAAACTTTTATCTACATCTCTCTTGTAATATTTTGACTCCTGTGTAAGAAAATTTAAAATATCATCACCGCTGTAATTTTCACGCAGCATATATTCTACGGTAATAGCCGTAAGTTCAACTGCATCCATTCCTCTCGACAAATATGCATCCATCTGCTCTTTCTGTTGCTTTAATGCACTTTCTCCCACCGAAAGCGTATCATCCACAGCCTTTTTATAAAATGCCTGAATTGTACAAAATGATAAAATTGCAATCGCACAAAAACATACTATCAACGTCGCAATATACTGTCTCTTATTGATTTTTTTCATATGGCTCCATTCCCCTTATCAATCTGCTTTTAAACAAATAATTCATTTCTATGTAAGTTATTTTTATACATAAACAACTAAAAAATATAAATTTGCTTTGATTATATCAAAATATATTGTCCTATGCCATAAAAATATATAAATAAAGTAAAAAATGACTGCATATCAGCTTTTTTCAAAATATACAGTCACATTTTTATCATATTTTTTGTTTTAATTATTCATATTTATTCTGCTGTTTACAGATAAACTTTTCAATTTAAGCAATAAATCTTAGACAATAAATCTGCTCATATCTCCGACAAGTCCCTCTGCCTGCTGTGCCATCTCATCACAACTCTGTGCAACTCCTGTCATAAGTGCTTCAAGTTCCTGTGATGATGCTGTCACCTCTTCTGTAGATGCAGCCGTACTCTCAGTTCCTTTTTCTATGTTGCGCACTTTGTCAGATATATCGTTGACAGTTTCTGTCATGTTCTTTGTTATGCGATTTATGTCAACAAGCTTTTCGTTTGTAAATGATATTCCACTGAATACTTTATCAAACTGTTCAATAACCTGTTTTGTATATGATGCATTTTCTTCATTACTTCCTACAACATTATCAATATCTCTGTGGCATTCCTCAAAATCGGTAGTCAATGAATCAATAATATCTTTAATGTTGTTAAGCTCTGCTGATGTATTCTCGGCAAGTGTCTTTATATTTCCTGCAACCACGGCAAATCCATGTCCTGCCTCTCCTGCTCTTGCTGCTTCTATGCTTGCATTGAGAGATAAAAGGTTTGTTTGAACAGCTATTTCTTCAATAACATTCAATATCTGAGTCATATGTTTAATAGATTCATTTGTCTCATTTATCTTTGTTGCTATTCCGGAAATCTGTTCTGTCATTTCGGCACTTCCCTTGCTCATAAGCTCAACTTTTTCTTTCATCTCATTACTTGAGACATTGAGCTGTTCCACATACTCACTTACATTGTTTACACTCAAGTTCATTTCTTTACCGTCACCTGACATAACCTCAACATTGTTTGCAATTTCAGAAAGTAAATCGACCTGAGTTGTAACGTCTGTTGCAACATGTTCAATAGCTTTTGCAACCTGAGAAGTAGCCGTCAACGCTGTTTCTGTCTTTCCCTTTATATCTGTACTGTTGTTTTGTACTGTTCCGGCTGTCTCTTTTGCCTTGGAAATACTGTCTCTAAATGATTTGATGGCAAGATTGGTATGTGCCACCATCTGTCCCAATTCATCTGACCTTGAAACAACTTTGCCATCCAGAGTGCTTGACAAATCACCTGATGCAACTGACTCAAGTTTACCGCGCACCCTCTCGATAACTCCTACAAGCTGTCTTACAATTATGTATGATACAACGAGCATCAAAACTACAAGTACAACAGTAACTACTATCAGAAAACTTGTAGAACCGCTGAATATCTTTATAATTCTATTCAAACCTGTGGATTTCTGAACAATCCCCTGTATATCGTCTGAATAAATTCCTGTCGTAATAACCCAGTTCCACTTATCAAACTTCTGGCTGTAAGCAACCTTTGGTGCTACCGTCTTTCCATCCGATTTAGTAAAATAAAATTCATTAAATCCTCCACCCGCATCGGCAGTTTTCATGATAGACTGAATTATTTTTACTCCGTTTTTATCTGTAAGGTCATATCTGTTTGTTCCCTCCTGCTCCGGCAGAATTGGATGCATAACAAGATTATAATCGGTATCGTCAACCCAGAAATATCCTGAAGAATCATCTCCATATCTTAGATTGCGCAATGTTTCCAACGCATCTTTTTTCGCAGTATCTTCGTCAATCTTACCATCTTCACTAAGATTATAATAATATTCCACAGAACTTATTGCAGACTGAACCTCTGATTTAACTTCTGTTTTATATGATTCTAAAGTGTTCTCATATAAAACATTTTCCATTCTCTCCCGAATGTTTCCAAAAATCAATACTGTAATTCCAACTAAAATCAGACATGTAACAAAAACCACGCCTGAGAAAAATAAACTTAATTTATTCGCAAGTGATTTTTTCATACCTTTTACCCTTTCTTCCTTTGTTTAATAATTTTTTCAATAAACCTTACTCTATTAGTATATCACGCTATAATATAAAAATCCACAAAAATGTCGCATTTTCTCCTATTAGCTTCCCGTTTTCGCATTTTAACGTACCATATTAAAAAAAATTGTTATCTGACTAATGTTTGATGCCTTTTTTCTAATTCCAATTTTATGCCACATCTGCTATACTATAAACAGACACGCATCTAGGAGGAGAAGCACATGACATCATATGAAAAAATATCACTTATTTCGGAAAAAACTTATAACAAGGTATGGTTGGCAAATTTAAAAAATTCAGATACTATTGTTGTTGTAAAAGAAATTTCCAACGCAAATACAGATGTTTTAAATTCTGTTGCATCCATAAAAAATATTCACATTCCTAATATTTTATCCTGTGAAACAAACGGCGATATTACCACTATTGTCGAAGAATACATTTCAGGTATGCCCCTTGATTCCTATATCAAAGATAAACAATTATCAGAGCCTGAAATCATCAATCTCATTTCACAGGTGTGCGATGGCATTAAAACACTGCACACACAGAATCCGCCTATTATTCATAAAGATTTAAAACCGTCAAATATTCTTGTATCAACTGACGGCACAGTTAAAATTATAGATTTTGATGCAGCCAGAAAATATAATGATACTGCAGATACTGATACATGTCATCTCGGCACCTCCGGCTTTGCCTCACCTGAGCATTACGGTTATTCACAGACGGATGCACGAAGCGACATTTATTCCATAGGTGCTGTTATGTATGAATTATTTTCGGGCAGACAGTTTCCAAAAAATTCATCTGAATTAACTTTAAACGCAGACGAACTTTGCAATTCTGCGCATAAATCTTCCAAAAAACTAATTCATATTATTGAAAAATGCACTATGTTTAATCCTTCTGCAAGATACCAGAATATTGATGAATTAAAACGTGCATTAACAAATTACAATAACCACACAAAAAAACTTGTAGCTTCATGCAGCGTTGCGGCACTCGCATTATGCTGTCTTATCGGAAGTCTCATCATATCATTAAAGCCAAATGATAAAGCTAACGGTGCAAAGCACATTGTTGCAAACACACCTGTTTCTGAACCGGCATCTGATGTTGACGCTGCACAAACCGAAACACCCGTAAAACCTGAAAATGTTTCCGTTTCTGAAACTGCTGACAATGATACAAAGAAAAATCCTGTTAAAAAATTAGCAAAAGCAACAAAAATAACTAAAAATAATACAAAAAAGAAAAAAGCCAAAAGCATTAAGCCACAAAAATCGGCTGTCCCAACAATAAGCAGTGCAGCTAATCCAACTAATACAGTTAAGAGCAAAAAAAATGCTGACAGCAACAGCAAAAAA
>ENA-OROL01003268-OROL01003268.1-human-gut-metagenome-genome-assembly--contig:-NODE-3268-length-10448-cov-2.583855_pt1 | contig 10448 bp, 10 predicted proteins | sample MGYA00242128_ERZ509048 | MGnify/ENA primary metagenome ERZ509048 (study PRJEB26280, sample SAMEA2338750) | human gut metagenome | biome: human gut; feature: human-associated habitat; material: faeces...
ACCGCCGAAACCGATGACACGGTTATTGACGTCTAAGATCGGGAACATGACACGGTTCCAGAATTTATCTCTGGCTCCCCTCTCATCGATAAAGAAAAGACCTGTCTCTTTTAAAATATCGTCGTTGTATCCCTTCGACCTCATATACCGGTAAAGGTCATCCGGCACCTTACTGGAATACCCAAGACCGAAGTGGCGGATCGTATCGTCCGTCAGACGGCGTTTCTCCTTAAAATAGTCATATCCGGCCTTTCCTGACGGCTGCTTTAACTGATAATAAAAGAAGTTCGCCGCGAGACGGTTGATCTCAAGGAGCGTATTTTTCAGGTCCGCCTGAGCTCTCGCCTCCTTTGAGTATTCCACCTCCGGCAGGGCGATCCCCGCCCGGTCCGCCAGCATCTTCACAGCTTCCACGAAGGTATAATTTTCATATTCCATCACAAAGGTGATGACATTTCCGCCTGCTCCGCATCCGAAGCAGTAATACATCTGCTTTCCCGGTGAAACGGAAAAGGACGGGGATTTCTCATTATGAAACGGGCACAATCCGAAATAGTTTGCGCCCTTTTTCTTTAAATTCACATACTGGGACACGATGTCCACGATGTCATTTCTTGTTCGTACTTCCTCGATCACTTCTTCCGGGTAATACACGCTTCATCCCTCCCGCGATATGTATTTTCCGCAAAACCGCTCTGCACTTTCCTCTCAGAAACCTCGCAGATCCGCCGGATCCGTCTCTCAGACATTCCAGCCTTTCGGTACAAATAATTCTTCAAACCGGTCAATGGCATATCCGTCGCTCATCCCGGCAATATAATCACAGACGACCCGCTCTTTCTTCTCCCCGCGAAGCTCCATCATCGCCAGGTACTCTTCCGGCAGCTCGTCCACATGCTTCAGGTAGTATTCGTAAAGTGTCACGATCAGCTGCTGGGCTCTTCCCTCCTCGCCCTTTGCGGCAGGATTGCGGTACACATGTTCAAACATCCATTCCCTCAAGCCCCGCATGGCCCGCTCTACGTCCGGGGACATAAAGATCGATGGCCTGTCCATACTGTTATTGATAATATCATGGATCATGATATTCAGGCGGTCCTTTACGGTATCCCCAAGTACATCCGCGTATTCTCTCGGAATATCCCGCTCGGTAATGATCTTTCCGCGGATCGCGTCGTCGATATCATGATTGATGTATGCGATTTTATCTGAAAGCCGTACGATCTTTCCTTCCAGCGTGGAAGGATGACCGGACGTTCTGTGATTTAACATTCCGTCGCGGACTTCCCTTGTGAGGTTCAACCCCTGTCCCTTTTTTTCCAGGATCTCCACCACCCGGACGCTCTGCTTATAGTGGGCGAACCCGTCCTCGCAGATTTCATTCAATATGTATTCCCCCGCATGTCCGAAAGGCGTGTGGCCGAGATCATGCGCCAGTGCAATGGCTTCCGTTAAATCGGGATTGATCTTCAAAAGCGTCGCGGTTGTGCGGGCAATCTGAGCCACTTCCAGCGTATGCGTCAGGCGCGTGCGGAAGAGATCTCCTTCGTGATTTACAAAGACCTGCGTCTTGTATTCCAGTCTGCGGAAAGCGGAACTATGGATGATGCGGTCGCGGTCACGCTGAAACTCGGTACGCGACGTACTGCTCTTTTCCTCAATCGCTCGCCCTCGAGAGTTTGCAGAACTACAGGCGTAATCCGCCAGTTCAAAACCTTCCGTAATCATGGCTCATATCCTTCTTCCAGAAGGGCTTCCTTGATCAGGCCTTCGGGAACCTCTTCGATCACCGTTGTTCCGATCGCGACCGGCAGAATAAAGTGGGGAACGCCTTTGGTGCTCTTTTTATCACCTTTCATCGCCTCAATCGCTTTTGAGGCACTGATGCCGGCAATGCGGACTGGCAGTCCTGCTCGATGGATCAAATCTTGAATCCGCTTAACATCCCCACAGTTGATTTTGCCCTGCTTTTCAGCGGTCACTGCCGCCAAAACGGTGCCCACAGCCACCGCTTCACCGTGCAGCCACGTGCCGTAACCGGTGAGCTTTTCAATGGCGTGACCGAATGTGTGACCGAGATTCAGTTTGGCGCGTTCGCCCTTTTCTTTTTCATCTCGGGAGACGACGCCGGCCTTAATCTCGCAGGATCGTCCGACCACTTCGGCCACCGTCTCGGGGTCGAGCGCCCTTAACTTCTCCATGTCACGCTCGAGCTCTTCGAAATAAGTTTTATCTGCTAAGACACCGTGCTTAATAATTTCCGCAATGCCGGCGCCGATTTCTCTTTCCGGCAGAGTACGCAAAAAGTCAGAGTCGGCAATCACGGCTTCGGGCTGGTGAAAAGTGCCGACTAAGTTTTTTCCTGCCGTCATATTCATACCGGTTTTTCCACCGACGGAAGAGTCCACCATCGCCAGTAGTGTTGTCGGAACCTGAATAAAGCGGATACCGCGCATATAAATTGCGGCCGCAAAGCCGGCGAGGTCTCCGACCACGCCGCCTCCGAGTGCAATTACCACTGACTTGCGATCTGCCCCCATCGAGGCAAGTTTTTCAAGAATTGCCGAGACACTGCCCCAGTCTTTATAAGCCTCGCCGTCAGGCAGGACGACCGATTCCGTGCGGCACATCCCATTGCAAAGATCGGTAGCCTTTTTTAGATAGAGCGAACCAACCGTAATATTGGTGGCGATGAGACAGCTGGAAGGGTTGAGTCGTTTCAATTCCGCCGGGAGCTCTTTGATCACGCCCGACCCTAACTTAATGGTGTAGGAGTGGCCGGGAACTTTGACTTGTACTTCTTTCATTCTTGTTCTTTAACGAGTTGGTGTTGATGGATGCTGTTGAGGAGTTCTTGGGCCGCGCGTGCTGCCTTCATTCCATCCGTCTCATAGGAGATATCGGCAACTTCCTCGTACAAAGGTCCTCTTTCCTGCAGCAGACGGCAAATCTTCTCCATCGGATCCGCGCATTGGAGCAAAGGCCTATCAGTGCCCTGAGTGCGCCGGAAACATTCTTCAGGACTGACTTTAAGGTGAACTGCGACAGCCGGAGACGCTTTCAGTATTTCTCGGTTTTCTTCACGGGTCACAACTCCGCCGCCGGTGGCAACGACCATATCGGATGCTTTCGCATATTCCTGCAGAAGGCGGGTTTCCCGGCACCTGAAGCCGGCTTCACCTTCCGTCTCGAAAATGTGAGGAATTGAGACTCCGCAGCGCTCTTCCAGCTCTCGGTCGAGATCGACGAATTTCGTCCCCATTAATGCAGCCAGCGCTTTGCCGATCGTCGACTTCCCTGCGCCCATCATTCCGACGAGAAATATCGTTCGGTTCGGAGGTTGTACTGCCATATAGCTCCTTTGCTTTACTCAGCTGCGAATGTTCTAAATTTTAGCAACGCGCTTTCAATCCTGAGGATCAATCGCTGATCATTTGATCAGGAAAAACAAACCGATACAGCAAATGACGACGCCGAGTAATTTCCGTCCGGTAATCGGTTCGCCGTAAAACAAGAATCCTATGAACAGCAAAAGGATGGCAAGAGCGATATTAGTCACCAAAGAAGCCGTGTTGATTTTCCATCCGGCACGATACGTAAGGATGTAGCCGACTTCTAAGGCTACCACTGCCAAACCGAGCGTCGGCGCCGTCCAATTGAGTTTCGAGAGTTCCAGAGAAACGGCCTCTCTCGACTGAGAAAAGATAAAGACCGAAATGCAAACCGCCGCGGCTGTTAAGTAAGTCACGCACAGCGAGAGGAAAGGATTCGCCTGCTCAGGCGTGGACTTAGTACAGATGTTGTAGAAACAGTTTGCCAGCGTGATCAGCGCAATCGGCCAGAATAAATTCCAAAACATAGTGTTCTCAGGCTTTCTTCGGTTCCTCTTATTAATCTAAGGTGCGAGGGCCTCATTCTGCGAACTTACGCCTAGGATCGTGCGTTTTTTCCAGCGTTTCGTTCAATCAAAGTTTTTGCTCACTAAAATGGATTTCTACAAGAAGAATTAGTACGTTAAATCCTAAAAATAGAAATGCAGCTTCAAAGTTCCCTAGTGAAAAACGCCTTTACTGCCTCTATCCCGGTGTGTATGGGTTACATTCCGCTTGGCATCGTGTTCGGCTTCCTGGCCGCATGGGGCTTGGGGCAGGTCATCGGGGTGGATTCCGCCGATCAGCTCGGTCCTGATTTACGGAGGAGCAGTCCAATACATGATGATTCCGATGCTGGCGGCAGACATGTCGGTTGCTTCCATCGCCTTTGCGACCGCTGTCGTCAACCTTCGACATGTTTTCTACGGTCTCTCTTTATTAGATCGTCTTCATTCCGCCGGTTGGAAAAAATGGCTGATTGCCTTTTTGCTGACCGATGAGACTTACTCGCTTATTACAACAGAGAAGAAAGACGCGCCCATCGACCGCCTGGTTCTGATCGCGCTCTTCGATTATTCATGGTGGATTCTCGGAAGTCTGATCGGCGGCTTGCTCGGCGCGGCCGCTACGATTGAACTGGCCGGTTTCGACTTTGTTCTCACGAGTCTTTTTGCGATGCTTCTCTGCGAACAGTGGCGCGGACGTGTCAACTCTAAACCGCTCTGGGTTGCCTTGATCGGCTATGCCGTCGCTCGCTTTATTAGTGCCGACAATGCACTGGCGATCGCCATTGCCATCTGTGCATTAGGCGCCATCCTTTTTGCCTTCCAAAAGAACCCGCTTCCTAAAGTCGCCCGCTCCGCCGGAGGTTCGAGCCATGAATGATTACGTGTATCTCTTTACAGTGTTCATCGCCATGGGCGCAGTAACCGCAGCCGAGCGCCTTCTCCCGTTTGCCTGCTCCTCCTGGCTGCGCAAACAGCGGTGGGTCGGTGTCGTTGGCGACTTCCTGCCGCTTGCCATTATGGTTCTTTTGGTTTTGCACGCTTCGACCAGTTCGGCACTCGCCAGAGGCGGCCTTCCTGTCCCCGAAGCTGCAGGCGTCTTCCTTACTTTGATTGTCCAATGGTTTGTTAAAAAACCGCTTCTCTCGATCTTTGCCGGAACAGCTGTTTACGTGATTTTGGTCAATAGTCTCTTCGCCTAAGGGCGGTCAGCCGCTACAGTTTGTAACAGTCAGGATTGCGCCCTCATCCGATAAGAGATTGATGAGCGGCGCACTCCTTCGTCCCTAAAAGGTAAAATTAGGCGCTCATACAAACAATTAACGTGAGAATATTGTGGCTGATACCAAGAAAACAACGCCGGCTCGTTCCGCCGACAAATCTCCGAAGAAAGCCCCTGCGCCTCGTAAAGGAGGAAGCAGGCTGTGGGGCTTCTTCAAGGGCTTCGTCGCAACCTGCATTGCCCTCGCTTTGGCCGGCGTCGGTTTAGCGCTTTTTGTCTTCGCCCTCGTTTACTCTCAGCTCCCTCCGATTGACACTGTCGTCGACTACAAGCCGAAGGTTCCGATGCGTGTGTGGACCGCGGACGGCAAACTCATTGCCGAGTTCGGCGAAGAACGCCGCGACTTCGTCACGATTAATGAAATCCCGCCGCTCGTCAAAGAAGCTTTGATTTCTGCAGAAGACGACGGCTTCTACCAGCACGCCGGTATCGAGCCCAAAGGCTTCATTCGTGCTGCGCTGAATAACTTAGCCACGGGCAGAAAGAGCCAGGGCGCCTCCACTATTACGATGCAGGTCGCCCGCAACTTCTTCCTCTCCAGCGAACGAAGCTACATTCGTAAACTCTACGAAGTCGCCATGGCTTTCAAGATCGAAGCGAACCTCAGTAAAGATGAGATTCTTCAGATCTACATGAACCAGATCTTCCTCGGCAACCGTGCTTATGGTTTTGCTGCAGCTGCCCGCACTTACTACGGCAAAAGCCTTCAGCAGCTGACGGCCGGAGAAGCTGCCACTCTGGCAGGTCTTCCAGCCGCGCCCTCGGTTTACAACCCGTTCGCAAGTCCCAAACGCGCCAAGATGCGTCGAGACTATGTGCTCGGCCGCATGAGAGATTTGGGCTATATCTCCGAAGCTGAGTATCAAAAAGAAGTGAATGCTCCGATTCAGACGCGTCTGACCCGTGTTGCCGAACAAGTCGGCACGCCGACCCGCATGAACGAGTCTCTTCATGCCGAGTACGTTGCCGAACTCGTTCGCACGTTAATGTTTGATATCTTCCAGCAGGAAACCTACACCCGCGGTCTGAACGTCTACACCACGATTAATTCGGAAGACCAGGGCTACGCTTACAAAGCTCTCAGAAGCCACCTGCAGTCTTACGACCACAGCCAAGGCTATCGCGGTCCAGAGGCAAAAGTCGATATCAGCGATCCCAAGACACGAGAACAAAACATTTCCAACGCGCTTCAGGAAGCTTTGATTGCCACCGATATGCCGGCGGTTGTCGCCTTAGAAGTCTCGCCGACGGAAGTTAAAGTTCAGATGTCGCACGGCAAAGTCATTTCCATTACGGGCAAAGGCCTGGATTTCGTAAAGAGAGCTCTCCAGCCGAAAGCTAAGGCCGATATCAAGATCGTCCCGGGATCCGTGCTGAGACTTCAGAGCAACAAGGAAGGCTACTGGGAAATCACCCAAATTCCTCAGGCTGAGGCCGCTTTTATTGCGACAGAGTACAACACCGGCGCCATCAAAGCAATGGTCGGCGGCTATGACTTCGCCCTGAATAAATTTAATCACGTCACTCAAGCGTGGCGTCAGCCGGGCTCGTCCTTTAAGCCTTTTATTTATTCAGCTGCGATCGAGAAAGGATTTTCTCCGCAGACAGTCATCAATGACGCTCCGATCGTCTTGGATCCGTCTGAAACCGGCTTTAAGAAGTGGAATCCGAAGAACTTCTCCGGCAAGTTCAGCGGCCCGATCATGATGAAGGACGCCTTGAAGAAATCGCTAAACCTCGTTTCAATTCGAATTCTTCAGGCGATCACGCCTCGCTATGCAGTGGACTTCATCCAGCGTTTCGGCTTTGACTCGGATAAACATCCGCCGCATTTGTCTATGGCCCTCGGTGCCGGATCCGTTACTCCGTGGCAGATGGTGGAAGGCTTCTCCGTTTTTGCCAATATCGGCCGAAGAACCGAGCCGTACTTAATTTCTAAGGTCACCGATGCTTCCGGCAAAGTTCTGATGCAGTCAACCGCAGAAGCAGAAAAAGTCGCCGGAGTTGAGGCGCTTGACCCGCGCAACGCATACATCATGCATCAGATGCTGCACGGTGTCGCCACTTCCGGTACGGCAGCTCGCGCAACCGCTTCGCTTAAACGTACCGACATCGCCGGCAAGACCGGTACCAGTAACGATGCGTTTGACGTTTGGTTTGTCGGGTACGCCGGAGATCAATGCGCAGCCGTCTGGATGGGCTTTGACCAGCCCCGCAGCTTAGGCCGCAGAGCGCAGGGCGCCGGTTTAGCGCTTCCGGTTTGGATTGATTACATGAGAGACGCCATCAAGAACGAACCTAACGTTGTTCGCAAAGCGCCTCCGGGTGTGACCGAAGAAGGCGGCAATCTCTACTACACCAATCGTAAGGATGCTATTCCGAACCTGGGCCTTGATCAACCCGCCACCGATGATCCGATAGGCGCATTGATCCATGACAGCTCAGTAAGGGGTCAGATCTTCTAACCTCTTCTGTTGACGAACAAGGCTAAAGCTCTTCAACAGGAACTTCAGCCTTTCATCTCTGAACGAATCGAGGGCCTTAACGGCCCTCGATTGCGTTGAATGGTTTGCCGGTAAGTTATTCCACGCGTTCGCCGTGCAGACTTAAGTCCAGACCCATCCGTTCTTCTTCCGCAGAGACTCGGATGCCGATCATGACATCAACGAGTTTCAAGAGAACATAGGTAACGATCGATGCGTAGATCAGAGTAGCAATGACGCTTTCTGTCTGAATCCAAACCTGTTCAAGAACCGGCTTCATCGCTGAACCCGTGATCGCTTCAGAGGCAAACACACCGGTCAGGATGGCGCCCGCAATACCGCCGACGCCGTGAACGCCGAAGGCATCCAGGGAATCATCGTAGCCAAGCCAGTGCTTAAGTCGAGTGGCTCCGAAGTAGCAAATAAAGCCGCCGCATAAGCCGATGAAAAGTGCCGGTGCCGGCTCAACGAAGCCTGAGGCCGGTGTAATCGCAACCAAGCCGGCCACCGCACCGGAAATCGCGCCCAACACAGTGAAACGCTTGTTTTCTACATATTCGCAGGCCATCCAAATCAGAGCAGCAGCGGCCGCAGCAATCTGAGAAACCACAATAGCCATCACAGCACGGCCGTCAGCGGCCAAGCCGGATCCGCCGTTAAATCCGAACCAGCCGATCCACAGGAAGCAGGCACCGACCATGGCAAGAATCAGATTGTGCGGGGCCATCGCCTCTTTTCCGTAACCGATACGCTTGCCGAGCATTAAGCAGGCCACTAAACCTGCAACACCGGCGTTGATGTGAACAACAGTACCGCCGGCATAGTCCAACGCACCTGCGGCAGCTAGCCAGCCGTCCGGACCCCAAACCCAGTGACAGATCGGCACGTAGCAAAACAGAGACCAAAGCACCATGAAGAGGAACAGCGCCGAGAACTTCATGCGTTCTGCAAAGGCACCGCACATCAGGGCAGGCGTCAGAATGGCAAACGTCATCTGGAACATCATGAAGAGCATTTCAGGAATGGAACCCTGCATCGTGTTAATACCGATGCCGTGAAGGAAAACTTTGTCAAAGCCGCCGATAAAGAAGTTGCCTTCGGTAAAAGCGAGAGAGTAACCGCAGACATACCAAACAATCGTAATCGAGCAGCAAATTGCAAAGCTCTGCATCACGACGGATAAAACATTTTTCTTTCGTACCATGCCGGCATAAAAGAGCGCGATGCCGGGAATTGTCATAAAGAGCACGAGTGTCGTTGCGACCATCATCCATGACACGTCAGCTGCGTTCATTGCACTTTCTTCCGCCGCCCATGCCGCGGGAGAAAGCAGAGCTAAAAGTAAGGCTGTGACTCTCATAATGCACCTTCCCCTGTTTCACCTGTACGAATACGAACCACTTCTTCCAACGGCATCACAAAAATCTTGCCGTCTCCGATCTTTCCCGTGTTTGCCGCATTGCGGATCGTTTCTGTCGCAATATCGATCAACCCGTCGGGGCATGCCGCCATAATTTGAACTTTCGGGAGAAAATCCACGACGTATTCCGCACCGCGGTACAGTTCCGTGCGGCCTTTTTGGCGTCCGAAACCTTTGACTTCCGTTACCGTCATTCCGGTGATACCGATTTCAGTCAGCGCTTCTCTGACTTCATCGAGCTTGAAGGGTTTAAAAACCGCAAATATGAGTTTCATAAGGGCTCCTGATTAGTTTGTTGTACGATCTCGTGGGATCTAACCATCACCATGCATAATTCGTGCCAACTTCTGAATATCTGAGCCTCAAAGATTCTCACTCTCAGGAAAGAAAAACCCTCGCCTAACCAAGCACCAATTCAGTGCACATTTGACCTAACCCCTTGCGTGAGTTAGGGCTTTTATCTGCGGTTTTTCCTCTTCACTTATGCTCCAACTTGGAGCATACTTAGAATACGGGCGCGGAGCCGCCGCATCCCACCGTACATCCCTTCGGCTCTCGCCCTCTCCACCACGTCAAAAAAGGAGACGCAAAATGAAAATTACCTGCCATATGATCATGTCCGTTGACGGTCGCCTGATTTCCAAATACTGGAGTCCTCTCTACAACGCCTCCTCCAGTGTCACAGAGGTTTATGAAGCCGCTGATGCAAAATTATCCGCAGACGGCTGGATCGTCGGACGCAAAACCATGGCCGAGTACGGCGCTGATGTCGTAGAAGAAAAAGAACCGATGGAAGGCCACAAGACCATGCAGACGAATACGTTCATCGGTAAACGCGAAGGCAGGCCGCTTGCCGTCGTATTCGATATCCAAGGCCGCCTCCACTACAAATCTCCGACCCTTCCCAGCGGCGAACATATCGTTGCCGTCCTCGGAAGCCATGTCACTCGTGCTTATCAGAAAGAACTGGAAGAAATCGGCGTTTCCTACATCATGCGTACACCCGGTTCCAAGCTTGAAGAAACACAGAGTGCCCTCAAACACCTCGAACAGGATTTCAATGTAAAACACATGCTCCTCGAAGGCGGCGCCATTACCTGCGGCAACTTCCTTCAGATGGGCTTGGTTGATGAACTGAGCATGATTGTTTACCCGGGCCTTGACGGTGAATCCGGTCATCCTTCCGTCATTGAATGCCAGGGTGTCGTTGAGCCGCTCAAGAAGAATCGTCTGGAATTAATCGACTGCGAAACCGTCGGTTCCGGCTACGTTTGGCTCCGCTATAACATTCATCGCTAATCGGCCTCAGAGTTAAGCGATTAACACTAAATAAAAGGGGCTGTTGCAAAAGTCTGTCGAAAGCAGACTTTCAACAGCTCTTTTTGT
>ENA-OROL01003282-OROL01003282.1-human-gut-metagenome-genome-assembly--contig:-NODE-3282-length-10416-cov-2.871537_pt1 | contig 10416 bp, 8 predicted proteins | sample MGYA00242128_ERZ509048 | MGnify/ENA primary metagenome ERZ509048 (study PRJEB26280, sample SAMEA2338750) | human gut metagenome | biome: human gut; feature: human-associated habitat; material: faeces...
CCTGCAGAGCCAACACCTGCACCGGCAGATCCGACTCCGACACCAACAGATCCTACTCCGACACCTGCGAATCCTACACCAACACCGTCTTCACAGATTACGAAGGCAGCCCAGGATGTGATCGACAGAATCAAAGAGTTGAACGCACAGACCATCACGCTGGAGAAGAAAGCCACTGTTCAGAGCATCCGCACTGCATATAATGCCCTGTCTGATACAGAGAAGGCACAGGTTTCTAATTATAATCTGCTGGTTCAGGCAGAAGCGACTATTGCTCAGCTGGAAGCGCAGAAGAACAATGCGAATACGAATAATCCATTTACGAGTAATACCAGTGCTGCACAGACCGGAACTCCGGTATATTATGCGTCCAATATCCACGCAGGTAAGGATTTCTATCTGGACAGCCTGAAGAATAACTACAATCTGACCTTCTCAGATGATTTCGCTTCTGTTATGGATGAGATCGAGAAGGAATATAAAGAGAAGAACAAAGTAGCAGATGCCAGCGATGTAAACGGCAGCAAGACCACCACATCTGCAGACAGTCTTCTGGTAAGAAACTGGCAGGATATCCTTGCAGTTTATGTATATCAGCAGAGCCAGGACGGAAAAACAGAATTTACCCTGGATTCTTCCTGCAAGAAAGACCTTGCGAAAATCTTTGCAGAGATGAACCCGATCGTAAGGGACAAGCAGGATATCACTCACGTTACATACGCTAATCGTAAAATCAACTACTATATTAAGAAAAATAAAATCGCAAAAAAGGATCGTACGATCCTTAAGAAATATGTGGAGACAGACTGCAAACTCCTCTGCGCGGTAGTAACAGCTGCCAACGGTTTTGTCCGCGAGAGTGTAGGGGATGATGTTTCCGAGGAAAGAGTAAATGTTATTTCCGCAGCCTATTCACTGGTTGGTAAAGTCGGTTACTTCTGGGGCGGCAAATCCACAGTGATCGGTGAAGATCCAGGCTGGGGAACCAGCGAGAAGGTATCAGCCGAGGGAAGCAAGAGCACCGGAACCATCCGCGCATACGGACTGGACTGCAGTGGTTTTGTCACCTGGGCAGTGATCAACGGATATCAGGATAAAGCAATGCAGGAAGCTGTAGGTGACGGAACTTCCGATCAGTGGGAGAAAGCAAACGTGGTAACTGAGGCAGATGCACAGCCCGGAGATCTGGTGTTCCAGAAAGGACCGGAAGCAGGAAGCGATAATCATGTAGGTATTCTCTGCGGTAAAACAGACGCAGGTGACTGGATCGCAGTACACTGCTCCTCCGGCAAGAATGGAGTAACAGTAGGCGAAGCATACAGTGCAAGCTTCCGTTACATCCGCCAGCCATCCTTCTACCCGACACAGGAACAGGTTCAGGAAATGCAGAGCAGCAGTACGGTAAGCACAACAACAGGTGATGCAGCAGCTTCCACAGGAACAGATATCTTTTCTGCAAATGTGACAGTAAGCAATACTCTGCAGGATGCGATGAAGTCAAATACTTCCGACTCAACAGGATTCACAACATTGGAATCCACTGAGAAGACTTCCATCCTTCCGGATAAGATTGATCTGTCAAAAGAGAAAGTCGCTGTATTTAAGGCAAAATAAAATGTATAAAAGAAGAGAAAGTCATACAAAAAAGTCTGGCTTTCCCTTCTTTTTTCGTGTATAAACTTTTTTATCTGTTAACTTAAACGGTTAAGTAAAACTGACGAATTTGCTTATTGGTCTGCGGAATATGCTTCAAAAACGAAAAAAATATTCAAAAATATGGAAACCCCTGGAGAGTACAAAAACCTGTGAGTAGATGGATATTTATATCATCAAAAGCATACTCGTTGAAGTAGGAATGGAACATAAAAGTTTATAACTTTTTATAAGTTTTCAGTAACGGTGTCATTAATCTATATGAAGGGATTTGAGAGAGATACGATCATGTATGAAAAAGGTCAGGAAGCTGAACGCAAAAATACAGAAAGGGAACGTCAGAGAGCGGATTTTGCTGAAAAAGAAAAAATAAAGGCCCCAAAAGAGACAACAGAAGCACTTAAAAGAGTAGCTGAACTGGAGAAGATTTTGCAATGTAAAACTACGGAGGGTAAATAAGATTATCTTAAGATAGCCACAGACTGGCACCCATCCAGCCTGCGGCTTTTTCACCCACTATTTTTGAGTTGACTTTTTGGCACATTGCGCATATACTAACAGTAGCTAAGGAATGTGGTGAGATTCCTTGAAGCAAAACAAAAACCCTCAGAGTGCCAGCTCTGGGGGCTTTCTTGCTCGTTACGGTGAGCTATTCCGTTTAGACTGTTGCTGTCTATCGTCTGCTGTCCAGCCATTTGCATATGTAGTAGCTAACTACGCCTGCTATAACAGAGACAAGAAATGTGGTGAGAATTTCTTCCATGGAGTCCACCTCTTTTCTGCTGGAGGTTCGACAGCTTTTTGAGTATAACATGTTTTAGAACAAATTGGAATAGTAAAACCTGGCATGAGTTAACTGATAGAGGCAGTTAGGGGAGAACCCTCTGCCGGGACTGGTATTAATACTGAACAGGTCTGGCGGGGTCGCACCCCTGTCGGGAAAATAAAGAAACAAAATATGTTTTAAAAGTCCTCTAAAGAAAGTATAAAAATCTAATCAGGTCACAGACTGGAATCCGCTCAGTCTGTGGCTTTTTAGTCATGAATAATTATGATTATAATTGACTTTAATCGCGTTTTTGTTATGTACGGTCAAGTTTAATCCTGTTTATAGATGACTTGCAATTGTATTTCTATTATTTTAAGTCAATCATAATTACAAATATAGTTGACTGCGATTGCACTTTTATTATATAAGGTCAAGCTGAAGCATGTTTATAAGGCAGTTGGAGTCAGAACCGGTTGGGAGCACGCCTCAAGGACTGTTTTTGAGGCGCTCCCTTTATGAAATTAAGAAATTAAGAAAAAATATTATTGTTGTACTGCATGATGAGTAAGTGGTATAATAATACAAGTTTATATTGCAGAAAAAAGCTGTTGTTCGTGAGAGGCTGGGAATAATGATTGAGTGGAAACAAATGACGATGCAGGAAGCAGAGAATAAAATGGAGGTGCTTCGGGAGATTTTTGATGTAGTCCGTCTCCTGAAAGGGAGTGATCTGCAGGCTGCCGGAATGGAAAGTAAGCTTGCAGGAAGAGAAAATCTTTGCCAGTGTTATGCTTTCTGGAATAAAGATAAAAGATGTGAGAATTGCATTTCCCTTAAAGCACTGGAGGAGAAGAAACAGACATCCAAAATTGAATTCCTTGATTCTGATATGTATCAGGTATTTGTAAGGTATCTGGAGATTGATGATGAGCCCTATGTAATGGAAATGCTGAAAAAGCTGGACGAGAACACGCTGACAGATGAGGAAGGATATGAAAAACTGACGGAAAAGCTGACAGTATATAGCGAAAAGCTGTATAAGGATGTGCTGACAGGGGCGTATAATCGCAGATATTTTGAGGAAAAAGTCAAAAATATGTCTTTGAATGCCGGAGTTGCAGTTATCGATCTGGATGATTTCAAATTGTTCAATGACACTTATGGTCATGATGGAGGAGACCTGGTACTGACAACCGTAGTGAATGTAATTCGGCATTATATCCGTCGTACGGATATTCTGGTGCGCTATGGAGGAGATGAATTTCTGCTGATCCTGCCCGGAATTGAGAAGGGAGTCTTTTCACAGAAGCTCCGTATGATCCAAGAGAAGATCCATGCGACGCATATTCCGGGTTTTAATCGTCTGAAGCTTTCAGTGAGCATTGGTGGAGCTATGTTTACCCATGGCAGATTGGAGGAAGCACTCACCAAAGCAGACCGACTTATGTATATGGCCAAGGGACATAAAAATATAGTAATGACTCGGTGGGATCAGAAGAAAAATACAGATGAGATGGAAAAAAGGAACCGGCTCCAGCTTCTGGTTGTTGATGATTCTGAAATGAACCGAGAGATACTTAAGGAAATTCTGGGAAAAGAATACCGGATACTGGAGGCCTGTGACGGGGAAGAGGCTCTGAAGATGTTAGAGCAGTATGGAACTGAAATCTCATTGGTCCTGTTAGATATTATTATGCCCAAAATGGATGGATTTGAAGTACTCGCCTATATGAACAGAGATAAATGGATCGAGGATATACCGGTGATCATGATTTCCAGTGAAGGATCAGAGAGTTATATCCGCCGTGCCTACGAACTGGGGGCTTCGGATTATATAAGCAGACCATTTGATGCTAAGGTGGTATATCAGCGGGTTATCAATATGATCAAGCTCTATGCCAAGCAAAGGCGTCTGATCCATTTGGTAACAGATTAGATTTATGAAAAAGAGAAAAACAACCGTATGATGACCGGGATTCTCAGTCAGATTGTAGAGTTCCGAAATGGTGAAAGCGGGCTTCATGTGTTGCATATTAATATTCTGACTCAGCTTTTGCTGGAGAAATTGATGCGAAAATCAGAGAATTACGATCTTTCCTGGTCTCAGCAGCATATGATCGCCACAGCTTCCGCACTTCATGATATCGGTAAGATTGGAATTGATGAAAAAATTCTGAATAAACCCGGAAAGCTTACAAAGGAAGAATTTGAAGCCATGAAACAGCACACGATCATAGGTGCCCGGATGCTTGACAGGCTGGAAATGTATCATGATGAAGAGATGATGAAATATGCCTATGAAATATGCCGCTGGCATCATGAACGTTATGATGGAAAAGGATATCCGGATGGCCTGAAGGGAGAAGAAATCCCCATATCTGCCCAGGTGGTATCACTGGCAGATGTGTATGATGCCCTGGTAAGTGACCGGGTATATAAGAAAGCATATTCTCATGAAAAGGCAATAGAGATGATCCTAAATGGAGAATGCGGAATGTTTAATCCTCTTCTTTTGGAATGTCTGGTGGAAATTCAGGATAAAGTACGCAAGGAACTTGATATTAAAGATGTGAATGAATGTCTGGAATATCTGGAAGAGAGAAACAGATAAAATCCCCCTGAAAAGAGCCTAAACTCAGCGATGAATGGGTGTACATTTCTGTAGATCTGAATGGATTAAAATGAGAAGACAGAGTGATCAAGTTGAACGTGTAGCCTGCGGCAGTGGGAAATCAATAAATTTCTATCAGATCAGAAGGATGCAGAGAATGTTGCGGCTTTGAAAATAATAAATGGTCATTACAGAGATCGATTCATGAAATGCAAAAATATTTTGTAAAAAATTTTCCTGAGTATCTTGACAGGGAATAAATAATCCTTTATAGTATAACACAGATTTGGTGTGTTACTGGACAGGCAGGCATTAACCGGTCATAAATGTTATTTTTTAATGTTTATGGGGGTTAGTGCCTTTTTTTGATGTATTTTATGTGGTAAAACGCGGAATAATCATATGTCAGAAGGTTTTAATCTCCCGGAAACAAGACGGTTTATTCGCACGAATAAGGAAAAGGAGACAAAAGAACATGAAAGACAAGATTTTTGGAGTTTTGCAGCGTGTGGGAAGATCCTTTATGCTTCCGATCGCAATTCTCCCTGTTGCAGGTTTGCTGCTTGGTATCGGCAGTTCCTTTACAAATGAAACAACTATCGCTACCTATGGATTGCAGAAGATCCTGGGAAGTGGAACATTACTTAATTCTCTTCTGATCATTATGAACAAGGTTGGAAGTGCTGTATTTGACAATCTGCCGCTGATCTTTGCGGTTGGTGTTGCCATTGGTATGGCAAAGAAAGAGAAAGAGGTTGCTGCTCTTTCTGCGCTGATTGCATATTTCGTTATGAATGTGGCTGTCAGTGCCATGCTTCTTATTAACAATGAAATCACAGCAGACGGTCAGATAGCAGCAGATGTACTGGAGGGAACCATTACTTCTGTATGCGGGATCCAGTCTCTGCAGATGGGTGTATTCGGCGGTATTATCGTAGGTCTTGGTGTTGCGGCACTTCATAACCGTTTCCACAAAATTGTGCTTCCGAATGCGCTGTCATTCTTTGGCGGCTCAAGATTTATACCGATCATTTCCACAATCGTATATATGTTTGTGGGAATCCTGATGTATTTTGTATGGCCGGTAGTTCAGAACGGTATTTATGCTCTGGGCGGTCTGGTAACAGGCAGTGGATATCTGGGAACTCTGATTTTTGGTATTATTAAACGAGCACTGATTCCCTTTGGGCTGCATCATGTATTTTATATGCCATTCTGGCAGACAGCAGTGGGCGGAACTATGGAAGTTGCAGGACAGGTGGTACAGGGCGGACAGAATATCTTCTTTGCACAGCTTGCTGATTCTGCAAATATAGCACATTTCAGTGCGGATGCAACCAGATATTTCTCTGGTGAGTTTATCTTTATGATTTTTGGTCTTCCGGGAGCAGCGTTGGCTATGTATCGCTGTGCAAAATCTGAGAAGAAAAAAGCAGCAGGCGGACTTCTTCTTTCCGCAGCGCTGGCATGTATGTTTACTGGTATCACTGAACCGCTGGAATTCTCATTCCTGTTTGTAGCTCCGGCATTGTTCGTAGTTCAGGTGATCCTGGCAGGTGCGGCTTATATGATCGCGCATATGCTGAATATTGCAGTAGGACTTACTTTCTCAGGCGGTTTCCTTGACCTGTTCCTCTTTGGTATCCTGCAGGGAAATGCAAAAACAAGCTGGCTGAGGATCATTCCGGTTGGTATTATTTACTTTATCCTGTATTATGTGATCTTTACATTTATGATCAGGAAATTTAATTTCAAGACTCCTGGACGTGAAGATGATGATACAGAGACAAAGCTTTATACAAAAGCTGATGTAAATGCAAGAAAAGAAGCCGGAAAGACAGCCGGTGCAGCTGCAGCGACCTCCGGTGATCCGGTAAGTGAACTGATCACCAGAGGTCTTGGCGGAAAGAAAAATATCGTAGATGTTGACTGTTGTGCGACCAGACTTCGTATCACAGTTGCAGAGCCTGAGAGAGTTCGTGATGAACTTCTGAAACAGACAGATTCCAGAGGAATCGTGAAAAAGGGACAGGGCGTACAGGTTATTTATGGCCCTCATGTAACAGTTATTAAGGCAAAACTGGAAGAATATCTGGAGACTGCTCCGAATGAATTTGCGGAAGATGCGCAGGAAAATGTTCAGGAAACACAGAATAATGCTGTAACAGAATCCGGAAATGACGCGTCAGGAAATGCAAATGGACAGAATAACGTGGCTGCACAGAACCAGAGTGCAGGAACTGATAATGGGGGTAATACAGCACAGACAACAGCACCTGTAAAAGAAGAAAAGATCAGAAAAACAGCAATCATTTACAGCCCTGTAGACGGAATCGCAGCAGATCTTTCTACTGCACCGGATGAGGGATTTGCAGGAAAAATGATGGGTGACGGTGCAGTGGTGACACCAACAGAAGGTACTGTATATGCACCTGCAGACGGTGAAGTTGAGTTTATTTTTGATACAAAACATGCTATAGGTTTCCAGACAGATTCCGGTATCCCTATGCTTCTTCATATGGGAATCGACACTGTAAAACTGGAAGGAAAAGGCTTCGAAATCCTGGTAACAGAGGGTCAGAAAGTGAAAAAAGGTGATCCGATGATGAAACTGGATTTGGAGTTCTTAACTGCTAATGCTCCGTCTATCACTTCCCCTATCCTTGATACTGAACCGGAAGACAACCAGAGAATCAGACTTCTGGCAAACGGTGAGATCAAGGCCGGTGAACCGTTGTTTGCGGTGGAGACACTGGAATAATATTGTTATAATATAGAAATAACGAAGTTAAACATGTCAAAAAACAGTTGGATGATCAAAAGAGATGATATCTTGATTATCTGACTGTTTTTTTACGCACGTGAATTGAAAAGGATGACTTTTTTGCAGGAGGGATCTTGGAATCAAAAATGTAACAAATTTGTGTGACAGATAGGATTCTTATTCAAAATATGGTAAACTATAGCAGTCTTATGACCAAAGGGAAAATTATTATAATGGCAATAAATTTTTATAGAGGGGATTACGACAGAGATGTACAGAGTTAGCAAGGTATTAAATAATAATGGTGTTATAGCCATTGATATGGATGAAAATAAGGAGTATGTGATTCTTGGCAAGGGTGTTGGCTTTGGAAAAAAGGTCAGCCAGCGTTTTGATAAGCCGGAGGGATGCACTACATATCGTCTGGAACAGGAGACAGAGCGTGGATCTGCGAAGGAACTGGTAAAGGGAATAGAGCCGGAGTATCTGGAGATTGCAGATGCAATTCTGACAGAGTCACAGAAAGTGTTTGGAGATTCCATAGACAGAGGGATTCTTTTTCCACTTGCTGACCATATTTCTTTTGCAGTCGCAAGAATCCGCAGAAATGAGCAGATCAGCAATCCGCTGACAGAGGATATCAAGGTTCTTTTCTACAGTGAATTTAAAGTTGCGGAAACACTGAAAACAATTCTGAGAGAAAGACTTCAGATAGAGATTGATGATCATGAGGTTGGATATGTGGCATTGCATATTCATTCTGCAATTGGTGACGAGAAGGTATCTGTTGCCATGCAGACTGCGAGAGCAGTGAGAGAGTGTATAGATATGCTCGAGAAAGCAACAGGTAAGCCAATCGATGTACTGTCACTGTCCTATAATCGTCTGATGAACCATATGAAGTATATGGTAGCGCGTGCATCTACAGGAGAGAAGCTGAATCTGGACATGAATGAATATATGTTGGATCAGTATCCCCAGGCCTATAAGGTTGCCACTGACATCTGTAAAAACCTGGAAGAATGTATTGGACATAAGCTGGATGAAACAGAGACAGGATATCTGGCAATGCATATCCAGAGAGTGTATAAGGATGCGGTATGATCCGACAGTTTCTTTTAGATTATAGTAATTTCCAAGTAAATAGTAATGTATGATTTGACCGCGAGCGCAATTTTATTATTTTCGGTCAAGTTGAAACAGGTTTCAGGTTGACTGGAATTGCGCATATGCAGTATACGGTCAAGTTGAAGCAAGTTTTGGTTGACTGGAATTGCGCATATGCAGTATACGGTCAAGTCGAAACAAGTTTTTGGTTGACTGAGATTGCGCTTGTATTAAATGAAGTCAAGTTGAAACAAGTTTCAGGTTGACCGCAACAGCACTTGTATTAAAGGAAGTCAAGTCGAATCATATTTATAGTTGATCATGGTTATATTATTTACAATTTAAGCCAGGAATAGCCATATTTTTACTTGATCGTAAATGTCTTAATTGCTCGGACGTGAATTGCATCATATAAGGATAGAAACCAAAGAATAGAACGGTTATATTCAGACATTTGAGGTATACGCCTGATATGGATGCGCTGGAGACCTGGACTGCATCGACTTGTTGTTGAGATTGAATAGGATGATTCTATTAAAAGCAAAAATACACCAGTCTACGAGAGATTTTTTTCTCATAAACTGGTGTATTTGTCTTATGGGATTTAATTTTTCGACAATGTATCTTTGAATTGTGAATAATTACTATCTTCTGTAATTTTCTCTACGTATGCATCATAAGCAGCTTGTAAACTATCATATTTCGTACCCTTATCAGCAATTTTTTGATAACTCTCAGCATTATACTGATGATCTGCAATTACCTTGTATAGTGTTGTTATTTTATCTCCGGTTCGCTCGGCAGTTGTTGACTCGGAAACATAGTATTCATTATCTGCTCTGCAGATAATGACAGGAATTTTTGTCCCTGTCGGAAAGTTACTAACGTTTACAGAAGTCCAGAAAAGATAACGTCTATTCTTATTCTTTCCACTGTCCAGATATGCCCAGGTACCGTTTTTTAGCAGACTATCATTTTTTATTAATGTTGAAATCGCAGGAACCATTGTTGAGCTTGTAGCGTTAGAATCAAGTTCAAAATTATTGTTGTTATTCAATGTGCTTTTCAATAATTTTGAATCATTAAGTGGTCCCATCAAATTTTCATTCATATTAAAAGGATGTTTCTTTCCGCCACTTTCTTTTCCACCTGACCATTTAAATTTCACACTGTATCCCCAGTGCTACAGGGCAGGGCGGGCATGGGGAATCAAGTCCCATAAGTGCCTTATAGCATTTCACCTCCGGCTGGAGATTGGGGTACAGCTGTTTAGCAGTGTCGTTATAGCTTAGGATATTATAGTCTTTGTCTATTCTGTAATATCCGGATGAGTGTGTGTTCATAATTTTGTACTCCTGATGTTTAGTATTTCAAAGTATACTCTTTTTACCAAAAAATAGCAATGATAATGGGCGAATTTGTAAAGGTTACACAATGTTTCTAATGTCTGCACACTGGTATCAGGAGATAAATTTTTCACATTTTCAGGAATCTCTTTCATTGAACTTGTCT
>ENA-OROL01003292-OROL01003292.1-human-gut-metagenome-genome-assembly--contig:-NODE-3292-length-10387-cov-2.639566_pt1 | contig 10387 bp, 9 predicted proteins | sample MGYA00242128_ERZ509048 | MGnify/ENA primary metagenome ERZ509048 (study PRJEB26280, sample SAMEA2338750) | human gut metagenome | biome: human gut; feature: human-associated habitat; material: faeces...
GTCCAGAGAGTTTTATTCATTTATTTATTTTTTATCATTTTCATTATGAACATTTATGTTGGAAACCTTAACTACCGTGTTAAGGAAGGAGATCTGCAACAAGTGATGGAAGATTACGGAGCAGTATCATCAGTTAAAGTAGTTATGGATCGTGAAACCGGTAAATCCAAAGGATTTGCTTTCATCGAAATGGAAGACGATGCAGCAGCTGCTAAAGCAATCGCAGAATTGAACGGTGCAGAGTACATGGGCCGTACAATGGTAGTTAAAGAAGCTAGACCTAGAGCTTAATTGCCGACGCTAATATAGCTAAGAAAAAAAGAAACTTCTGCCACATGATGACAGAAGTTTTTTTATGTCCTTCTATTTACTTTTCCGTCAGCCTTCCATATTCTGCACTTCCATATCCTTCACTTTACGAAGCAGGTCCGAAGCAAAGATAAAGTTATTCAGCCGTTCATTGGTAGAAGTGAAGATATCATCTTTCGTCCCTTCCCATTCTTTATGTCCTTCATAAATATAAATCACTTTCTCGCCAATTCCCAATACAGAATTCATATCATGTGTATTAATAATGGTAGTCATGTTATATTCCTGGGTAATATCGTGAATCAGATCGTCAATCACTAACGAAGTTTTCGGGTCTAGTCCCGAGTTCGGCTCGTCACAGAACAGGTATTGTGGATTCAAAGCAATAGCACGAGCAATAGCTACACGTTTCTGCATACCGCCACTGATTTCTCCGGGAAACTTATCTTTTGCCTCGGTCAGGTTGACACGGTCCAAGCAGAACATGGCCCGCTTAGTACGTTCGCGTAAGGTGTCATTACTGAACATATTCAAAGGGAACATCACATTATCCAACACCGACAAGGAATCGAAAAGTGCGGCACTCTGGAAAATCATTCCCATTTCCCGGCGGAGCGCTTTCTTTTCCTTCTTTCCCATGGCGAGGAAGTTGCGGTGGTCATACAACAGTTCTCCTTTGTCCGGTGTCAGCAGACCCACGATACATTTCATGAGTACGGTTTTTCCCGAACCGCTCTGCCCTATAATCAGGTTGGTCTTTCCATTCTCGAAAGTGGCATTGATATCTTTCAGTACCTCTTTTTCTTCAAATGATTTGCAAAGTCCTTTCAGTTCAATCATCCCATTAAAAGTTGAGTTAATATTAGGTCGGCGAATAAGATAAGTACGCTGCTGCATACTACGGAGTCGGTGGACGCCTTGCCCACTTCGATGGAACCGCCTTCGACGGTGTAACCGAAGAATGCCGATACGCTGGCAATGATAAAGGCAAAGAACAGTGACTTGATGATGCCGCACCAAATAAACCATTCGACAAACATGTACTGCAAGCCGTATTCCAAATCTACCGCCGACATGATGCCGCCGAACCAGCAAGTACAGAAGGCACCTATGATGCCGGCGAATATACTGAACGTCACCATCAGTGGAATGGTTGTCACCATAGCGGCAATTTTCGGTAGGATGAGATAGTTGGCAGAATTGACACCCATAATTTCAAGGGCGTCTATCTGCTGGGTGACTCGCATGGTGCCCAGCTCCGAGGCGATGTTTGACCCGACCTTTCCTGCCAGAATCAGACACATGATGGAGGAGGAGAATTCCAGCAGCATGATTTCTCGGGTTACATATCCCACTGTCCATCGAGGCATGAAAGGACTCTCGATGTTCAACTTTATCTGTATGGTGATTACAGCTCCGATGAAGAACGATATCAGCAATACGATGCCGATAGAGTTCACGCCGAGCTGTTCCAACTCGTTGACATATTGGCGGAAAAACATACGCATACGTTCGGGACGGGCAAATACGCGTCCCATCAGTATGATATATCGTCCCACTGTCTTAAGTGCTTTAAACATAACATATAAGTATTTGAATGCAAATGTACACTATTTCGGCTTATTTTTGCTACATTTGCGGCGAAAACCTTTAGAGTATGGAAGAAGAAAAAGGCATAAAGGACAATGTAGAGGAAGTTAAGGAAAATCTGCAGGCCGGACCAAGCTTGACTGCCGGGGCAGAGCCACGGGAGGAAGGTAGCATGGTGCTGCGTACGGAGGATTTGGTGAAAAAGTACGGAAAGCGTACGGTAGTGAGCCATGTGTCCATTGATGTGAAGCAAGGGGAGATTGTCGGTTTGCTGGGGCCGAATGGCGCCGGTAAGACAACTTCGTTTTATATGACCGTAGGGCTGATTACTCCCAATGAGGGACGTATCTTCTTGAATGATTTGGATATAACGAAATATCCGGTATACAAGCGTGCGCAGACGGGTATCGGTTATTTGGCGCAGGAGGCTTCCGTGTTCCGTCAAATGAGTGTGGAAGACAATATTGCATCTGTACTGGAAATGACCGACAAGCCTTTGGAGTATCAGAAAGACAAGCTGGAGAGTCTGATTGCAGAGTTCCGCTTGCAGAAGGTAAGGAAGAACAAGGGTAACCAGTTGTCAGGTGGCGAGCGGCGCCGTACAGAAATTGCCCGTTGTCTGGCCATTGACCCCAAATTTATTATGTTGGACGAGCCTTTTGCCGGTGTAGACCCGATTGCAGTGGAGGATATTCAGCAGATTGTGTGGAAGTTGAAAGATAGGAATATCGGCATTTTGATTACTGACCACAATGTGCAGGAGACGCTGAGCATTACCGATCGTGCTTATCTGCTGTTTGAAGGAAAAATTCTGTTCCAGGGTACGCCGGAAGAGTTGGCCGAGAATAAGATTGTACGTGAAAAGTATCTGAGTAATAGCTTCGTACTTCGTCGCAAGGATTTTATGAAGTAATCCCGGATACTGTCGATTGATAGAAATAAAAAAAGACCACTCATTCAGTGGCCTTTTTTTATTTCTCCTTAAATCTCTATGATTAATATTTTGGAGGTCTTGCTTCTTTCACTACCATTTGGCGGCCGAAGAATTCAGCACCGTCTAGTTCGGCAATAGCTTTAGCTGCAGCAGCGTCATCTTCCATTTCTACAAAAGCGATGCCTCTGAAACGTCCGGTGGTGCGGTCATTGATAAATTTTACAGAAGATACTGTGCCGTAATCTTCCATTGCCTTCTGCAGGTCACTCTCCTTAACGCGGTAGTTAAGGTTTCCAACATAAATGTTCATAATGAAATTGATAAAATAAATATAATGAATAAAACTCTCTTGGAAGGAAGGCTGAATAATAAATGGATTACAACGACAGAGAGTTTACAAAAGCGTTCTTGAAAACGGAAGTAAAAACCATGTAATGGAAATCGAAAAACTAATGCGCCATCATTCCGCGACAAAGAAACGCATAAAATTCGGATAAACAATGTTTTTCCTTAATTATTTTTGTAGATTGTCGTGCCTTCGGGCAACTCCCATTTCTCTTCATAGAAACTGGACGGTTCGGTTTATCATCGTCTTTTCCCTGAGTATCTTTCCCGTAAACGTCCTCCGTTGTCAGCCCGATGGTTGGGCTCTTCTACCGCTCTATCCAAGAATTAAACTGAAATAAATCGGCAATGTTCTTTTGATAATTGAAAGAATAACGCTAATTTTGCACGCCCATTTGAGATATGGAACAAAGTATAAATCAAATAAATAATTGTCAGAATGAACGTTTCATTACAAAACATTGACAAAGTAAGCGCAGAGCTTACTGTAAAGCTTGAGAAAGCCGATTATCAGGAGAAAGTAGACAAAGAGTTGAAATCACTCCGTCAGAAGGCACAGATCCCGGGATTCCGTAAAGGTATGGTTCCTACAAGTCTTATTAAAAAGATGTATGGTAAGTCGGTAATTGCAGAGGTTGTGAATAAGGCACTGCAAGAAGCTGTTTACAATTATATTAAAGAAAATAAGGTGAATATGTTGGGCGAACCGTTGCCTAACGAAGAAAAACAGCAGGTTATCGACTTCGATACAATGGAAGAATTCGAGTTTGTGTTCGATATCGCTCTGGCACCTGAATTCAAAGCTGAAGTAAGCGCTAAAGATAAAGTGGATTACTATACGATCGAAGTATCGGATGAAATGATCGAAAACCAGGTGAAGATGTATACTCAGCGCACTGGTAAATACGACAAAGTGGACGTTTACGAAGATAACGACATGCTGAAAGGTCTGTTGGCTCAGCTGGACGAAGAAGGTAATACGAAAGAAGGCGGTATTCAGGTAGAAGGTGCAGTATTAATGCCTTCTTATATGAAGAACGACGATCAGAAAGCTATCTTTGCTAATGCAAAAGTAAATGATGTACTGGTATTCAACCCGAATGTTGCTTACGACGGACACGCTGCTGAACTTGGTTCTCTGTTGAAGATCGACAAGGAAATCGCTAAGGATGTGAAGTCTGACTTCAGCTTCCAGGTAGAAGAAATCACTCGTTTCGTACCGGGTGAACTGACTCAGGAAGTATTTGACCAAGCATTTGGTGAAGGTGTAGTGAAGACTGAAGAAGAATTCCGCGCTAAGATCAAAGAAGAAATCGCAGCAAGATTTGTTGCTGACAGCGATTATAAATTCCTGATCGACATTCGTAAAGTGATGATGGACAAAGTAGGTAAGCTGGAATTCTCTGATGCATTGCTGAAACGTATCATGTTGCTGAACAACGAAGAAAAGGGCGAAGAATATGTTGCTGAAAACTATGATAAGAGCATCGAGGAACTGACTTGGCACCTGATTAAGGAACAGTTGGTTGAAGCAAACGATATCAAAGTAGAACAGGAAGATGTTCTGAAGATGGCTAGAGAAACAACGAAGGCACAGTTTGCTCAATACGGTATGTTGTCTATCCCTGATGATGTGCTTGATAACTATGCACAGGAAATGTTGAAGAAGAAAGAAACTATCAATAATTTGGTAAGTCGTGTGGTAGAAGTGAAGCTGGCTGCTGCTCTGAAAGCGCAGGTTACTTTGGAAAACAAGAACGTTTCAATCGAAGAATTCAATAAGATGTTTGAATAATCATTCGGTTGAATAGAATATAAAGTCACAGAAACACAGAGTTTTTATAAAATTATAACTCTGTGTTTTTTTGTGTCTCTGTATTCTTTTTCGTTTCTTTGTACTTACGTTTATTTTTAATTAATAAGAAAGGAACAATAACATGGATGATTTTAGAAAATACGCAACCAAGCATTTAGGAATGAATGGCATGGTATTGGATGATGTGATTAAATCGCAGGCCGGGTATTTGAATCCCTATATTCTGGAAGAAAGACAGTTGAACGTTACTCAACTCGACGTTTTCTCCCGTTTGATGATGGACCGCATCATTTTCCTCGGTACGCAGGTTGATGACTATACAGCCAATACTTTGCAGGCTCAGTTGCTTTATCTGGATTCGGTGGATCCGGGCAAGGATATTTCCATCTATATCAATTCGCCGGGCGGTTCGGTATATGCCGGTCTGGGTATTTATGATACCATGCAGTTCATCAGTAGTGATGTGGCTACCATCTGTACTGGAATGGCGGCAAGCATGGCAGCCGTATTGCTGGTTGCCGGTGCCGAAGGCAAACGCTCCGCATTGACCCACTCCCGCGTGATGATACACCAGCCGATGGGAGGTGCCCAGGGGCAGGCCTCGGATATTGAAATCACGGCACGTGAAATCCAGAAGTTGAAGAAAGAACTTTATACCATTATCGCCGACCACTCCCACACTCCCTTTGACAAGGTATGGGCAGATTCTGACCGTGACTACTGGATGACAGCCCAGGAAGCCAAAGAATATGGTATGGTAGATGAGGTTTTGATTAAAAAATAAATATGGCAGATTCAAGAAAGAATAAAAATAGATGCAGTTTTTGCGGTCGCACCGAAGATGAAGTCGGATTTCTCATAACGGGGATGAATGGCTATATCTGCGACAGTTGCGCCACCCAGGCTTATGAGATTACTCAGGAGGCTTTGGGGGCTGGCAAGAAGGCAAGTGCCACGAAGCTGAATCTGAAAGAACTTCCTAAACCCGTAGAAATAAAGAAGTTCCTCGATCAATATGTCATTGGTCAGGACGATGCCAAGCGTTTCTTGTCTGTGTCGGTGTACAACCATTACAAACGTCTGCTCCAGAAGGACGGCGGTGATGATGTGGAGATTGAAAAATCGAACATCATCATGGTAGGCAGTACCGGTACGGGAAAGACGTTATTGGCGCGTACTATCGCAAAGTTGCTGCATGTTCCTTTTACTATTGTAGATGCAACAGTTCTGACAGAGGCAGGTTATGTGGGTGAGGACATTGAAAGCATTTTGACACGTCTGCTCCAGGTGGCGGATTATAACGTGCCCGAGGCAGAGCAAGGTATCGTGTTTATTGATGAGATAGACAAAATAGCGCGCAAGGGTGATAATCCTTCCATAACCCGTGATGTGAGTGGTGAAGGCGTGCAGCAGGGATTGCTGAAACTACTGGAAGGTTCTGTGGTGAATGTGCCTCCCCAGGGTGGGCGCAAGCATCCCGACCAGAAAATGATTCCGGTCAATACCAAGAATATTCTGTTCATTTGCGGTGGGGCTTTCGATGGCATTGAAAAGAAAATTGCCCAGCGGCTGAATACGCACGTTGTCGGGTATAGCGCTGTACGCAATACGGCAACCATTGATAAGAGCAACATGATGCAGTACATTGCTCCGCAGGATTTGAAGTCGTTCGGACTGATTCCCGAGATTATCGGCCGCCTTCCGGTGCTGACTTATCTGAATCCGTTGGACCGTGCGGCATTGCGCTCCATTCTTACGGAACCGAAGAATTCCATCATCAAGCAATACATCAAACTGTTTGAGATGGACAATGTGAAGCTGACGTTTGAAGATGCTGTATTTGAATATATCGTGGATAAAGCGGTAGAATATAAGTTGGGAGCCCGCGGCTTGCGTTCCATTGTGGAGACAATTATGATGGATGCCATGTTCGAAATTCCGTCAGAACAGAAGGACAATTTTGTTGTGACGTTGGACTACGCCAAGCGCCAGCTTGAAAAGGCAAATATAGCACGACTGCAAAGTGCTTAAGAATCAGATGGTAATACGGGGTAAAACCGACTATTTTACTTTTTATTGAAAAATATTCGATGGATTATGCTTGAAATTTAAGAAGTTGTTTATAACTTTGTTAGGGTTCTTTGTGAAAACAAGGCGGAGTACCACTATTAAAAGTTAACTCAATAAACAACAACCTAATGAATCATGGCAGGGAAGAAGATTAATTTGATAGACCAGCTGAAGAAATACTTCGGGTTCGATACATTTAAAGGAAATCAGGAAGCAATCATAGAGAATCTGTTGGCGGGTAATGATACATTCGTGTTGATGCCTACCGGTGGTGGAAAATCTTTGTGCTACCAACTGCCGTCCTTGTTGATGGAGGGCACGGGTATCGTGATTTCTCCTCTGATTGCCTTGATGAAGAATCAGGTCGATGCGATGCGTAACTTCAGCGAAGAGGATGGGATAGCCCACTTCATCAATTCTTCCCTAAACAAGAGCGCGATAGACCAGGTCCGGTCCGACATACTCAGTGGTAAGACAAAGCTGTTGTATGTAGCTCCGGAATCATTGACGAAGGAAGAGAATGTGGAGTTTCTGAAAACGGTGAAGATTTCGTTCTATGCCGTGGACGAAGCCCATTGTATTTCTGAATGGGGTCATGACTTCCGTCCTGAGTATCGCCGCATCCGTCCCATTATCAATGAAATAGGAAAAGCCCCTCTGATAGCGTTGACTGCGACGGCTACACCGAAAGTGCAGCATGACATCCAGAAGAATCTGGGTATGATAGACGCTACAGTCTTTAAATCATCCTTCAACCGCTCTAATTTGTATTATGAGGTTCGTCCGAAAGGAACGAATATAGACCGCGAGATCATTAAGTATATTAAAGCCAACGAGGGTAAATCGGGTATCGTATATTGTTTGAGCCGTAAAAAGGTGGAGGAATTTGCTGACATCTTGAAAGCCAACGGGATAAAGGCGTTGCCTTACCATGCGGGAATGGATTCGCAAGTACGTTCCGCCAATCAGGATGCCTTCCTGATGGAACAGGCGGATGTGATCGTGGCTACGATCGCTTTCGGTATGGGTATCGACAAGCCGGATGTCCGTTATGTGATTCATTACGATATCCCGAAGAGCCTAGAAGGTTATTACCAGGAAACCGGTCGTGCCGGTAGGGATGGCGGAGAAGGCCAATGTATCGCTTTCTATGCTTATAAGGACTTGCAAAAATTGGAGAAATTCATGCAAGGAAAGCCCGTGGCCGAACAGGAAATCGGCAAACAGTTGCTTTTAGAGACTGCAGCCTATGCCGAGACTTCCGTCTGCCGGAGAAAAGTGCTATTGCATTATTTCGGTGAGGAATACCTGGAAGATAATTGTGGTAATTGTGATAATTGTTTGAACCCAAAGAAGCAGGTGGAAGCGAAGGAATTGTTAAGTGCGGTACTGGAGGTTATCAGTACGTTGAAAGAAAAGTTTAAGGCAGATTATATCGTAAATATTTTGGTAGGTAACGAAACCTCCGAAATCCAAAATTACAAGCACAATGAATTAGAGGTCTTCGGTTCCGGACAGGACGAGGATGATAAAACTTGGAACGCCGTTATTCGTCAGGCTTTAATCGCTGGCTATTTAGCGAAGGATATTGAGAATTATGGTTTGCTGAAAATCACGGAAAAAGGTAAGGAGTTCATGAAGAAGCCGGTATCGTTCAAGATTACCGAGGACAATGAATTCGAGGAAGAGGAAGAGGAAGTTCCGGTTCGTGGAGGCGCCTCTTGTGCGGTAGACCCGGTTCTTTATTCCATGATGAAGGATTTGCGTAAGAAATTATCCAAGCGGTTGGAAGTTCCGCCTTTCGTGATTTTCCAAGATCCCTCTTTGGAGGCTATGGCTACTACTTATCCGATCACGTTGGACGAGTTGCAGAATATCCCGGGAGTGGGCGCTGGTAAGGCGAAACGTTATGGCAAGGAGTTCATTGAGTTGATCAAGAAACATGTAGAGGAGAACGAGATTGAGCGTCCGGAGGATTTGCGCGTACGTACGGTCGCTAATAAGTCCAAGTTGAAGGTCTCAATCATTCAGCGGATCGACCGTAAGGTGGCGCTGGACGAGATCGCGTTGACTAACGGACTTGAGTTCACCGAGCTTTTGGATGAGATCGAGGCGATCGTATATTCCGGTACACGTATCAATATCGATTATTTCTTGAATGATGTGATGGATGAGGATCATATCGAGGATATTTACGAGTATTTCAAGGATTCGGAGACCGACGGTCTGGAAGACGCCATCGAGGAATTAGGCGGTGACTATACGGAAGAGGAGATTCGCTTGGTCCGTATCAAGTTCTTGTCTGAAATGGCAAACTAATGGGAGGGTGGCCCGGTTCCACTCTAAAGAAAAAACAAATAAAGAAGCTTATTGTTCCTTCCGAAAGAGATTTATTTTTCCTTCGGAAGGAATTTTGTTTTCGTTCGGATGAAAGTTTATTTTCTTCCGAATCGAATTTTTAATTTCTCCCGTATCGATTTATTGCGTGAAAAGTCGTATATTTGCGCGCAATAATTTTTAAAGCATAAGTTCTATGTCATTTATTGCAGACAGGGTAGTTATGGATGGGTTAACGTTTGACGATGTATTGTTAATCCCAGCTTATTCGGAAGTTCTTCCTCGTAATGTCGATCTCACGACAAAGTTTTCACGTAATATCACATTGAATATACCGATGGTGTCGGCCGCTATGGATACGGTTACCGAGGCCAAGTTGGCTATCGCTATCGCCCGTGAGGGAGGTATTGGTGTGATTCATAAAAACATGACGATCGCCGAGCAGGCAAAGCAGGTCCAGACCGTTAAACGTGCGGAGAATGGAATGATCTATGATCCGGTGACTATCACGAAGGGCAAGCGTGTGGCGGATGCCTTGGCAATGATGGCTGAATATAAGATTGGCGGTATTCCCGTGGTGGATGAAGGCGGGTATTTGGTAGGTATCGTGACAAACCGTGACTTGCGTTTCGAGAAGGACATGAACCGTTCTATCGACGAGGTGATGACGAAAGAGAATTTGGTCGTAACCGGACAATCTACGGATATGGAGGCCGCCGCTCAGATCCTTCAGGAACATCGAGAAGTTACCGGTGGTCGATAGCCATAAAAAGTTGATCGGCTTGATTACCTATAAAGATATAACGAAAGCGAAAGATAAACCGAAGGCTTGCAAGGATTCGAAAGGTCGTTTGCGTGTAGCTGCCGGTGTAGGCGTTACGTTCAATACCTTCGAGCGTGTAGCCGCTTTGGTGGATGCCGGGGTGGATGCTTTGGTGATCGACACGGCACATGGTCACTCAAAAGGTGTGGTGGATGTCTTGAAA
>ENA-OROL01003301-OROL01003301.1-human-gut-metagenome-genome-assembly--contig:-NODE-3301-length-10376-cov-2.566806_pt1 | contig 10376 bp, 7 predicted proteins | sample MGYA00242128_ERZ509048 | MGnify/ENA primary metagenome ERZ509048 (study PRJEB26280, sample SAMEA2338750) | human gut metagenome | biome: human gut; feature: human-associated habitat; material: faeces...
TGTGCGACGGCATGGGCACCGGCGCGGGCGCGAAGGCCGACGCGGAGGAGGCCATTTCCCTGCTCCGCGCGATGATCACCGCCGGCTTCGCCGCGCCGGAGGCGATGGCGCTGCTCAACGAGCTGTATCTGCTGCGCGGCGACGGCTGCTTCTCCACCATCGACCTGCTCGAGCTCGACCTGTGTACGGCGGAGGGCGTGCTCTACAAATGGGGCGCAGCGCGTCCTATCTCAAGAAGGGCGGAACAGTCAAAAAAATAGGGACAGCCTCGCCTCCGCCGGGGCTGGGTGTGGGAGAGGAACACCGGGCCGGAGGCGTCAGACTGTCCTTGCAAAGAGGAGAGCTGCTGGTGCTTACCACCGACGGCGTGCCGGAGGCTGCGTGTGAGCAGTACCTGCGCACCTGCGGAGCGCTGTCTCCGCGGGAGCTTGCCGCCGGGGTCGTCGCGTGCGCCAGCGAGTCAGAGCCTGATGACCGGACCGCGGTGATCGTTCAGCTCGATCCGGCCTCCATGCAGCCTCACCATACCACACGCCGCGCGCGAAGTATGTCGAAAACGGGCGCGGAACCCCACATTTAGGAAATATTTTCTGTCGAAGCACAAAATACCGGCTCGAATCAGGCCGGATAAAGACGCAGCCTCACCCTACCGCGGCAGGGTGAGGCTTTGCGCTTATGTTCCGAACAGCAGCTTCATCATCAGCGGGATCGTCAGCAGGCTCAGAAGCGTGCTGACAAACACGCCGGAGGAGGCGGCCGTCTCGTCGGCGCCGTATTGGTAGCTCAGGATCGTCGTGTTGGTGGCGATGGGCATACACAGAAGCACGGTCAGCACGCACAGTGCAAATTCATTCGTCAGCACGTGCCGCAGCACGGCATACGCCAGCAGCGGCACGGCCGCCAGCTTGAGCGCGGACAGCGCGTAGATCCGCCAGCTGCCGAAGATCTGCCCGAAGCGCATCTGCGCGAGCGAGCAGCCGACGATCAGCATGACGATCGGGCTCGTGATGTCGCCGACATACTTGACGGCCTGGTGCAGCAGCGCCGGAGGCTGCCTGTGCATATGCTTCAGAAATAAACAATTTAAAACTCCAACTGTGAGATATGGGTTCACTGAGGGCAGTGAAAATTTTTCGACGTCCAGTGCTAAGGTCTCTTAAGAATTTCTTCTGTAAATCCGAGTCCTGTCACGGTTCCCTTTGCCTCTCAAAAGAATGCAAAGGGCAATCCGGGCGCGCCCCGCCCTTTTCAAACTTTGTATTCTACTTTCTTTCGCTTAAGTTGAGCTTGCAGAAATCGGGCAATCTTATAAAAAACTCAGTAAATTCACGGAGTTCGTTGAAATTGCCCGAAGTTATTAGTCTGTTCCGCGGGCTCTGTCTTCTGCGAACTTCTTGCACCAGGCTTCGAAATTGCCCTGATCCAAGGCCTCACGAATTTCCTTCATGAGATTCAAGTAGTAGTGCAGATTGTGAATCGTGTTCAGTCTGGCGCCGAGAATCTCATTGACCTTCTGCAGATGGTGCAGGTAGGCGCGGGAGAAGTTGCGGCAGCAGTAGCAGTCGCAACTCTCGTCGAGCGGACGAAGGTCATGCTTATGTTTAGCGTTTCTAAGCTTTATATCACCGTAACGAGTGAAGAGCCAGCCGTTTCTTGCGTTACGGGTGGGCATCACGCAGTCAAACATATCGATACCGCGCTTGACGCCTTCCACCAAGTCTTCCGGCGTACCGACGCCCATCAGGTAGCGCGGTTTATCTTCAGGCATACGAGTCTTGAGATGATCAAGAATCTTCATCATCTCTTCTTTCGGTTCGCCGACGGAGAGACCGCCGATCGCGTAGCCGTCAAAGCCGATGGCTTTAAGACCTTCGAGAGATTCGTCGCGCAGGTGCTCGAACATGCCGCCCTGGACGATACCGAACAGTGCGTTCGGATTCTGCAGACGATCGAATTCATCGCGGGAGCGGCGAGCCCAACGCAGAGAAAGGCGCATGGAGTCCGCAGCTTCTTTTTCCGTGGCGGGGCGGCCGTCGATCTCATACGGTGTACATTCGTCGAAAATCATCGCGATATCGGAGTTCAGCACCTTCTGGATTTCCATCGAAACTTCAGGCGTCAGGAAGAGCCGCTCACCGTTGATCGGAGAAGCAAAACGCACGCCTTCTTCGGTAATTTTGCGCAGTTTGCCCAGAGAGAAGACCTGGAAGCCGCCGGAGTCCGTCAGAATCGGTTTCTCCCATCCCATAAAGCCGTGAAGACCGCCGTGCTCGGCGATGACTTCCAGACCGGGTCTGAGCCAAAGATGGAACGTATTGCCGAGCAGAATCTGTGTTCCGATTTCGTTGAGCTCAAGCGGGCTCATTGCTTTGACTGTACCGTAGGTGCCGACCGGCATAAACACTGGCGTCTGAACAACGCCGTGGTTCAGATGGATTTCAGCGCGGCGCGCAAATCCTTCAGTTTTGTGGAGTTTGAATGTAAGACTCATTGGTTTACCTTTTGCTCAAGGAAGCACGCATCTCCATAGCTGAAGAAACGATATTTTTCATCGACGGCATGTTTGTAGGCCGCCAGGATTTCATCTCGTCCGCACAGGGCGCTCACCAGCATGACCAAGGTGGACTTGGGCAGATGGAAGTTCGTCACCATTGCATCGCAGACTTTGAATTCATAGCCGGGTTTAATAAAGAGGCGCGTATCGGCGCTTTCTGCCCTGACCTTGCCTTCCGGATTTTGGGAGGCGCTCGCCTCGACGGTTCTCAAGCTCGTGGTACCCACGCAGACAACACGGCGCCCTTCGGCCTTGGCCTTGTTAATCTTTTCGGCTGCTTCCGGAGAGATGCTGTACCACTCGGAATGCATGACGTGCTCGGAGAGGTTTTCAACACGCACAGGCTGGAAAGTACCGGCGCCGACATGCAGCGTCACGAAAACTTCTTCACAGCCTTTATCGCGAATCTGCTGAAGCAGTTCATCCGTGAAGTGGAGCCCTGCCGTCGGTGCGGCAACGGCACCGGGATACTTGGCATAGACCGTCTGATAACGGCTTTCGTCGGATTTTTCAGCGGCATGCTGAATATAGGGCGGCAGCGGAACTTTGCCGTATTCATCTAACACTTCCAGAACCGGATGATCAAATTTGAGACGGAAAAATTCGCCTTCGCGGCCGAGCACTTCGGCTCTTGCCGGCTCTTTTCCTTCCGGATGATCGAAATACAGGATCGTTCCCGGTTTTGCCGCTTTACTGGCACGCATCATCGAAATGGCTTCATAGGTTCCGGTGACGCGTTCGGTCATTGCTTCGAAGACACCGCCGGTTTCTTTCTTACCGTTCAAGCGGGCCTTAATGACCTTCGTGTTGTTAAAGACAAGAAGATCGCCAGGCTTGAGCAAATTCAGAATGTCTCTGAAATGCAGGTCTTCTACGGAGCCGTCGGGTTTGACGTGCAGAAGACGCGAGGCCGCACGATCTTTCAGCGGATACTGCGCGATCAAAGATTCGGGCAGTTCAAAATCAAAATCTGATAAGTGTTGTTCTTTCGTTTCCATGGCTTGACCGGCCAATTGCAAAAAGTGAAAAGTTAAATAATGTGGGGTTTCCCGGGAGGATCGTTGACGTAAGTCACTTCCAAAATCTCAAGTTTCTTTACGCCTTTCGGTGTCGGCAGAAGCACGGTGTCTCCCTCAAAATGTTTGAGGAAAACTCGCGCGATCGGAGAGATCCAGGAAACATCTCCTACCGAGGCATCAGCCTCGTCGATCCCGACAATACGAATCTTGGATTCATCGCCCTGCTCATTGGCATAAACGATGGTGGCGCCGAAGAAGATCTGATCTGTCGGCGGTCTTTTATCGATATCGATGACCTCGCTCGCCTCGATTCGCTTATTCAGGAAGCGGATGCGGCGGTCGATTTCACGCAGACGCTGTTTGCCGTACTGGTAGTCGGCGTTTTCGCTGCGATCGCCGTTGGAAGCCGCCCAAGCAACGACATTCACGATGTTCGGGCGCTCGACTAAAACCAGGTTCTTGCGCTCATCAAGAAGCCGGTTGTAGCAGGCGCGCGTCATATAGTTCTTTGTCCCGTGAATCTCGGGAATTTTGACTTCTTCTTCGTCGTCTTCGTCGATATCTTTGAATTCAAGATCTTCGTTCATTTTTAAAGCTCGATGAACAGATGAAATGATTTAAATCCCGCGTCTGAACCAAACAGCTTTTACGAAGTTTTTACTGCGTTTCTTCGATGAGCTGTCACTGTCCTTCCGCACTAAAAATAGAGAGACCGCGGAAGCGGCCTCTTCTATTGCAATCGTTATTTTAGGCTTTAGGACGATCGTCGGAATCCTTCGGCTTATCTTCCGGTTTCACTTCCTCGGAAGGAGCTTCAGCCGGTTTAGCGTTCGCTTCAGGTTCAGGCGACTCGGTCTGCGGAGCCTGCTCCGTCTTCTTTTCTGCCGGAGCTGCCTGAGCGGTCTGTTCTCCTTCAGCCGGCTGAGCCGCTTCTTCGTTCTTTCTGCGAACCTTGCTCAGCTGCTTGGGAGGACGCGGATCCTTACCGTTCATGATGTCGTCGATCTGCTCGGCGTCAATGGTTTCCCATTCGAGCAGAGCGTGCGCCATCTTGTGCATTTCTTCCTGATGAGACTCGATGAGCTTACGGGCAATTGCGTACTGTTCGTCAATAATGCGGCGAACTTCTGCATCGACCTTTTCCATCGTGCTCTCGGAGATATGCTTGGACTGAGTCACGGAGCGGCCGAGGAACACTTCGTTCTCGTTTTCACCGTAAACCATCGGGCCCATCACATCGCTCATGCCGTAGCGGACGACCATGTCGCGAGCCATCTGAGTGGCGCGTTCAAAGTCATTAGACGCACCCGTTGTCATTTGATGCATGAAAACTTCTTCGGCAATACGTCCGCCGAACAGGATGGCGATACGAGAGAGCAGATACTGCTTGTCATAAGAGTAATGGTCTTCGGCAGGCAGCTGCATCGTCAGACCCAACGCACGTCCGCGAGGAATAATCGTGACTTTGTGTACGGGGTCGCTCTTCGGCATCAGACGTGCAACCAGAGCATGGCCGGATTCGTGGTAAGCCGTGTTGCGTTTTTCGTCTTCGGACATGACCATGGCTTTGCGCTCAGCGCCCATCATGATCTTGTCTTTAGCGCGTTCGAAGTCTTCCATGGCAACCACACGGCCGTTGCGGCGAGCGGCAAACAAGGCCGCTTCGTTCACGAGGTTAGCCAGATCGGCACCGGAGAAGCCGGGCGTACCGCGAGCGAGGACAGACTCGTCCACGTCGGCGCCGACCGGAATCTTGCGCATGTGAACTTTCAGAATCTGTTCACGGCCGCGAATATCGGGCAGCGGAACCACGACCTGACGGTCAAAGCGGCCCGGACGCAGCAATGCGGGGTCAAGAACGTCAGGGCGGTTCGTGGCAGCGATCACGATGACGCTGCTGTTGGTGTCGAAACCGTCCATCTCGACGAGCATTTGGTTCAAAGTCTGTTCGCGTTCGTCATTGCCTCCGCCGAGACCGGCGCCGCGCTGACGGCCAACCGCATCAATTTCGTCGATGAAGATGATGCAGGGAGAATTCTTCTTAGCGTTCTCGAACATGTCGCGAACACGAGCGGCACCGACACCGACGAACATTTCAACGAAGTCGGAACCGGAAATTGTGAAGAAGGGAACTTTAGCTTCGCCGGCAATAGCTTTGGCCAAAAGTGTTTTACCGGTACCCGGAGAGCCGACGAGCAGCACGCCGCGGGGAATACGACCACCTAAGCGCTGATAACGGCTCGGATCCTTGAGGTAATCCACGATTTCGGTCACTTCTTCTTTGGCTTCATCGCAGCCGGCGACGTCGGCAAAAGTGACATTGTTATTCGAGCTGTCGAGCATTCTGGCTTTAGATTTGCCGAAGCTGAAAGCACCGCCCTTTCCGCCGCCCTGCATTTGACGCATGAAGAAAATCCACACGCCGATGAGGATGAGCATCGGGAACCAAGAAATAAAGATGGAAGCTAAGAAGCTCTGTTCTTCATCAGGCTGACCGTAGACCTGAACACCGGCCTTACGGAGGTCTTCAACCATCCAAAGGTCTCCGGGAGCTGTGATCTTATAGGCAGCTCCTTCCGTCGGAGTGACGGTAAGCGTACGACCCTGAACATCGACGCGTTTAATTTTGCCTTCCTTGGCTTGGTCCATAAATTGCGTATAGCTCGTGGACGGTTCATTAGCCACCATCTTCTTGGCGCCGTCAAACTGCTTAAATACAGTAAACAGCACTAAGGCAATCACGATCCATACGGCAACTTTGGCGAATAAATTATTTTTGTTCAAAATTTCACCTCAAATGCACGGCCTATGGGGCCGCCGGTTGTCGATTTATAAGGGCGAAACCCGCCCTGATTATCAAACAATACCAAAAACCGAGTAACAAAAAAGGCCTTTCTTACCTTTTCTTGCGATTTCTATAAATTATGAATAATACTTAGCCTAAAAACCTAATTTTTTCTCAGTTCGGGAGCTGAAGTTACAAGCCGTAAGCCACTTCAACCTGCCGAATAGAGGGCGAATCCTCTAAATCTCGGACCAATGTCCAATCGGCGGCTGCTTTATACGGACAGGGCAGACGAACACGGAAACTGCGGTCGTCCGAGAATTCGAAGTCCACGCGGATCGCTTCTTCGGGATGCGTCATCTGGACGTCCAAAATCAGGCGCTCGAGCTCCTTCGGATTGGCTTCTTCCGCCGGCCGAATGACAATATGCGCTCTCTGGCGATGACGCAGTTCGTAGAGCGGATAGAAGGCTCCGGGACTTGCCCAGGTCTTCCCGCTCTTCTTACTGTGAGACTTTTTAAGTTCCACGACCACAATCTCGCCTTTGGGAATCTCTTTGATTCGGACTCTTTCCTGTTCGAAGTACTGGTTCTTAACGCTGTAGTCCACCGGACCGTCGGGCGTCGCCAAATGCAGCGTAACGAACGGGGAACCGTCCTTGCCGCGGCGCTGTTCGCAGCCGAGATACATACCGGCAACGAGGTATTCCCCGGGATTCTCAGATTCGGTACCTGCCACAAGAGCTCCGAAATTACGCTTGAGTTCCGACTGATAGGCTTCCAGCGGATGACCCGAGAAATAGAAGCCGAGAACATACTGCTCTTTTTCCATCCGAGTGCGGTCACTCCAAGGCGCAACTTCCTTGATCGGTACTTCGTTAGACGGTTCTTCTCCGAAGAGGCTGAACTGGTCAGCCGCCTTTTCGTTTTCCTGAGCAGACTGAACTACCACGTCAGCATTTTCAAACCACTTGCGGCGATTGGGCTCAATGGAATCAAAGACGCCTGCCATTGCAAAGACCTGGATAATCTTCTTCGTGATGAGCTGAGAGCCCACCCGTTTGACGAGATCGAACGGGTCTTTGAACGGACCATTTTGTTCTCTTTCGGCCTTGATAGCTTCTGCAGGTGCTGAACCCACACCCTTTAGGGCGCCTAAGCCCATACGAATTTCCATCGTCTTGGGACTGGTATAGTTAAATTCGCTCTCGTTGATATCCGGCCCGAGAAGTTTGACACTATGGCGTTTAGCATCCATCAAAATCTTCAGAGACTTCTCCGGATCGGTCATCACTTCACTCAAAGAGGAAGCCAGGAATTCTGCCGGGTAGTAATTCTTCAGCCAGCCGGTTTTATAGGCAACATAAGAGTATGCAGCAGCGTGGGATTTGTTAAAGCCGTAGCCTGCGAACTTACGCATTAACTCGAATAAGTGAGCGGCCACTTCCTCAGAAACGCCGTTCTTTGCCGCACCTTCGATGAACACTTTGCTCTGGCGTTCCATTTCGGCGACGTCTTTCTTACCCATGGCGCGTCGAAGAATGTCAGCGCCGCCGAGTGAGTAGCCGCCGATCTTCTGCGCCACCAGCATCACCTGTTCCTGATACACCATAATGCCGGCCGTATCTTCCAGAATCGGAATCAAACGGGGATCCGCATATTCGGCTTTCTTGCGTCCGGCACGAATATCCAGGAAGTCCGGAATCAGGTCCATCGGGCCCGGACGATACAAGGCGTTCAAAGCGATCAAGTCGGAAAGCTGAGTCGGTTTCGCATCAATCAGAAGCTTGTGCATACCCGGAGATTCAAACTGGAACACGGCAACCGTATCTCCGGTCTGGAAAATCTTCTTGTACGTGTCCTCATCATCGCACTCCATGTGCTCAATGTCCGGACGAACGCCGGTGTTCTTTTCGATGTAGTCGAGCGCACGTTCAATAATCGTGAGCGTTGTCAGACCAAGGAAGTCGAACTTCACCAGACCTACGGCTTCCACGTCCTTTTTGTCATACATACTGATGACGTTTTCCGGCAGCATGCCTGCTGCGTAGAGCGGACAGAAATCAATCAGTTTGCCCGGTGCAATCAGCACGCCGCCTGCGTGAATGCCCAAGCTTCGGGTGGTGCCTTCCAATTTCAAGGCGTACTCAATGAGTTTGCGGGCCTGAGGATTGTTGCGAACTTCAGCGCGGAACTGCGGCTCTTCGCTGAGCGCTTCTTCAAGGGTCGTGTTGTGACCGGGGCGCGTCGGAATCATGCGGGAAAGGCGATCAGCCTCGGAATACGACATATCGAGAACACGGCCGACATCTTTAATGACGCCCTTGGCACCCATCGTACCGAAGGTCGCAATCTGGCTCACGGACTCTTCGCCGTACTTGGATTTCACGTACTCAATCACGCGTCCGCGGTTGTTCTGGCAGAAGTCCACGTCAAAGTCAGGCATGGACACACGTTCCGGATTCAGAAAGCGTTCGAACAGCAAGTCGTACGCAAGCGGATCCAAGTCGGTAATACCCAAGCTGTAAGCCACCAAGGAACCGGCACCCGAACCGCGGCCCGGACCCACAGGACAGCCGTGGGTCTTGGCCCAGTTAATAAAGTCTTGCACGATGAGGAAGTAACCCGGGAAGTCCATGTCCTGAATGATCTTGATCTCACGCTCCAGGCGTTCCTTGTAGCGCGGGAACGCTGCTTCGCGTTTTTTCTCATCCGGATATAAGACTTTCAGGCGGCGGTCTAGACCCTCGCGCGCGAGCTGTGCCATGTAGTCTTTGAGAGACATACCGTCGGGCGTCGGGAAAATCGGCAGCTGCGGTTTCCCGAGTTTGATCGTGACATTGCAGCGTTTTGCAATTTCAACGCTGTTTTCAATCGCAGAAGGAATGTCTTTGAAGAGCTCGCACATTTCTTCTTTCGTACGGAAATACTGCTGAGGCGTGTAAATACGAGGACGAGCCTTATTTGCCAGCGTGAAGCCGTCGGCAATCGCCACGCGAGCTTCATGGAATTCAAAATCTTCCGGGTTCTCAAACTGAATCGGCTGAGTAGCAACAACCGGCAGCCCGAGTTTCTTGGCGAGCTTGACGGATTCGGCGACGAGCATTTCGTCATTCGGGCGCCCCACTCTCTGCAGCTCCATAAAAAAGTGCGGGAATTTCTGGGACAATCTGCGGGCTTCCTGTTCGGCAGCCGATGAACTTCCGTTCAGGATAGCCTTACCGATCGCCCCGGTATTGAAGCCGGAGAGCACAATCAAGCCATCGGCCATTTCCGGCGTAATCCAGTCGAGGTCGACTTCGCCTCTGTCTTTATATTGATTGGTGAGCCACGCACGACTCAGCAGGTCGCAAAGCGTCAGGTACCCCTGATGATTTCTCGCTAAAAATAAGAGGCGCAGATAATCATCACGGTTGTAGTGATTCGTAATCGAGCAGTCCGCGCCGAGAATCGGCTTGATACCGGCGGCTGATGCGGCTTTATAGAAAATGACATCACCGAACATCGCCGTGGCGTCTGTAATCGCCAGCGCCTTCATCCCGGAGGCAATCGCCTTATGTACTACTTTCTTCGGGTTGAGCATACCGTCTTTGATTGAGAACTCGGTATGCATACGAAGATGGACGAAATCTTGAGTCATATTTTCCAAAATAAAAAGATGCTGTTTTAAAACGGAGCTCGAAGCGTGCAGGAAAGTTTAGCGCAGCTGCCAAACATCCTCGATCCGTTCTTCGGCTTAATTGTTTTGAGCTGCTTCTGCGCTCAATGCGTAGTCTTTCAAATATTCATGGAAGGCTTGCGCCGCGCGGGAGAGCACTTTTTCCTTCTTTCTGATGAGATAGGTAGCAGAATGAAGTTTGGGCGCTAAGGGCTTAATCATTAAGGGGCCGTTTGGATTCAGGTCAATTAAGTTATCAAAAGAGATCATCAGACCGAGGCCCTCTTCAACCATGAGTTTCGGCGTGTTGATCAGCGTGAAATACGCCACCACATTTAGCTCTTCAAGACTGCGCCCAAGC